>Ga0160459_100443_pt1 | contig 16772 bp, 14 predicted proteins | sample HID1973K_E6MG_FD_108208 | JGI IMG/M metagenome (GOLD analysis project Ga0160459, IMG submission 108208) | Enriched mosquito-associated microbial communities from UW Madison campus, WI, USA - HID1973K_E6 MG | ecosystem: Host-associated > Arthropoda: Insects > Digestive system > Unclassified ... | reverse complement strand
TGTCCTCGCATGATGCCGACGATTTCCTCGCGCAGATGCGCGACATCGGTATGAATGAGCCGCGCATAACGAATCACGCAGTGCCCGATGTCGTTCGGTTCGAGTCCGCGGCTCGTCCGGTTGAAAAGCGCCGTCCCGAAGGTCGTTTCGATCTCGTGCAAAGCCTTGCTCGCGCCCGGCTGAGTGAGTGAAACCTGTTTGGCCGCGCTGAGCAGCGAGCCGTGATCGGCCAGCGCGATGAGCAGGCGCAACTGCTTCAGATGCAGCCGGGAAATGATCGAGTTGAGGGAAGGCGTCATGGAGCGAGTTGAGGAATAGTTATACCGCTATTCATTATTGTCAATTCCGGCGATTTCGGCCGCTGCCTATACTGCCGCATCAAACCCGCATCGTACAAAGCTTCTGGCCTAACGTTAACCCGCATCGATAAGGGTTCCTTCTATTCGGGTTTTTATGTACCTATAACTGTCGATCAACATGGCCCTCATCAATTACATCACGCAGATACAGTTCGAGTTCGGCGCCTTGCGGCTTCTGAAGAGCGAATGCGAACGCGTCGGGATCCGCCGTCCGCTGATCGTGACGGATCGCGGCATCAGGGCGGCCGGCATCGTCGACAAGGTGCTGTCCGCGCTGAGCGCGGCTCACGACGCGCCGGTCTATGACGGCACGCCGCCCAATCCGAACGAAGCGGCCGTGCGCGAAGCGGTCGCCGTGTTCGCCGATCGGCGATGCGACGGAATCATCGCGGTGGGCGGCGGCTCGTCGATCGATCTCGCGAAAGGCGTCGCCGTATGCGCGACGCACGATGGCCCGTTGCAGAGCTTTGCCGTGATCGAAGGCGGCGCTACGCGCATCACGTCGGCCACCGCGCCCGTGATCGCGATTCCCACGACTGCCGGCACCGGCAGCGAAGTCGGACGCGGCGCGATCCTGATTCTCGACGACGGCAGAAAGGTCGGCGTGATATCGCCCTTCGTGGTGCCGAAGTCCGCCATCTGCGATCCCGAACTCACACTGAAATTGCCCGCGACGATGACGGCCGCGACCGGCATGGACGCGATCGCGCATTGCATCGAGACGTTCATGGCGCCCGCGTTCAATCCCGCGGCGGACGGCATCGCGCTCGACGGCCTGTGGCGCGCGTGGCGTCACATCGAGCGCGCCACGACGCATCCCGACGACAAAGTGGCGCGCATGAACATGATGAGCGCATCGATGCAGGGCGCGCTCGCGTTCCAGAAAGGCCTGGGATGCGTGCACAGCCTCAGTCATTCGCTCGGCGGCATCAATCCGCGTCTGCATCACGGAACGCTCAACGCGATCTTTCTGCCTGCCGTGATCGCGTTCAATCAGGATGCGCCGACGGTTCAGGAAGAAGGCAAGCTCGCACGGCTCGCGCAGGCGATGGGACTGGAGAATCCCGCGCACGTCGGGCCTTCGATCAGGGAGATGACGAGCCGCCTCGGCCTGCCCACGACGCTATCCGGCGTCGGCGTGACGCGCGAGATGTTCTCCGACATCGTGAAGGGCGCGTTGAAGGATCACAGCCACAAGACCAATCCGCGCGATGCCTCGGACGTCGACTATCACGCGATGCTCGACGCATCGTTCTGACCTGAGGAAGACATGGGAGACATGCTGACCATCGAGCGGGACGGCGATATCGCCGTCGTTTCGCTCGACAACCCCGCGAAGATGAACGCGCTCACGCTCTCGATGTGGCGCGATCTCGGCGCGGCGATGAATCGTCTGTCGGACGATGACGGCGTTCGATGCATCGTGCTGCGCGGCGCCGGATCGAAAGCGTTCGCGGCGGGCGCGGACATCGGCGAGTTCGCCACGCTTCGCTCGAATCGCGAGCAGGCGCGCGCCTATGCCGCGATCACGACAGCCGCAATGGAGGCGATTGAACATTGCCGTCATCCGGTCGTCGCGATGATTCACGGCGTGTGCGTCGGCGGCGGGCTGGAGATCGCGTCGCTCTGCGATATCCGCATCTGCGGCGAATCGAGCCGTTTCGGCGCGCCTGTCGGACAGCTCGGCCTCACGATGTCCTTTGCCGAACTCGGCGCGCTGATTCGTCTCGCGGGCCGTCCGGTCGCGATGGAGATCGTGCTCGAAGGACGCATTTTCAATGCGCAGGAAGCGCTCGCGAAAGGACTGACATCGCGCGTCGTCGCCGACGATGCCGTCGAGGAAGAAACCATTGCCACCGCACGGCGCATCGCGCGCGGCGCGCCGTTCGTCGCACGCTGGCACAAGCAAGCTGCGAACACGCTGACGCGATCGCCCGCACTATCCGCCGCCGATATCGAATCCGCCTTCGATTGCTTCGACACCGAGGATTTTCGCATCGGCGCGGAAGCATTCAATGCAAAACAGAAGCCAGTCTTCAAGGGAAAGTGAAATGGGTCCGCTGAGTGGAATGAAAGTGGTTGAACTCGCGCACATCATGTCCGGCCCGGTGTGCGGCATGATGCTCGCCGACATGGGCGCGGATGTGGTCAAGGTCGAGAAAGTGCCCGACGGCGACGATTCGCGCCGCTTCTCGCCGATTCTGCCGAGCGGCGAATCCGCGTCGTTCATGATCGTCAATCGCAACAAGCGCGGCATCGGCCTCAATCTGAAGAGTGAAGGCGGCCGCGAAGTCCTCAAGCGCTTGTTGGCGGACGCGGATGTGGTCACCGAGAACTATCGCGCCGGAACGATGGAGAAGTTCGGCCTCGGCTATAACACGCTCAAGGAACTCAATCCGGGGCTGATCTACTGCGCCATTTCGGGTTTCGGCCGCACCGGTCCGTTCGGCGAGAAGGGTGGTTTCGACCTCATTGCGCAAGGCATGAGCGGCATGATGAGCATGACGGGCGAAGAGGGACGCGAGCCCGTCAAGGCCGGCTCGCCCGTGGCCGACATCAACTCGGGCATTCTCGCGGCGCTCGGCATCGCAGCGGCGTACGCGCAGAAGCTGCGCACCGGGCGCGGGCAGATGGTCGACACATCGCTCTTCGAAGCGGGCCTGCAGCAGATGTTCTGGCCAGCGGCGAGCTATCTCGCGGACGGCACCATTCTGCCGAAGATGGGTTCCGCCAATTCGACGAGCGCGCCGTATCAGGTCTTCAAGACGAGCGATGGCTGGATCAACATCGGCGCGGCCAATCAGAGCAACTACGAACGGCTGCTCGACGTGCTCGATGCGCCGGACCTCGCGAACGACCCGCGCTTCACGACGAACGCGCTGCGGCTCGAGCATCGCGAGGCGCTCGTCGCGATCCTCAACGAACTGCTGGTGCGCCGAAGCACGGACGAATGGATGGCGCAGTTCGACCGGATCGGTCTGCCCGCGGGCCCGGTGCTCGATATCGCCGCGGCGCTCGCGCATCCGCAGACGATCGCGCGCGAGATGGTCGTCGAGACCGATCATCCGCTGGCCGGCAAGGTCCGGGGCCTCGGTCTGCCGATTCACTTCTCCGATGCGAAGCGTTCCGGAAGCCGTCCCGCGCCGCTGCTCGGCCAGCACACGAGAGAAGTGTTGAGAGAGTCGGGCTATTCGGCGGCGCAAGTCGATCGGCTGATCGAAGAGAAGGCAGTCGTGGCCTTGGCGCAATAACAGACGCGATCCATCGCGCATGACAGAGTTCAGGAGACAAACATGAGTCGAATCATCACGCGTCGGGATTTCCTGACGACGGCGGGACTTGCCGTGGCCGCCACGGCAACGGGCGTGAGCCTGCCGAGCCGCACATTCGCGCAGGCCGCGCCCATCGTCCTCAAATATGCGAGCAGCCTGCCGGATAGTCATCCGCTCAACGCGCACATGCGCGAGGCCTCCGCCGCGATCAAAAAGGAGACGAACGGCCGCGTCGATCTTCAGGTCTTCGCGAACGCGCAGATGGGCGGCGACACCGACATGCTCTCGCAAGTCCGCGCGGGCGGCGTCGATTTCATTCCGCTGCCCGGCGCGATTCTTTCGACGCTCGTACCGGTTGCGTCGATCGAAAGCGTGCCTTTCGCCTTCAAGGACTACGACGCCGTGTGGGCCGCGATGGACGGCGATCTCGGCCGGCACGTGCGCGCCGAAGCGGCAAAGACCGGCCTCATCGCGATGGACAAGGTGTGGAACAACGGCTTCCGGCAGATCACGAGTTCGACGCGGCCCATCAGGACGCCCGCCGATCTGAAGGGCTTCAAGATCCGCGTGCTGGTCAGCCCGCTATGGACTTCGATGTTCAAGACCTTCGGCGCGGCCCCCACCGGCATCAGCATCAACGAGACGTACTCCGCGCTGCAGACGAAAGTCGTCGAAGGCCAGGAGAATCCGCTCGTCGTGGTGCAGTCGGCGCGCTTCTACGAAGTGCAGAAGTACTGCTCGCTGACGGGTCATATCTGGAATGGCTTCTGGCTGCTCGCGAGCGGCAAGACCTGGCCGAAGTTGCCGAAAGACGTGCAGGACATCGTCGCGCGCAACATCAATGAAGCGGCGATGAAGCAACGCGAGGAAGTCATCCGCCTCAACCAGAGTCTCGAGCCGATGCTCACGTCCAAGGGCGTCACGTTCAACAAGGTCGATCAGCAGGCGTTCCGCACCGACCTGCAGCAAAAGGGCTTCTACGCCGAGTGGAAGAAGAAATACGGCGATGCGGCGTGGACGCTGCTAGAGAAGTATTCCGGGCAGCTTTCGTGAGCAAGGAGCGGATCATGAGCACTGACGTTTCTTTGGGGGCCATGCCTGTGGCGAGCGCGAGCAAGCCGCTGGGGCCGGTTGCAAGAGCGGGCCACATTCTCGATGCCTGCATCCGCTGGTCGACCGAACTCTGCGCTGCGGCGCTGGTGGTGGCCGAAGTGGTGCTGCTGTTCGCCAACGTGTTCTGTCGATACGTGCTGCACGATCCGCTGATCTGGGGCGACGAGCTCGCGACGCTGCTCTTCATCTGGCTCGCGATGCTGGGCACGGTGATCGCGTTGCGGCGCAACGAGCACATGCGGCTCACGACGTTCATCGCGCATCTGCAACCCGCGAGGCGCGCATTCGTCGATACCTTCGGCGCGGTGATCGTCATCGCGTTCATCATGATGCTGTTGTCGCCGGCGTGGGAGTACGTGTCGGAAGAATGGGCGATCACGAGCGCGGCGCTGGAAATCTCCAACGGCTATCGCGTCGCGGCGCTCGCGGTCGGTCTCACGCTGATGCTCGCGATTTCCGTCGCGCGTCTCATGGAGCAGGCGCGTGCGTTGCACTTCGTGATCTCGGCGCTCGCGATCGGCGGCGTCGCTGCCGCGCTGATGACCTTCAAGGTCGCGATGACCGCGCTGGGCAACTGGAACCTCGTCATCTTCTTCGTCGTGGCCGTCGTGTTCATGGTGGTGATCGGCGTGCCGATCATGGTGGCGTTCGGCCTGTCGACCGTCGCGTATCTCAGTACGGTGACGGCGACACCCATGCTCGTCGTGATGGGCCGCATCGACGAAGGCATGTCGAGTCTGATCCTGCTCGCGATTCCGCTGTTCGTGTTCCTCGGCGCGCTCATCGAAGCGATGGGCATGGCGCAGGCGATGATCCGCTTTCTCGCGTCGCTGATCGGGCATTTCAAGGGCGGGCTTTCGTACGTGCTGATCGGCGCGATCTATCTGGTCAGCGGCATTTCGGGGTCCAAGGCCGCGGATATGGCCGCCGTTGCGCCGGCGCTTTTTCCCGAGATGAAGAAACGCGGCGAGGATGAAAACGAGCTGGTCGCGATGCTGAGCGCATCGGGCGCGATGTCGGAGACCATTCCGCCGAGTCTCGTGCTGATCACCATCGGCTCGGTGACGGGCGTATCGATCTCCGCGTTGTTCACCGGCGGCTTCATGCCGGCGGTGGTGGGCGCGCTCGCGATGATCGCCGTCATCTGGATGAAGAACCGCAAGCGCGAGCTGAAGGAAGTCGCGCGCGCGAAGCCGCGTGAAGTCGGCCGGGCATTTCTGTTCGCGCTGCCCGCGCTGGCGCTGCCGTTCGTGATTCGCGCGGCGGTCGTCGAGGGGATCGCCACGGCAACCGAAGTCGCGTCGGTCGGCGTCGCGTATACGTTCGTGGTTGGTCTGATCTTCTATCGCTCGTTCAAATGGAACCGTCTATATCCGATCATCGTCGGCACGGCTTCGCTGTCGGGCGCGATTCTGATCATCATCGGCTGTGCGACCGCGATGGCCTGGGCCTTGACGCAGTCGGGCTTCTCGCGCGAGCTTGCGCTGTTGATGTCGACAGCGCCCGGCGGTTCGATGGGCTTTCTGCTGATATCGGCGCTGGCGTTCGTGCTGCTCGGCAGCTTCCTCGAAGGCATTCCCGCGATCGTGCTGTTCGGCCCGCTGCTGTTCCCGGTGGCGCGCTCGCTCGGCATCAACGACGTCCACTACGCGATGGTCGCCATCTTCGCGATGGGCCTCGGGCTTTTCGCGCCGCCCTTCGGCGTGGGCTTCTATGCGGCCTGCGCGATTGCGAAGGTCGATCCGGACGGCGCGATGAAACGCGTGTGGCCGTATCTCGGAGCGCTCGCGGTTGCGCTGCTCGTGCTCGTCGCCGTGCCGTGGGTATCGACCGGCTTTCTTCCGGACCATTGATCGACCGATCTTATGCACATGAAAGACATTGGGCCGGACCAGATTCCGATCATCGATGCACATCATCATCTCTGGGATCTTGCGACGGGCCGCTATCCGTGGTTGCAGGACGACTATCACGACGGTTTCTTCCTCGGCGATTACCGTGGCATCTGCCGCGACTTTCTTGCGGAGGACTATCTCGCGACGGTCGGCGCGCAACCGGTGATCGGCACGGTGCATGTCGAAGCCGAACGTGCCCGCGACGAACAGGTCGCCGAGACGCGCTGGCTTCACGACGTGCATGACAAGGCCGGCTTTCCGAACGCCGTGATCGCACATGCGTGGTTCGATCAGCCCGACACCGAGGAGATTCTCGCGCAACACGCCGCGTATCCGCTGGTGCGCGGCATTCGTTCCAAGCCGGTGACGTCGCCTCGTCCTGATGCGCCGCTCGACGATCGGCGCGGCACGATGCGGGACCCGGCTTGGCTGCGCGGCTTTGCGTTGCTCGACAAGTTCGGTTTCTCGTGGGACTTGCGCGTGCCGCCCTGGCATCTCGCCGACGCCGCCGACGTGGCGAGCGCGTTCCCGAACACGAAGATCGCGTTGAATCACACGGGCTTTCCGTGGGACCGGAGCGATGAAGGTCTCGCGCGCTGGCGACGCGGCATGGAACGGCTCGCGAGACAGTCGAACGTGTTCGTGAAGCTCTCGGAATTCGGCCTGAAAGATGCGCCTTGGAACTACGACGACAATCGCCGGATCGTCCTCGATGCGGTCTCGATCTTCGGCGTCGATCGTTGCATGTTCGCCAGCAACTTTCCCGTCGCGGGATTGAGGGTGAGTTATGACGTGCTCGTCGACAGCATGAGAACGATGCTCGAACCGCTCGGACGCGATGCGTCGGAAAAGATTTTCTACCGCAACGCGCTGCGGTTTTATCGCATGAAGGTTTAGGGATATCGCTCATGTCAGATGCAATGGAACTTCGCCGCCGCTTCCTCGAAACCGGCGCGGACGATGATTTGCCCATCGCGGACGCGCATCAACATTTCTTCGATGTCGAGCGCAATTACTATCCGTGGCTTGCCGACAAGCCGGTGAAGAACTTCCGCTACGGCAATTACGACAGCATCCGCCGCACCTTTCTGCCCGACGATTACTTGCGCGCGGCGGGGCATCACAGGATCGTGAAGACGGTGCTGATCGAAGGCGAATGGAATCCGGCCGATCCGCTGGGCGAATTGCGCTGGGTCGAATCGCTGCGGCGCGAACACGGCTTTCCGCACGCGATGAGCGGCCAGGTGTGGCTCGATCGTGAAGACATCGATGAAGTCCTCGGCGTCTATGGCCGTCATCCGCTGGTCAAAGGCATTCGGCACAAGCCGGCCGCCGTGGCGCGCGCCGACCACACGGATAGCTTCTCGGCGCCGGGATCGCTGCGCGATCCGAAATGGCGTGACGGTTACGCGAAGCTGCACGCGCACGGCCTGCTTTTCGAGTTGCAGGTTTTCTGGTGGCATTTCAACGAGGCCGCGGAACTGGCGCGTGATTTTCCGTTCACGCAGATCGTCATCAATCATGGCGGGCTGCCCGCGGATCGATCGGAAGAAGGCTTGAGCGCGTGGCGCAGGGCGCTCGAAAAGGTCGCGCGGGAACCCAATGTGCACCTGAAGATTTCCGGAATCTGCATTCCCGGCGAGCGCTGGAGCGTGGAGGCGAACGGGCCGGTCGTGCGCGACGCGATCGAAGTGTTCGGCACGCAGCGCTGCTCGTTCGCGAGCAACTATCCGGTGGACGGCGTGGTGGATCGCATGACCGATATCTTCGATGGTTTCAAGCAGATCGTGCGGGGGTACCCGGTCGAAGATCGCTTGCGGTTGTTTCATGACAATACAGCGCGGGTGTATGGGATCTGAGCGACGCTTACGCTACCCAACCGGCGTACACTATTCTCGCGGTGTCCCTGCCGCAGAAGGAGGTTGCGATGAGATTCGCCGAGATATTCAAGCGCTCGAAGCGGGGCGCCACGGTCACGCAAGCCGGAGACGCTGAGCCTCACCACGAGGAGCACGCCAGGTCGGTCCAGAAGCAGGCGAAGAAACTGTGGGACGTCATCGGCCGCAATCGTCACAAGAGCGCGAAGTGGCACTAGCCTGACACGAGGCGGGTCCGGGACGTCAACGTTCCGGGCCCTGACACAACTCCCCCAGCGGTTCCAACCAATCCCCCTCTCCCTGCGAAGCGCCCTTCGCGACACACCCCCATCCCGTTCGCGCGAAACGAAGCGCCATTCGCCCGCGCTTCTTGCGCTCATCGCTGAAACCCTTGCGGGACAAGGCTCTCACGGCTCCCTTCAAACTGGCACGGCCCCTGCAAATAGGGCTGCGTGCGAGCTTCGAGTCTCGCCAACCAGCGCAAAGGAGCGACAAAATGCACGATATCGGAAGTTCCCGGCCCACCGGATGGGGCCCCGGCTATAACGAGTTTGAGCAGGAACTGTCGGCCGAAGCGGCAGGGGAAATGGCTCAGGAATTCGAGAATGAAAACGAATTCGAATCGGAGTTCGAAGTCGGCGAAAACGAGTTCGAGAACGAATTCGAAAGCGAAGTCTCGGGCGAAATGCAGGAGATGGAGCTCGCCGCCGAACTACTCGCCGTCAGCAACGAACAGGAGATGGAGCAATTTCTCGGCGGGCTGATCAAATCCGTCGGGCGCGCGGCGACCAGCTTCGCGAAATCGTCGGCAGGCAAGGCGCTCGGCGGCATCCTGCGCTCCGCCGCGAAGTCCGCCCTGCCGATCGTCGGCAGCGCGCTCGGCAACTTCGTGGTGCCCGGCGCGGGCGGTCTGATCGGCGGCAAGCTCGCGAGCATGGCGGGCAGCGCGCTCGGTCTCGAACTCGAAGGCCTCAGCAACGAGGACCGCGAATTCGAAGTCGCGCGCCGCCTCGTACGCATCGGTCAGCATGCGACCCATCATCTCGCGTCGATGCCGCAGCAGATGCCGCCCGCCCGCGCCGCGCGCATCGCGTTCCTGCGTGCCGCGCGTCAGGTCGCGCCGGGGCTGCTGCCGGCAATGCGCGCGATCTCGCGCAACGGCATCGCGGCCGCGCGTCAGGCGCCGCTGCCGATCTTCGGCGCGCCGGCCCGCCGCTCTCCCGTCGCGCGCATGGCATCCGGCGCGTATTACGACGGCGGCATGAGCGCACCCGCCTACGACGGCGTCGCGCCCGCCTCGCCCGTCGCGAGCGCGCCGTGTCCGAACTGCGGCACGCATACGCAGGCCGCGATTCCCCAGGGCGGCCAATGGCGGCGTTCGCGCAACGGGCGCGCCATCATCCTCTATCTGAGCCCGCGCCGCGTGGCGTACTGAACCGCGAGGCTCGAACGCGATGAACCCGTGCCACGACGCGCTGCGTCTGCTCGAACAGGAAGCGCTCGGCATCCGGGCGCGGCTCGACGCGCAACTCCCGTACGCCCTGCAGATGCCGATGGTCCCCGCCGCGAACGTCAGCGACGAGGCGATGTCCGCCATCGAACGGCACATGCAGGCGGCCCGCCAGCAACTGCGCAAGCGCATCGCGCAATTTCTGCGGCAGTTGCGCGCGCTCGCCGCCACGCCCGCGAACGTCGCCCGCGCGCAGCGCCGCTATGCGCTCCTGAAGCTGTACTTCCACGCCGCGCTCACGCACTTCGAGATCTTCGCGGAAGTGCTCACGCAGCGCAGTCAGCACGGCACCGGCGTCTGGCTCGCGGGCCTCGATGTCGCCGCGCAGGACGGGCTGCGGCAGCCGGGCGTGCCGGTCGCGCCGCCGCCCGTCATCTGCTATGTGGAGCGCGGTCACGGCGGGGCGATCCGGCGCGCGCGCACGCGCTTGCCAGGCGGCGGCGACAACCCCGTCGCGGTGATCCGCATGCCGCGCGAGCGGATGGTCGGCACGGGCATCGCGGCGTCGCTGTATCACGAGGTGGGCCATCAGGCCTCGGCGCTGCTCGATCTCGCCAACACGTACAAGCGCGCGTCGCCGTCGCGCTTTGCACAGGGGCCTACGATCTGGCGCGCCTGGGATCGCTGGATCGGAGAGATCGTCGCGGACCTGTGGGCGGTGTCGCGCGTGGGCATCGCGGCGAGCGTCGGACTGATGAGCGTGGTGAGCCTGCCGCGCGCGTTCGTCACGCGCATCAATCTCGACGATCCGCATCCCGCGCCGTGGATACGCGTGAAGCTCTCTGTCGCGATGGGCCGCGCGCTGTATCCGCATCCGCAGTGGAGCGCGCTCGAAGCGGTGTGGGAGCGGCTCTATCCGCGCATGCAGATGAGCGCCGCGCAGCGCGCCGCCTTCGATGCCCTGTCGCGGGAGATTCCGCGCTTCGTCGCCGTGCTGCTGTCGCTGCGGCCGCCGGCGTTGCGCGGCCGCACGATCGGCGCGGCGCTCAGCCTGCCGGACCGTCATCCCGACGCGCTGCTCGCACTCTGGCAACGCGTGAAGGCCCGGCCGCAGCAACTGCTCGCCGATACACCGACGCTCTCGTTCGCCGTCCTCGGGCAGGCGCGCTACAGCGGACTGCTGCCCGCGCAGACCGAGTTGAAGGTGATCGCCGAACTGCTGCAGCGCTGGGCGCTCGCGGGCTATCTGCCGTGGAGCGCGGGCAGTACGCAACTGAGCGTCGCGCTCAATCAGCGAAGACCGCCGTCGATCCCGCCACCAGCGAATCCGTTGCACGCAAACCCATTCGCCCTTTACGCATGAACCCATGATTCTCTGAAGGAGAACAACGATGAGTACCATCCCATTCCCGGGCGTGCTGCAACTGAAAGTGGACCAGGACGATCCCGACAACCCCGGCAAGTTCACCGTGCAGATACCCGTCGAGACGCTCGCCGCGACGGAGCGCAGCGCGAAGGGGCCGCTGCGCCGCGCGAGCCATGCGGCCGCCGGCCCGGCGAGCGTGGTCGCGGGCGGCCCGGCGCTCGTGCGCACCATCACGCTGTTCGCGAATCCGGAGACGACCAGCGAAACCAGCGCGGGCGACCTGCTCGTGCAACTGGCCGACGCGATCAAGGGCATCGTGACATCGCAAACGTCGCCGACCGACGTCATGCGTATCGCGGGGCATCTGCTGAGCGGCGACAGCGTGAAGCTCACCGGCACGCATACGCCGCCGGCGACCTCGGCGGCGGTATCGGTGGCAGCGGCGCAGGCCGCGAGCGCGTCGACCATCGCGATGGCCACGCGCAATCCGCTGAACCCGCTGAACCCGATGAACCCGGCGCTGGCCGAATCGACGAGCCTCGCGGTCGCGCCCGACCGCGCCATGACCGTGCGTGACGAGACGGGCACGCAGATCGCCCTGCCGGTCGACGACGACGCCGGCGACGAAATCGCCGAGCGCTCCGGTGTCGTCGACGACAAATCGCTGTTCGGCGTGGTGACGCCGGTCACGATGCGCCGCTCGACACTGCCGCTCACCGCCGATGTCGCGCTGTGGATTCTCATCAAGCGCAACGCGGACACGCTGTCGTGGGACAACTACACGCGCAATCTCGATCTGCTGTTCTTCCCCGATCCGAAAGCGAAGGGGAAACAGCCGCAGCTCTATCCGGAAGCGTCGCGGCTGAGCCACCGCCGCTTTCTTCCCTTCACCGATACCGACGCGTACCGGGCGCTGAAGGTCGCGACCGAGGCGTTCGTCGTGACCTGGGGCGCGGTGGTGCCCGGCGGGCCGGAGTCCGCCAAGGTCATCACGCTGCTGCAGGGCGACGACAGCGCGCGATTGCTCGCCAACGAGCGCCTCGGGCTGAAGCTTTCCCCGATGGACGTGAAAGACCTCGCGAAGATGTATCTCACGGAAAATCGCGACCTGAACGAATCGCCGTCGGTGCCGTATCTCGAACGCATCGTGAACCAGTTGCAGGGCACCGGCGCGGGCGAGGTCGCGCAGGCGGCGCAAGCGGTGGTCTACGAGCAGGGCGGCATGGGCTGCAACGAGAAGTGCCTGTGGCTCACGCAGTGGAACAACGACTTCTCGGCCAAGCTCATGCATCCGCCGCTCATCGAGCTGATCTGGAGCTACTGGATGGAAGAGCTTCAGCTCGTGCAGACGATGAACGCGGTCTCGCGACGTTTCCAGAACATTTCGAGCGGCCCGCGCGATCCGCTCGCGCAACTGGAGCTCGATTCGCTGCGGCCGCTGAACAACCTCATCTGGGGCTGGGTGCAGGACGAGCAGCATCGTCTGCCGATCGAGCGGCGCGCGGCGGAGTACGCGCATCAATACGGCCTGCAACTGTTCGGCCGCGCGGTGCCGAAAGTCCGCACCGCCGACAATCGCAGCCGCTTCCTCGGCGCGTTCCACACGCTCCTGAACCTGTGCGTGCCCTTCTTCCGGCAGGCCGACGACACCACCGTCGTGCCCGACGGCTTCCCGATCCTGAACGCGCTGCGCGAAGTGCATCTGATCCTGTCGGAAGGCGCGCACAACCAGTTCCTCGATCTGCCGACCACCTCGCGCATCGAGATGATGATGCAGCAGTGGCTGCTCGCGCGGCCCGAGTTCCGCGAGTATCTGCCGCGCCGCGCGATGGTCGCGTATCCGGAACCGTGGATGCATTCCGTGGAAAGCATGCGCAAGCTGCAAGGCTGGGGCGACACCAACACGTTCCAGTTCTGGCAACTCGCGACGATGGGCGAGCAGATCGTTTCGTCGATCCGCTGGGGCGACTGGAACTCGATCAACGATCCGGCCAACGCCGCGAACTGGGCCACGTTCTTCCGGCCGGAGATCCAGGCGTACATCCACTCGTATCGCGCGGTGACGGGCGTGGACGTGAGCGCGGAACCGGTCGATGTGCAGGTGCCCGGCATCCACCTGATGAGGCGTCTGCGCGAGCGGCGCGGCAGCCTCGCGGCGTAGAGCGAAGCGAGGCGCGCGATGATCGACTTCGCCTCCGCGCTGTATCTCGGCATGCGGCATCCGGCGGGTGCGCTCGGCGGCTGGGAGGCGCTCACCACCGGCCTGCCCGCCGCGCTGGCGAGCGCGCCGCTCGCCCGCCGCGTCGCCGCCGACGCCGCCGCGCTGCAGGGCACGGAAGCGGGCATGGTCGGCGCATCGACGCTGCATCTGGCGATCGACGCGTTCGACCGGCTCGGCCGCACCCACGCGCTGATCGCCGACGACGCGCTGTACCCCGTCATGCGCTGGGCGCTCGAACGCATGATGGGCCGCGGCGTGCCGGTCGCGTGGTTCAGGCATGGCGACGCCGCCGATCTCGCGCGCAGACTCGCGCGGCGCGCGTCGGCGCGCCCGCCCGCCGTCGTCACTGATGCGACCGTCGGCGACGGCGCGCCTGCGCCCATCGCACCGTACGTAGACGCGGTGCGGCGCGAAGGCGGCCTCGTGCTCGTCGATCACAGTCAGGTGCTCGGGCTGACCGGCGAGCGCGCCGCGCCGCGCAGCCCGTGGGGACAGGGCGGCGGCGGCGCATTGCGGCACGCCGCGTTGCCCGCGCCGTCGCGGCAGCCGGTGCTGCTGCTCGCGTCATGGGCGAAGGCGTTCGGCGCGCCGCTCGCAACATTGTGCGGCCCGGCCGCGCTGATCAACGACATCGCCCGCGACGGGCCCGCGCAATCGCATTGCAGTCCCGCGAGCGCGGTGGCGCTGCTCGCCGCGCTCGATGCGATCGCGATCAACCGGCGCGCAGGCGCGCGGCTGCGTCTGCGGCTGTTGCACCGGCTGCATCGGCTGCATGACGGGCTGCGTGCGCTCGCAGCTTGCGCCGTGCCCGATCTGCATCTGTCGGGCCGATGGCATCCGCTGCAACGGCTCTGTTTCGCGAGCGACGAACGCGCGCTCGCGCTGCATGCGGGCCTGAGCGCGTGCGGCATACGCACCGCGCTCCTGCGCCAGCGCGGTGGCGGCTATGCGCTGATCGTCATCGCGCGCACGGATCATCGCACCGCCGACATCGACGCGCTGCTCGATGCGATCGCGTCGCTCGCGCCCAGCCTTCCCGGTGCGCGACGTAGCGCGCCGCGCATCAACGCATACAAGGAGATCGAGCATGTTCAAGACCGCTGACGGACACACCCTGGAGCTTGCGCCGTGGCGCATGCGGCGGTTCATGCGGCTCCTCGCGCAGACGCGGCGCGCGCCGCCGGGAACGACCTCGCGCACGATCACGCAGGACCTGCAGATTCTGTTGCGGCGCGCACGGCGCGTGGACGCGGACCCAAATCGCCTTGTCGCGCGCTTCGAAAGTTCGGGCGCATGCTGCCGCGCGTGCTTTCTCGCGCGACAGAAGCGCGATGCGATGGAGATCGTCGCGCTCGCGGTCGCGCCGGGCGTGCATCTCTACGAACACGAATTCGAAGCGCTCGAACAGGAACTCGAGAACTTCGAACTCGAACTCGAAGTCGAGCGCGCGGCGAATCTCGATCTGAACTGGAAGCACTACAAGACCCTGCGCGGCGCGGCGTCCAACGCCCGTGGAATCGGCGTGTATATCCTGATGCGCGGCAGCCGGCCGATCTATGTCGGCAAATCTAAGGATCTCGGCAAGCGGCTCGGGAAGCATCGCCTCTATGCACGCCAGCATGAATCCGATCTGAACGTATGGATCACCAACACGCCGCTCGCCTCGGACGCGGCCGCGCTCGAGCATGTGCTGGTGCGGGCGCTGCGCACGCGCGTGACCAACAGCAAGCTCAAGGTCGCGCTGATGGTCGGCAAGGGCGGCCTCAGGATCGGCAACCTCCTGCCGCCAGGCATCGCGTCGGCGAAGGCGCCGGGCAAGGCGATCGATCTGGCGCAGGGCAGCACATTCGAGCTTGCGCCATGATCATCGACTTCCATGTGCACGCCGGTCAGGGCGACGGCATGACCGGACCGTGGGACACCACCGCGCCGCTTGCCGCCTATGCGCGCCGGGCGACGCGCGCGGGCATCGCGCGTTCGGTGCTGCTGCCGGTGTTTCAATCCGACTACGCGCGCGGCAACCGCGATGTCGCGGCGATCGTGCGCGCGGACCCGCAGCGCTGGATCGGCTTTGCGATGGTGCATGCCGAGCGCGACCGCGAGCGGATTCATCGCATGATCGAGGAAGCCGTGCTGATGCTGGGCCTGCGCGGCATCAAGGTGCATCGGCACGATGCGCGGATTCATCGGCAGGTCTGCGATGCCGCGCAACGCTGGAACCTGCCGGTGCTTTACGATCCCGGCGGCGAGACGGGAGGGCTCGAACTGCTCGCGCAGACGCATCCGAATGTCGCGTTCGTGTTCGCGCATCTCGGCAGTTTCGCCGATGACTGGGCGGCGCAGCGGCGTGTCATCGATTTGATCGTTCGATATCCGAATCTGTTCGCCGATACGTCGGGCGTGCGGCGTTTCGATCTGCTCGAGGAAGCGTTTCATCGTGCGGGGCCGCGCAAGCTGCTGTTCGGTACTGATGGGCCGTGGCTGCATCCGGGGCTCGAACTCGCGAAGATCCGCGCGCTTGATCCGTCGCGTGAAGCGTTCGATGCCATTGCGGGCGGCAATGCGATGCGGCTGCTTGCGCGCGCGCGAATACTGGCTGCTCCGCGTGCCGCCGCTTATTGACTCGCTTCAGCGGTTCGCCGGATCCCGTTTTCGTGTCGGTCTGTTAGCACTGCCCCTGTGCGGGGCGGCAGTCACTTTCTTTGCTGCTGCAAAGAAAGTAACCAAAGAAAGCAGCTCGAGACGCCCGCGGTCACACGCAATTTGGGTGTTTTTCTCATCGCTCGTGGCCTCTGTAGCGAGTGCCCTCGTAGGCCTAACCGGGCTTGGACCGCGCACGGTCTGACTAGCTAGAGCTTCTAGCGCGCTGGTTCAGCACGAAATAGCTTCGGCACAGCGCTGCGCGCTGCCGTTGGGTATGCAAGGGAAACCGACGAGAAAAGAGAAACGCGGAAGCCCACGCAGACCCGATGGACCCATCGGCCGCGAAGCAGGCCGGAGCCATTTCGTGCTGAACCAGTTTGTTTTGTGGCGCGATGTGGCAGACCGTGCGCGGTCCAAGCCCGGTTAGGCCTTTGAGGGCACTCGCTACTGCTGTGCCAAGACCGATCGCCTGTGCCGCGGCCGGCGTGAAGTACTTTGGATGGGGATAGCTGTTTCTTTGGTTACTTTCTTTGCAGCAGCAAAGAAAGTGACTGCCGCCCCGCACAGGGGCAACGC
>Ga0160459_100441_pt1 | contig 16805 bp, 19 predicted proteins | sample HID1973K_E6MG_FD_108208 | JGI IMG/M metagenome (GOLD analysis project Ga0160459, IMG submission 108208) | Enriched mosquito-associated microbial communities from UW Madison campus, WI, USA - HID1973K_E6 MG | ecosystem: Host-associated > Arthropoda: Insects > Digestive system > Unclassified ... | reverse complement strand
TCTCTGAACCAGTCGGCGTCATGCCCCCGGTCAGCGAGCAACCTTTGGCAAGCTGCCCAGAAGCGCGGCGGCCCCCGTGTAGTCACTGACCTGGCCCGCAGTCATGAAGAAGCGGATCGGGCGCCCATCGGCATCGGCGACGGCATGCAGCTTGATGTTCATGCCGCCCTTTGTGCGACCGATCAGACGGCCCCTCTGTTCACCGGGTCCCCCTTTTTCGACCGCAGGCTGGTCGCCGTGCGGTGCGCCTTCAGGTAGGTCGCGTCGATCATCACCGTCTTCGGGACAACGGCCTCCGAGGCCAGACCATCCATCATCCGGGCGAACACTCCCTTTTCGCTCCACCGTTTCCAGCGGTTGTAGAGGGTCTTGGGCGGACCGTATTCCTTTGGCGCATCGCACCACCGCAAGCCATTGCGATTGACGAAGATTATCCCGCTCGATACCCGCCGGTCATCAACGCGCTGCTTGCCGTGGCTCTTGGGAAAGACGGGCTGCACTCGCGCCATCTGTGCGTCCGTCAGCCAGAAAAGATTGCTCATCCGCCGGTCTCCTGGCGGCGGCTGAATCACGCCGTAAACGGAAGATCAATGGGTCCTGACCCTAGGAGTCATACATCCAAACACAAAGCCAAGCTGTTAGCCCGCGTCCGACGCCTGAAGGGGCAGATCAAGGCCGTCGAGCGAGCGCTCGAGGCCGAGGTTCCCTGTGGAGAGGTCCTGAACCTCGTCGCATCCATCCGGGGCGCTGTCAGCGGACTGACGGCGGAGCTGATCGAGGACCATATCCGCGAGCACATCGCCAATCCGGAACTCGACAAGGACGTCTCCCGCGCTCAGGCCGCAGGCGAGCTGATCGATCATGGCTTTGACCTTGGGTAGCCTTTATGGCTGGAACCGGTTGGACCCGATGATGGGTATCATTGGGGCCGTGGTGATAGCGCGATGGTCCTGGGGGTTGATCCGCGACACCGGGCGGGAGTTGCTCGATTATACATCTGAGGACGAGGATCTTCCTGACGAGATCCGCGCGGCGCTGGAAACTGGTTCAGACCAGATCACCGATTTGCATGTCTGGAATCTGGGGCCGGGTCATCATGGCGCAATCGTATCCCTGCGATCCTGCCACCCGTAGGAGCCTGCGGTTTATCGTGCGAAGTTGTCCCACATCCATGACCTGTCTCATCTCACCATCGAGGTTGAGCCGACTGGGCCGCTGCAGCAATGACGGCTCCGCGCCACGCCACGCAGGGTTTCTGGCGCGAGACACCGATCTGGTTGCGGGACAGACGAAACCCTTGGCCGGATGTCACGCCACTGGCGGATCCGCTGTCAGGTGGCGAAACAGGCTCTGCGCCGGGGCGGAGAGTTCAGTGCCGGCCCTGATGCAGACCGACAGGCGCCGCAGTGCCCAGTCGTCGGCCAACCGGATGATCGCGATGCCCGAGGACCGCTTTACCAGCCGGGCGGCGGTTTCGGGGACGATGCCGATGCCGACGCCCATTCCGGCCATTCGGCAGATGGCCTCGAAGCTGCGCAGCCTGACGCGATAGCGCAACTGCATTCCCATCACCGCGGCTTGCGCGGCAATGTGATCCTGAAGCGCGCTGCCGGACAGACCGATGAAATACCGCCCGGCAAGCCCGGCAAGGCGGACCTGCCGCATCCCGGCGAGGTCGTCCTCTCGCGCCGTGACGACAACCAGCCGGTCCTCGGCAAAGGGGTGCAGCACCAGCCCGTCCTGCGCCGCCGCCGCTGAGAGAATGCCGAGATCGGCAAAGCCCGCCGCCACGCTGCGCGCGATCTCGATGCTCTGGCGTTCTTTCAGGTCGAGGTCGATGCGCGGATTGGCGGCCATCCAGTCGGCAAGCCGTGGTGGCAACAACTCGGCCATGGCAGCGGTGTTCGCCAGAACCCGCAGGGTCGAGCGCAGGCCGGTGGCATATTCGCCCAGTTCTCCGCGCATCATGGCCATCTGGCGACTGATCAGCCGTGCGTGATGGGCCAGCGCCTCACCGGCCTCGGTCAGCGTCACGCCGCGCCGCCCGCGTTCCAGCAACCTGACGCCGCCGGACAGCTCCATGTCCCGCAGCCGCTCGCTGGCGGCAGGCAGCGAAAGCCCGGCATCGGCGGCACCATGGGTGATGCTGCCCGCGTCGGCCACGGCAAGGAACAGGCGAAGGTCGGTCAGATCGAAACGCATCGCGGCAGCATAACGTAAAATCAGCCTTCGGAACAGCCGAAGTCTGGTTGCGGCAGATCCGCATTGCCGGATGCAGCCCCGTCGCTATGCAGGGGCCATGAACGATTTCACCCTTCCTCTCGTCGCGATCACCTTCCTTGCCGCAGGGATCGTCAAGGGCGTCACCGGCATGGGGCTGCCCACTCTGGCCATGGGCGTCCTTGGCGCGCTGCTGTCACCCTTGGCGGCGGCAAGCCTGCTGATCGTCCCCTCGATGGTCACCAACATCTGGCAGCTTCTGGCCGGTCCGCGCATCGGCGCATTGGCGCGACGGCTTTGGCCGATGATGGCGGCGAGCATGGCGGGCACGCTGCTCGCCGCCCCGCTTCTCACCGGGGGGAATGGTGGGGCGACCACAATGGTCCTTGGCGGCACCCTCATCGCCTATGCGCTCTATACCCTCTTTGCCCCGCCGTTCCGCGTTCCATCAGCTCAGGAGCACTGGCTCTCGCCTCTGGTCGGGCTGGTCACCGGTTTGGTTGCGGGGGCGACGGGCGTATTCGTCATTCCCGCCGTTCCCTACTTGCAGGCCCTCGGACTGGAGAAGGACGATCTGGTCCAGGCGCTCGGCATGTCCTTCACGACATCGACCATCGCCCTGGCACTCGGCCTGGCCTCGCACCAGGTCTGGCAGGTCGACCAGCTTGCGCTTTCCGTGCTGGCCGTCGGACCTGCGCTGATCGGCATGTGGGCGGGGCAGATCCTGCGCCGCGCTGTCAGCCCCGCGACTTTCCGGCGCTGGTTCCTGATCATGCTCGCCCTGCTGGGAGGAGAGATGCTGTTGCGCGGCGTGGCGTGAAGCGGCGAAAAAATCGCGTATCGACATGAGCGGCGTGCATCATTCCCCCATCGAGACCATTGATGACCGACGCGGAACCAATTCCGGCAACTCAGCCCGCACCGCACGGCTATTGCCTTCGATCCGCTCAAGCAGGAGTTGCACGGCCTGTTCTGCCACCGCGGGCAAGTGCAAATCCACAGCGGTAAGAGGCGGCTGCGACAGCTTGGCCCGCAAGCCGTCATAGCGCGTTACGATGCGCAATTGCTGCGGCACTTCGACGCCGAGATCCCGTGACGCGCGCACCGCGCCACTGGCAAAGGCGTCGATGGCCGCGAAGATACCGTCAATGCCGGGTTCGGTACGGAGAAGTCGCAAAGTGGCGCGGTAGCCCGCTTCCTCGCCCTCGGCCTCGTCGAGATGCGCCACGGTCTGGGGTAATGTATGGTCGGAAACGAAGGCGCGATAGGCGGCCTCACCCTCGATCTGGCTGGTGCGGGGGCTGGTGCCGATCAGCGCCGCGACATGGCGGCAACCCTGGCCCGCCAAATGCGCCAACAGCAGAGTCGCGGTCTCGGCCGACCGGATGTCGACGGCGGGGATGTCCGGCCTGCCCGGCACCGTCCCGATCGAGACGATCGGCGTACTGCGCGCTTCGAAATGCGCGACCATGGGATCGTCTCGCATCGGCTCGACCAGGATGACCCCATCGAAGCCTGCCACGCTGCTGGCCCGGGCGGTCGGATGCGGCGGGATCAGGCATAGCGCCAGATCCCGGGTCAGCGCCGACATCGCAGCCGAGGCGGAGATCTCCATGAGAAATCCCAGCCGCGAGGGGCCGGCCGCCACCGCGAAGGGCATGGAGGAGGCCAGCGCGATGGTTCCCGTCCGCCCGCTGCGCAATGCCCGCGCCGCGCTGCTGGGATGATAGCCCATCTGCTCGGCCAAAGCCCGAATGCGCGCCCCGGTTTCGGGATCCACATGCCGCCTGCCGCTGAAGGTGTGCGAGACCGTGGTGACCGAAACCCCCGCCGCCTTTGCCAGATCCGAGATGGTTGGCCTGCTCAATTCGTCCTCATTCCTGATTGGCCGGCACCATAGCACGACAAAACGTTTTGCATGAAGCGGAATCCATGTTAGCAAAAGCATAAGCAAAACGATTTGCATAACGCAAACAACCATCCGCAACAGGGAAGAGACATGACAAGCAACGCGATCCCGACCGATCCTGTCGATGAGGTTCTGCCGCTCAAGAACCTGATTCTCTATGGTTTCCAGCATGTGCTGGTCATGGCCGCATCGCCGATCACGGCGGTGTTTCTGGTCGCGCAGACGCTGGGTTTCGATTCGGCGCTGACCGTCTCGATCATCAGCGCGACCTTCCTCGTCTGCGGCATCGGCTCCATCCTGCAAAGCTTTGGCACAGGCGGCTTCGGCGCACGGCTGCCCTTCGTCATGGTGCCGGGGGGCGCGCCCATCGCGATCTTTCTGGCGATTGCCACCCAGACCGACGTGCAGACCGCCGTGGGCGCGGTGTTGATGACCGGGGCCTTCTATTTCCTGGCCCTGCCGGTCTTTCGCCGGCTGCTGCGGTTCTTTCCGCCCATCGTCGTGGGCACCATGCTGCTGCTGGTGGCGGTGAATCTGGTCAAGATCTATGGCGGCACGATCACCGGGCGCTCGGGTGAGGCGAATTTCGCCGATCCGGTCAATGTCGGGCTGGCGCTCGCGACCATCGGGCTGACGGTGCTGTTCGCCCGCATCTTCACCGGCACGCTGCAGCGCATCTCGGTGATGCTGGGCCTGATCGCCGGCACGGTGCTGGCCGCCGCGCTGGGTCGGCTGGACCTGACCGGTGTCTTGCAGGGGCCGGTGGTCGCGCTGCCGCATCTGTTTCCCTTCGGGATGCCCAAATTCGACCTCATCGCCGCGCTCCCGCTGATCATCTTCTCGATCATCTCGATGGCCGAGGCGACGGGCCAGACCATCGCCACCACCGAGATCGTCGGACGCAAGGGCGACGCCCATGCGATCGTGCCACGCACCATCCGGGGCGACGCGGCCATGTCGATCCTGGGCGGCATGTTCGGCACTTCGCTGATCATCACCTCGGGTGAGAACGTGGGCATCGTCCGCGCCACCGGCGTGCGCTCGCGCTATGTCACCGCCATGGCGGGGGTGATCCTGGTGGTGATTGCGCTGATCGCGCCGGTCTCGCGGCTGGCCAGCGTCCTGCCCGGCGCGGTCGTGGGCGGCACGGCGGTCATCGTCTTTTCCATCATCGGCGTGATCGGTATCCATGTGCTGAGCCGCGTCGACCTGCGCGGGCATGGCGCGATGTTCACGCTGGCCTCGGGACTGGCGATGGGCCTGATGCCGATCCTCGTGCCCGGCATCTACAGCCAGTTCCCGCAATGGTCGCAGATGATCCTTGGCAACGGGCTGGCGGCGGGCACGATCACCGCGGCCGTGGTCAATGCGCTGTTCCAGATCGGCGCGCCCGCAATCACCGAAAGGGAACATGCCTGATGAACGACCTGCACCGGACATTCGCCACGACCGAGGACATGATCCTCGCCCCCGGCCGCCTGCTTCTGGATGACGGCCCGCAACCCGGAATGGCCGTGTTGCTGCGCGGCGGACGCTTCGAGGACATCGACATCCCCGCCGCCTTGCAGGCCCGCCATCCGGGGGCGCGGCTGGTCGAAATGCCCGATCACCTGATGATGCCGGGCTTCATCGACACCCACACCCACCTCACGCAATCGCTGGGAAAGTCGCTGGTCTTCGGCGAGCCTTCCGAGATCTTTCGCCGGATTTGGGTTCCGCTTGAGGGTAGTCTGGACGAGCATATGGTCTACCTGTCCTCGAAGCTCGCGGCACTGGAATGCCTGCGCGGCGGGTTCACCACCGCCGTCGATGCCGGGACGCGCTCGGCCGGGCATATCGGCAAGCTGGTCGATGCCGCACGGGAAGCCGGACTGCGGCTGGTGGTGGCGCAGATCTGCAACGACCTCGGCGGCGCGGCGCAGGTTCCCGACCGGGCTGGGATCCTGCGCCGGGCCGAGGCGCATCTGGCCGCCTATGAGAGCGATCCCCTGATCCACGCCTCGCTGGCGATCTCGATCCCCGAGGTGGCCAGCGACGGGATGCTGCGCGACGTCTCGCGTATGGCCGCCGAGGCAGGCGTTACCTTCCAGACCCATGTGAACGAGCATCTGGTCGCGGTAGAACGCTCGCTGGTGGCCAATACCCGCCGCCCGCTGGAGCATCTGGCCCATATCGGCGCCCTTGGCCCGCAGGCATTGATTGCGCATTCGACACTGATCACGCCCCTTGAACTGAACCTGCTGCGCGACAGCGGCACGGCGGTCGCCTATAACCCGGTGGCCTCGGTCTGGAAGGGGAACGCCGTCGCGCCGGTCTTGCAGATGCAGGCGCTCGGCATCCGGTTCGGCCTTGGCACGGACGGCACGCGGGCCGACGGCTTCCGGCTGATGGATGCGGGCGAGACCATGCAGCGCGCCGGCTATGGTCTGGCCTCGGGCGACAGTTCCTGCGGCGGGGGCTGGTCGTGGCTGGACGCCGCGACGCGGGGGGCCGCGGATGCGGCGCGTCTGTCCGCAGTCACCGGGCGGATCGCGGCGGGGCTTGCCGCCGACTTCCTGCTGGTCGATCTCGACCGACCCGAATTCACCCCCTCGCATGACCTGACCTGGGAGTTGGTGCGCTATGGGAACCGCGACCAGATCGACGCCGTGTTCACCAATGGCACGCTGCGTATGGTTCGCGGCTGGCCGGTCGGTTGGGACGCGCGCGAGCTGATGCAGGAGATCCGGGCGAAAGCCGCGCCCGCCATCGCCGCTGCGCCGATCCAGCGCATCCATCCCACCGCCGACAGCCTGATCGCAGCGAGGCCCGCGTGACCCTTTCCGTCTTTGCCCTTCTGTCGCTGCTGGTCGGCAGTGCCGCCTTCATTCAGGGTGCGGTCGGCATCGGCTTCGCCCTGATCATGGCGCCGGTCTTCGGCTTCATCGACGCATCCTATCTGCCGGTGACGCTGCTGATCCTGATGCTGCCGCTGAATTTTCTGGTCGCCTGGCGCGAGCGCGAGGCCATCGACCGCCCCGGCGCAAGCTGGATCACCCTCGGGCGGTTCTTCGGCACCTTCCTCGGCATGGCGGTTCTGGTCGCGCTGTCCGTGCGTCAGCTCGAGGTTGCGGTCGGGCTGCTGACCATCCTTGCAGCGCTGATCGCACTGCTGTCGCCGCCCTTTTCGCCCACGCGTCCGTCGGCTTTGGGCGTGGGCCTGTTCACCGGCGTGACCGAGACCGCGACCGGGATCGGCGGCCCGCCACTGGCGCTGCTTTTCCAGCACGCTCCGGGACCGGTGCTGCGCTCCACGGTCGCCACCTGTTTTCTGGTCGGAGAGCTGATCTCGCTGGCCGTCCTGCTGGTCGCCGGGCGCATCGCGATCGATCAGCTATGGGCGGCGCTGGCGCTGACGCCCGCCGTGCTCGGAGGCAGCTGGCTCTCGCGCCACGTCCATGCCCGCATCAATGGCTCCGCGCTAAGGCTGGCGGTGCTGATCTTTTCCATCGTCAGCGGAGCGGCGCTGATCCTGAAGGGATAAACGTGGCATGGCGCGGGCCGGATGCAGATCGCAATTCTGTCCGCGTCGGCATCGGCGCGACACCCCCAAAGGCCTGCGCAGCCACGACCCGCATCTTGATGCCATCAGGGTCAAGACGCGGGATTTTCGGTGAGGAGGACATCTTCCCATGCCTCAACTCAGGCTCAGCCACGCGCTGAAGCGCTCGGCCAGTTCCGCCTCATGGTCGACCCAGAACTCGTAGGACGAACCCAACGCGTTCGTCATGTTCGCCGGGTTTGTCGGCATATGGGGCGCCATTTCCGTCTTGCCGTCCTGATAGAGGCCGACCAGTCCGGCCGATGACTTGCGGGCAGGGCCGTAGCTGATCCATTTCGCCTGATCCGCCAACCGCTGGGTGTCGGTGGCGAACTTGATGAACTCCAGCGCCTGCTCCTGCTTTTCCGCCCCCTTCGGGATGACGAACAGGTTGTATTCATAGACCTGTCCATCCCAGACGATCTCAAAGGGTTTTCCCTCGGAGATGGCGGCGCCGAAGATCCGGCCATTATAGGCCATGGTCATTGCGACCTCTCCATCGGCCAGAAGCTGCGGGGGCTGCGCGCCCGCTTCCCACCAGACGATGTCCTTCTTGATGCTGTCGAGCTTTGCAAAGGCACGGTCCACGCCCTCCGGGGTCGAGAGCAGCGCATAGACCTGATCCGCCGGCACGCCGTCGCCCATCAGCGCCATTTCCAGCACCGCCTTGGGCACTTTCTTGATGCCGCGCTTGCCGGGGAATTTCTGCGTATCGAAGAAGTCGGCGATGCTCTGGGGCTTGGCACCGGGGAATTTGGTCTTGTCATAGGCGAAGATCGTCGAGAACACGATCGAGCCGACCGCGCAGTCGCTGAGGCCCTGAGCCAGGAAATCCTCGCTCGCAGGGGTTCCGTCGGGCGCGGGCGGCAGGATCGCGGGGTCGATCGGCTCAAGCAGGCCTTCGTCACACAGCCGGATTGCGTCGGCATATTCGACATCGGCCACATTGGTGGTGACGTTGCCCGCCTCGACCTGGGCCTTGATCGGGATCGCCGGGTTGTCGCTGTCGAGCGAAACGATCTTGATCCCGGTCTGGGCGGTGAAGGGCTTGTGATAGGCCTCGACCTGGCTCTGGCCATAGGTGCCGCCCCAGGACATGACGTTGATCTCGTCGGCCGTGGCCGTGGTGGCGAGAAGCGTCATTGTGGTGGTAAGGACGATCTTCGGGTTCATGGTTGGCTCTCCTGTTGGTTGTTGTTTTGCACCTCGCCAGCGCCTGCTGCGATCGAGGCAGCAGGCCCAGATAGCGAACGGGTCGGCGAAGCGGTGGTGTATGGGCGTGCCGGCGTGCACCGGGACGCCCGTGTCGGAAGGGGCCGCCGCCCATGCAGCCGCGACGTGAGGGCGGGCCTCAGGCGGCCTTGGCCGTGCCCTTCACGATCAGATGCTCGGGACCATAGGGGAAGCCGGTGATATTGCGGTTGCCCTGTTCCTCGATCACGAGGATATCGTGCTCGCGATAGCCGCCGGCACCTGGCTGGCCCTCGGGGATGGTGATCATCGGCTCCATGCTGACGACCATGCCGGGCTCCAGCACGGTGTCGCAATCCTCGCGCAGTTCCAACCCGGCCTCGCGCCCATAGTAATGCGACAGCACGCCAAAGCTGTGCCCGTAGCCGAAGCTGCGATATTGCAGCAGGTTCTCGGCCGCATAGATCTCGTTCAGCTCGGCCGCGATGTCGGAGCATCTGGCCCCCGGCACCAGCAGTTCCTTGCCGCGGTCATGGACCTTGCAGTTGAACTCCCACAGCCGCAAATGCGCGTCGCTTGCATGTTCGGCGAACAGGGTGCGCTCCAGCGCGACGTAATAGCCCGCAACCATCGGGAAGCAGTTCAGCGACAGGATGTCGCCGGCCTCGATCCTGCGGGAGGTGACGGGGTTATGCGCGCCATCAGTGTTGATGCCGGACTGGAACCAGGTCCAGGTGTCCAGCAACTCACCCTCCGGCCAGGATTTTGCGATTTCGCGGATCATGGTCGCGGTCGAGTGAAGCGCGACCTCATGTTCCGGCACGCCGACCGCGGTCGCCTCGACGCAGGCCGCGCCACCGATATCGGCGATGCGGGCCATCTCGGTGATATGCGCGATCTCCTCGGGCGACTTGATCATGCGCAGGCGCATGGCCGGGGCGGCGATATCGACGAACTCGACGCCGGAGAATTCGGATTTCAGCAAGGACAGCAGGTCGATATTGACGTGGTCGAATTCGATCCCGATGCGCTTTGCGCCGCCGATGATCTGGCGGATGGCGTGGAAGTAATTGTCCTTCCGCCAGTCGGTATAGGTCAGGTTGTTGCCACCAGAGGTCCGCCGCCACGGCTGGCCGCCGTCGATACCGGCGCTGATCGAGGTGGCCTTGTCCTGATCGACGAAGAAGCCATAGCGCCGCCCGAACTGACAGTACATGAAGTCGGCGTAATAATTGATGTTGTGGTAGGAGGTGAACAGCGCCGCATCGACCCCGCTATCGGCCATGTGCCTGCGGATCGCGTCCAGCCGGCGCTGCATCTCACCCGCCGAGAATGTGCCCTTCGCCTTCTCGCCATTGCCCGCGAAGTTCTGCAGTCTCTCGCGCTCGATCATCGAAAACTCCATGCGTTAGATTTCGTTCAGGTTGCGGCTTGCGAGTTGCGGGCGTCAAAAGAGGTTTTATAATCAGATGATAAGTTTTCCTCATCGGTGAGGCGCATGACCCAGCCGCCGCTGAACGCCCTTCGCGCCTTCGAGGCGGTGGCCCGGACCGGAAGCTTTCGCGCCGCCGCCGACAGCCTGTTCGTGACGCAGCCAGCAATCAGCCATCAGATAAAGCATCTGGAGCAATGGCTTGGCGCGCCGCTGTTCGATCGCAACGGCAGGGTGCCGAAGCTGCTACCGCGCGGCGCGGCGCTGGCACGCGACCTGACCACGGCGTTTGACGGCATCGACGCCGCCTGTCGCCGGGCACGGCCAGCGACGTCGGATGGCGCGCTGGTCGTGGCGGCCATTCCATCTGTGGCGATCTGCTGGCTGATCCCGCGGCTGCCGCGCTTTCGGGCAGAGCATCCGGAAATTCAGCTGCGTGTGATCTATGCCCATCATGGGCATGACATCGACTTCATGACGACGGATCTCGCATTCACCTTTGCCGATTCGTGTCCGGCAGGCGATGGCATCTCGTCCGAGCCGTTCCTGTCCGGGCGCAGTGTGCCGGTGGGCAGTCCCGCTCTGGTCGGATCGGCACCCGCGCAGCTGACATCGCGATGGCTGCTGAAGGTGGGGCTCCTGCATGACAGCGACCTTGCGGGCTGGCAGACCTGGCTGAACCGCGCGGGAGAGATAGTGCCGGACCGATTGCCCGGTGCGATCTTCGAGGATTTCAACCTGCTGCGCGCCGCCGCGCTGGCCGGGCAGGGCGTCGCGCTTTGCTCGCTGGCGATGATCCAGCCGGATCTGGCCGAGGGGCGCCTCGTCCAGCTTTCCGAAATCTCGGTTCTGGAGAGTTTCGACTACTATCTGACGGAATCCGGCATGATCCCCGTCGATAATGCGCGGCGCAGGGCGCGACACGCCTTCCTGTCATGGATACGCGCCGAGCAGGCAGCAGGATAGGAGCCGACCGCAGCGAGGCGCTTGCTGCGTCTGCCAGATCCCTCGGCCGGTAGCGGAGGCAAGGTCAATATCCGCCGATCCAACACCTGCGGCGGCAGATTGGCGCCGATGGTTCAAGGTTGGAGGAGCCCTTCGATTGCCGCATCGACCCCGCCGAGGCTAAAAAGCACTGGTTGCCGGAGAGCGACCCAGAGAAGACGAACGAGGGGCACATGATGAACTGGTCGGCACGCAGGCTCGCCTGCGTTGCAAGCGCTGCGATCTGCATGATGCTTGCCGGATGCTCGGAGCAGGCCATGCAGGGCGGCGGATCGCAATCCGACATCGAACTCGGGGCGAAGATCAGCAAGCAGGGCGATGTAAGGCTTGGGCGCATCTCACCACAACGCATGTCTCTGGCGCTGCTCGAGGTGAAGACAAAGCAAACCCACGGCGCAAGGGTCTGGTGTGTCCCATTCGCGCGGACGCTGAGCGGCGTCCAGATCATGGGGAATGCCAAGGAATGGTGGGGCAAAGCCCGGGGCCATTACGACCGCGGCAGAACCCCGGCCCCGGCGGCGGTGATGTCCTTCAAGGCCACGCGGAAAAATCCGAACGGCCATGTCGCTGTCGTCTCAAAGGTGATTTCTCAGCGCGAAGTGCTGGTGAATCATGCGAACTGGAGCCGTAACCGGGTGTCGATCGACATGGTGGCCGTAGATGTCTCTCCCAAGAACGATTGGTCCTCGGTGAGGCTGGAGAGCGTTCCCGGTCATCTGGGGGCAGTCTATCCCGTAGACGGATTTATCTATCCTAAAGCCCTGAAGTAAGATTTCGTTCAGCTGTCGCGGCTCTGTTGGTCAAAACAGTCGTCGCGATCTTCGTCGGTAAAAGCAGGTCCAGTCTTTGACACCTGCATTAGGAACGGTGCGCCTGAATGACCCGAGCCGATCCTCCCGCAGACTCTCTTCGCCAATCTGAATCGCGCCGGGTTTGCCGGAGGCTGCAACTCTTGAGTAGGATGGAGCATTATGAGCAAGACGACGAACGAGTTTTCCCCTTAGGTCCGCGAGCGCGCGGTGCGGATCGTTCTCGACGGCGAGGGTCCGCATGGGTCGCGTTGGCAGGCCATCGTGTCGATTGCCGCGAAGATCGGCTGTTCGGCCGACACGCTGAACGATTGGGTCAAGAAGGCCGAGGTCGACAGCGGCCGGCGCGCCGGCGTCTCGACCGACATGGCCGCGAAGCTGAAGGCCCTAGAGCGCGAGAACCGCGAACTGCGGCAAGCCAATGAGATTCTGCGCAAGGCGAGCGCGTATTTTGCGCTGGCAGAGCTTCGTCTTATGGAATTCCGGGCTCCCGAGGCAAAAGGGAGCCGCTGCCCAGCACCGCAAACTGCGGGGCAGCGGCGGGGGTGGCGTCGTGCGGAGCTTGGTCTTGCAGGACCGCGGTCGAGTTTGACGAGCCCCCGTCTTTTCTAATGACCTGAACGGATACGTGGGCTGCGGGCTCGAACGACAAGCATAGGCAGGAAGAAAGGATGGCCAAGGATACCATCGGTATCGACGTGTCGACAGACCGTCTTGACGCGTTTTGGCATTCCGGGACGGAGGCACGCTGCCTGCCCAATACGCCCGAGGGTTTCGGGCAATTGTGCGACTGGCTGGGAAAGGAGGAAGGCGTTCTCATCGTCTTCGAGGCGACTGGTGCCTATCACCGGGGGCTCGAGCGACATCTGAGTCTGGCGGGGCTGCCCTTCATCAAGGTTAATCCAAAGCAGGCGCGGCGCTTTGCGCAAGCAATTGGACAATTGGCAAAAACCGATAGCATCGACGCCAAAATGCTGGCGCGCATGGGCGTTGTGCTTGAGCTGACGCCGACGTCGAAGGCGAAGATGTTCATGATCTCAGAGAGTTGCTGACTGCGCGCCGCGCTTTGGTCAAAGATCAGGTGACCGCGAAGACGCGTCTTGCCACTGCACTGAACCCACTCGTGCGAGAACAGCTTGGACGCCGCATTGAGGACATCGGTGCCGATATCCAGGCCCTTGACGAGATCATCGCGCAGATCGCTAAACAGCGCGGCACCCTTGCAGAACGTATTCGTCGCTTGATGACGATTCCGGGAATTGGTCGTCTGACCGCGACCACCATGCTGATCGACATGCCGGAACTTGGGCATCTCGACGGTAAGAAGGTCACCGCTCTGGCCGGGCTTGCGCCAATGACGCAGCAGTCTGGAAAGTGGCAGGGCAAGGAACGGATCGCCGGGGGGCGATCATCCATTCGGCGCGCGATCTACATGCCTGCGCTTGTCGCCATCCGCTTTAACAGGGATCTTCACGACAAGTATCAGCAGCTACTAAAGGCCGGCAAGGCGAAGAAAGTCGCCATTACCGCCATCATGCGGCGCATCATAATCCTCGCAAACACCTTGCTGCGAGAGAAGCGCGATTGGCTGCCTGACCGCCCTTGACCAAGACGGATACTCGACCGCCGGTCGAAGTGACGGTGTCGTTCATCGATGCGCATCGGGGGATGCATGGGGTCGAGCCGATCTGCAGCGTGCTGCCGATCGCCCCTTCCACCTACTACAGCCATCTGGCGAAGCGGGCCGACCCGGCGCGACAGTCCGACAGGGCGCGCCGTGACGATGCGCTGCGCCCCGAGATCCTGCGGGTCTTTGAAGATAACTATCGGGTCTATGGCGTGCGCAAGGTCTGGCGGCAGCTGCGCCGCGAAGGCTTCGACATCGCGCGTTGCTCGGTCGGGAGGCTGATGAAGGGGCTGGGGATCCAAGGCATCATCCGTGGCAAGCCGCACAGGACGACGATCCCGGACAGATGGGCACCACGGCCGCTGGACAAGGTGAACCGCCAGTTCCGCGTGCCTGCGCCGAACATGCTGTGCGGTCGTCCATTGTGGCGCCATTGGTCCGAGCCCAAGGGACGACGACTTCACCTATGTCGTCACCTGGAAGGGCTTTGCTTATGTGGCCTTCGTCATCGACGCCTATGCCCGCAAGATCGTCGGCTGGCGCGTCAGCACCTCGGCGCATGCAGGCTTCGTTCTCGATGCCCTGGAGCAGGCCGTGCATGACCGGCGGCCCGCCAGGGGCATGGGCAACAACCGCCGCCTGCCGGAGCCGATCGGGAACATCCCGCCCGCCGAATCCGAGGCAAACTTCTACGCCGAACTGGAAACCGAGCCCATGGCCGCGTAACTAACGAAAATCACCCTCCGGCAAACCCGGCGCGGTTTAGAACGCCCGGTCTGAGCGGCTGTGGCGCGCATGAAGCCAAAGCCCAGCAGATCAAGCTCATCGACAAACAGTTCTCCAACGCGGCCGAGGCTGTCTTCTCCGGTCCAATCCTCCAGACGCTCTGGAAAAAGCACTGACTAGACCCGTTTCATCCCTTCGATGAAACCCGTCATATTCTCCCTTGATGCCCCGCCGGAAACTCCTGCAGCAGTCAGTTTCCGCCTAGTCTCGGCCCATAGCCGCCAGTCGAACATGGCCGATACCGCACAGGGCACTTCCCAGAAGTGGCCCTTCAACACGAAGTGCAACATTTCGAGCTGAGGAGCGTCTGCGCAGCGGACGAAGCTGCCGCTCAGCCTGAGGCTTGCGTCCTCACCACGACCTTGCCGAACTGCTGGCCGCTTTCCAGATAGGCATGCGCCTGGACGATATCCTCACGCGGGAAGCAGCGGTCAATCTTCGGGAGGATAGCTCCTGTCGCAATTTCTTTGGTCAGGGCCTGCTGCGCTCTGGACAGGGGAAGCGGGCGCCGCGGTCGGATCGATGGGCAAGCGCCGCGAGGGGCGCGGGTCGCGCGCCCGGGACGTGTCCTTGCGCGCTGCGCTGCGGGTCGCGCCGCTCGGGGTCCGCCCGCCCTTTTCGACTTCGCCGCTTATCAGGCGGGCACGGGTTCGGCGGCGCGCCTGCGGCCCAGCCAGACAAGGCCCAGCCCCGCGGCCGCGAGCAGTCCACCCGCCACGGGCACCATGCCATAGCCGAACCCCGCCCCGATCACCGCGCCGCCCAGAGCCGCGCCGACCGCGTTGCCGAGATTGAAGGCGCCAATATTGATCGAGGAGGCCAGCCCCGGCGCCTCGGAGGCAGCCTGCATTACCCGCATTTGCACCGGCGGGACGATGGCAAAGGCGGCACCGCCCCATATGAGCAGCGTGAGCGCCGCACCCGTGCTCGTTCCCAGCAGAAACGGCGCGGCCAGCATGATCGTGGCAAGTGCGGCAAGGAAGATCGCGGTTGCGCCCTCAAGCGACCAGTCCGCGACGCGCCCGCCCAGCCAGTTCCCGATGGTGAAGCCAAGGCCGATCAGCACCAGCGACAGGGTCACGAAACCCTCTGTGGCCTGGGTCAGGGTTTGCAGCAAGGGCGCGACATAGGTGTAGAGCGTGAACATCGCCCCTGCGCCCATCACCGTCGTCGCCAGGGACACAAGCACCTCGGGACGTGCCAGCACCTTGAGTTCGCGCCTCACTTCGGGGCGCTTTCCGGGTGCGCCCTCGGGCAGAGCCACGGCCAGCGCCGCGATGGTGACGAGGCCCAGGACGGCGGTTCCTGCGAAGGCCTCGCGCCAGCCGATCTGCTGGCCGACCCATGTCGCGACCGGTACCCCGCCGATATTGGCGATGGTCAGTCCCATGAACATGGTGGCGACGGCGCTGGCCTGCCGCTCGCGCGGGACGACGCTCGCCGCGACGATCGCGCCGAGGCCGAAGAACGCGCCGTGGTTCAGGCTGGTGACGATACGCGAGACAAGCAACGTCCAGTAATCCGGCGACAGCGCCGACATGAGGTTGCCGACGGTGAAGATCGCCATCAGCGCGATCAGCGCCGCGCGCTTGCCGAAGCGGGCGAACAACAGCGTCATGACCGGCGCGCCAAGCGTGACGCCGATGGCATAAGCGCTGACCAGAAGCCCCGCCCGCGGGATCGAGACATCGACCCCGTCCGCGATGACCGGCAAAAGCCCCATGGGCGAGAATTCCGTGGTGCCGATGGCGAAGGCTCCGATCGCCAGTGCAAGGAGCGGCCAGTTCGAGTTGCGCGCCTCCATCCTACGCGCTCCAGTCCGGGGCAAGACCTTCGGGGTCGACCAGCCGGCCATCGGGCCGGGCAAGCGCCGAGATCGCAACCATCTCGTCCTCACTCAGGGCGAAGTCGAAGATATCGGCATTCTCGGCCACCCGCGCGGGACGCGCCGTCTTGGACAGCGCGATGTGGCCCTGCTGGACCAGCCAGCGCAAGCCGACCTGCGCGGCAGTTTTGCCATGATGAGCCGCGATCCTGCCGATCAGCGCATCGCGCGGGACCGCACCATCGGCCATGCCGTAATAGGCTGTCAGCGCCGTGCCGGTTCCCGCCGCGAGAGTGGCCATGGCCGACTGGTCCAGATAGGGGTGCATCTCGATCTGGTTGGTGACGACCGGCGCGCCGCTGGTGGCAATCGCCTCGCGCAGCTGGCTGCGATTGTAGTTGCTGACGCCGATGAAGCGAGC
>Ga0160459_100440_pt1 | contig 16824 bp, 12 predicted proteins | sample HID1973K_E6MG_FD_108208 | JGI IMG/M metagenome (GOLD analysis project Ga0160459, IMG submission 108208) | Enriched mosquito-associated microbial communities from UW Madison campus, WI, USA - HID1973K_E6 MG | ecosystem: Host-associated > Arthropoda: Insects > Digestive system > Unclassified ... | reverse complement strand
GTGCTGCCGATCCTCCATCTGAACGGCTACAAGATCGCCAATCCGACGATCCTCGCGCGCATTCCGCACGACGAGCTCGAAGCGCTCTTCAAGGGCTACGGCTACGCGCCGCATTTCGTCGAAGGCGACGAGCCCGAAGCGATGCACCAGCGCATGGCCGCGACGCTCGAACGCTGCATCGCCGATATCCGCGCGATTCAGGCAAACGCGCGCGCACATCCGGACAACGTGACGCGCCCGCGCTGGCCCATGATCGTCCTGCGCACGCCGAAAGGCTGGACCGGCCCGAAGGAAGTCGATGGTCACAAGGTCGAGGATTTCTGGCGTTCACATCAGGTGCCGATCGCCGATCCCGCCAGCAACCATCGCAACCTCGCGTTGCTGGAAAAATGGCTGCGCAGCTACCAGCCCGAAGCCCTGTTCGATGAAGACGGCCGCCTGGTCGAATCGTTGCGCGCGCTCGCGCCCGAGGGCACGCGGCGCATCAGCGCGAATCCGCACGCGAACGGCGGCCTGTTGCGGCAATCGCTCGACATGCCGGACATCCGCGATTACGCGTTCGAGTTCAAGCGCGCCGCGAACGTCTATCAATCGCCGACCGCCGTGCTCGCCATCTTCCTGCGCGAGGCGATCCGCCGCAACATGACGAGCTTCCGTCTCTTCGGTCCGGACGAGACCGCGAGCAACAAGCTCGATGGCGTGTACGAAGCGTCGGGCAAACGCTGGCTCGCGCAGACGCTGCCCGAAGACGCGGACGGCGGCGCGTTGTCCATCGATGGCCGCGTGATGGAGATGCTCTCCGAACACACGCTCGAAGGCTGGTTCGAAGGTTACGTGCTGACGGGCCGCCACGGCCTCTTCGCGACCTACGAAGCCTTCGTGCACGTGATCGACTCGATGTTCAACCAGCACGCGAAATGGCTCGAAAAGGCCAAGACCGAGCTGGACTGGCGCAAGCCGGTGCCGTCGATCAACCTGCTCATCACGTCGCTCGTGTGGCGGCAGGATCACAACGGCTTCACGCATCAGGACCCCGGTTTTCTCGATGTCGTCACGAACAAGAGTCCGGGCGTCGTACGCATCTATCTGCCGCCGGATGCGAACTGCCTGCTGAGCGTGGCGGACCATTGCCTGCGTTCGCGTGATTACGTCAACGTGATCGTCGCGGACAAGCAGCCGCATTTGCAGTATCTGAGCATGCGCGACGCCATCGTGCATTGCGCGAAGGGCATCGGCATCTGGGACTGGGCGTCGACCGATCAGGGCCAGGAGCCGGACGTCGTGATCGCGTGCGCGGGCGATATCGCCACGATGGAAGCGCTCGCCGCCGTCGAAATCCTCAAGGCGAACTGCGCCGATCTGAAGATCCGTTTCGTCAACGTGGTCGACCTGTTCAGGCTATTGCCGGACACCGAACATCCGCATGGGCTTTCGCATCGCGATTTCGATTCGATCTTCACGCGCGACAAGCCGGTGATCTTCAACTTCCATTCGTATGCATCGCTCGTGCACAAGCTCACCTACAACCGCACGAATCACGCGAACATGCACGTGCACGGCTATCGCGAGCGCGGCAACATCAACACGCCGTTCGAGCTCGCGATCATTAATGGCGTGGACCGCTATACGCTCGCGATCGACGTGATCGACCGGGTGCCGCGCATCGCGGGCAGCAGCGCGCATACGAAGGAATGGCTCAAGAATCAGATTATCGAGAGCGTGCGGTACGCGCATGAGGAAGGCATCGACCGCGATGAGATTCGTGAGTGGACGTGGAAAGATTAAGCGTCCTCGCGCGCCTGCGGGTTTGAAACGCGTGGTGTGGAAATAACAAAAGACCGGCTGCGCGGCATAGCCGCCAGCCGGACGAGACCACAACTTTACAAGACAATTATATCGCATCTTAGTTATAAATTAAGTATCTTCTGAAATACTTAATAATTAAAAAATTACTAGAGCGGTTCGGCAGGCCTTCGTTTAAGATCGGTCTTTCTTACCGATCGCAGTTCGCACGGACCTCTTCAAAAGGTTGTTCAAAGGCATTCTGCAATTGGCTTTTTAAATGTCGTTATCCTAAACATTATTATGGACCGAAATAAAATACAAAACAGGCAAGCACAGCAGGCTCTTCGTCTCGCAGTCATCCCGTCGTTGCTGGCCTTGGTCATCGGCTATTCAGGCAGCGCGCTGGCGGTACAAAGCGGCGTGGTGGTGGCGGGTAGCGGCAGCATTGGTACGAAGGGCGCCAATACGACCGTCTCGCAGTTGAGCGACAAGATGGTCGTCAACTGGAAGAGCTTCGATATTGGCAAGAACGAGTCGGTGACGTTCAATCAGCCTACCTCGAGTTCCGCAGTGCTGAACCGTGTCACGTCCGCTGATCCGACGCGCATCAACGGCGCCCTCACCGCGAACGGACGTGTGTTCGTCGTCAATCCGTCCGGCGTGATGTTCGGCAAGGCCGCGAAGGTGGATGTCGGCAGTCTCGTGGCAACCACGCTGAACGTTGACGACAAACAGTTCATGAATAGCGGCGCGCAGGTCCTGAATCTTGAAGATCACCAGGGCAGCGGCGTCGTTTCCAACGACGGTCAAATTCATGCGACCGAAACGGTCGCCCTCCTCGGCAGCCAGGCGATCAACCGCGGCACGATTCGCGCGAAGGACGTCACGCTCGGCGCGGCGAGTGGCGTATCAATGGAAACCACCGACTCCGGTTACAAAGTCAATCTCACCGGGGCCGCGCGTGATGCGCTGGCTGCCAACTACGGCGAGATTTTCGCGCAGAACGGCAATATCGAACTCAGCGCCGCCGCCACCGGCGCCGCGCTTGCCACGGTCGTGAAGAATACCGGAACGCTTGAGGCGACCATGGCCGGCCCCCATAGCGGCGATATCCTTCTGGCTTCCTCGAACGATGGCAGCATCAGCGTCGGCGGTAACTTGAAGACGGAAGGCAGCATTGAGATCGGATCAGCGTCTTATTACAGTCCGCTTGCGTCGGGCGGTGAGTATGCGCTCGACAACTCTCACGGAATCACGATCGCCAAGAACGCAACGCTGGACGCGGGATCCGGCCTGGCAATCGTGACGAAAAGCGGAGACGTCGTATTGAATAGCGGCGCCCTTAACGGCGGCGTCGATACCACCACGTATGTTGCCGGCAACAACATCACGGTCAACGACCGCATTGTCAATTCTGGAAGGGTCTATCTTGACGGAGGGCAAGATGTCACGATCAATGCTCCGATCAAGGTTGACAGCCTGAAAGTCGTCGCAGGGGGCAATCTCGTCCAAAATTCGAACGTGTCGGGGGATGATGTTTCCCTGCACGGCGGCGATGTCACGTTGAACGGGGTTGTGAAAGCGAACAACGAAATTGAGATCGCGGCCGATCGCACCACGGTGCTCAACGGCAAGTTGAAGGCGCCCTCGATCGTGGTTCCGGAGGATACGCAGAACCTGGCCGGCAACACTGCCGGTAACGTGATCACGACCCCGCTCTGACCAAGTTCTGGCGCAACGGACCGGACATGATTCCTCGTACGGGCCGTTTCGCTCGATAGTCAACCAGCCCGGCCGCAAGGCGAAGGGGGAGACATGTATTGCCTCCCCCTTTGTTTGCGGTCACGCCCTTTTTCACCATCGTGGCACGCGTTCGATCGCGTCCACCGACACCATCTTTTCGCATCGCATCTTGAAAGACCCCAACCGTTTTCGGTCCCTTCGCCGGCACGTCGGTTTCGTGTGTCTGCCGCTCATCGGCGCAATCGTCTGGCATGGGCACGCGCAGGCAGCTGAGCCCGTCAATGCGGGTACATTGCTGAGACAGAACGCCGACCTCACGCGGGGTATCGGCGCGGAGCCGGGTGCCGACAGCACAACCGGGCTCCCGCCGCCCAAGGCGAGCGCCCCGCCCCTTTCGGCCGATGGCGCATTCACCTTCACCGTCAACGCGTTCGAATTCACAGGTGAGCTATCCGACGCGGAGCGTCAGCGGGTCGACGCGTTCCTCACTCCATGGCGCGGTCGCGATGTCACGCTCGCGCAATTGCATGCGTTGCGCGACACGCTGACGGCCGTGCTGTACAACGGCGGCGACTCGCTTGTGCGCGTCGTGCTGCCGCCGCAGACGGTCAAGAACGGCGTCGTGCGCTTCGAGATCGTGCGCGGTCACGTCGAGTCGATCGATATCAGGAACCAGTCGCGGGTCTCCACCGAGCTCCTGGAAAACATCCTTGGAAGCACGAGCCACGCCACGCCGACCTTGCGCGAGATCGAGCGCAACATGCGCCTCGTCGATGGCATTCCCGGCGTCGGTACGGCCTCCTCCGCGCTCTCGACGGGAACCACGCCAGGCGGCACGATCGTCGACGTCGATGTCACGCCGGCCGACCGGTTTTATGGCGCCGCAACGGTCGATAACGCGGGTTCGCAGCAAGCCGGTTGGCGCCGGCTCGTCCTCTCAGGCGGCGCCAACAATCTGCTGGGGCTCGGCGACCAGTTTCAGGCCATCGTGCTCGGCACGCCGCGCTTCATGCAAACGCAAGCAGGCGAGGATGGCCGCACGCGCCTTGGTCGTCTGTCCTACGACATGCTGACCGGTATCGGTGCGAGCCGCGCTGGCCTTGCCTATTCACACGTAGACTATCGGCTCGGCGAAGCATTCGCGGGCCTCGGTTCGGGCGATGCCGATGTCGTCAGCCTCTACGGCACGTATCCCTTGATCCGCTCGACCGACGCTACGCTCGACATCGGCGCGAGCATCGAGGCGCGGCGCTCTACCGACGACCGCTTCGACAACCTGCTGGAGAGCCAGCAGCGCGGCCTCGTGGCATCCGTGCGCGCCGACGGCAGTCTGGACGGCAACTGGCTCGGGCGACGCAATCTGACGCAGTACAGTGCGGTACTCAGCGGCGGAAACTCAAAGCAGAAGGAATTCGACTACACCAGCACCGATTCCCAGCTCGAGAGCCACAGCTTCAATTTCGCCAAGTTCGAGCCGGCCGTCTCATACGTTCAGGCTGTTACGCCGACGATTCAATTCATGGTTTCCGCGCACGGCCAGTGGGCTAGTCGCAGCCTGGATGGTTCGCAGCGTCTCGGACTCGGTGGTCCGACGGCAGTGCGCGCTTACGATCAGAACGCCGCTGCCGTCGATGATGGACTCATCATGTCCATTTCCGCGACCAAGTTGCTTCGCGTCCTGCCGGGCGCGGCATTGCAGGCGTTCTATGACGACGCCCGCGGCCGCGTGCGCAACGACGGCATGGTGACAGGCGGTTCGGTGCATCTGCAAGGCTACGGCGTAGGCGCGAGCTACAGCGGCAAGCACATCGCGGCCCAGATCAGCTACGCGATGCGCGCGGGACGCTCGCTCGAAAACAGCGCCGGACATCAGGTCTGGTTCACGTTGTCCGTGACGGGTTGAACGGTTTCACGGCACGGTCATGATCGGGCGAACCGTGCCGTCGAGTTCATCGCGCGCGTCGACTGCCGATCATGCGCCTCGCTCCGAGTGATCCTTTTGCCTGAGCGATTGCGGCAGCCCGAACAGCAACAACAGCGCACACAGCACGCTCATCGCGCCGATCGCATACAGCGCGGGCGTCGTGCTGCCCATCGTGTCGCGAATCCGGCCCACCATCACCGGGCTGACGATGCCGCCCAATTGCCCCAGCGTGTTGATCAACGCGATGCCGCCCGCCGCGCCAGCGCCGGTCAAAAGCTTCGGCGGCAGCGCCCAGAACGCCGGGATCGATGCGATCACGCCCGCGCCCATCACGCCGAGCGCGGCGATGAGCAGCGTGGTCTGCTTGTCGAAGATGCCCGCCGCGAAGAAGCCGACCGCGGCCATCACGAGCAGCGTAGCGACGAACTTGCGACGCTCGCCCGATCGGTCCGACATGCGGCCGACCACCACCATGCAGATCGCCCCGCAGATGTACGGCACCGCCGTCAGCAGACCGATGATCGTCGGATTCTGCGTGCCCGCCGCGCGGATCAGGTGCGGCGCCCAGAAGTTCAGGCCGTACGACGCGATCTGAATCAGGAAGTAGATCAGGCCGAGCATCAGGAAGCCGGGCGTCTTGATCGCGCCGAACAGCGAATGGCCCGTGTCCGTGTGCTGGCTTTGCGTCGAGATCTGGCTCTTCAGGTACGTCTTCTCCGCGCCCGTGAGCCACGTGGCGTCATCGATGCGGTCCTTCAGCACCTTCAGCACCAGCACGCCGAGCAGTATGCACGGCAGGCCGCCGAGCAGGAACAGCCAGTGCCAGCCTGCAATGCCGAACACGCCGTCCATATGGCCGAGCACGAGCCCGGAAAGCGGCGCGCCCACGAGTCCCGAGAACGCCGACGCGAGAAACAGCAGCGACGTGATGCGTCCGCGATAGCTCGCCGGAAACCACAGCGTCAGGTAGTACAGCACGCCCGGCGCGAAGCCCGCTTCCATCGCGCCGATGATGAAACGCAGCCCGTAGAACTGCCATTCCGTCTGCACGAAGACCATCAGCGCGGTCGCGATGCCCCACGAAATCATGATGCGCGCGATCCAGCGGCGCGCGCCCACCTTGTACAGCAGCATGTTGCTCGGCACTTCGAAGATCACATAGCCGATCACGAAAAGGCTCGCGCCGAGGCCGTAGGCCGTGTCGGAAAAGCCGAGCGAACTTTGTAGCTGAAACTTCGCGAAGCTGATGTTGATGCGGTCGAAGAACGCGAAGAGATAGCACAGCATGATGAGCGGCATCAGCCGCCACGCCACCTTGCGAATAATGTCCGCGGTGTTCTGGAAAGCCTGCGGCTTGTCTGCCGTGCCTACGCTTAGATCGCTCATGGTTGTCTCCAATAATTGTTCTGGTGTCGTGGTTCAGATGGCCCGCGCGTACTCGGGCACCGGATGCAGATCGCAATTGCGTCCCGCCTTCGCGACTTGTCCTGATACTTCATGCCCAACGAGCGCAGGCAACGTGCGCGACAGCGCGATCAGCTTCTGCAGATCGACGCCCCTCGGAATGCCCATCTCGTCGCACAGGTTCACGAGGTCTTCGGTGCAGATGTTTCCCGATGCGCCCGGCGCGAACGGACAGCCGCCGAGACCGCCGAGCGCGGCGTCGAAGCGGCGCGCGCCCGCGTCGTAGGCGGCGAGCACGTTGGCGAGACCGAGGCCGCGCGTGTTGTGGAAATGCAGCGTCAGGTCAGCGGATGGCACGTATTCGAGCACGCGCGCGACGAGCCTTGCGACCTGACGCGGATTCGCCATGCCGGTCGTATCGGCGAGCGTGATGCCGGCGATGCCCATCTCGCGATAGGTCCGCGCGATCGACACCACACGATCCTCGTCGATGCGCCCTTCGAACGGACAGCCGAACGCCGTGGCGACGGTTGCGTTCAGCGAAACCCGATAGGGCGCGTCCTGAACGAGCCGCACGATATCGCCGAAACCGGCCAGCGACGACTCGCAGCTCATCCGCATGTTGGCGCGGTTGTGCGTCTGGCTCGCGGACATCACGAGGTTCAGTTCGTCGGCGCTGGCGGCGAGCGCGCGTTCGGCGCCCTTCACGTTCGGCACGAGCGCGACATAGATCACGCCCTGGCCGCGCCGGATGCCGTTGAACACCGCATCGCCGTCGCGCAGCGCGGGAATCGCCTTGGGCGATACGAACGAGCCCGCCTCGATGCGCGAGAATCCGCACGCCGAGAGGCCGTCGATCAGCGCGATCTTGTCTTCCGTCTCGACCCATTGCTTTTCGATCTGCAAGCCGTCGCGCGGCGCGACTTCCTGAACGATCAGCGCTTCGCTGTATGCGTCGCTCATTGCACGGCTCCTTCGGCACGCAGCCGTTGCACCTCATCGGCGCCAAAGCCGAGGGATTCCAGCACCGCTTGCGTGTGCTCGCCGAGCGCCGGACCTTGCCAGCGCACTTCGCCGGGCGTATCGGAGAGTTTCGGCACGATGCCCGGCATCTTCACCGTCGCGCCGCCCGGCAAATCCGCCCGCAGCAGCATGTCGCGCGCTTGATAGTGCGCATCGTCGACGATGTCCGCGACCGAGTAGATGCGCCCCGCCGGCACTTCCTCGCGCTCGAGAATCGCGAGCACGTCGTCCATCGCGTGATGCGAAGTCCATGCGGTGATCGCTTCGTCGAGCATCGCGCTCTGCTTCACGCGGCCGTCGTTGTGGGCGAGCGCGGGATCGTCGGCGAGATCGGCGCGGCCGATCAGGTTCATCAGGCGTTTGTAGATCGGGTCGCTATTGCCCGCGATCACGACGAAACCGCCGTCTTCCGTGCGATACGTGTTCGATGGCGCGATGCCCGGCAGCGCCCCGCCGCTGCGCTCGCGCACGTGACCGAGCAGGTCGTATTCGGGCACGAGGCTTTCCATCAGATTGAAGACGCTTTCGACGAGCGACACGTCGACCACCTGGCCATCGCCCTGTCCGGTCTTCACGCGCAACACCGACATCAGCGCACCGATCACGCCATGCAGCGACGCCAGCGAATCGCCGAGACTCACGCCGACGCGCGCGGGCAGCCCTTCGGCGTCGCCGGTCGTGTAGCGGATGCCGCCCATCGCCTCGCCGATCGCGCCGAAGCCCGGACGATCGCGGTACGGGCCGGTCTGACCGTAACCGGAGATGCGGACCATCGTGAGCTTTGGATTGATCGCGTGCAGCACGTCCCAGCCGAGGCCGAGCTTTTCGAGCGCGCCGGGGCGCATGTTTTCGATGACGATGTCGGCGTCCGCGGCGAGACGCTTGATGACATCCGCGCCTTCGGGGGACTTGAGGTTCACGCAGACCGACTTCTTGTTGCGCGATTGCAGATACCACCAGAGCGAGGTGCCCTCGTGGAGCTTGCGCCATTTGCGCAACGGGTCGCCGCCGTTGGGCGTTTCGATCTTGATGACTTCCGCGCCGAACTCGGCCAGCATGCGCGCGGCGAACGGCGCGGCGATGAGGGTGCCGATTTCGATCACGCGAATGCCCTGGAGGGGTCCGCTCATGTTGCTTGTCTCCGTCTGAATATCGTGGAAACAAGCTTATTGGCGAACGCTGGGGTGCGTCCAACCGCATTTCGGCAAGGATCGTTCGTGAAACGCGAACGCTCGTCGAACTGCTGAAAGCTAGGTGCGCGCTTCGATGGTGCGCAGATGATCGAACAACAGCCGGCTCACGGGCGAAAGCGCGCCCGAATCGCGCACCACGATCACGAGACTGCGCGCGGCCCATTCCTCATCGAGCGGCACGGCGGCAAGGCCCAACTGACGCCCCATCGCCTCGAACACCTGCTGCGGCAGCACTCCGACCCCCATCCCCGCCTGCACCATCCGGCAAACGGCATCGAACCCCGGCACATGGATGCGCAGCCGCAGCGCCCGCCCCGCCTGCCGCGCCGCGAGATGTGTACGCATGTTGATCGAGCTCGCCGAATGCAGACCGATATGATCGAATTCGAGCGTGTCCGCGAACGCCACACTGTCGCGATGCGCGAGCGGATGATTCCCCGGCGTCACGATGCAAAGCCGGTCGTGCCGATAGTGCGCAGTTTCGAGACCGCGCGTATCGGCATCGCCGGAGCAGATGCCGAGATCGACGAGACTGTCGGCCACGCCCTCCACGATGCCGCCGCTCGGCCGCTCCTCCAGATCGATCTTGATCAGATCGTGCACGGAGAGAAACGCGCGCAGGTCTTCCGGCAGGAATTCGACGATCGCCGACAGGTTCGCCATCATTCGCACATAGCCGCGCACGCCGCTCGCATGCTCCGCCAGTTCGATGCCGATGTTCTCGACGTCGCGCAACACGCGCCGCGCGTGATGCAGCAGCGTTTCGCCGGCCGGCGTCAAAGCCATGCCGCGCGCCTTGCGCTCGAACAGCACCGCGCCCACCGCCTGCTCCAGTTCGAGGAGCCGCTTGCTGGCCGCCGATACTGCGATCGCTTCGCGTTCCGCCGCGCGCGTCAGCGTGCCTTCCTCGAACACGGCGAGAAAGAGCTGCAGCGTCGTGAGATCGAGCCGTCTGAGGAGATTTCGCGTAGCCATCGTCGGGCGTGCCGCGCTCAGCGCGCGTACTTGAAGGTGCCCTGCGCGCTCGCGATCATCACGCGATCGTCGACCCACGCCTCGCCGCGCGCGAAGTATACGGAGCGTCCCTGCCGCTCCAGAAAACCTTTCGCGACGACCTTGTCGCCGATGCCGCGATCGAGATAGTTCACGGTGAGCGAGAGCGTGAAGCCGTGCACGGGCGTCGCGCCCGTCGTGAAAAGGCCCGCGTAGCCGCAGGCCGCGTCCAGCAGCGTGGCGATCGCGCCGCCTTGCAGGATGCGCTGGCGGTTGAGGTGCCCCGCGTGGATCGGCATCAGGAATTCGGCATAGCCCGCGCGCCATTCCGTGAAGGTCGCGCCGAGCGCTTCGAGAAACGGATTGTCCAGATCCAGATTCGCCACCTTTGCTCCTGATTTGCCTGCGTCAGCGAGCGATTGTGCCATCGGCGGGCGCGCGCCGCCGAGACGAGCAAAGACTGCGAAGCGCGCCACGCATGAAAAAACCCGCGCAGGGCGGGCTTGTTTTGCGGAATGCCGATTAACAACGCATTTCCGTTTGATAACGCACACAACATTTACAATGCCGATCCAAATCAACCGGCATTACGCGTTTCATGAAGTCTCGTCATGAATCGCGTAATGCGTATCCTGGTACGCGTTTTAAGTGCGCCGCGACAAACCGTGTCACGCGCGCAACACTACGTTAGTGCGTCAGTTATATCCGCGAATTACACAGGAGTTTTTTTCCTCCTCGGTTTTTCCAAAACGCCCGCAAATCTCGGCGACATATTCCGGCGCGGCGGATACCTGGCTGGAACGGTGCGATACATGCACGCTCGTGTCCGGCGGGATTTCACCGTCGTCGATCCAGGCGTAGAAGTGCGCGCTCGTACTGGCTTCCATGTTCGTCTCCTATCGGTTGAAGCGCGAAAAGCGTCTGATGGTTCCAGAATGCGCCTCTTAAGGGCGGCTGGCCCTAGTGGATTACATTGATGGACGCGGCCCGATTGCATGACGATGATGATAAGAATGCCCGTTCGAAACGCAAACCGGACCGGTATCAATCCGCTCATCTGTTTAGTAGCCAAAAAAATGCCCGGTACGGAACCGGGCTGACTTAAATGATCGATTATGGATTTGCTTTGTGCGGGTCTTCTAACAGTTATACGACATTCTTTTCGATGATCGGCCGCCCTTCCAATACGCGCGTCCAGTCCAGCGGCGATAAATCCAGCGTTTCGTAACGTCCACGCAAAATCAATTCGCTCACGCCGCGCCCCGTCGCCGGACCCTGTTGCAGGCCGTGACCGCTGAATCCATTCGCGAAAATGCAATTGTCGATGTCGGGATGACAGCCGATGATCGCGTTCTGGTCGAGCACGTTGTACTCGTAATAACCTGACCAGCAGCGCTCGACCCGCAGCGCCTCGAACGCCGGCACGCGATGCGCGAGCGTCGGCCAGATCACGTCGTCGAAGAGCGCATGGTCGACTTCGTCGAGCGGCAGGTCGTCGGGATCGTGATCCGCCGATGGCGACGTGCCGCACAGATACGTGCGCCCCTCGGGCCGGAAATAGACGCCGCTCGGATCGATCAGCAACGGCGCGCGCTCGAGCTTCGCCGGCGACGACACGTTGAAGATGCTGCGCCGCCGCGCATACACCGGGATGTCGATGCCGAGCATCGCCGCGACGCTGCGCGACCATGCGCCCGCCGCGTTCACGACGACATCGCACGAATAGGTTTCGCCGTTGGCCGCGCGCACGGCCGTCGCGCGATGCGCATCGCAATCGATGCCGACCACTTCCGTCGGCACATAGCGCGCTCCGAGCGACTGCGCCTTGCGGCGCAACGCCTGCACGAGACCGTAGCCATCGAACCAGCCTTCGCCGCTTTCGCCGAACGCGCCCGCCGCGAGGTCTTCCGTGTTGAGCCACGGAAAGCGCGCGCGCAGTTGAGCGGGATCGAGCAGGCTGATGTCCGCGCCGAGTTCGCGTTGCAGCGCGTGGTTGTCGCGCAGCGTGTCCGCGCCCGCCGCGGTTGCGAGGAACAGATAGCCGCCTTCATGCAGATCGATCGACGGCCGTTCGCCATTCACTTCGAGCCGCTCGCCGATCGAACGAAGAAAGTCGATGCCGAACAGCGACATACGCACGGAAAGCGGCGTGGAGAACTGCTGCCGGATCGACGCCGCCGACAGCGCCGACGACGAACGCGCATAAGTCGGATCGCGCTCGATCACCGTCACCTGCACTGTCGGATCCGACGCGCGCAGAAAATACGCGACCGAACTGCCGATTACCCCGCCACCGACGATGACAACGCTGGATGTCACGTCACCCTCAGCTCAGATTGAAGTCGATGCCCTGCGCCAGCGGCAATTCCGACGAATAGTTGATCGTATTGGTCGCGCGGCGCATATAGGCCTTCCACGCATCCGAGCCCGATTCGCGGCCGCCGCCCGTTTCCTTCTCGCCGCCGAACGCGCCGCCGATTTCCGCCCCGCTCGGCCCGATATTCACGTTGGCGATGCCGCAGTCGCTGCCCGACGCGGACAGAAAGCGCTCCGCTTCGCGCAGGTCGGTCGTGAACGCGCACGACGACAGGCCGTGCGCGCTGGCGTTGTTCGCGGCGATGGCTTCATCGAAATCGGCGTAGCGCATCACGTAGAGGATCGGCGCGAACGTCTCCTTCAGCACCACTTCCGTTTGCGACGGCATTTCGACCAGCGCCGGGCGCACGTAGTAGCCGTTTTCATGGCCCTTCACGGCAACGCGCTCGCCGCCGGACACCTTGCCGCCCTCGCCCTTCGCCTGCTCCAGCGCGTCCTGCATGCGCGCAAAGGCCTGCACGTCGATGAGCGGGCCCATCAGCACGCCCTGCTCCAGCGGATTGCCGACGGGCACTTTCGCGTAAAGATCTTTCAGGCGCGCGACGGTTTCGTCGTAGATGCTTTCGTGCACGAACAGACGCCGCAGCGACGTGCAGCGCTGCCCCGCCGTGCCGACCGCCGAGAACAGAATGCCGCGCAGCGCGAGATCGCGATTGGCCGTCTGCGAGACGATGCCCGCGTTGTTGCCGCCGAGTTCGAGAATCGAGCGGCCGAACCGCTGCGCGACCGCGACGCCGACCTTGCGGCCCATTTCCGTGCTGCCCGTCGCGCTGACGATATCGGAGCGCTTGTCCGCGACGAGCGCCGCGCCGACATCGCGCCCGCCGATGATCACCGACGCGAGGCCCGCAGGCGCGGAACCGAATTCATCGATGACGTCGCGCAAAATGCGATCGACCGCGAGCGCGGTGAGCGGCGTTTTCTCGGAAGGCTTCCACACGACCGCATTGCCGCAGACGAGCGCGAGCGCCGCGTTCCACGACCATACCGCGACCGGGAAATTGAACGCCGAGATGATCGTGCATACGCCGTACGGATGCCACGTTTCCGCCATGCGATGGCCCGGGCGTTCGGACGCGATCGTCAGACCATACAACTGACGCGAGAGGCCGACGGCGAAATCGCAGATATCGATCATTTCCTGCACTTCGCCGAGGCCTTCCTGAAGAATCTTGCCCGCTTCGAGCGACACCAGGCGGCCGAGCGCCTCCTTCTTCTCGCGCAGCCGATTGCCGAGCAGGCGCACGAGCTCGCCACGGCGCGGCGCGGGCACGTTGCGCCACTCGGCAAACGCGGTGCGCGCGGCGCCGAGCGCGGCGTCGACATCTTCGGTGGTGTTTTGCTTTACCCGGCCGATGACTTCGCCGGTGATCGGGGATGTGACGGCCATGTCGCCGTCGGACACGAGGCTCGCGATGCCGAGGTCGGTAAGAATCGATTGTGCGTTCACGGTGATGTCCTTCGAAACGGGTTCGTTCTACGGATCGAAGTTTCTTATAAGAAACTTTCGTAAGTCTGGAGACTATACGCGCAGCCGTCGCCGGCCACAACAGTGGACGATATCGGGGTTGTCACCAATGCGTTCGTCCTTTTCCGGCGGTAGATTCGCCTTGTTTTGAGCCTGTTTTGCGATGCCGGTCCTCGGTTCGCGCGATGTTATGATCGGAAACAAAAAAGCTTCCTCCGACACTTTCCTATGTCCAGTCTCAGCACGAAACAGCCGCCCGATCAGTCCGCCGCCGATCTCGGCCGCCGGGTGAAACGCGCGCGCCTCGCGCACGATCTGACGCTCGAAACCGCGAGCCGCATGTGCGGCGTGTCGCGCTCGGCGTTGTCGAAGATCGAGAACGGGTTGATGTCGCCGACCTTCGACGTGCTGCAGAAAATCGTCCGCGGCTTGCAGATCGATCTGGCCGAGCTGTTCGGCACCGCGCCCGCGCCCAGCGCGAGCGGACGGCGCGCGCTCACGCGCCGCGACGAGGGTCAGCGGCACGCCTATCGCGGCTATCAGATGGAACTGCTCGCCACTGAACTCGCGCACAAGGCGATGCTGCCGTTTCGCATCCGCATCTCCGCACACACGCTCGACGCGTTCGATGACTGGGGCCGCCACGAAGGCGAAGAATTTCTCTACGTGATCAGCGGCAGTGTGTGCCTTTATTCGGAACTCTACGCGCCGACGCATCTGAACGCTGGCGACAGCATCTACTTCGACAGCCGCACCGGTCACGCGGCCATCTCGACGAGCGTGGAAGACGCCGAAGTGCTGTGGATGGCGACGGGCGGCGACGTGCCGGCGGCCTGAACGCGGCTATCGCAAGGCCAGGCGCATCGGCATTTCGCTCGGCACGGCGGTGAACGTGCAGATTTCGTGGATATCGGCTGGGTTCGTCGCGAGTTGCGCGGTGAAGTTGGCCGTGAGCATCGACACGACGAGCCGCATTCGACCGCCGCCAGATGCCGCCCCGGACACACGCGCGGACCCGCGCCGAATTGCAGATAGGCGCGCGGCTCGTGCGCGCCACGCTGCGCCGTGCCTTCGGGCAGCGCAGCCTGCGCTTGTCGATGCTCGTGCAGCCATCGATCCGGATCGTAGCGTTGCGGATCGGCGTAATTGTTCGGGTCCATCATCGCGGGCCGGTTCAGCATGAACATCTTCGTGCCGGCGGGCAAACGCACGTTCTGAAGCCGTACTTCCTCGAGCGGCTCGAACGACAGATACGGCGCGACAGGATGCTGACGGCTCGCTTCGGTGCAGACCGCTTCGCACAGGTCCAGTTCGCGCATTGCGGCGTAGTTCGGGCACACGGCCGAAGCGCCGAGCACGCGCCGCGCATCGGCTGCGACGCGCGTCTGCAATGCGTCGTCGGTGCCGAGAAAAAGCAGCGCCCATGCGATGCTCGTCGCCGTCGTCTCCTCGCCCGCGACGAGCATCGTCAGTACGTTGGCTGCGACTTCGTCGTCGGTGATGCCGGAGCCGGGGGCATCGCGCAGGGCGAGCATCGCTTCGAGCAGGTTGCGCGGCGGCGTTTCGCAGGCTTCGATCGCGGCTTCCTCACGCATCCGTGCACGGGCGCGCGACATCAACTCGCGGATGTGTCGATGCACATCGGTCATCGCCTCGTCGAACTTACGGTCGCGCGGAAACTTCACGTAATGCCAGTACGCGAACGGCGCGTTCACGCGCGTCATCAGCATCGGCAGAAGCATGGCCAGTTGCTCCTGGATCAGCACGCGCTCGTTTTCCAGCGTGTTCGGATCTTCGCCGAAGGCGAGCGCGCTCGTCACGTCGACGGTGAAGCGCTTCAGATCATCGGTCATGTCGACGACGCGCCCGTTGCGCGCCGCGCGTTCCCAGCGCATGCGCAGGCGTTCGGTGATCGCAGCGAGCGTCGGATAGAACGCCTTGATATGAGGAATCGAAAGCGCCTGCATCACGAGACGGCGCTGCGGCTCCCACCCGGCCCCTTCGATCGAGAAGAGTCCATTGCAACCGAATTCCTTCAGGATGTTTTCGATGGGCGCATAGCGGCGATAGCGATGCGGCCGCTCGCGCATCACCGCGTGCGACAGGTCGATGTCGCTCCAGACCGTGACGGGCGTCGTCGCGAAGCGGAAAACGTAGGGCGTGCCGAGCTCGGCGGCCCAGCGTTCGAGCGTCAGATGGTGCGTGGCGGGCGGCAACTGATGCAGATTGCCGAGCAAAGGCAGACCGCGCGGCGACGGTAGGTCACCGACCTCGCGCAAAGCTGCGCCGATGGACGCTGCGTTCATGATCGGCCTCGTGAAGGCTTGATCTGTGAGAGTTACACGTCAAGCGTAGCAGCCCCCAGCGTGAGTGCAATCCGCCCCGTTGGTCACACGAACGGATAGCACTGTCGCGCATGCAGCACGTTGAGCACTTCGATGCGGTCCGTCTCGACCGCGTAGATGACGAGGTAATTGGGATGAACGACGATCTCACACGTTCCGGGAATACGACCCGTGGCGGTAAAGATACGGGGCGATTGCGGCGGATTGCGGCGCTGCCTGAATCGCGTTCTTGATCGTGCGCGCGGCACCGGGACTGCGTTCAGCGATGTATCGAATGATCTCCAGAAGGTCGAGGCGCGCGGTTTGAGTCCAGACAACTTGCAGAGTCAAGCGGCCCTCGACTTGTGACGTTTCTCGGCATCCGTGATGATCGCTTCCGCCTCGGCCATCACCTGGTCATGCGGAACGCGCGGCCGCGTATCCGCCATCGAACGGCGTACTTTCTCGCGAAACCACTTGTCATAAGCTTCCGCTTCTTCGACAGTGGCGAACTCGGACACGATGGGATCGAGCGGTGTAGGCATGTCAATGTCTCGTTTCATGATGAAAACGATGATAACGCAGGCGTTT
>Ga0160459_100439_pt1 | contig 16925 bp, 13 predicted proteins | sample HID1973K_E6MG_FD_108208 | JGI IMG/M metagenome (GOLD analysis project Ga0160459, IMG submission 108208) | Enriched mosquito-associated microbial communities from UW Madison campus, WI, USA - HID1973K_E6 MG | ecosystem: Host-associated > Arthropoda: Insects > Digestive system > Unclassified ... | reverse complement strand
CTCGAATTCCCCGGCAAAATCTGCTATCACGGAACGACTGTCCGTCATAACAAACGTGCAGGCGTGAAGCGGAAGGCAAGTGGAACATCCCGCACTTGAACAGGCGGACAGAATTCGCCGCGCCACCGGGTGCGGCCACGCTGCCGCCGCACAGGAGGCGATCGTGACCGTCATGCAAAGAAAATCCGTCGCGTTGCTGCAAAGCGAAGCGGCCGAAACCGACGAAGTGCTCCAGGAACACGGCGGCCATGCGCTGAAACGATCGCTCACCGCGCTCGATGTCGTGATGCTCGGCGTAGGCTGCATCATCGGCGCGGGGATTTTCGTGCTGACCGGCCACGCGGCCGCGACCAACGCCGGGCCGGGGATCATCATATCGTTCGTGCTGGGCGCGATAGTCTGCGCGCTCGCGGGCCTTTGTTATGCAGAAATGGCATCCACCGTGCCGGTATCGGGCAGCGCCTACACGTATGCCTACGCGACGATGGGTGAACTGATCGCGTGGCTCATCGGCTGGGACCTGATTCTCGAATACGCGGTCGGCGCGACCACCGTCGCGATCGGCTGGTCGGGATATGTCGTGAGCTTTCTGCATTCGTTCGGCGTCGACATACCCGAGCAGCTTTCGAAAGCGCCATTCGCTTACGAGCCGGGACACGGCTGGAGCCACGTCGGCTCGATCCTCAACGTGCCCGCGATGGTGATCGTCGGGCTCATCACGCTGCTGCTCGTCTTCGGCATCCGCGAATCGGCGCGCGTCAATAGCGTCATCGTCGTGATCAAGGTGCTGATCGTGCTGGCGTTCATCGCCGCGGGCATCGCGTATGTGGATACGAGTCACTGGGTCACCGCACAAAACCCGACGGGCGCGTTCATTCCGCCGAATACCGGCGAATCGGGCGTGTTCGGCATGAGCGGCGTGCTGCGCGGCGCGGCGGTCGTATTCTTTGCCTATATCGGTTTCGATTCGGTCTCGTGCGTCGCGCAGGAAACGCGCAATCCACGACGCGACATGCCGATCGGCCTGCTCGGTTCGCTCACGATTTGCACGATTCTCTACGTGCTCGTGTCCTACGTGCTCACGGGTATCGTGCCTTACGACAAGCTCAACGTGGCGGACCCGATTGCAGTCGGCGTCGATGCGATCGGCATGCGCTGGCTCTCGCCCATCGTGAAGCTCGGCGCGATTTTCGGCCTCACGTCCGTGATTCTCGTGTTGCTGTTATCGCAGCCGCGCATTTTCTATTCGATGGCCAAGGACGGTCTGCTGCCGCCTTTCGCATCGAAGATTCATCCGCGCTTTCATACGCCCTATATCACGACGATCATCACCGGCGTCATCGTGATGATTCTTGCGGGGCTGTTGCCGATCGGACTCGTCGGCGAACTGGTGAGCATCGGCACGCTGTTCGCGTTCACGGTCGTGTGCGTCGGCGTGCTGGTGCTGCGCATCACGCAGCCGAATCTCGAACGCGCGTTCAAGACGCCGGCCGTATTCATCGTCGCGCCGCTCGGGGCGCTGTCGTCGATCTTCCTGATGTCCGGTTTGCCCGCCGATACCTGGATCCGGCTCATCGTGTGGATGGTGATCGGCGTCGTCATCTACTTCGTGTACGGCATACGTCACAGCAGGCTGCGCGATCAGCGCAAGTGATGTTCGAAGAGGCCGCCGGCAACGCGGCCTCTTTGCTTATCGACTCACTCCGCCGCGCGTTTCGATTCATGCTCGCGCGCTTCTTCCGGGCTTTCGTAGATATACGGCGCGACGCCACGGCGCTTCAGAGCATCGCCGAGCTTGAGGCGCAGGAAACTGCTCGTCGTGTAACGCGTCACGCGATCGTAGTGGCCATCCACCAGCTTCGTGACCATCTCCGAATAAGCGTCGAGCATATCGGGGCGAATCGAAAAGTTATCGTAGTTCACGATGGCGTGCGGCCGCGTCTTCGCGCCCGCCAACTGTTTTTCTACTTCGCGACGGATCGCCTCGACATCGTCCACGCTCTTGACTTCGTGGCCTTCGAAGTTGATGAAGAAGAGATTCTTTTCCGGGTCATAGCTGAAGCGTTCCGACAAGTCGAGCCTGAGCAGGATCGCGCGCAGGCCCATCGGCGCATCGCGGAAGATCAGTTCGTCCATCAGACGCGGCGGCTTGTCCATGATCGGCGCGAAACCCATTTGCTGGATGATGTCCCGCTCCACATCGATGCCCGGCGCGACTTCCGTGAGAACCAGCCCCTTGTCCGTGAGTTCAAACACGCAGCGCTCGGTGATATAGAGCACGGTTTGCCCGCGCTCGGCCGCATAACGGCCGCTGAAGGTGCGATGCTCGACCGCGTCGACGAACTTCCGGCAATCGCCTTCGCGGCGAATCCTGAGCTTGCCCTCTTCGATCGCCACATCGAGTTTGCCCGCGTTGAACGTGCCGACGAACACGACCTTCTTCGCGGCCTGGCTGATGTTGATGAAGCCGCCCGCGCCCGCGAGCTTCGGCCCGAACTTGCTGACGTTGAGATTGCCTTCGCGGTCCGCCTGCGCGAGACCGAGGAACGCGATGTCGAGACCGCCGCCATCATAAAAGTCGAACTGATACGGCTGATCGATGATCGCCTGCGTGTTCGTGGCCGCGCCGAAGTTGAGGCCGCCCGCCGGAATGCCGCCGATCACGCCAGGCTCGGTCGTCATCGTGAAGAGGTCGATCACCTGCTCTTCGTTCGCGACGCTCGCGATGCCTTCCGGCATGCCGATGCCGAGATTCACGATACTGTTGGCCATCAGCTCGAAGGCCGCGCGGCGCGCGATGATCTTGCGTTCGGTGAGCCCCATCGGCGGCACGGAACTCGCGGCCACGCGCAATTCGCTGGAAAACGCCGCGCTGTATTGCTCGCCGAAGGTCTGCCAGTGATTGTCGGGCTTCGCGAGCACGACGCAATCGACCATCACGCCCGGAATCTTCACTTGCCGCGAATTGAGCGTGTTGGATTCCGCAAGCCGCTCGACCTGCGCGATCACGATGCCGCCCGAGTTGCGCGCGGCCATCGCGATGGACAGCGCTTCGAGCGTCAGCGCTTCCTTTTCCATCGTGACGTTGCCGTTGAGATCGGCGGTGGTGCCGCGCACGATCGCCACATCGATCGGAAAGGTCGGGTAGTACAGATAGTCCGTGCCGTCGATCGGCATGAGGCGCACGAGGTCTTCGGTCGTGCGCGCATTGAGCTTGCCGCCGCCGTTGCGCGGATCGACGAAGGTGCCGAGCCCGACCGTCGAAAGCTGCCCGGGCCGATGCGCGGCGATGTCGCGAAAGAGTTGCGAGATCACGCCTTGCGGCAGGTTGTACGCTTCGATGCGGTTCTCGATCGCCATCTTCTGCAGGCCCGGCACGAGCCCCCAGTGCCCGCCGATCACGCGCTTGACGAGGCCCTCATGCGCCAGATGATTGAGGCCCTTGGCGCGCCCGTCGCCCTGCCCGGCGGCATACACCAGCGTCAGTCCGGCGATCGGATCGGTGCCTTCGACAAAGCGCTCCTCCAGCGCGATCGCCACTTCCTCCGCGAAGCCGATACCGACAAAGCCGCTCGTCGCGATGGTGTCGCCCGAGCGGATGAGACGCACGGCCTCGCGCGCGGACACGATCTTGCCGCGTTCGACGAGGCGCGCGGTCGAGGGAAACGGATGGCGGGTCGGCGTGCTGCTGGCGGTCATGGCGTCTCCTGTTCGCGCGTTTCTTGTGGTGAGTTCTATATTTCGACACGCGCCCCGAGTTCGATGACGCGATCAGCCGGCAATCGCAGATAGGCCGCGACGTTCCCCACATTGTGCAGCATGATCGCGAAGAGCCGTTCGCGCCATAACGCCATGCCCGTGCCCGGCGTCGGCACGACGGTCGCCCGCGAAAGAAAGTACGAAATGGTCGCGCGATCGAAGTTGAGCCCCGACGAGCGGCACGTTTCGAGCGCCGCGGGCAAGTCGACTTCGTCCTTGAAGCCGTAGTTCACCGTCACCTGAAAACAGCCGTTGCCGAGCGATTCCAGCGACACACGGTGCGCCTTGTCGACCCACGGCACAGGCTCCGTCGCGACCGTCAGAAACACCGTGTGTTCGTGCAGCACGCGGTTGTGCATCAGGTTGTTCAGAAGCGAATGCGGCACGCCGGTCGGATCGTTCGACATGAAGATCGCCGTGCCCTCCACGCGCGCCGGCGCACGCGCCAGCAGACTGGCGAGGAAGGGCTTGAGCGGCGTCGCCCCCGCGCGCAGGCGGGCCTCCTGAATCATCATCTGTGCGCCGCGTCCCCAGGTCGCCATGACCGTGAACATCACGAGGCCGATCGCGACCGGGAACCAGCCGCCTTCCGCGATCTTCAGACAGTTCGCGGAGAAGAACATCGCATCGATCACGAAGAAGAACGCCGTCGCGAAGATGCACAGCGACCAGTTGTAGTGCCACGCATAGCGGATCACGAAGAAGGTCAGCACCGTGGTGATGAGCATCGTGCCGGTCACGGCGATGCCGTATGCGGAGCCGAGCGCGGTCGACGAACCGAAGCCGAGCACCGCGGCCACCACCGCGAGCAGCAGCGTCCAGTTGATGCCCGGCACATAGATCTGCCCGATCTCCTTCGCCGACGTGTACACGACGCTCATGCGCGGCAGAAAGCCGAGCTGCATCGCCTGCTTGGTCATCGAGTACGTGCCGGAGATCACGGCCTGCGAGGCGATGACCGTCGCGATGGTCGAGAGCACGACCATCGGATAGAGCATCCACGACGGAAAGAGCCGATAGAACGGATTTTGCAGCGCGGCCGGATCGGCGATCAGGAGCGCGCCCTGACCGAGATAGTTGAGCGCGAGCGCGGGAAAGACTACGGCGAACCACGTGAGGCGGATCGGCCGCGAGCCGAAGTGACCCATGTCGGCATAGAGCGCTTCCGCGCCCGTCAGCGACAGCACGACGGCGCCGAGCGCGACGAACGCAAGCCAGCGGTGATGCACGCAGAAAGCAAGCCCTTCGAGCGGATTGAGCGCGGCGAGAATACGCGGCGCATCCGCGATGTTCATGAAGCCTGACACCGCCAGCACGATGAACCACAGCACCATGACCGGCCCGAACACCGCGCCGATGCCCGACGTGCCGTGCTTCTGCATCACGAACAGCGCGACCAGCGCGACGAGTGTAATGGGCACGACATAGGGCTGCAGGCCGGGCGCGGCGACTTCGAGCCCTTCGACCGCGCTCAGCACGGAAATGGCCGGCGTGATGACGCCATCGCCGTAGAACAGCGCCGCGCCCATCACGCCGACCAGCAACAGCACGTGTTTGAGCCGCTTCTTCGATTCGACCGACGACGCCGCGAGCGCAAGCAGCGCCATGATGCCGCCTTCGCCATGATTGTTGGCGCGCAGGATCAGCGTCACGTACTTGAGCGAGACGATGATGGTGAGCGACCAGAAGATCAGCGACACGATGCCGATCACGTTCGCAGGCTGTAAAGGCAGGCCGCCAGCGGGATCGAAAACCGTTTTGAGCGTGTACAGCGGACTCGTGCCGATATCGCCGTAGACGACGCCGAGCGCCGCGAGCGAGAGCCCGAACAAGGCCGGATGGCCGTGCGGCTCGGGCGTGTGTTTGTCGTCGGCCGGCAAGCCGGGTGCAGTCGATCCCATGATTCCTCCCTGCTTTTTCCGGGCCGCCGCGCGTGCGGGCGACCTATTTGTCAGAGGATGAGCGTCTGCGTTGCTGTGTCGTTTGCAGTATAGGAACGGATGCGCGGTTATGTGCGCGCAGCGTTTTCTATGCGTACTTGATCTGCGCGACCGCGCGTAGATCGTCCGCCGTCGCGGTGCCGTAGCCGAAGAATTCCAGATACGCCGGAATCATTTCGAAAAGCATGTCCGTGCCGACCTGCACGGCGCAGCCCTTGTCCTTGGCCGCGCGCAGAAGCGGCGTGTATTCCGACTTCATCACCACTTCGCCGACGAACGTCTCCGGCGCGATGCGATCGATATCGAACGGCAGCGGGTCGGTTTCCTTCATGCCGAGCGGCGTTGCGTTCACGATCACGTCGAAGCCGGCTGGGTCTTTCGTATCGGTTCGCACGACGAGTTGAGGATAGTGCTCGCGCAGACGCGACGCGAGCCCTTCGACAGAAGGTGTGTTGGTATCGAATACCGCGAGTTCGGCGACGCCCGCCGCCGCGAGCGACGCCGCGATCGGCGAACCGACGCCGCCGCTGCCGAGCACGAGCACGCGCGCGCCCGTGAGCTTGCGGCCTTTGCGTTCGACGCCGCGCACGAAGCCCGCGCCGTCGAACTGATCGCCGACGAGCGTGCCGTCCGGGCGCTTCAGGATCGCGTTGCACGCCCCGGCGATGCGCGCGGTCGGGCTGACTTCATCCATCAGGCCGACGGTCGTGATCTTGTGCGGCATGGTGACGAGCGCGCCGCGAATATTCGTGAGCTTGAACAGGTGCGGCAGGAACGCGACGTAATCCTCGGGTTTGACGCCCATTGGCACGACGACCGCGTCGATGCCCTGTTTGTCGAACCAGGGGTTGTAGATCATCGGCGCCTTGAACGCTTCGGTCGGGTAGCCGAGGTGAGCAATCAGAGTGGTCTTGCCGCTGATCATGGCAGCTCCTTGTGAGGATGTCGAAGGCGCGCGCGTGGGCGCGCCGTCACCATGATAGTGCCGCTTGCGGGTTCAGTGCCGCCTGATTGTCGTTGCGCGGTGCCGCAATTTTCAGTGGCTCGCGCCGAGATACGCCGCCTTCACCGATGGATCGTTGCGAAGCTGCTCCGCCGGGCCGTGGGTCGCGACGCGGCCGTTCTCCAGCACATAGCCGTAATCCGCGACATTGAGCGCGGCGGCGGCGAACTGCTCGACGAGCAGCATCGTCACGCCATCGGCCTTCAGGCGCTCGATGATGCGGAACACTTCGTCGACGAGAATGGGCGCGAGGCCCATCGACGGTTCGTCGAGCAGCACGAGGTCCGGGTTGAGCATGATGGCGCGGGCCATCGCGAGCATTTGCTGTTCGCCGCCTGACAACGTGCCTGCGAGCTGGTTTCGGCGTTCTTTCAGGCGCGGGAAGAGGTCGATCGCGCGTTCAAGGTCGGCGTTGACGTCGCCTTTCGGGCGTGACCAGGTCAGGCGCGGGAAGGCGCCGAGCAGCAGGTTATCGGTGACGGACATGGTCGCGAATACGCGGCGGCCCTCGGGGGAATGCGCCAGGCCCAGGCGCGCGATCTTGTGTGACTCCAGCGAGTCGATGCGCTTGGTGTTGCTGCCGACGCCCATCGTGATTTCGCCTTCCGTCGGCTTGATCATGCCGGAGATCGCGCGCATGGTCGTGGTTTTGCCCGCGCCGTTGGAGCCGATCAAGGTCACGACTTTCGCCTTCGGCACGTGCAAGGTTATGCCGTGGAGGACTTTCACTTTGCCGTAGCCGGCGTGGAGGTTTTTTATCGTCAGCATGTTTTTGGTCGCGTTCGGTCGTCGTTCGCTTCGGCTTCTATGGAATCCTGATTTCGTGTCGGTCTGCTAGCACTGCCCCTCCCCGGGGCGGGGGTCACTTTCTTTGCTGCTGCAAAGAAAGTAACCAAAGAAAGCAGCTTTCCCCATCCAAAGTACTTCACACCGGCCCCGGCACAGGCGATCGTCTTTGGCACAGCAGTAGCGAGTGCCCTCGTAGGCCTAACCGGGCTTGGACCGCGCACGGTCTGACACATCGCGCCGCATGCGTGGCTGGTTCAGCACGAAATGGCTCCGGCCCGCTGCGCGGCCGATGGGTACATCGGGTCTGCATGTGCTTCTGCGCTTCTCTTTTTTCGTCGGTTTCCCTCGCACACCCATCGGCAGCGCGTAGCGCTGTGCCGGAACTGTTTCGTGCTGAACCAGTGCGCTTAAACAACTAGCTTGTCAGACCGTGCGCGGTCCAAGCCCGGTCAGGCCTACGAGGGCACTCGCTACAGAGCCCACGAACGAGGAGAATAGTGGCCAAACTGCGTGTGACCGTGGGCGTGTCGAGCTGCTTTCTTTGGTTACTTTCTTTGCAGCAGCAAAGAAAGTGACTGCCGCCCCGCACAGGGGCAACGCCAATAGACCGACACGTCTACGGGATCCGGCGACAAAAAAAACTCAAGCAACCTGCGCAGCCTGCCCCCCCAAATAAGCCTCGATAACTTTCTCATTAGCCTGAATCTCGGAAGGCTTCCCTTCGGCAATTTTTTGCCCAAAATCCAGCACTGAAACCGTATCGCAGACACTCATCACCACATCCATATGATGCTCGATCAACACGAGCGTAATTCCATGATTGCGCACCTTGCGAATGATGGCGACCAGTTCGCGAATATCCGGCGCGGTCAACCCGGCCGCAGGTTCATCGAGCAAAAGCAGTTGCGGATCGAGCGCCAAAGCCCGCGCAATCTCCAGCAACCGCTGCTTCCCGTATGGCAGATTACGCGCCTCCTCTCCCGCCACATTTTCCAGTCCAACGAAACGCAGCATATTGAAAGCCCGCTCGCGCGCCGCGCGCTCCTCACGCCGATAACGCGGACTCATCACCCCCACATCCGCGAAATTCGAGCTGAACGTGTGATGCAATCCGACGAGCACATTCTCCAGCGCCGTCATCTCGCCAAAGAGCTGCACGTTCTGAAACGTCCGCGCGATGCCCGACAGCGCGATCTTCGACGAGGTGCGTCCCGCAAGCGATTGCCCTTCGTATTCGATCGCACCGGCAGTCGGCACGTAGATGCCCGTCAGCACGTTCATCATCGTGCTCTTGCCCGAACCATTCGGCCCGATCAGGCCGTGAATCGTGCCGCGCTTCACAGTCAGATTCACGTCGTTCAATGCTTTGAGACCGCTGAACTGCATCAGCACGCCGCGCACGTCGAGGATCGTGTCCGCGCCTTGCGTTTCGACCGCCGCAACCGCGTCGTCCTGACGCGTATGGCTCGCGAGTTCCTCGGTATCGACCTTCGTCACGCGCACGCGGCCGAGATTGAGCGTCTTGCGCACGAAGCCGACGATTCCGTCCTGCAAGTAATACACGACGAGCAAGATCATCAGGCCGAAGATGGTCAGGCGCCAGTCGGTCAGCGCTTCGATCCAGAACGAGAACGCGGCAAGTCCCGCCGTGCCGATGACCGGCACCGCGACGCGCTGCGGCGTCGTGGTCTTGCGCGCAAGGGCAAGCACCGCGCCCGCGACGACGACCACCGCGAGCGCGGTCGCCACGACGCGGAAGTTGGAGATATCGTCGAGCAGCTTCGGCAACATCACGATGACCGTCGAGCCGATCAGCGCGCCCGTGCGCGTCTTGCGCCCGCCCATGATGATCGCGAGCAGGAACAGGATCGTCAGTTCGAAGTTATACGTGTTGGGCGAAATGTATTGCTCGGAGTACGAGTACAGACAGCCGGCGAGTCCCGCGAAGCCCGCGCTGATCACGAACGCATACACCTTGTACCGATACACCGACACGCCCATGCAATCCGATGCGATCGGGCTGTCGCGCAACGCCTCGAACGCGCGCCCGAGATGCGACTTCAGCACGCGATGCACGACGATCAGCGACACGACCAGCAATGCGGCGACGAGCCAGTAATACTGCACCTCGTCGAGCCTGTGCCCGGCGAACATCGGCTTCGGGATCTTCAGGCCCATCGGTCCGTTCGTCAGAAAATCCATCTCGTTGATGAGAATCTGGATGATCGTGCCGAACGCGAGCGTCACCATCGCGAGATAGGGGCCGGACACGCGCAACGCGGGCAACGCGAGGATCGCGCCGAAGCCGGCCGTCACCAGAATCGACAGCGGCGCGGTCACGTAGAACGGCATGCCGAGCTTGATGAACAGCACACCCGCCGTGTATGCGCCCACGCCGAACAACCCCGCATGACCGAGCGATACCTGCCCCGTATAACCCACCACGATATCGAGCCCGAACAACAGGATCGCGTAGATCATGATGGTTTCGACGAGGTGGATGTAATACGGATTGCCCGACACCACCGGAAAAATCGCGAGTGCGGCAAGCCCGACGAGCGCCGCGATCCAGTTCTTTGCTTTCATCGTCGCCGCCTCAGACTTTCTTGATCGCTGTCTTGCCGAACAGACCTGCAGGCTTGACCGCGAGCACGATCAAGAGCAGCACGAGCCCCGGCACATCCTTGTAGCCGGTGGAAATGTAGAAGCCGGTGGTCGTCTCCGCGATGCCGAGGATCATCCCGCCGACGATGATGCCCATGCCGCTCGACAAGCCGCCGATGATCGCCACCGCGAACGCCTTGAGGCCGAGCACTGCGCCCATCGTCGCGCCGGTCAACGTGAGCGGCGCGATCAGAACCCCCGCGAAAGAAGCGGTCAACGATGAAAGCGCATACGAGAATGTGATGACGAGTCCCGTATTGATGCCCATGAGCGAGGCCGCATCGCGATCGTTCGCGGTCGCGACCACGGCCTTGCCGAAGATGGTCTTGCGGTTGAAGAACTCGACCGCGAGCATCATCACGAGCGCGCCGCCGACGACGAGCAGTTCCATCGGCAACACGTTCGCGCCGAAGACCTTCAGCGGCGCTTCGGGCAACGGCGACGGAAAGCGCAGATCGTCGCGGCCCCACACGTTCTCCGCGACGTTCTTGAAGATGATGCCGAGCGCGATCGTCGACATGATCCAGCCGAATTCGGACTTGATCTTGATCGCGGGCCGCACGCCGATGCGCTCGACGAACGAGCCTTGCACGAGCCCGAAGAGACACACGAGCGGAATCATCAGCCAGTAGTTGACGCCCGCCGATACGAGCGTGAGGCCGACGAGCGCGCCGAGCATCAGCGCATCGCCCTGACCGAAGTTCAGCGTGCCCGACGTGGCGAATGTGAGTTGATAGCCGAACGCGATCACGGCGTAGATCATGCCGAGCGCGATGCCGCTATAGACGAGTTGCAGAAGGATCATCTTCGAGCGCCTGAAAAAGCATGACAAAGCCGCGCCCGCCATCGTGGCGAGCGCGGCTCACATCGACATGATGAGCGACCGGTCTCAGTTCGACGCGGTCGTCGTCTGCTTGGCGCGCAACGTGCCGCCGCCCTTCTTGTCGGCTTCGTACGCGTAGATCACGCGGCCGCTCTTCACCTCGCCGATGACCGGCACGTTCGGGCTGATCGCTTCGTGATCGGCCTTCGTGAAGGGTTTGTCGTAGACCATCACGACGCCTTCCACTTTCGCGTTCAGGTTTTCGAGCGCTTCCTTGACCTTCGGGCCATCGGTGGTGCCGGCCTGCTTGATCGCCGCCGCGAGCAGATACACCGAGTCATAACCCTGCGCCGCCGACACCGGCGAATCGATGCGATCGTTCTTCGGCTTGAATTCCTTCACGTAGGCATCGATGAAGGTCTTGCGCTTGGGCGTGTTCGCTTCCTGGATGAAGGTCTGCGGCATGCGCGCGCCTTCGCCGTTCGCGCCGGCATTGTCGATGTAATTCGCCATCGACAGCGTCCAGCTGCCGATCAGCGGCACTTTCCAGCCGAGCTTGGCCATGCCGTTGGCGATCTGCGCAAGCTCGGGCCCGATGCCATAGGTCAGCACCGCTTCCGCACCCGCTTCCTTCGCCTTCAGCAACTGGGCCGTCATGTCGACGTCCTTGATGTTGAACTTCTCGACTGCAACCGGCTTCACGCCTTTCGCGGCCAGCGCCTTCTCCAGATCCTCGCGGCCGAGCTGGCCGTAGTTGGTCGAATCGGCGAGGATCGCGACCTTCTTGAAGCCGCGCTTCGTGACGGCTTCCTCGACGATCATCGGCGCCTGGATGCGGTCGGCGGCAGCGTTGCGGAACACGTAGTTATCGGGTTGATCGTCGAATTGCTTCGTCACCACCGTGCCCGTCGCGACGTTGTTGAAGACGGGAATCTTCGCTTCCTGGAAGAAGCGCTGCGACGCGAGCGCGACGCCGGTATTGATATAGCCGACAACCGCGACGACCTTCTCCTTGTTGATGAGCTCCTGCGCGATCTGCACGCCGCGCTCGTTCTTCGCTTCGTCATCACGCTCGACGAGCACGATCTGACGGCCGAGCACGCCGCCCGACTTGTTGATCTCGGCGGTGGCGAGACGCACGCCGTCGCGCATGCTGACACCCATGGAAGACGAACCGCCCGTGAACGGACCATCGACGCCGATCTTGATCGGGTCCGCCGCGTGCGCCAACGAGAAAACGCCGAACGCCAGCGCGCTCGCGATGAGCTTCATCTTGATACCCATGTGTGTCTCCGTCGCTTGAATCGTTATTTGAAGACCCATGCAACGCCGGACATGCTTTTAAGTGCGCTGTGCGTTATCGATTACATGGGCTGTGAGCGAGTTTAGAAAAATGTAAGGATATGACCATATTCGGACATACCCGAAGAGCACGAGCGTTAGCGCACGTCCGGTGCATCACAAGTGTGCAAGGCGGGATTTAGGCAGCATGCCAAAGCGTTTTTGCCTTCGGGGCATAGCGGGTATACGCGTAAATGCGCGCGCAAAAAAAAGTGCGCGGCAATCCCCCGGAGGACGACCGCGCGCAACCTTGCGCACTCTATGCATGAAAAGCGTTTATCTTGGCGCGCCCGTTTCGATCGCATGCGCGAACTGGCGCAGCACCGCGCCCGAAGCATCGGTGACGGCCCAGAACGTCATGCCGTCGTGATTCCAGCGCGCGAGCGCGTAGCCATCGTCGGACTGCGTGATGACCGGCGAGAACTCCTTGTCGTTCGTGTCGCTCTTCACTTCGCCCTTGCGCTCGGGGAACACGTACACGTCGATCGGATGCTTTAGATACCGATACACGACGACCGCGACCGGCCGATGATCGATGTAGTCCAGCCGCCCGCCGACGAGCGCGAAGCCCGGCCCCGCCGGATCGATCACCGGCGGCGCATAGTCGATGCGGCCGTTGAACCACGGCTTGACCGTGTGCTTGTCGCTCGACAGCACGTCGATGGGACGGTCCGACATCAACGCGCGCACATGGCTCGACACGACTTCCTGCGCGATCGGCGAGTTGTCCGCCACGCTCGATACGAGCGGCACGGCCTGAAACCACAGCATCGTGCCGAGCACGAGCGCCGAGAGCGACGCGCCCGCGAATGCCCCGCCGAAGAACGGCCAGGGCGCGGCGAACGGATTGCTCCAGCCACGCTTCGCGCGGCGCACGGGTTCCCGTTCGCGCGCTTGCGCTTCGGCCTCGGCACGCACGCGCGCCAGCACCTGCGAGCGCAAGTGAACCGGCGCGCGCTGATACAGCGAACCATCGGTGAGCCTCGTGTCGAGCGAGGCGGTGTCGTTATTTTCCATTTCCCGACTCCTCTGAATGACCCGGTCCCGCGCGGCGCACGAGGCGCACGCTCGGCTTGTCCTGCCCGTTTTGCGCCGCGCGCACCGCCCCCGCCAGCATCTTGCGGCCGCGCGCGAGCCGCGACATCACCGTGCCGATCGGCACGCCGGTCACGGACGCCACTTCCTTGTAACTCATGTCTTCCAGCTCGCGCAGCACCAGCACCTCGCGAAAGGCGAGCGGCAGCGTTTCCAGCGCGCGATGCACCAGATGAACTTCGTCGCGGCGCACCGCGAGCGTCTCCGGATCGGCGCCGCCTTCCTCCGACCAGCCGGGCAAGGCTTCGTCGCCGCCCAGTTCCTCGTCGTAGGGCGTCGCGTCCGCCAGTTGCACGCGACGCCGCCATTCCGTAAACCACGTATTGCGCACGATCGCGAGCAGCCACGCCCGCGCGTTCGCTTCCTCGCCGCCCTCGAATCCGCCGAAGAAACGGAAGGCGCGCAGATAGGCTTCCTGCACGACATCGTCGGCGTCGTTCGCGCTGCCCGACAGCCAGCGCGCAAGGTTGTAGGCGGCGTCCAGATGCGGCATCACCGTCGCCTCGAAACGCGCGTGAGCCGCCTCGGCGTCCGCTTTGCCGCGGCGCCCGGACTTGTCTTCTTTCGACCTGCTCTGCCACATCGCGCGGGTCTCCTCTCGCCAATCACGTTCGGAAAACATCGTTCCGGCGCAGCCCGATGCCGCTTTTGCGCGCCTTCCCCTCCGTTACTCCCCACGCGCCGGGTTTATTCCCGTTTGCGGCGGCGACTCGAAAAAATATAGCGGGAATATTGCGCCTCCTTCGCCGGTTCGATGGACGGATGCCACAGCGGTCTCGCCTGTCGAGGGAGCCGCGGGCCTCGCGCTCATGCACCGAGCCGCCATGAGCGCGACTTTACCGATTCCAACGACAAGAACCGCGGCCGACATCATCACAAGGAACCGCCATGAAACCCGACCCGACCGCCCTGCCGCCCGGGCAGACCCGCGACGAACTCGACGAACACGGCAAACGCCGCCGCACCGCCCTGTCCTGCATGGCCTGGGCTGGCGCGGGCGTGATCTGGACCGTGAGCGGCGGCGTGCCGGTCTCGCGCCTGATCTCGTCCGCCGAGGCCGCAGAAAACACCAGCTCGTTCAGCTTCGTGCAGATCAGCGACAGCCATATCGGCTTCAACAAGGACCCGAACACCGAACCGACGAGCACGCTCGAAGAAGCCGTCAACCGCGTGAGCACGATGAAGAAGCGCCCCGCCTTCATGATCCACACGGGCGACATCACGCATCTGTCGAAGCCCGCGCAGTTCGATACGGCGACGCAGATCATCGGCAAGGCTGGCATGGACGTGCATTACGTGCCGGGCGAGCACGACGTGCTGGTCGAGGAAGGCAATCCGTTCTTCGAGCGCTTCTCGGGGCAATACGGCAAGGACAGCACGCGCCACTGGTACAGCTTCGATCAGGGCGGCGTCCATTTCATCGGCCTGACCAACGTGATCGATCTGAAGGGCGGCGGCCTCGGCTTTCTCGGCGATGCACAGCTCGCGTGGCTGAAGGCCGACCTGCAGGGCAAATCGAGCAGCACGCCGATCGTCGTGTTCGCGCACATCCCGTTGTGGGCGCTATATCCGCAGTGGGGCTGGGGCACCGACGACAGCGCGCAGGCGCTCGCACTGCTCAAGCGCTTCGGTTCGGTGACGGTATTGAACGGCCACGTCCATCAGGTGGCGCAAAAAGTGGAGGGAGAGATGCGTTTTTATTCGGCGATGTCCACCGCGTTTCCGCAGCCCGCGCCGGGTGCGCCATCCGGCCCCGGGCCGATGAAGGTGCCGGCGGAGCAATTGCGCACGATGCTCGGACTGCGCGAAGTCACGCATATCGCGGGGCGCTCGCAACTCGCCATCACCGACACGGCGCTCGCCGCCGCGCAATCATGAACGCCGCCATGATCGCGAGCTATGTCTCGCCCGCCAATCTCCGTCCGCTCGCCGGCAAGTTTCTGCGCAAGGCCGCCTTCGCGCTGATCGTCAAAGGCGTCGTGAGCGCGATTCCGACAGCGTGCGCGCAGGAGCCCGTGCAACAGGTCGCGATGGCGACCGCGCCGACCGTTTCCATCGATAACTTCGCGTTCAATCAGGCCGCGATCACGGTGCCGGTCGGCACGAAAGTCACATGGGTGAATCACGACGACATGCTGCACACCATCGCCGATGAAGGCAAGACCTTCAAGTCCGATCCGCTCGACAGTGGCGAGAGCTTCTCGCATGTGTTCGACAAGCCGGGCACGTACAAGTATTTCTGCTCGCTGCATCCGCACATGACGGGGACGGTCGTCGTGCAGTAAGTGGAGGGGCGCGCGGGCTTGCTGCTTACCCGCGCGCCTTCGCGATCGCGGCGAGATTGCCTTCGCCGAAGCCGTGATGCCCGCGCCGCTCGACGATCTCGAAGAACATGTCGCCGGGCTTGCGTTCGACGAAGGTTTGCAGGAAAAGCTGCGGCGTGCCATCGGGAAGAATCTCGCCATCGACGAGAATGCCGCGCGAGCGCAGCCGTTCGATATCGAGACCGTGGCCGGGCAGCCGCTCGTCGATCTCGTCGAAATAGCGCGGCGGCGGTTGCAGGAAGCGCACGCCGCGCGCCATCAGGGCGTCGACGGAAGCGAAGATATCGCTGGAAGCGAGCGCGATATGCTGCACGCCCTCGCCTTCGTGATCGGGCAGATACTGCTGCATCAGGTCCGTGCGATAGGTGCCTTCCTCGTACACCGGAATGCGGATCGAGCCGCACGGCGACAGCGTGACCGCCGAATCCTGCGACACATGCCAGTCCGGATGCACCTGATGAATCTCCGAAAAGTGCAGCACTTCGCGGTAGAAATCGAGCCATTCCTGGATGCGGCCCGCGCCGACCGTCTGCGTGAAGTGATCCACTTCGAGCAGGCCCGTGCTTTTCGGGTCCTTGCTGGCGCCTGCGATCGGCCGAAAATCGATGTCGTAGATGGAGGTCTCGTTGCTGTCCTTGCCCGGCCAGTGATCGACGAAATAGATATGCGAATCGCCGATGCCCTGAATCGCCGGAATCGCAAGCTCGTTCGGGCCGATCTTCTCGCCCTCGAAATCCCACGCGCCGTATTCGAGCGCGCGCTCATGGGCGATCTGCGCATCGAGCACGCGAATGCCGATCGCGGCGATACCGACGCCATGCGACTGGGCGAACCGCGATGCGAACGAGTCCGGCTCGGCGTTCAGCAGAAAATTCATGCTGCCCTGGCGAAACAGCGTCACCGCCTTGCTCACGTGCTGCGCCGCGGGCACGAAGCCGAGCGTCTCGAACAGCGCGGCGAGCCCGTCAGGATCGGGACTGGAAAACTCGACGAACTCCAGCCCCGCGATGCCGAGCGGATTGTCGCCGAGGGTCGAATCGGGCGTCGCGCGGGCGGAGGAAGAGGAGTCGGGCTGGGTCATCGGCAATACCTCGAAAATGTACGATCTGGTTCACGGACGCAAAACTACCACGACCTGCCGCATCCGTGCGACCCGGCCACCGTCAACAGCCGGATAAGATGCGCCT
>Ga0160459_100437_pt1 | contig 16956 bp, 14 predicted proteins | sample HID1973K_E6MG_FD_108208 | JGI IMG/M metagenome (GOLD analysis project Ga0160459, IMG submission 108208) | Enriched mosquito-associated microbial communities from UW Madison campus, WI, USA - HID1973K_E6 MG | ecosystem: Host-associated > Arthropoda: Insects > Digestive system > Unclassified ... | reverse complement strand
CTGGTCGGCTTTGACGTCGATATCGCCAAGGCCGTCGCCGCCAAGCTCGGCGTGAAGCCCGAGTTTGTCACGACCGAATGGAGCGGCATCATCGCGGGCCTGCAGGCGGGCAAGTTCGACGTGATCGTGAACCAGGTCGGCATCACCGATGCGCGCAAGCAGACGCTCGATTTCTCGCCGGCGTACACGTATTCGAACGCGCAGCTGATCCAGCGCAACGACGACAAACGCGAGTTCAAGACGCTCGACGAACTGAAGGGCAAGAAGCTCGGCGTCGGTCTCGGCACGAACTACATGGACATGGCGAAGTCGGTGCCGGGTATCGACGTGAAGACGTATCCGGGCGCGCCCGAGTATCTGCGCGATCTCGCCGCCGGCCGTCTCGACGCAGCGCTCAACGACCGCCTGATGCTCGCGTATCTGCTGAAGAATTCGCAACTGCCGCTGCGCACGGGCGCGAACGTCGGCGCGGGCAATCCGTCGGGGATTCCGTTCAAGAAGGGCAATCCGAAGTTCGCCAAGGCGCTCGACGACGCGATGACCCAGCTCGAAGCGGACGGCACTTTCACGAAGATTTCGGACAAGTGGTTCGGCATCGACGTGACGAAGCCGGCGAAGTAAGTCAGCGCGTTCAGCGCTACAGGGCGGCATCGTTGAACGATGCCGCCCTTCGTTTTTTGCTCGCCGGTTTATGATGTGCGGATTTTCCGATTCGCCACGCCGCAGTTCTCTTACGCGCAGTTCTCTCACGCTTTCCGTTCATGTCCACGACATCCCTGCTCGTTCAATCGGCGCCCGTGCTGGCGCAAGGCGCGCTACTGACGATCAAGTTCGCGCTGTATTCGATGTTCTTCGGCCTCATCGCGGCCGTCGTGCTCGCGTTGATGGGCATCAGCCAGAATCGCGCGCTCGTCGCGCTCGGGCGCTGCTACGTGAGCGTGATGCGCGGCACGCCGCTGCTCGTGCAGATCTTCGTCATCTACTACGGCCTGCCGAGCCTCGGCATCTCGCTCGAACCGACGCCTGCGGGCGTGATCGCGCTGTCGGCGAACGTCGCGGCGTATCTGTCCGAAAGCATGCGCGGCGCGATTCTCGGCATCCACGCCGGGCAATGGCTCGCGTCCTACAGTCTCGGGCTGTCGCGCACGCAGACGCTGCGCTACGTGATCGGGCCGCAGGCGCTGCGCATCGCGGTGCCGAGTCTGTCGAACAGTCTCATCAGTCTGATCAAGGACACGTCGCTCGTGTCCGTCATCACCGTGACCGAGCTGTTGCGCAGCGCGCAGGAAGTGATCGCGGCGACCTATCAGCCGTTGCCGCTCTATCTCGCGGCGGCGTTCGTCTACTGGATTCTGTGCAGCGTGCTCGAATTCGTGCAGCGGATTTTCGAGCGACGTCTCGCACTGCCGGGACGGCATTGACTGCGCATTTGCCTCGCTTCGTCAGTCGGTTTCGAAGGGAAAGCGCAGCTTCAGATCGCGCCGCGCGGCGTCGATGATCGCGATCATGCGCATCGACATCGCATGCGACATCACCGGACTTTCCGTTTCACCCGCGCGCAATAGCTCGCAGAAATGCGCGGTTTCGTAGTTGAGGCCGCCGCCCGTGAAAGGCTCGTCGAGTTCGATCCTGCGGCCATCCGTGTAAGCGATCGTCGCGCGCGCCGGATTCCACCAGTTCTCGTGGATCGTCACCGTGCCGAGCGTGCCGCCGATCAGCGCGTCGCCGCGACCCTGCAGATCGAGGCCGCAGAACAGTTGCGCGATGCCGCGTTCGTGCCGCACGTTCAGGCTTGCGAAGACGTCGACGCCCGTTTCGCCCAGACGTCCGATGGTCTGCACATCGAGCGCTTCGCCGAGCCAGTCGACCGCGAGAAACGCCTCGTAGACACCGATGTCGAGCAGCGCGCCACCGCCTGCTTCCAGTGAAAACGACGGATGATCGAGCGGCACGCCGGCCATCGAGCAGCCCGCGCGCACGAGCCCGATCTCGCCGATGGGATCGCTCGCCAGATGCGCGCGCAGGCGGCGATACAGCGGGTAGAACGGCGGCTTCATCGCTTCCATGAAGAGCAGCTTCGCCGCGCGCGCCGCGTCGATCATGCGCTGCAATTCGCGCGCATTCACGGCCGCGGGCTTTTCGCACAGCACGTGCTTGCCCGCCGCGAACGCGCGCAACGCGTAACCGGGATGGCTGTCCTGCAAGGTCGCGATATAGAGCGCGTCGATGTCTTCGAGCAGCGCGTCGAAATCCGCGAACGCGCGCGCATCGAAGGCATCGGCGAGCGCGCGCGCCGGTTCCTCGCGACGCGACCACACACCCGCGAGCCGCGCGCCCTCGACATGCGCGAGACTGTCGGCGAAGCGCCGCGCGATGCGTCCCGCGCCGACGATGCCCCAGCGTATCGTTGTTCCGTCGATGTTCGTGTTGCTCAATCCTGCCTCCGTGTGCAATGTTCGTCGTGCGCCGCATTGTGCCTCATTGCATCGCATGGCGAGTTCGCGCGGCGCGCGCAGACGGCAAAAAGCCGGGACATGTCCCGGCTCCAGGCTTGGCAAGCAACATCGACCGACGCTTAAGCGCCCTAAACCCCCGCTGACGCGTTCACGCTCGGCGACGCGGGCTGACTGCTCGAGCGCTCCAGCGAGAACGCGCGACCCACTTCCTCGGCGGCGAGGTCGACGAGCGCACGCGTCGCGGATTCCGCGGCGGAGGGATCCTTTGCCTCGATCGCCTCGACCACGCTCTTCTGCGCCGCAAGCGTCGCCTCGCGCACGGACTCGATGCCATCGACGATCGGATTCACCGTTACGAGCGCGCCGCGCACGATCGCCGTCATCTGGCGAAAGAACTGATTGCCGCTCGCCGCCACGATGCGCGTATGCAGTACTTCGTCGGCCGCCTGATATTCCGGCTCGCCCACCTGCAGACGCGAGAGCGCGTCGAACGCATCGCGGATGCCGGCGATCTCGTCGGGCGTCGCGCGCGCGGCCGCGAGCGCTGCCGCGCGCGGTTCGATCAGCATGCGGAATTCGATTACATCCCGCAAAAATGTCTGATCGGGCTTTGCGCGAAAGCGCCAGCTCACCACGTCCTCGTCGATGAGCCGCCAGTCGCTCATCGGACGAATACGTGTGCCGGTTTTTGGCCGCACATCCAGCATGTGGCGCGCGAGCAGCATCGACAGCGCCTCACGCATGACGGTGCGGCTCACGTCGAACTCCTTCGAGAGGATGTCCTGCGGTGGCAGTATCGCGCCATATTTTTGCTCGACGATCCCTGAGACGAGTCCGTCCATCACCTTCGCCACCAGCGATCGCTCTTTGTTTTCATCCATCTCGCTTCTCCCCTTCTCGCCTGTTCCGTAGCCATGTGTATGAGCGCATCGCTTTCGCTTCCAGGCCTGCGAAAGGCACGACGGGTTCCCGACAGGTCCATTCGTCGTGCTTGATACGTTGCGTCTTCGTTGCTTCGAATGCCAGTCAGGAATTTCCTGACAGGGTAATCCCTCTGGCCCCGATGTCGATGATTAGTCTTTTTTCTTTATTACCGATTCACGTGCGTCTGCTGCGCTCGCGCCGCGCGCGCGCAGGCATTCATCAGGGAAACTGAAGAATGACGGCGTCGCAGCGCGGCGAGTGCTTTTTTTGCGGCCCTCATGTCGTCGGACCGATCATGCACTCATTTGAGCAAGCATCACGTAGGCTTTCTGTGCGAACGCGAACGGAAGGCTGCTGGCATGGGCCATTTGTATGATCGGACGTATGAGACGAAAGTACCGTGGCGCGGTGCAGCGCGGCCATTTGTCAGCGCTATGCTTAAATCGCGCCATCTGGCGTGCGGGCGCGTCGCGTATCGATTGTCATCTGCCGTCGCTGCATCGATTCACGCTCCGCGAGCGTGTGCTGATAGATCGCCATGTATTCGCTGCTTGCTCGTTCCACCGACAGCAATTGCAGATTCTGTCGCGCGCGCGCCGAGAGCTGGTCGCGCGCCTGTCGGTCGAGCAACAGCCAGCGCAGCTTCGCCGCCGCCTGTTCGATGTCGCCCGCGGGCACGAGCACGCCCGCCGCGCCGTCGTCGAGCATTTCGGGGATGCCGCCCACGCGCGTCGCCACGATCGCGCAGCCCGCCTCGCGCGCCTCGGCGATCACGAGCGGACCCGGGTCCTGATGCGAGAGCAGCGCGAACACGTCAGCGCTCGCGAAGTACGGGCGGGCATCGGCGACGAAGCCGGTGAAATGCGTGACCTGCTCGATGCCCAGTTCGTCCGCGAGCGCTTCCAGCGAACCGCGATCGGGACCGTCGCCGACGAGATAGAGATGCGGCTCGGCCATGAACTCGCGATCGTTCGCGGACTGCTCGCGCACGAGCGCGAACGCATGCAGCAGCTCCGCGATGCCCTTTCTGCGATACATGCCCGCCACGCAGACGATATTCGGATGTCGCAGGCGCACCGGCTTCGCAGCGGGCCGGCACACGAGCCGTGGCGCGCCCACTGCGCCGTTGAGCACGATCGACATGCGCTCAGGCCCGATGCCGCGCGCCTGCAGATCAAGCGCGACCGCGCGGCTCACGGCCACCATGCGGTCGCCGGCGCGCACGAGCGACGCGCTTTTCTGCAGTTCGTGATGCACGGTCGTCACGAGCGCGAAGCGGCGCCGCATGCTGCCGAAACGCGAAATGAGCGCGCCGGTCATCATGTGGGCGTGGACGATATCGGGATCGAAGCGATCGATGAGACGATTGAAGCCCGCGATCATCGACGGCACGCGCCACGGCTGCCGCGACTGCTGCAGCGGAATATGCGTGATGCCGTGACGTCGCAACAGCGGCTCGAACCCGCCGCCGGACGATGCCACGACGATGTCCTGACCCATGCGAGCCTGCATGCAGGCGAGATCGACCATCATGTTGACGGTGCCGTTGCCGATCGTCTGCGCGTGGTTGGCGAGATGGACTATTCGCATGAGATAGGCTGTTTATACGCTCGCCGGCTTGTGCCGGCGGCGTTGATCTTATTCTTTCGAGGACGCGATTCGAGACGGCTCGCGCCGCCTCGATCCTTGTTCCTGCCTCGATGCCTGGACCGTCCACGCCGTGCTACTGGCTTCTTTCGCTGCGCACCGGTTGCGGCGCACGCAGCGCGTCGCTGGTGGCGCTTAGAGCAACTCGTAGGTGGTGGCGTTGTCGCTCGCCGCGAACTGAACCTGTCGGCTCTTTCTCGTCAGACCGATGTACGGCATGCCGTGCTCGAGAAACGGACCTTCGGTCTTGCGAAAGCCGAACGCCTCGTAGAAACCGCGCAGGCTGACGGGTGCGGTGAGACGCACGCCGCGACCAGGCCAGCGCTCGGCCGTCACCGCGAGCAGCCGCTCGATCAGCGCGTGCGCGGTGCCATCGCCACGGCGCAGCGGGCTCGTCAGGATCTTGTCCACCACCACTTCCGGATCTTCCGCGTCGCCCGCGTGAATACGCGCATAAGCGAGCACCGGCATCGAACGGCTCATGTCTTCCGCTGCGAATATATGCGTGCCCGTTTCGTCGCGACCATCCGGATCGAGATGGACGTGCGACTGTTCGACAACGAACACCGCACTGCGCGCGCGCAAAATCAAATAAAGCTCACGCGCAGTGAGTTGTTCGAAATCCAGGATTTTCCAGTTCATCGATTATCTCCATGCTTTACCGGTAATTACCGGCGTTGCGACGATTGAACCTTACGTGCCGACCCGCCTAAATTCAGTGCGCCATCGCACCGACCCCAACCCTGCGCGCCTTTCAAATAAGCCCGACCACACGCTGCAAAGGCGTCCCGGGGAAAAAGACGCCTGCCCGACGTTCGAAACGACTACGCGACAGTCCGCGCTGCGGGCCGCCGCGCGTGCTCGCATCGCGTCGATAGCGCTCGCGTAATAGGGCACCTTCATGGGAAAATCAAAATGCATACCGCCATCGGACGCGACGCGCGTGCACACGCATACGCACAACTAAAACCAAAAGCACACGCGCTTTCACGCATATGCGGTATCGGCAGCCGGCCTTCCCGGCCCGAGGTCACGGCATGAGCGCGTTCCAGACGAGCGGTGTGACGAATTCAGGCGCGAGTCGTTCCCGCGTCGTGTCGCTCGATCCTTTGCGCATGCGTGCGCGGCGTCATCATGCACACGCGCTGCATCGGGGCGAGCGCATCTGGCGCGAAGGCGTCGCGCCCATCGATCTGTGGATAGAACTCCTGCATGGCAACGGGCTCGAGCCGCGCGCGGCGCTTGCGTTCACCGTCGCTCAGGACTTCGAAGCCGATCAGTTCACGCTCGGCAAGCTGCCGTTCGAAGACATCGAAAAGCTGTACGGACTGCAGGTGCAGGAGCTGGCGGTATTCGACTCGCTGGAGGAACGCGCGCTCGTGCAGACGCGCCGCGGGAACACCGTGCTCGTCGAGGTCGACGCGTTCTTCCTGCCCGACATGCGCGCCGGTTCGTATCGCCGCGAGCATGCGAAGACGACCATCGGCATCGATGTGATCGACCCCGATGCGCGCCGTCTCGGCTACTTTCATCACACGGGTTATCACCTGCTCGACGGCGATGATTACGACGGCATCTTGCGTCCCGACGCAATGCACGAGCTCTTTCCGCACGTCGAGTTCGTCAAGCGTGTGCGGGATTCGCTGTCGGGCACTTCACTCGCCGAAGTCTCCGCGGACCTGTTGTGCGCGCATCTGCTGCGTCGCCCGCTGCACAACCCCATCACACGCTGGCGCGCGGCGTTCCCCGAGCATGTCGAAGCGATGCTCGCGCGCGGCGAGCCTTACGCGCGTTTCTATGCGTCCAATGTCATGAGACAACTCGGGGCGAACTTCGAACTGCTCGCGCACTACCTGCAGTGGATGCGTGAACAAGGCTTCGACATACCTGTGCAGACGAATGCGGCCGCGCGCAAAATCGCGAGCGAAACGATGGTCATGCAGTGCCGCCTCGCGCGCGCGCTGTCGCGTGGCCGCAGCGAGCCATGCGAGGCATCGTTCGATCTCATCGAGGATGCTTACGAACGCGTGATTCCCGCGCTCGCCGATATCGTGTGCTGACACCTCATTCACTTCAGCACACGCTTGCTGCAAAAACATATTCGAGCCCCTGATTCAAGGGGTTTTTCATTCATTTACGTCCCGCATTGCATATTCATTTTTATGACCTCGTGATGTCCGCGCGGCATTTGACGCAACACGCATTACGCGCGGATTAATCGGTTCCGCATGAAATTGTCCCCGATGAAACATTTCGCGACGCTCCCTGCGTGCGCGAGCCAACATTGCGAAAAGCATCTCTCCGATGAGATCCGGGCAAACGTTTCGCGCAGTCAAGCCATCCGTCGCTCCGCTGTGTGATGCGCTGCAGGCCTTGTGTGAGGCACCTCACGCCCCATGCATCGCGGCTGAAGCATTCTCGTGCGCGGCGTGGCACACCGATTTTTCAGGATGTGCAATGGGCGCAACGATTCCACTTCGTGCAACGCCTGGCGGCAGACTTGGAGCACGAGCCGCAAAGCCCCGCCCGGCAAGGCGTCGCGGGAAATCAAGGGCGCGCGGAAATAACGCGCTTTTGAAGCCCTGTGAAATGGATGGAACACGGATGAATCAATTTCCAATGTCCCTACGAAAGAAGGTGGGTTGTAGAGGGGATGTCGACCTGTGAGGCTTGTCGCACGGTGGTCAGAAACGACCAAACCTCCGTTCGGGGGGATTGCGCAGAGGAAACTCATCGGGGCACACAGGCATTCCTAAGACCACCAATGTTCAAGACTGAAACAAAAACGCTGCGCTGCGCTGCATCACGACAAGTACATCGGCTATGAGGTCCCGCCAGCATTGCGATTGCCCGCATTGGCATAGTCCTCGCTAATAGAGACCCGCAACCCGAATCAGCGCGAACAAAAAAACGGATTCAAGCGCGAACGGGCGGCTACGGGGCTGGTGTGAGGCTTCTTCGAAACGACATCTTTCGGAAACGCTCACCCAGTAAATAAAAATTGAAGCGCAACGCGCGAAGTCACGAGAGAGAACAAATCATGCTGACCCTCCAGTCCGACCTGCACGGCAATCACCTGCTCGGCGCACTTCCGGCGCACGAATGGCAAGCGCTCACACCGCATCTCGAACTCGTACAACTGCGCACCGAACAACTGCTGTGCGATTCGGGCCAACGCATTCATCACGTCTACTTCCCGACGACGGCGATCATCTCGCTGCTGCACACGATGGAAGACGGCGGCTCGGTCGAGATCGCCGCGGTGGGCCGCGAAGGCATGACGGGCGTGCCCGTTCTGACTGGCGGCGAAACCATGCCCACGCGCGTGCAGGTGCAGTGCCCCGGATTCGCCTATCGCATGAGCGCACAAGCCCTGCGCGAGCAGTTCGGCCGCTCGGACTTCCTGCGCCGCCTGATGCTGCTCTATATGCAGGCGCTTCTCACGCAGGTCGCGCAGACGGCCGCATGCAATCGCCATCACTCGCTGAACAAGCAACTTTGCCGCTGGTTGCTGATCGAAATCGATCGTACCGCGTCGAACGAGCTGCAAGTCACGCAGCAACTGATCGCCGACATGCTCGGCGTGCGCCGCGAAGGCGTGACCGAGGCGGCGGGCAAGCTGCACGACGCCGGCCTCATCCATCACAGCCGCGGCTGCATCAAGGTCGTGGATCGCGAGGGCCTGGAAGCACGCGCATGCGAGTGCTACGGGCTCGTCAAGCGGGAATTCGACCGACTACTCCCGCGTCTTCGAGCAACCGAGGCAGCATCGGCCTCAAGTGTCTAACCGGTTTGGATGAATGCAAGAAAAAAACCACGAATTATTTGGCTGGCTGGCGCGCTTTCTGGATGTATGTCTGATCATTGCGGGCGGATTGATCGCGCATGACGTACGCTTTTCGTCGCTCGATTTCAGCGACATCGAAAGGCTGCTGATCGCGTTCAACTCCGCGCTCGCCCTTCTCCTCTTCCCCGCATTCGGCGTGTACGAAACCTGGCGTGGCAAGCCGCTCGCCATGATGCTGGCGCGCGTCACGCTCGCCTGGATGGCCGTGGTCGCGGCGGGTCTATTGCTCGCGTTCACGCTGCATCGCATGGATGCGGTGTCGCGCCTGTGGTTCGCCTATTCGACACTCATCTCCGGCGCGCTCATCGTCGCGGCGAAATGCGTCGTGTATACGGGTCTGCGCCTGATGCGCGGGCGCGGGCTCAACCAGCGCACCGTCGCCATCGTCGGCGCGCAGGGCTTTTCGCGCACCTTGCTCGCGCACCTGAGCAGCACGCCCGAGCAAGGCTTCACGCCCGTCTGCGTGCTCGACATGACCAGCGACGCGGAATTGCGAGCGACAGGCGCGGACGGCGTGGCCGCTCCGACGTCCGCAATCGGCATGGGAGGCAATCGTTTGCCCGTGCTGAACGATTTCGACGAACTCGTCGAGAAGGTGCGCGCCGAGGACATCAACGAAGTCTGGCTCGCGCTGCCGCTGTCGCAGGAGCACACGATCTATCGCTTCGTCCACGCGCTGCGTCACGACTTCGTCAATCTGCGGCTGATTCCGGACACGCGCAGCATCTCGCTCTTCAATCATTCGATGACCGATGTCGGCGGGCTCGCCACCATCAATCTGACGACGTCGCCCATCAACACGCTGCAAATGTGGCCGAAGCTGCTGTTCGACCGCCTTTTCGCGGCGACGGCGCTGCTCGCGCTCGCCCCGCTGCTGATCGCCATCGCGATTGCGGTGAAGGCGACGTCGAGCGGTCCGGTGTTCTTCACGCAGAACCGCAAGGGCGCGGACGGACGGCCGTTCCGCATCTACAAGTTCCGCTCGATGGCGGTGCATCAGGAAAACCACGGCAACGTCACGCAGGCGACGCGCAACGACCCGCGCGTGACGAAGGTCGGCGCGTTCCTGCGGCGCACGAGCCTCGACGAGCTGCCGCAGTTCCTGAACGTGCTGTTCGGGCACATGTCGGTGGTCGGGCCGCGCCCCCATGCGCTGGAGCACGACGACCTCTACAAGGATCTCGTCTACGGATACATGTTCCGCTACCGCATCAAGCCGGGCATCACGGGCTGGGCGCAGGTGAACGGCTATCGCGGCGCGACCGAGAAAGTCGAAAAGATGCAGAGCCGCGTGAAATTCGACCTGTTCTATATCCACAACTGGTCGTTCTGGTTCGACATCAAGATCGTCGCGATGACGATGTTCAAGGGGTTCATCGGACGCAACGCGTATTGATCGGCCCTGCAACGACAAAAGCCCGGCAACTCTGAACTGACCCGGCATCGCCGGGCTTTTGTCTTGTTCGCGTCCGGATTACTTGTAGTCGATCCGCTCGACGCCCGTCTCGGTGCCGAGCAGACAGATGTTCGCGCCGCGCGCGGCGAACAGCCCGACCGTCACGACACCCGGCCACGCGTTGATTTGCGCTTCGAGCGCGCGCGGATCGGTGATCGAGAGCCCTTTCACGTCGATGATCTCGTTGCCGTTGTCCGTGATGAACGGCGAGCCGTCCTTCGTCACGCGCACGATCGGCACGCCGCCGAGCGCCGCGAGCTTGCGGCCGATCGCGGTGCGCGCCATCGGCACGACTTCGACGGGCAGCGGGAATGTGCCCATCACCGGCACGCGCTTGCTCGCGTCCGCGATGCACACGAACACGTCCGCCACCGACGCGACGATTTTCTCGCGCGTGAGCGCGCCGCCGCCGCCCTTGATCATCGCGCCGCTCGCATCGATTTCGTCGGCGCCGTCGACGTAGATGGAGAGCGTTTCGATATCGTTCAGATCGAACACCTGAAAACCGTGCGATTCGAGGCGCGCGGTGGTCGCGAGCGAACTCGACACCGCGCCGCGATAACGCACTTTCGACTTCGCGATGGCGTCGATGAAGCAATTGGCCGTCGATCCGGTGCCGACGCCGATGATCGCGCCTTCCGGCACGGTCGCGTTCACGTAGTCGGCGGCGGCCTGGCCGACCAGTTGCTTGAGTTCGTCTTGAGTCATGGGTGCGGTGCTGCTGATAGGAGAAAACTGAGATTTTATCGGAGCGCGGCGGGCAGTCGCGTGGATCATGCAAACGCGCGCAGGAAACCGAGCGGATCGTGCGTGCGCGCGACCGACGCGATGAACGCGAACACGATGATCGCGATGATGCCGAAGGCGGCGCGCGCGCCCTTCGTGCGGCCGCGCTTCAACGCGAGGGTGCCGAGCACGATATAGACGACGAGGCCCGCGATTTTCGCGCCGAGCCACGCGGCGTTCGCCGAAAAGCCGATGATCGCGACCAGTGCGATCGCGCTCGCGAGCAGCAGCGTGTCGACGATGTGCGGGAGGATTTTCGTGGCGCGCGCATTCAGGAGGCGCGAGTCCGTCAGCATCCAGATCCAGCGCAACACGAAACCGGCGATGGAAAGGCCCGCGAAGGTCATGTGAAGCGCGCGCAGCGGCAGGAAATAGTCGCCCATGGCGGATTCCTTTTTAGTTGGCGAAGTATTTGTCGAGCAAGGCCTGCGCGATGGCGTCGCTTTCGGCGTCGGCGTCGCCCGCGTAGTTCGACGGACGGAAGTGCATCTGGAAGGCGCTGAAGACGCGGCGCGTTTTGTCGTCGAGCACGCCGTCGGTGGCGACGTCGTAGCCGTAGCGCTTCAGCTTTTCCTGCAATGCGCGCACGTCGGATGGCGCGTTGGGATCGCGGCCGGCGAGGTGGGCGGCGACGGCGTCGGCGTCGGGCCAGGCGCCTACGCCGGCATCGTACAGCGCGCGCCAGGGAAAGAGCGGGCCTGGATCGATCTTGCGTTGCGGCGCGATGTCGCTATGGCCGACGACGCGCGTCGGCGGGATGTGGTGACGCGCGACGATATCGCGCGAGAGTCTGATGAGGGCGTCGATTTGTGCGGGCGGGTACGGTTGCCATTTTTTTTCGCCGCCTTGCTCGCCGATCGGTCCGAGATTCACGTTCTCGATGCCGATCGAGGACGCGTTCAGTTCGGTCGCGCCTTGCCATGCGCTTACGCCGGCGTGCCAGGCGCGCTTGTCCTCGGGCACGAGCTGGTAGACGACCGGTTCGCCGTGTTCGACGCGCGGGGCATCGGGGACGACGTAGTGGACGCTGACCTGGTCGCCTGTGAGGACCTCGATCGAACGCGCTTCGTCGATTTCGGTGTAATGCATCACCAGGAAGCGGATGCGGGAGTCGGCGTTTTTGGCGTGGTGCCGGGTGTCGGCGAGGTAGGTGCCGCGGTCGATCTGGGTGGTGGTGCAGGCGGTCAGACTAAGAACTGCGACCCAAGCCGCGAGAAGAAGCGCCGTCTTCATGCCAGAGCGAGTGACCTGTTTCGCGCGTTTTTCCACGCTTCCTGAACTCGTGCGAAATGCACATAAAGCGCTGCGTCGCTCGGTTGATCCGCCACGCGCTTCGGCAGTCGAAGCGAACATTGAGCGAGCCATCGATACTCGCTGTTCGCCAGCTCCGGTGCGATATGCAACCGATGAGACACCGGTTCGATCGCGAACAAGTCACGGTCGTATAGCGTATGCAAGTCAGCACGAAGCAAGAGTCCATTCCGAACGTCGTTGGTTTCTTCGCCCATATAGCCGCAGATGTGAGCTGCTTCGAGGACTTCTTCGACATCGCAATTGGTCAGCGCGCAACGGCGCTCATAGACTTCTAGAAGCTTCTTGCGAAAGACAGGTTGACCTTGTCGCACGACGATAGTGGCGAGCTTTTTTTTGCGAGCGTCCTCGATACTTTCTGGATCGAAGACACTACTCGCCTCTGCCTGAGCCTCGAGTTCCGCTTCCAACTCCGCTTCGTCCAGGTATTCACCCAGGCGCCGCAGAATGAAATTGGCAGGCAACGCCCCGCTATGCGTCACATATGCGAATGCACCTTCGTACCTGAATCCGTGATGCGGGTATTGGTTCTTCTTCATGCGATAAAACAGCAGAAGCTCCACATCCCGCATGCCATGTTTGACGATCTTATCGTCGGAACGCCCTGAACTTTGGCCTTGCCAGCGCAAAACCTCACCGTCGAGCCGGTCGAGATAGGGTGTGCGGTCGGACGTCTTCTTCTCAGTGACGAATAGAAGAATCGAATCGAAACCAGCGGGTTGAAAAACGCCGGTATTGAGCGTCGCATCGTTCGTCGCGAGGATCACCTGGAGGTCCGCTCGCGCATAGACGCTTCCTACATCCAATAGATCGGACACGCGAGCATTCGTAGCGCGTGCAACGGACTCCTGTGCCACGTCGCCGCTCATTACTTCTTCACCGCCCTCTGCCTAACCGCCTCGAACAAACACACCCCACTCGCCACCGACACATTCAAACTCTCGACCGCCCCCGCCATCGGGATATTCATGACTTCGTCGCACGTCTCGCGCGTGAGCCTGCGCATGCCCTCGCCTTCCGCGCCGACGACGATCGCCACAGGACCGTCCAGCTTCGTCTCATAGAGCGAAGCCGTCGCCTCGCCCGCCGTCCCGATCACCCACACGCCCGCGTCCTTCAGCTCACGCAGCGCGCGCGCCAGATTCGTCACCGTGATGTACGGCACGCTTTCCGCCGCCCCGCTCGCCACCTTCGCCGCCGTCGCGTTCAGCCCCGCGGAGCGATCGCGCGGCGCGATCACCGCATGCGCGCCGGCCGCATCCGCGACGCGCAGGCACGCGCCGAGGTTATGCGGATCGGTGACGCCATCGAGCACCAGCAGCAAAGGCGTGCCCGAAATGCCATCGAGCAGTTCGGCGAGATTCTGCGCCAGCGGCAGATCGTTCGCGCGCGCGACGATGCCCTGATGCTGAATATTGCCCGCCAGCCCCCACAGCCGCGATTCATCCGCCGCGATCAGCCGCACGCCCGCTTCCTTCGCGGTCCGCAGAAATTCCTGCATGCGCCGATCCTTGCGCGTGGGGTCGTACAGCACCTCTTCGATCGACGATGCATCCGCGCGCAAACGCGCGGTCACTGCGTGAAATCCGTATAGAACCTTGAGACGTGACATGACTGATCCGAACCTTCGGTGAAAACTTGAAAAGCACGACGCGGTCCGAAGCACGAAGCATCGGACCGCGCGTAATGTGTGGCGGCGGGAGTGCGCGCCGCCCTATCGTTTCTTGCGCGCCGGCCGCCCCTGCGACGCCGACTTCGACGCCACCCCTCGCTTCTTCGCCGCGCCGCCGCGCGGGTTCGCCGCAAGCGGCGCGCCCTTCTTGGTGCCGCCGCGCGCACGCGTGCTGGGCACGTCGTCATCGCCGAACGGGCGGATGCGCGGTCCCGCCGCACCGTTGCCGGCGCTCGCGGCATGCTCGCCCGCAACCGCCGCCGGACGCGGCGACGGCGGCTTCACCGGCGTATCGCGCACCAGCCGGAAGTCGATCTTGCGGGCATCGAGGTCGACACGGCCCACCTGCACGCGCACGCGATCCGACATCCGGTAGCGGATGCCCGTGCGCTCGCCGCGCAACTCGTTCTTGATCTCGTCGTACTGGAAGTAGTCGGAGCCGAGCTCGGTCACGTGCACCAGCCCTTCGATGAAAAGCGAATCCAGTTGCACGAAGATGCCGAACGACGTCACGCCGTTCACCATCCCGCCGTATTCCTCGCCGAGCTTGTCGCGCATGAAGTAGCACTTGAGCCACGCCTCGACATCGCGCGAGGCTTCGTCGGCACGGCGTTCGTTCGACGAGCAATGCAGCCCGAGTTCTTCCCAGATCGCCACGCTGTTGCGCGCACGGCCGCGCGCGGTGTCATCGGCTTTCTGCAGCTCGCGGGCGGCTTTCGTGAGGCCGGTGCTGAGCGGCACGTCGTGACCGATGTCCGGCAGGTATTTCTTGCCCTGCAGGATCGCGTAGATCGCGCGGTGCGTCAGCAGATCGGGATAGCGCCGAATCGGGCTCGTGAAGTGCGCGTACGCTTCATACGCGAGACCGAAGTGGCCGATGTTGTCGGGGCTGTACACCGCCTGCTGCATCGAGCGAAGCACCATCGACTGCAACATCTGCGCGTCGGGCCGGTCGCGAATCTGCGCGATGAGCGCGGCGTAGTCGCTTGCGTGCGGCTTGGCGCCGCCGGTCAGCGTCAGGCCGACGCCGCGCAGGAACGTGCGCAGGTTCTCGAGTTTCTCTTCCGTCGGGCCCGCGTGCACGCGATACAGGCCCGGGTGCTTGTTTCGCTTCAGGAAATCGGCCGCGCAGACGTTCGCGGCCAGCATGCATTCCTCGATCAGCCGGTGCGCGTCATTGCGATGGCGCGGCACGATCTGCTCGATCTTGCCCTGCGAGTTCACGACGATATACGTCTCCGTCGTGTCGAAGTCGATCGCGCCGCGCTTCTGGCGCGCCGCGTGCAGCGACTTGTACACGCCGTAGAGATTCTGCAGATGCGGCAGGATCTCGGCGCGCTTCGTCGCTTCCGGTCCCTTCGTGTTGGTGAGCACGGCCGCGACTTCGGTGTACGTGAGACGCGCCGACGAATGCATCACGCCTGGATAGAACTGATACGCCTTGATCTCGCCGCGCGCGGTGATGACCATGTCGCACACGAGCACGCAGCGGTCGACGTCCGGATTCAGCGAGCACAGACCGTTCGACAGCTTCTCCGGCAGCATCGGGATCACGCGGCGCGGGAAGTACACCGACGTGCTGCGGTCAAGCGCATCGACATCGAGCGGCTCGCCCGGACTCACGTAATGCGACACGTCCGCGATGGCGACCAGCAGGCGATAACCCTGACCGCGTCCGACCGCGACCGGCTCGCAATACACGGCATCGTCGAAATCGCGGGCGTCCTCGCCGTCGATCGTGACGAGCGGCACGTCGCGCAGATCGACGCGATGGCGGATATCCACCGGACGCACTTCGTCGGGCAGTTTGGCGGCCGCGGCCAACGCGGCGTCGCTGAACTCATGCGGCACGCCGTATTTGCGCACCGCGATTTCAATCTCCATGCCGGGATCGTCGATATCGCCGATCACTTCGGCCACGCGTCCGAGCGGCTGCGAGTGACGGCTCGGGAAATCCGTCAGATCGACGGACACCACCTGCCCGACCTTCGCCTTCTTCGGATTCTGCGTGATCAGGATGTCGTGACCGATGCGCTTGTCTTCCGGCACGAGAATGAGCGCGCCGTTCTCGTTGACGAGGCGACCGATGATGCGCTTGTTCGCGCGATCCGTCACTTCGACGATATGCCCTTCCGGCCGCCCGCGCCGGTCATAGCCGACGATGCGCGCCAGCACGCGATCGTTATGCATGACCTTCTGCATTTCGCCGTTGGGCAGGAAGAGATCGTCCTGGCCGTCATCGCGAATCAGGAAGCCGAAGCCGTCGCGATGTCCCTGCACACGGCCCGCCACGAAATTCGACGGATGCGTAAGTTGATAGTGGCCGCGCTTGTCGAGGCGGATTTGCCCGTCGCGTTCCATTGCCGCCAGTCGCTTGAAAAATCCTTCGCGCTCCTGGCGCTTGATCGACAGCGCCTCGGCAATGTCGTTCGCGGCATGCGGTGTCTCGCTCGTGCGCAGCACGCCGAGAATTTCTTCGCGGCTCGGAATCGGATACGGATATTTGCTCAAGGGCGTAGTCGTGTTTTTTCTCGTTGGATGGGACTTTTGCGGTGCTTTGCAACCAATAATGCGGACATCGTTGCGGGCCATTCTAACACCCGTCTTTTAGGCCTCACGGGGCCGGCGAGCCGATACGGCGCGGCCGGCGCGCCGTTACACGCATTGCGTCGAAATGCTTGACAGTCACAATGGGGTCGCTATAATGGCGTTCTTTGCTGCTGACGCAAAACGAATTGCAGCGAATTGCAGTACACGCACCCTTGCCCAGGTGGCGGAATTGGTAGACGCACTAGGTTCAGGTCCTAGCGGTGGCAACACCGTGGAGGTTCGAGTCCTCTCTTGGGCACCAGATGTT
>Ga0160459_100435_pt1 | contig 16973 bp, 17 predicted proteins | sample HID1973K_E6MG_FD_108208 | JGI IMG/M metagenome (GOLD analysis project Ga0160459, IMG submission 108208) | Enriched mosquito-associated microbial communities from UW Madison campus, WI, USA - HID1973K_E6 MG | ecosystem: Host-associated > Arthropoda: Insects > Digestive system > Unclassified ... | reverse complement strand
GTACTGGATCGGCCTGCAACCCGGCGACGTGCACTGGAACATCAGCTCGCCCGGCTGGGCGAAACACGCGTGGAGCTGTTTCTTCGCGCCGTGGAACGCGCAGGCATGCGTGTTCATCTACAACTTCAGCCGTTTCGATGCCGCCCGCGCGCTCGATGTGCTCGTGAAGCACGACGTCACGACGCTCTGCGCGCCGCCGACCGTGTGGCGCATGCTCGTGCAGGAGCCGCTCGCATCGTACAAGGTGAAGCTGCGCGAGATCGTCGGTGCGGGCGAGCCGCTCAATCCCGAAGTCGTCGAGCGCGTGCAGGCCGCGTGGGGCGTGCCGATCCGCGATGGCTATGGCCAGACCGAAACCACCGCGCAGATTGCCAACACGCCGGGCCAGCGGCTCGTGCCCGGCTCGATGGGCCGTCCGCTGCCGGGTTATCGCGTGGCGCTGCTCGATCCCGACGGCAATCCGGCGGAGGAGGGCGAGATCGCGCTCGCGCTCGATCCGCCGCCGCTCGGCCTGATGACCGGTTACGCCGACAATCCGAAGGCCACCGAGAACGCGATGCGCGGCGGCTTCTATCGCACGTCGGATGTGGCGGCGCGGGGCGCGGATGGCTATTTCGTCTACGTCGGCCGCGCGGACGACGTGTTCAAGTCGTCGGATTACCGGCTTAGCCCGTTCGAGCTGGAGAGCGTGCTGATCGAGCACGAAGCGATCGCGGAAGCAGCCGTGGTGCCGAGCCCCGATCCGCTGCGGCTTTCGGTGCCGAAGGCGTTCGTCACGCTGCGCCACGGCTATTCGATCGGTCCTGAACTCGCGAAGAGCGTGTTCGCGTTCTCGCGCGAGCGGCTAGCGCCGTACAAGCGCATTCGCCGCCTCGAATTCGCGGAGTTGCCGAAGACGATCTCGGGCAAGATCCGCCGCGTCGATCTGCGCCGACAGGAAATCGCGCGCACGCAGGACGGCGCGCGCGGCGAGTTCGAGTTCTGGGAAGAGGATTTTCCGGAGCTGCGGCAGACCAGCAAGGCCGACTAAAACAGGAATCCCCACGATGATCGAAGTCATGCACGACGGCGCGGCCGTTGCGATTCGTCTCGCCCGCACGCCGGCCAATGCGATAGCCGCGCCTGAAGTCGGTTTCGAGATCGTCAACCGGGTGGCGATCGTCACGCTCGACCGCCCGCACGCGTTGAACGCGCTGTCGCACGACATGATCGCGCGCCTCACGGAGATTTTCGCCCGCTGCGCCGGGGACGATTCGATCGTCGCGGTCGTGCTGCGCGGCGCGGGCGACAAGGCGTTTTGCGCGGGCGGCGACGTGCGCAAGCTCTATCACGCCGCGCGCAATGATCCGCATCACGAAACGCCGTGGCTGAAATTCTTCATCGACGAATATCGGCTCGATTACACCGTGCATCGCTTTGCGAAGCCGGTGATCGCGCTGATGGACGGCATCGTGATGGGCGGCGGCATGGGGCTCGCGCAAGGCGCGGCGCTGCGCATCGCGACCGAGCGCACGCGCATGGCGATGCCGGAAACGCGCATCGGCCTGTTGCCCGATGTCGGCGCGACGCACTTCCTGCGCGTGTTGCCGCGCGATCTCGCGCTTTACGTCGGACTGACGGGCGCGCGGCTTTCGGGCGCCGATGCGAAACGCGTCGGGCTCGCGGACGAGTGCGTGCCGTCGACATGGCTGGGCGGCTTCGTTCAGCGGCTCGAAGCGCTGCGCTGGGATGATGCGCAAGACGCCATGACACAACTGAAACGCGTGTTCGTGCCGGGCGCGAACATCGAACGCCACGCGCCGCTCGATGATATCCGCGCGCAGATCAGGCGTCATTTCTCCGCGTGCGCGACGGGCGGCGCGGAGCGCATCGCAGCCTCGCTCGCGACGGACGATTCGGAGTGGGCGCGCGCGACGCTCGCCACCCTCGCCAGCCACTCGCCGACGATGCTGGAAGTGACCTGTCACGCGCTGCTGCGCGGCCGTCAGATGACGCTGGCGGATTGCTTTCGCATGGAACTGGGCATCGTGTACCGCGCAATCGACGACGGCGATTTCGTCGAAGGCGTGCGCGCGCTCATCATCGACAAGGACGAGCGGCCGCGTTTCGCGCCGTCGACGCTTTCGCAAGTGCGTGCCGAGCGCGTGCAGCACTTTCTCTCGTCGCCGTGGCGCAGGGAAATGCATCCGCTCGCGGAACTGGGTGCCTGAATCTCCTGACGGAATTCGCAAGCAAATGTATCTGCGGCGAACCGTCGAAATGGCCGGTGGTCGAAAGGGCTCACTGATCATCGGACAATTCAAGAGGAGGAACCCATCATGCCGAACCGCACGTCACGGCGCGCGCTTCTGTCGGCCGGCATCGCATTCGCGCTGATCGCGCCGGCCGCATCGTATGCACAGATCAATCTTCAGCAATTCGGCTTCGGCAGCGGCAAGTCCGACGTGGCGGCTGGCGCAAACGGCGCGGCGCAGCCTTCGGCCATGAATTCGCTCGTGCAGACCTATCTCGGCGCGAATCAGCAGGTGCTGTCGGGACAATCGAGCCTCGCTTCGGCGATGGGCATGTCGGGCGTCGCGAGTCAGGCGCAATCGGCGGCGGGGCTGTTGTCGGGCGCGTCGGGCGGCAGCGGCGTGCCGAGCACGAGCGTGCTGTCGCAACTCGGCGGCACGCAGCAAAGCGTGTCGCAATCGCTGTTGCAGGCATTGTCGAGCGGCTCCGCGACGCCGCCGACTGCCGCGAGCAAGCAGACCTTCAGCGATGGCCTCGCGTCGCTGGGCCAGGGCGTGAAGCAGTACGCCGGCCTGCAATCGAATCTCGGCTCGGTGGCGAATTCGATGAACATGTCCTCGCTCCTGCAGGCCGGCTCGAATCCGGCGACGGCGCAGGCGGCGACTTATATCGCGCAATCGGCGCCGGGACAGTTGCAGTCGCTCGTGCAGACGCTCACGCAAGCGGTGCAGTATGCGAACGCCAACGGCATCTCGGTGCCGTCCATCGCGACATCGGCGTTGAGCGGTGTGAAGTGATGTGACGCGCAAAGAAAAAGCGGCGAGGCTCATATGAGCCTCGCCGCTTTTTTTTAGAAACGATTCCGTCCGCTAACCGGTCGCATGCCGCATCGCAAGACGCCTGAGCACGGGCAGCGCGTGCGGCCGGCGCTCGGGCGTCAAGGGCGGAAGGTACGAGATATCGGAGACATCCGCCAGTTGCTGCGTGAGCGGGTCCGGATCGAGCACTTCGAGCGCGGGCGGCTCGACCGGCTCGGCATTGACGTGCTCCGGTTCGTCGACGCTGATGCCGAGCGCATGGCGCACATCCACGCCGCGAATGTGCACCGCGTAGCCGGCTTCATGCAGCAGGCGCTCGCGCGACTTCCAGAATTCGACCGCCGAGGGCGTCATGGGATGGTGCGAGACGTATTCGACCACGATCTCATAGCCGCGGACTTTCGGGTAATTCAAGAGCAATTTACCCGAACGGATATAACGGATGTAGCGGTCGATTTTCTTCGTGAGCAAATCCTGATGTTCTCTTTCATCGCGCCAGTCGAGCTCGTCGAAGAGCCCGACATATACGCGCCTGAAGAGAATGTTCACTCCGATGTAATCGATGGCGTCCACGTCGCGCAGAGACATGGTCAATCCCCTACGCCCTCAATCGGGCAAATAACAAAGGATTGCATTGTAACGGATAGCTACCTTCGAATTTCTTTGAAACACCGCATTTACTCGGAGAAAATCTCATTTTCGTAAGAGTCTTAATTCTTGATTTAGGCCTAATCTGATTGTTTCAATCAAATGCGACAAAGCATGAATATATTTATCAGTTAAGTCCGCGGCCGCGATGCATCCGCGAGAGCCTGTGTGGGCGCGGCTTTCGCAGATTCGTCGTTGGTCATCGCTTCGACTTGCGGCAACGGCGGCTGTTCGTTGATCCAGGCATTCAAAATCGTCGACGTCACCGCGAGAATCACGGGGCCAATGAACAATCCGACTATTCCGAACGCGAACATGCCGCCGAGTACGCCGGAAAGAATCAGCAACATCGAGAGATTCACGCCGCGTTTGATGAGAATGGGCCGCAGGAAGTTGTCGAGCATCGCGATCATGATCGACCACACGAGCAGCAGCGACCCGGTGATATGCGCGCCGTGCCAGAACAGCCACGCGACGCCGCCGAGCAGCGGCAGCAGCGGGCCGATCTGCGCGAGGCACAGCATCAGCATGATGGCCGTGATGATGCCCGCCGCCGGCACGCCTGCGAGCGCGAGCCCGATGCCGCCCAGGGCCGACTGCGTCACCGCCGTCACGACGATCCCGAGCGCCACCGCGCGGATTGCGAGGCCGGCGAGCTTGACGGCTTCCGCGCCACGCTGCGCGGCGATGCGCGTCGCGAAGCGCACGACGAAGCGTCCCGCCGCTTCGCCGTTCATGTACAGAATGCCGGAGATGATGATGGTGATGACCATGTGCATCACGAACACGCCGACGACCGCGGCATGCGCGAGCATCCAGCGCGCGGCGATCGTCACGTAAGGTTCGAGCTTGGCGAGCATGCCGCCGGGGCCAGCATCCGAGAGCGTCTGCCATTCCGTCGACATGCGCTGGCCGACGAGCGGGATATCGTGTATCCAGCCCGGCGGCGGCGGCAACGCGTAGCTCGGCAGGCTCTTGACGGCGGCCATGATCTCGCCGCCATGCAGGGCGAGCGTCGAGATCGCCTGATACAGCGGCAGCACGATCACGATCAGCAGCAGGAGCAGCATCACGGTCGTCGCGATCCAGCGGCGGTTGCCGCAGCGGCGCTGCACCGCGCGCATCAGCGGCCAGGTCGCGACGACGATCGTCGTCGCCCAGATGAGGCCCGGCAGGAACGGGCGCAGGATGTAGAGGCTGCCGACCGTGAGCGCGGTCAGGATCGTGATGATCAGCAGGATGCGCGCGATATCCACCGGCTGGCGGGGATTCGGTGTCGGTTGCCCGTTGGATGGGATTGGCATGGTGCGTCCGATGAAAGTGAATATCGATGCGGCGCGAAAGGAAAACGTCAAGACATGGCGCGCAACGGAAGATGAACAAGCGATAAGCGAAAGCCGGCGATACGGCAAGCTGCTACCGGCATGACGGCGCAATCATAACGGCACTCCAATCCATACTACTAAAAATCGTCGCGTGCCTGCCCCTGACATACCCTTCATCGCAGCCTTTCGATGTTTCTGGAAATGCGTTTTTAAATTGCCTATGCTTTTTTGCGGGCGCAGAAGAGAGCAGGCATGTTCCGCCGCGCACCACGAGGCCGACACGAGAACGATTTGGGAGACTGACATGGCCGGTTTTTCCCGTACTTCGCTTGTCCCGCTCATTGTTGCCATCGGTGCTTTCGGGATCGTGACATCGCCCGGAATCGAAGCCGCCGAAGAAATCCAGAACGCCAATACGACGCAAGCATCGCCGGTCCCGAGTTCACTGCGACCCATCTCGCAGCAGCAACTCGACGGCGCCGCGGGCGACAGCGCGTCATGGCTGCATTCGAACGGATCGTATGCCGAAACGCGCTATGCGCCCGCGACGCAGATCAACACATCGAACGTGGCGAAGCTCAAACCCGCGTTCATCTTCCAGACGGCGGTGATGGAGTCGATGGAAACCGCGCCGATCGTCTCGAACGGCGTGATGTTCCTCACCACGTCGTACAACCACGTCTATGCGATCGACGCGGTGACGGGCAAGGAGTTCTGGCATTACAAGCACAAGATGGGTCCGGTCACGACCTTCTGCTGCGGCCCGAACAATCGCGGCGTGGCGATCTCGGGCGACCGGCTCTTCATGGGCACGCTCGATGCGAAGCTCGTTGCGCTCGACGCGAAGACCGGCAACGTGGTGTGGTCGACGCAGATCGCCGATCCCGAAGAAGGCTATTCGGAGACGATGGCGCCTGTGGTCGTCGACGACAAGGTGCTGATCGGCACGAACGGCGGCGAGTACGGCATACGCGGCTTCGTGAAGGCGTTCGATGCGAATTCCGGCCAGTTGCTCTGGACCTTCTACACGATCCCCGACACGGGCAGTGAAGGCGTGTGGGCCGAGAACGACGCCGTCGGCCGCAACATGAAACGCGATATCGCCGCCGAAAAGAAGACGCTCGCGGAGAAGGGCACGGACTTCAACAAGACGCTCGGCGGCGGCGTGTGGATGGCGCCCGCGGTCGATCGCAAAACGCGCACGGTGTATTTCGTGGTCGGCAATCCGTCGCCGGACCTCTACGGCGCGATTCGTCCCGGCGACAATCTCTATACGGATTCGCTCGTCGCCATCGAGCTCGATACCGGCAAGTACAAGTGGCATTCCCAGTACATCGCGCACGACGTGTGGGATCTCGACGCGGTGAGCCCGCCGGTTCTCATCGACGTGAAGGACAAGAACGGACAGATGATCCCGGGCATCATCCACGGCGGCAAGACCGGTTTCGTCTATGTGCATGACCGGCGTGACGGCAAGATCATCCGCATCTCCGACGCGATGATTCCGCAGGAAGGCGTCTGGACCCTGCCGACAGCGACCGGCGCGCGCATGCTGCCGGGCGCGAACGGCGGCGTCGAATGGTCGCCGATGGCCTTCAGTCCGAAGACGCGCATGGCCTACGCGGCGAACCTGCATCAGCCGATGACGTATCAGGTCGAGGAAGCGGCGTATCCCGGCGGCAAGCTGTGGCTCGGCGGCGCGTTCAAGACGATTCCGTCCGAGCAGCAATGGGGCAGGCTCGTCGCGGTGAACGTCGATACCGGCAAGATCGCGTGGGGCTTCAAGACGGACCAGCCGCTGATCGGCGGCGTGCTCGCCACTGCGGGCGGCCTCGTGTTCAACGGCGAAGGCAACGGGCTGTTCCGCGCCTTCGACGCCGCGACCGGCCGCAAGCTCTGGGAGTTCCAGTGTGGCGCGGGCGTCAATGCGCCGGCGGTGTCGTACATGGTGAACGGCAAGCAGTACATCGCGGTCGCGGCGGGCGGCAATACGCAGCTCGACTTCAAGCGCGGCAACAGCCTGCTCGTGTTCGCGCTGCCCTGATGACGGTGCGCTCGAAACGCCTGCGCGTGTGGCTCGTGTACGTGCTGTGGATCGTCGCGTGCGCGCTGTTGTCGCTGCCGTCCTTCGCGCGCGCCGATTCGCAGGCGGTCGCGGCGAAGGCGGCGATCTGCACGAGTTGCCACGGGCTGGGCGGCAACTCGACGACGGGCGATTATCCATCGCTTGCGGGACAGACGTCGCGCTATCTCTATCTGCAATTGCGCGATTTCAAGGCGGGCCGCCGCAGCGATCCGCGCATGTCGCCGATGGCCGAGAACCTCACGCCCGCCGACATGCACGACCTCGCCGATTACTTCGCCGCGCAGAAGCTCATCGCCACCGACTTCAAGGCCGATCCGGTGAAAGTCGAAGCGGGCAGGAAGAAGTCCGAAGAGATTCTCTGCACGATGTGCCATCTCGGCGGCTTCAAGGGGCAAAACGAAATTCCGCGCGTGGCCGGTCAGCAGTATCCGTACATCGTCAAGCAGTTGCAGGACTTCCGTGACAGGAAGCGCACCAACGACGCGGGCAACATGACGAGCGTGTCGAAGAATCTGACCGACGCGGACATCGAAAATCTCGCGAACTACATCGCGAATCTGCAATGAGCGTCAAACGACTCCGCTGCGTGCTGCTGGCATTGGCGCTTTCGACGACCGCGCACGCGCAGACCGATGCGTACGCCCTCAACGAACGCCTGCTTTCCGCCGTGCGCGAGAGTGATCAGGCGGCCGTCACGCGTCTGCTCGATGACGGCGCGGCGGTCGATTCGCGCAACCGCATCGGCGACACGCCGCTCATCAGCGCGTGCAAGAAGGGCTTGGCGCCGATGGCGCGCATGCTGATCGAGCGCGGCGCGAAGGTGAGTCAGGCGGACGTGCAGGGCATCACGCCGCTGATGGCCGCGGCCTTCACCGGCAACGACGAAATCGCCGCGCTGCTGCTCGCGCATCATGCCGATGCCGCCGCGACGGACCGCGTCGGCAAGACCGCGATCGAGTATGCGGCCGGGCGCGGGCATACGGCTGTCGTGCAGCGCCTGCTCGATGCGGGCGTCGATGTGAACGCGGCCTATCGTAATCACCTCACGGTGTTGATGTGGGCGGCGGGCTATGATCAGGAAGAGACCGCGTCGATGCTGCTTGCGCGTGGTGCGCAACGTGATCTGCGCGATGATCGCGGGATGACGGCGAAGGATATCGCCGAGCAGACCGGATCGATGCATGTTGCGGCGTTGTTGGCGAAAGGGTGAGGGCGGGGCGCTTTGGTTGTTGTCGCCGGATCCCGTATTCGCGTCGGTTTATTGGCGTTGCCCCTGTGCGGGGCGGCAGTCACTTTCTTTGCTGCTGCAAAGAAAGTAACCAAAGAAAGCAGCCCGACACGCCCGCGGTCACACGCAATTTGGGTAGTCTTCTCCTCGCTCGTGGCCTCTGTAGCGAGTGCCCTCAAAGGCCACCTCGGGCTTGGACCGCGCACGGTCTGTCACATCGCACCACGTGCGCGACTGGTTCAGCACAAAATGGCTCCAGCCCGCTACGCGGCCGATGGGTACATCGGGTCTGCGTGTGCTTCTGCGTTTCTACTTTCTCGTTGGTTTCCCTTGCATACCCAACGGCAGCGCGTAGCGCTGTGCCGGAACTCTTTCGTGCTGAACCAGCGCCCTAGAAAAACTAGCTAGTCAGACCGTGCGCGGTCCAAGCCCGGTTAGGCCTACGAGGGCACTCGCTACTGAGGCCACGAACAACGAGAAGAACACCCAAATTGCGTGTGACCGCGGGCGTGTCAGGCTGCTTTCTTTGGTTACTTTCTTTGCAGCAGCAAAGAAAGTGACTGCCGCCCCGCACAGGGGCAACGCCAATAAACCGACGCGAATACGGGATCCGGCGAAAACCCCAACTCGAGTCTCAGCCGATCAAAATTCGTTGTCCCAATCGCTGACTCCCAGAATCCGGAAAAAGGATCGCGCCGACGCGCTCCGGCTCGATCCCGAAGGTCTCTCCCGCCGCACTCGCGATGACTGCATCGAGCCCGATCGTCGGCTTGAGATCGCGCGCCTGATAGAGCGATGCATTCGCAAGTCCCGGCCAATCCGCGAGCACACGCCCGCCCGCCACCGCGCCGCCGCCGATCATCGCCGCCGACGCCGTGCCGTGATCCGTGCCGCCCGTGCCATTCGCCGCCGCAGTGCGGCCGAACTCCGTCGCAACGACCACCGTCGTGTTCGCCCAATGTTCGCCGAGTCCATCGCGCAAAGCCGCGAGCATCGTATCGAGCGCCTTCAGTTGCGCCGCGAGGCGCGGGTTCTGCGCGCTGTGCGTGTCCCAGCCGCCGGTTTCGATCATCGCGATGCGCGGCCCGTCCGGCTTGCTCAGAAAGCCCGCCGCGAGCTTGCCGAGGCTCGCCGGGTCCTGACGCGCGCCCGCATCGGCGGCGAGGCCGCGCGCCTGCATCGCGGCATCCCAGAGCGGATGGAGCTGCGCATCGCCCGCGTAGAGTTGCGAAACACGCGTGATGAGGTCGTCCGGCGCCTGCGGCAGCGACGACGGCGCGTATGACGTCACGTCCGCGCGGCCACGCAACGCGAGCGGCACGGTCGGCGCGAACGCGACGGCATCGGCGCGCGGCGCGGGCAGCATCGAAAGAAGGCGGTTCATCCAGCCATCCTTCAGCCGATACGGCGCGTTGCCGCCGGTTTCGAGCACGTTCTGGCCGTCGAAGTGCGAGCGCTCGCGATACGGCGACGCGACCGCGTGCACGAACAGCGCCTGCCTGTCGCGATACATCTGCCCGACCTGCGCAAGCGCCGGATGCAGCGCGAACATGCCGTCGAGCTTCGTCGCGCCCGATGCGTCGATCGCGAGCGGCCCGCGCAACGTCGCGTAAGCCGGATCGCCGTAAGGCACGACGATGTTCAGCCCGTCGGCCGCGCCGCGCTGGATCACGAACACGAAGCGCCGTTCGGTGTCGGCGGAAGCGAACACGAACTGCGGCGCGACGAGCATCGCGCCGGCGCTCGCGCCCGCGCACCAGAGAAATTGGCGACGCGTCAGCATGGATTCATCTCCTCAGAAAGTCGGGCGACACGAGCAGCAGCGCGAGCGCGGTCGGCGCGCTTTCGGCGCGTGACACGGCATTCGCGGTCGCATCGGACAGCGAACCGGGAAGCAGTTGCGGACCGAGCGTTCGGGCGTCGAGCCGGTCACCCGCGCGCGCCGCGAAGCGCTGCGCAAGCTCGACGCGGCACACGAGCGCATCGGGCGCGGCCCAGCTCGCGGCGATATCGTCGTAACCGGCGGGCGAGCCGGGACGCCAGACCTGCTGGCCCAGTTGCGTGAGCAGCGGCGCGGCGCGCACGCCTTGCAGATCGGTGCGGCCGAGTCCGCGCAGCGATGAGACGGTCCAGTCCCACGGCGTCTTGAACTTGGCGGACGCGGGCTGCCACGCCTGCGGCGCGTCAATCAGCGCGCGATAGACCGAAGGCAGATCGCCGCCCGTATCGCTGAAGACGTTCGCGAGCTGATCGACGAGCGCGGGCGGCGGCGTATCGGCGACGAAATGGCGCGCGAGCTTCTCCGCGATGTGATGCGCGGTCGCGCGCGCGTTCGCCAGATCGTGCAGCACGGCAAGCGGCTGCGCTTCGTCAACCTGCGCGTATTGCGTGCTCATCACGGTACGCACGCCCGGCTCGTGCAGACGCGGACGGAACACGAACTGTCCGGGCGGCGTCGGATCGTTGCGATTGTTCGCGGCTGCCGTCATCGCGCCGAGGCTCCAGCCGGTGAGCGCGCGGGCGAACTCGGTCACGTCGGCCTGGGTGTAGCCGCTGCGCACGCCGAGCGTATGCAGCTCCATGATCTCGCGCGCGAGGTTTTCGTTGAGCCCGCGCCGGTTGTCGGGATTGCGCATCGCGGCGCGCGCGGCGGCGGGACTGTCGGGTCCGACCGAGCGCGCCTGATCCAGAAAGATCTGCATCGCCGGATGCCGCTCGGCCGCGACGAGCATGTCCTCGAAACGACCGAGCACATGCGGGCGGATCGCTTCGTTCTCGAACGATCCGGCGAGCATCGCGACGGGCGGCTTTTCGATCGACACGGCGAAATGGTTCGCCCAGAAATGCACCAGCCGTTCGATGAAAGGCGTGTTCGTCGTGAGCGCGCTCGTCATGCGCGCATCGACGGCATCGCGGTAGACGTCGCGAATCTGTTCGCTGTACTGCTTGCGCACGGCGGGCTTGTCGGCGTCGCTCGCGTCGCGCAGCGCGCGCTGGCGCTCGGCGAAACGAGCGGCGAGCGCGGCGCTCGACGGCTGGCTGCTCAGCGCGGACGGCATCGGTTGGTACGCGCTCTTGGGTGGATCGGCCTGTTCGATGAGCCAGCCGCGCGGATCGGCGGGCAGCGGCTCGCCCGGACGCGCGCCGAGCCCGAAGCGGTTCACCGCGATGGCGGCAGGCGAGAGTGACGGCTCGATGGCCATGACGTGCTCCGAAGTGCTCGATGCCGGTTAAACGCCGGTGCGCGGAAAATCCGTCGCGCGATTCATTGCTTGGGCCGCGCGTCAGGTGGAAGGGCGCGCAGCGGACCGTAACGTTCCATCGCCGCGACGAGCTTCAGCCGTTCGTCGGGCGTGAGCGTCGACGCGAAGTCCGCGACCGTGCCTTCGATACGCGCGCGCAACGCGGCATCGGCCTGGCGCGTGCGGGCGAGGGCATCGTCGAGCGCACGGCGATCGAAGTCACGCGCCGCGAGGCTTCGCGCGAGATCGATACGTCCGTCGCGTGCATCGCGGATCAGCGGCAGGCTCGCGCGGCGCGTCTCGCGCAACGCGTCGCGCAACTGGCGCTGGCGCTCGGCGGAGAGATCGGCGGCGGCGAAGCGGATGCCGCGCGGCTGCGCGGCCTCGGTGCGCTGCTGCGCGAACCATCGATACGCGCCGCCCGCGATCGATCCGATCAGAAACACATTCAGCACGAGCGACACCGCCGCGAGCGTCTTCAGCGTGCGTGGACTCATTGATCGCTCCAGTCGGAAGGGGCGCCGCCGAAGGCCGTGCCCGAATAGGATTGCTCGAACCAGCCGCCATGCGCGCTGTCGCCCGGCGCAGGTGCGGGCGCGAGCAGCGAAGCCAGCAGCGCGCCCGCCGCGACGCCCGCCGCGCCCGCGCCGACGAACCCCACGCCCGAGAACCAGATGCGCGGACGCCGCCAGAAGGCGCGCGCGGGTTGCGCCGGCGCCGAAGCGACGATGCGCCGCGCGAGCGCCGGGCTCGGCGCGGCGACGGCGTGTGCATCGAGCATGCTGTCGAGCGCGCGCGCTTCGGCGAGCGCGGCGAGCGTCTGCGCGTCGCCCGCATGCACGAGCGCGAGCGCCGCGTCGCGTTCGCCCGCAGGCCAGCGTTCCGGCGACGCGCCGTAGGCCTCCGTGAGTTGTCGGAATCGTTCGGGTGTCATCGATGTTCCTTCGGGGCGTCGTCGCCGGTGTTCGCGAGATCCGCAAGCGCGGTCCTGAGGTTGCGCCGCGCGCGGGCGAGCAGGCTTTCGAGCGCCTCGACGCTCACGCCCATCGCCGCCGCCGCTTCCGCGTTCGACAGTTCCTGGTAGTACTGCAGCACGAGCGCTTCGCGCTGGCGCGCGGGCAGCGTGGCGAGCGCCCGCCGAATGTGCGCGCTCGCGTGCGCCGTGTCGAGACGTTCGTCGGGCAAGGGCGCGAGATCGGCCTGCTCCGGCCAGTCATCGGACACGCTCGTCTCCCGATGACGCCGCAGACGGTCATAGCAGAGGTTGAGCGTCACGCGATGCAGCCACGTATCGAAGCGCGCGGACCCGGACCGCCACTTCGGGGCGATCTTCCAGATGCGCAGGAACGCTTCCTGAGCCACGTCGTCGGCCTCGTCACGGTCGCCGAGCATGCGAGCCGCGAGCGCGACGATGCGCGGGAGCTTGCGCGCGACCATCTCGCGGACGGCTCCCGCTTCCCGATTGCCGACGCGGGCAATGAGCGCGGTATCCGGATCTTCTTCTTCGTTCAATGTGGTGTCGGGTCTCGTTGCGCATGTCGGACTGCTCGCGGGCGAGGCGAATCGACGCCTTCGCCCGCATCCTCAGTAAACGACGACCGGCCCGCGATAGTAGACAGGCCGCGCCGGATACACGACGCAGCCAGTCAGCGTCGCGGCGACCAGCGCGGCGGCGAGCAATGCCTTCGGCATGATGAGCCACCTCGATTCGATGGTGTCACGCCCAGTGCCCTTCGACCCAGCGCCAGTTCGGCCCGTGCTGCACCCAATGTCCCGGAATCCAGCGATAACCCGCGCGCACCGGCCGCCAGTGTCCCGGCGCCCAGACGTAGCCGCCATGCGCCCAGCGCCAGTGGCCCGGATCCCATGCGTAACCGGAGCGCGGCGGCGGAGGCGCTTCGACGCGGGCCGGCGGTGGCGCGGACGGCGCGATGATGATGGCCTGCGCGTGCGCGGGACCGCTGTGCAGGGCAGCGAATGAAACCGCGATGACCGGCGCGAGCATCGCGGCCGCAAGCGCCGCACGCAGCGGCGAAGGTGTTTTTCTCATGATGTATCCCGTCGTTTCAGGTTGCGACGAGACATTGAACGCAGTGGCGCGGCGATTTCCGTCGCGCTTGCGGCGGCGAATTTGTAACCGGTTTTTACGCGAACGCGTCCAGTCCGTCGACGAGACGTTTCGCGAGGCGCGGCTGACGCAGTTGCTCGGTCCACCATTGCAGCGCGCGGCCTTCGTGATCTCCACGCCAGGCGACATACAGAACGTTCGGCTCGCGCGGATCGGCGGTTTCCTTTTCGACGAGCTCGCTGCGCGCGAGCAACGTTTCCACGCGATGCCGCGGCACCCAGCCCGTGCCCAGTCCGTGCCGCTGCGCGAGGATTTTCGCGCGCATCGTCGGCACGGCGAACGCGGCCTGGCCGCCGAGCACGCCATACGCGCGTCCCGCCGATCGCGACGAATCCGCGACGACGACCGCCCGATGCGCCGCGATCTGCTCGCGCCTGAGCGGCCCGTCCACTTGCGCGAGCGGATGCCGCGACGACACCGCGAAAACCCACTGCATCACGCCGAGTTCGAACCAGCGCAGGCCGGGAATCGCGGGCGGCTCGTTGGTTGCGCCGACGATCAGATCCGCGCGGCCGTCGCGCAACGCTTCCCAGGTGCCGCTCAGAACTTCGTGCGTGATGCGCAGCGCGACGCCGGAGTCGAGCGCATCGAAGGCCTGCACGACCGGCAGCAGTGTCTCGAATTCGAGGATTTCATCGCAGACGATCCACAGCCGGTCTTCCCAGCCGCTCGCGATCTGTTTGACGCGCTGCGCGAGCCGCGACACGTCGAGCATCAGGCGCGACGCTTCGTCGGCGAGCAGATGACCGGCGGGCGTCAACTGCAGACGATAGCGGCGCCGGTCGAACAGCAGCGCGTCGAAACGCGTTTCCAGCTGGCGCGCGGCGTGCGAGACCGTCGACGGCGCCTTGCCGAGCCGCGCCGCTGCGCGCGACAGGCTGCCGGTTTCGCGGATCGCGTCGAGCAGCGAGAGTTCGTCCTCTGACAACATGTTCGACTCCATCGAACGAGTTCATCGTCCGGATCGTACGGCAAAACCGGCGCGGCGGTCCAACATGAGCTTCATCGAACCAACCAACCTTCGATGGAGCTGAACGATGAAAGCCTTCCTTCACACGATGCGCCGTGCCGCCGGCGTGCTGCTGGCCGCCGCCGCCCTGCATCCGCTCGCGCATGCCGCGAACGCGCCGCGCGCACCGCAACCGGTCGCCGCCGCGAGCGCGATCCAGTCGCGCACGATCGGCGCGAACGGCGTCGAACTGCACTATCTGCAAGCCGGGCAGGGCGATGCGACACCCGTCGTGCTCCTGCACGGCTACACGGAGACGAGCCGCATGTGGCAGCCGCTGATGACGCGTCTCGCGAGCGAGCGCGTGGTGATCGCGCCCGATCTGCCGGGCGCCGGCGGCTCGGCGATGCCCGCTTCCGGCTACGACAAGAAGACGCTCGCGCAAGACATCCACGCGATGGTGCAGGCGCTCGGATTTCGCAAGGTGAAGCTCGTCGGACATGACATCGGGCTGATGGTCGCGTATGCGTACGCGGCGCAGTATCCCGACGAAGTGGAAAGCATCGTGCTGATGGACGCGTTTTTGCCCGGCGTCGGCGACTGGCAGAAAGTCTGGCTCCTGCGCGATAAATGGCACTTCAACTTCTACGGCGACACGCCGGAAAAGCTCGTGCGGGGCCGCGAACGCACCTTCTTCGAGCATTTCTGGAACGACTTCGCCGCCGATCCCGCGCATTCTGTGAGCGAGGCCGATCGCCGCTATTATTCGGCGCAATATGCCCGCAACGGCCGCATGCGCGCGGGCTTCGAATACTTCCACGCGTTCCCGCAAGACGCGGAGGACTTCGCCGCCTTCGCGAAAACGCCGCTCGCCATGCCGATGCTCGTCCTCACCGGCGAGCGCGCGTCGGGCACGTTCCTGATCGATCAGGCGAAACTCGTCGCGACGAACGTGCAGGGCGTGGTCGTGCCGGGCGCGGGCCACTGGCTGATGGAAGAAGCGCCGGATGCGACGATGGCGCAACTCGTGCGCTTCATCGACGCGCCTTCATCCAACTGATATCTATCGACGCCGTCGCGCGCGTCGTGCGCGACGGCAAACAGGGAGCATCGAAATGGGACTTCTCGTCGACGGGCGATGGCAGGACAAGTGGTACGACACGTCGTCCACGGGCGGACGCTTCGTGCGCAAGGACGCCGCGTTCCGTAACTGGGTGACGGCAGATGGCGATACCGGCTTCAAGGCCGAGGCGGGACGCTACCACCTTTATGTGAGTCTCGCGTGCCCGTGGGCGCATCGCACGCTCATCATGCGCGCCTTGAAGGGGCTGGAAGGGATGATCGACGTTTCGGTCGTGAACTGGCTGATGCTGGAAAACGGCTGGACCTTCGACGACGCGCCGGGCGTCGTGCCCGACCCGATCAATGCTGCGCGCTTTCTGCATCAGGTCTACACCGCCGCCGATCCGCACTATTCCGGGCGCGTGACCGTGCCGATTCTCTGGGACAAGGCGCGCGGGACGATCGTCAACAACGAGTCGTCGGAGATCATTCGGATGCTGAATTCGGCGTTCGACGGTATCGGCGCGAAACCGGGCGATTATTATCCGCACGAGTTGCGCGGCGAGATCGACGCGCTCAACACGCGCATCTACGACACGGTCAACAACGGCGTCTACAAGGCGGGCTTCGCGACGACGCAGGCCGCCTACGAAGAAGCGGTGATGCCGCTGTTCGAGACGCTCGATTTTCTCGAAGAACGTCTGGGCACGCGCCGCTATCTGACGGGCGAGCGCTTCACCGAAGCGGACATTCGCCTCTTCACGACGCTCGTGCGTTTCGATGCGGTGTATGTCGGCCACTTCAAGTGCAACCTGCGGCGCATCGCGGATTATCCGCATCTTTCGGCGTACGTGCGCGAGATTTACCGGATGCCGGGCGTCGCCGCGACGGTGAACTTCGAGCATATCAAGCGGCATTACTACGAGAGCCATCGGACGATCAATCCGACGGGCATCGTGCCCGCCGGACCGGTGCTCGGGTTCGACGCGGCTTAGTCGTAGCGATACACGCCGCGCTTCGTCTTGCGGCCGAGGCGTCCCGCCGAGACGAGTTCGCGCAGCAGCGGGCACGCGCGGTATTTCGAATCGCCGAAGTCCTTGAGGAACACGTCCATCACCGAGAGGCACACGTCGAGGCCGATCAGGTCCGCGAGCGCGAGCGGGCCGATCGGATGATTCGCGCCGAGCTTCATGCCCGCGTCGATTTCCTCCGCGCTCGCGACGCCCTCGTAGAGCACGTAGAACGCTTCGTTGAT
>Ga0160459_100433_pt1 | contig 16985 bp, 12 predicted proteins | sample HID1973K_E6MG_FD_108208 | JGI IMG/M metagenome (GOLD analysis project Ga0160459, IMG submission 108208) | Enriched mosquito-associated microbial communities from UW Madison campus, WI, USA - HID1973K_E6 MG | ecosystem: Host-associated > Arthropoda: Insects > Digestive system > Unclassified ... | reverse complement strand
CGAGGAGAAGAACACTCAAATTGCGTGTGACCGCGGGCGTATCGAGCTGCTTTCTTTGGTTACTTTCTTTGCAGCAGCAAAGAAAGTGACTGCCGCCCCGCACAGGGGCAACGCCAATAGACCGACACGATCACGGGATCCGACGAAAAGCCAGAAACGTGTAATGCGCTTTCGCCAGGAAACTTTCCATTCCTTAGAAAAGGTACAGAACTCGCTCTAGCGCCAGTAACCGGCTGCATAGCGTCGATATCCCCATCCGGGACGTCCCCAGTAACCGACCGCGACGGACGGCGCATACACCGGCGCAGGCGGCGCGTAATAGGGCATCGGCGGCGGCCCATAGACCGCGACGGGCGCGACCGGAACCACAGGCGCCATCGGCGCAATGACGACGGGCGCCACCGGCACGACCGGCATGCCGACGCTCATCCCGACGAACACATGCGCCTGCGCGCTATTCACCAATCCGATGCCGCACAGCGTAGCGACGGCGACATAACCGATCTTTCTCATGATCCTTCTCCTGGAAACGCGGTGCGGCGTGGACACGCATCGGTTGAGAAAGATTGTCGACGTCCGGAATGAGCGAAGAATGAGGGACGTGCAGTCGCACGCGCGACTACGTCATTCGGTTTCGCAGTCGTTGCAGGTGTTGTCGATGTAGCGCGCCGCCTTGCCTCGCTCCGGCGGGCTGATCTGCATATAGCCGCCATCGAGGACGTTATGACGGACGATGTTGCGGCTATAGTCGACGCCGCCTTCGCCGTTGGACCCGCCGGTGATGTTGCCGCCATTGACCATGCGGTTGCATTCGAGAATATTGCCGCCGGAATCCTGCGTGGCGTCGTTGTTCTCGGGGCCCATGCGGCAGTTGTCGGCGAGGTTATAGGCGATACGCCCGTTCACCGAGCCCACCAGCGCGATGCCGTAGAGCGGACAGTTGGCGAAAGAATTGAACACCAGCACGGCGCCGGTTCCGCCGCCTTGCCCTTCGGTCTGGAACATCGACTGGCCGAAGAAGTCGCGGAAGCTGTTGCCCGCGAGGACGAAGTTGTCCACCGCACCGTTGGTCTGAACCGGAATGTCGTAGTGGCCGGGGTTCTCCCAGTCGCGCACGCGGGTCGGATTCGCGCCCACGAAGTTGCAGCCGACGAGACTGTTCCCCGTCGAAGGGCCTTCGTAGTTGAACATGTTGCTGTCCGCGCGGACCGTCTTCCTGAGCGTCACGCCGGGTTCGCACTGGATATGCCGGTTGCTGGCCGTGACCACGACCGTGTGATTGAGCAGATAGGTGCCGGCGGGGATCAGGACGTCGCCCGCGTCGACGGCGGCCTGGAACGCTCTGGTGTCGTCGGTGGTGCCGTTGCCCTTCGCGCCGAAATCCTTCGGGCTGCGCGGGTCGATCAGTTTGGGCGGCGTGAAGGACGTCTGCGGGCAACTGGCCGTGGGCGGGACCGGTGAGCTGTTGAGACTCGCGCTGGGGACGCTTTCATCGCGCCCGTATCTGATCTTATGCCACCAGCGTCTGAAATTACCCGTCGAAAGGTGGTCCTGGATGCGGCCGTCCTGCCACGCCGCGTAGGCCGTCTGCACCTGTCTCGTCACACCCGGAATGCCGACTACCACTGCCGCCACGCCAACCAGTAACACGCCGATCACGATGGGTTTTCTCATTTGCTTCAGCCCACCCTAAAAACGAATTTCAATTTGTACCATCCATGATAGCGGTGTTGGTTTACACGTCCGAAATCGTACTTGGGCGGGAACCGTCAGCCGGGTGAACGGCCGACGGCTCCCGCCCGCCCTATGCCTCACGCGCGCCGGACCATGCCGCCATGGCCGCGGCTCGGCGCCTCGGGCGCATGCGCGATGCCGTAGTCGCCATCGAGCGCGGCGGCGGCGGCATACACACCCGGCTCTTCGATGACGCCCGCATGGTTGCCCGGCACTTCCGCGACCGTCAGGCCACGGCGCGCGATGTTCCGCCAGAGCGGCAGCGGGTCGCCGCGGTCCTGCTCGCGCGAGGCCGCGCGCACATAGACGATCCGTCCGCCCTCATACGGCCTGGGCCGATAGTTGTTCATCGCGGTGCGGCAGGTGTCGCGCAGCCGTCGCAGCACTGGCGGCATCGGATGGGCGGTTGGAGCTGCCTGCGCGCTCGGCACGCGGCCGAGCCGCATCGCCAGCTTGTTCGTGGCGGCGACGAACTTGGCCGCGACGAAACCCGCGCGCTCCTGCGGCTTCATCTTCGTGAACGTCTTCCATAGACGGCTCACGTAGTCGCGCCGGAAGTCCAGCCACGCGAACCACGGCAGCCAGCGTTCCTGCACGTAGGTATCGAGCAGGCACACGAACTCCGTTTGCTCACCCGCGCCGAACAGTTGCTGCGCAATTTCGAGCGCCACGAGTCCGCCGAACGAAAAGCCGGCGAGCGCATACGGACCGGTTGGCTGAACCTTGCGAATCTGCTCGACGTAAGTCCTCGCCATATCTTCGACGCGGCGTTGCGGCGGCGTTTCGCCATCGAGCCCGAGCGCCTGCAGGCCGTACACCGGACGCTGCTTGCGCATCGAGCCGATGAGCCGCGTGCATTCGAGCACCGATCCCGTCACGCTGTGCACGAGAAAGAGCGGCGTGCCGTCGCCTTCGCGCATCGGCACCAGCACTTCCGATGTCTCCGGCAGCGCGCCGTTGTCGATCACGTCGGCGAGCTGGGCGATGGTCGGCGCGCGCAGCATCGTCGCAAGTGGAATCGGCCGTCCGATGAGCGGCTGCAATTCCGCGAGCAGGCGCGCGGCGAGCAGCGAATGGCCGCCGAGTTCGAAGAAGTTGTCGTCGCGGCCGATCGGCGCGAAGGCGAAAAGCTGCTCCCATTTCGATCGCAGCAGCCGTTCCAGTTCCTCGCGCGACGCGTAGCTTCGCGGCATCTCATCGGACTGATGCCGCAGGGCCGGGTGCGCGCGGATCGCATCGAGCGAGGCGGGGTTGCGCAGCGCTGCCACGTTGGTCACGTCGAGTCCGTTGACCGCGTTGCGCACGGCGGCTTCCGTGAGCTTGCCGCTATGCGTGAGCGGCAGATCGTCGACGGCGGCGATCACGTCCGGCACATGTGCAGCGGACGTGCGGCGCACGAGTTCGCGACGAATCCGCGCGATGAGCGGCCCGTTGAGCTGCGCGCCCGGCTTGAGCGTGACCAGCAGCACGAGACGCTCGCTGCCGGTCTCCCTCACGCGTTGCTGCACGACGATGCCGTCGCGAATCCCGGGAATGTCGTTCAGCACGCGGTAGATCTCGCCCGGCCCGACATTGATGCCGCGCACGACGAGCACGCCATCGCTGCGCCCGTGCAGGCGCGCCGTGCCGCGCGGCGGAAATTCGATCTGGTCGCCATGCGTCCACACGCCGGCATTGGCGCTGAAATAGGCTTTGTGGAAGCGCTCGCTGTCCGGGTCGTTCAGAAACCCGAGCGGGCGCGACGGGAACGGATTCACGCAGACCAGTTCCCCGACGCCTTGCGCACGCGCGCCGTCGCGCCACGCCTGAACGTCGAACCCGAGGCTCTTGCACTGCGCTTCGCCCGCATACACGGGAAGGTTCGGATTGCCGAGCACGAAGCAGCCGAGGATGTCGGTGCCGCCGCAAATCGATTGCAGGCGCAGGGGCTTCACCTTGTCGCGGACCCATTCGAACTGCGCGTCGAAGAGAATAGCGCCCGTCGACATCATCGAATGAAGCGCGCTCAGATCGAATTCACGCGAGGGCACGAGCCCGCCGTCCTCGCACATCTTCAGATAGGCGGGACTCGTGCCGAATACGTTGACGCGCTCTTCGGCGACGAGCCGCCATAACGTATCGACCGATGCGATCGGTCCGTCGTAGGTCACGATTTCGACGCCTGATGCGAGCGCCGACAACTGCCAGTTCCACATCATCCACGCACAGCTCGTGTGGAAGAACATGCGATCGCCGGGCCGCAGGTCACAGTGCAGCCGATGCTCCTTCAGATGCTCGATCAGACTCCCGCCCGTGCCGTGCACGATGCATTTCGGCTTGCCGGTCGTGCCCGACGAGAACATGACGAAGAGCGGATGATTGAAGCCGAAGCGTTTCCATTGCACGCGTTGCGGGTCGCCAGCGGCGACGAGCGCGTCGAGCGAATTGACGGTTGGCGTCGCGTGTACGGCCGATGGATCGCCGTCGAGGCTGACGATGCCCGCGAGCGTCGGCAGCGCATCGGCGAGCTGGGAGATCTTCTGCGCGAGCGGCGTGCCGGTGTCGAAAGGCTTCGCTGCGCTATGCGCGAACAGGAAGCGCGGTTCGAGCTGCGTGAAGCGATCGAGCAAGGTTTCGATGCCCATCTCGGGCGCAGCGGTCGATAGCGTCGCGCCGATGGCGGTCACGGCAAGCGCGGTGACGATCGCGTCGGCGTCGTTGCGCATCACGGCCGCGACGCGGTCGCCTTCGCGCATCCCCAGATGCGTGAGGGCGTCGGCGAGGCGGGCAACGCGCTCGCGCAGCTCACCGCGCGTGAAGCGCACGCGGCGGCCATCGGCATGACAGGCGATGAGCGCGGGCGCATCGGCGCCGGTGATCGACAGACCGAGCAGGTTCTCCGCGTAGTTCAGCTTCACGCGTGGAAAGAAGCTCGCGTGCTCGCAGGTATCGCCGATACAAACTGGCTCCGCTTCGCCCGACCACGTCAGGCCCGGCGGCCACTGCATGAAATAATTCCAGAATGTCCGGAATTCCCGGACCGAGAAGTCGTGCAGCGCGGCGTAGTCGTCGAATGAACGCCCCGTGCGTGCCTGCAGCGCCGCGGTGAACACGGTCATCTGCGATGGCGTGGCGCGCTCGGGTGGTGGATCGAAAAGCGGCAGGCGTGTCTTCGCCTCGTTGGGCGATTCCGAACGATTCATGGTTGGGCTCCCTCAGTGGTAATGGCTTCACCGTGTCTTGCCGGCTTGCCTTTTTATTTTTGAAACTGTGGTTCGTCATCTGGCGCCTTGAGCGCTCTCACTTTGATGAGGTCCGTTCCCGGGCGGACCGCAGTCATCGATGATCAAGGTTATCCAGCCAGATCGCGCCGCAATGTGCGGCGCAAGACAAAAGTCACCGGCTGATCGATGCGAGGCCGTCGGCTTCGGCAAGGTTGGCTGAAAACGGCGATTGATTGGCATTTCGTTCTCGATGGGTTGCCGTTCGTTGTATGGCAATACTGTCGCCGCCTGGCGAATATTCCCGTCGCTGGCGTCGCTCACATGACAAAAATGTCATCTCTTTCTCATGATGGCGCACCGGCAGTGTCGCAAACTCGATACTCAGTCATCCAGATCATCGAGACAAAAATGCTTCCGACACGAACCGTCATACTCCCGGCCGCCCTCGTTGTCCTGTTCTCCGGGTGCGCGTCATCGCCAGAACTCAGCGCATCCGGAGGCAAGACGAGAGAGCAGGCGCGAGCCGAACTCGATCAGGCGTGGCGCGATGGATGGCTGCCGAACAAGCGCTCCGAGTATCCGCCCACCGAAGCGACGCGGGAGCGCAACAAGAAGCGCTACGCCACCAAGTACCCGGAAGACTCGCCGAACGAGGCGTCGCTTTCGAGGCACGCGGACTGAAGGTTTCGCGCGATCGATCGGGCGCGCCAGCGTCGACATCGATCATCATTGATTCGTATATCGAAACGAATGGCATACAAAAAAATTCATGTTCGCGTCATCGTCACACGCCGGACAGACCGTAGCATTCGTCACAGCGTTTCTTTATCCACCATCATGGTCCTACGCGCTTTTACTGCGGTGCTGCTGATGTCGGTTGTGCCCGCGCTGTACGCGCGAGCGCCGGCCGATTTATCGCTCGCCGAGGTGCTCGGTCTCGCGGCCGAAGCCAATCCGATGCTGCGCGGTGCGCGCGCCGGCGTGAGCGCGTCCGAGGGCGCGTTCATGCAAGCCGGCGCGCGGCCGAATCCGTCACTCTCTTTCCTCCAGGAAGGTTTCGGCGGCACCGATCGCACGTCGACCGCCGCCGTGAATCAGCCGATCGAGCTGGGCGGCAAGCGCGGCGCGCGGCTCGACGTGGCGTCATACGGCAGGGAGGTGGCCCTGGCCACGCTCGACAGCAGCAGCGCCACGCTGCGGGCCCAGGTGATCGCAGCGTTTTACGGACTGCTCGCCGCACAACGACAATTGCAGGTCGCGGAAGAATCGGCCCGGATCGCCACACGCTCCGCCGACCTGGCCGACAAGCGGGCGAAAGCGGGCAAGGTGTCGCCGGTCGAAGCCACCAAGGCCAGGGTCGCGGCGAGCGGCGTGCAGATCGAAGTCGTCAATGCGCAGGCGCGCGTCTCGACGGCCGCGGAAAAGCTCGTCACGGTCACGGGCGCGCCGTCGGTGCGCGATCGAAACGTGCTCGACGACATCGAAGGCATACCCGAGGTCGAGCCTTACGCCGAGCTTGTCCCCCGTCTCGACGATGCGCCGCTGACGCGTGCCGCGCGAGCCGAAGTGCTGCGCTCCAATGCCACGATTTCTGTCGAACGCGCGCGGCGCATTCCGGACATTACGGTGACGGCCGGCGTGAAGCGCGTCGTCGCCGGAGGGCTTCGCGACAATCAGGCTGTCATCGGCGTGTCGATTCCACTGCCGCTCTTCGACACCAACAAGGGCGCGCTGCTCGAAGCGACACACAAGGCCGAGCAGGCACAGGCCGACTTCGATACCGAGCGGGCCAACCTGCGACTCGAATTGACACAGGCTTACGCGAACTACGAGCGTGCAAAACAGGAGGCGTCGCGGCTCAAGGTCGATGTGCTGCCCGCCGCTCGTCAGGCGCTCGATGCGATGTCGCGCGGTTATCAGCTAGGCAAGTTCAGTTTCCTCGACGTTCTGGATGCGCAGCGCACACTCTTTCAGGAGCAGTCGCGTTACGTGCAGGCGCTCAAGGACGCGCATCTCGCCGTAGCCGATATCGGCCGCCTCACCGGCACGCCGTTGCCGGCTGCGAGCGTCAGTCCATCCACCGCTCCCTGAGGGATTCGCCATGCCGCGTTCCAGACTTCTCGCGATCACTGTGGCTGCCGTCGGGGTGAGCATCGCGCTTGCCGTGCTGGTGACGACGCTCAGGGCGAAGCAGATCGAGACGCCTTCCGTCGCCGCGGACGCATCGAGCAAAACGGGCGGTTCACACGGCGGCACGGTGCTCAAATCCGGCGATCTCACGCTCGAAATCGTGCTCTCCGAAAAGCCCGACGACGCTCGCATCATTCTGTATCCGTCCGCGGGCGGCAAGCCGCTGCGAAACGGCGTGACCGCCACGGTGCAACTGAGACGCGCGCAAGGAACCACCGAAACCATCCCCTTCATCGCTGCCGGAAACAGGCTGACGTCCGCGCAATCCATCGCGAAGCCACACGTGTTCGAATCGACGCTGCAGGTCCTATGGAACGGCAAGCAGGCGACATTCGAGTTCGCGCGCAGCGACGGCGCCATCCCGCTGGATGCGCAGCAAATGCGCAACGCCGGCATCGATGTCAGGAAGTCCGGGCCCGCGCAGATCGAATCGATCGTCCAGGTGCCGGGAGAGATTCGCTTCAACGAAGACCGCACGGCGCACGTCGTCCCGCGCGTGGCGGGCATCGTCGAACAGGTTGCAGTTTCGATCGGCGAAACGGTCCGGAAGGGCCAGTTGCTTGCTGTCGTCGCCAGCACGGACCTCGCTGACCGAAGGAGCGAACTCCTGACGTCGGAGCGCCGACTCTCCGCCGCGCGCACGGCTTACCAGCGGGAAAAGATGCTCTGGGAGGAGCGCATTTCCGCGGAGCAGGATTATCTGCAAGCTCAAGTCCAGCTCCGTGAGGCGGAGATCGCGGTGCAGAACGCACGGCAGAAACTCATTGCGTTGAACGCAAACCCGAGCGGCGGCGCGCTGAATCGCTATGAGCTGCGCGCGCCATTTTCAGGAACCATCGTGGCGAAACACGTCACGCCGGGTGAGGCGATCGCAGCCGAGGCGAACGTGTTCACGCTCTCCGATCTCTCGACGGTCTGGGCGGAAATGGCCGTGCCCGCGCAGCACTTTGATGCGGTCCGCGTGGGCCGGACCGCGATCGTGAAGGCGGCCGCTTTTGCTTCGAGTTCGCAAGGCCCGATTTCGTATGTGGGCGCGTTGCTCGGAGAGCAGACACGCTCGGCGCAGGCTCGCGTTGTTCTGCCGAATCCTGACGGCGCGTGGCGTCCCGGCATGTTCGTGAACGTGTTTGTAAACGCCGGGGGGCAGACTGTCCCGGTCGCGGTCGTCAGCGACGCGCTGCAGGAGATCGACGGCTCGCCCGCCGTGTTCGTCGCGACGCCGAAGGGGTTCGTCGCGCAGCCCGTCAGGACAGGCCGCAAGGACGACCGTATGGTCGAAGTGGTGAGCGGCCTGTCCGCCGGTCAGCAGTACGTCGCGTCCAACAGCTTCGTGCTGAAGGCCGAACTCGGCAAGGGCAGCGTCGAGGAAGAGTGACATCGACGCTTCCCAGTTCACAGGACCATTCAATGTTCGAGCGACTTGTTCGTTTCTCGATCTTTCACCGCTGGCTGGTGATGCTGGCCGTCGTCAGCGTGGCGGCGTTCGGCGTCTTCAGCTATCAGAAGCTGCCGATCGACGCGGTGCCCGATATCACCAACGTGCAGGTGCAGATCAACACATCGGCGCCGGGCTACTCGCCCCTCGAGTCCGAACAACGGATCACCTATCCGATCGAGACGGCGATGGCGGGCCTGCCGAACCTGAGTCAGACGCGTTCCATCTCGCGCTACGGCCTGTCGCAAGTCACCGTCATCTTCAAGGATGGCACGGACATCTACTTCGCTCGCCAGCTCGTCAACGAGCGCATTCAGGAGGCCAGGGAAAAGCTGCCCGACGGCATCGCGCCCGCGATGGGCCCCACGTCGACCGGACTGGGCGAGATCTACCTGTGGACCGTCGAGGCGGGCGCGTCCGCTCGCAAGCCGGACGGCACGCTCTACACGCCCGCCGATCTGCGCGAGTTGCAGGACTGGGTGATCAGGCCTCGGTTGCGTAACGTGCCCGGCGTCACCGAAGTCAATTCCATCGGCGGTTATGTCAGGGAGTTTCGAATCGCGCCCAATCCCACGAAACTGATGTCATACGGATTGACGCTCGCGGATATCGTCAAGGCCGTCGAACGAAACAACGATAACGTGGGCGCGGGCTACATCGAAAAGCGCGGTGAGCAGTATCTCGTTCGCGTGCCGGGTCAGGCCGGCTCCGTCAACGACATCGCGAACATCGTGCTCACGAACGTGAGCGGCGTGCCGGTGCGCGTGAAAGACCTGGCTCAGGTCGATGCGGGCCGCGAGCTTCGCACGGGCGCCGCGACGTCGAACGGCCGGGAAGTGGTGCTGGGGACGGTCTTCATGCTGATGGGCGAGAACAGCCGGTCCGTTGCGCGCGCCGTCGCCCGCAAGATGGACGATGTGAACCGGACCCTGCCGGCCGGCGTGCGCGCGATCCCGGTGTACGACCGGACCGTGCTGGTCGAGAAAGCGGTCAACACGGTGAAGAAGAACCTGCTCGAAGGCGCGGTGCTGGTGATCGTCATTCTGTTCATGTTCCTCGGGAACATGCGCGCGGCCATCATCACCGCGCTCGTGATTCCATTGTCGATGCTGATGACCTTCACCGGCATGGTGAACGCGAAAGTGAGCGCGAACCTGATGAGCCTCGGCGCGCTCGATTTCGGCATCATCGTGGATGGCGCCGTGGTCATTGTCGAGAATTGCGTGCGGCGTCTTGCTCACGCCCAGGCGGCAGCGCGCAGGCCGCTCACGCGGGAAGAACGTTTCGCGGAAGTGTTCGGCGCGTCGCAGGAAGCGCGCCGGGCGCTCATCTTCGGTCAGCTCATCATCATGGTGGTCTATCTGCCCATCTTTGCGCTCACCGGCGTCGAAGGGAAGATGTTTCATCCGATGGCCGTCACCGTCGTCATGGCGCTCGCGGCGGCGATGGTGCTGACCGTCACCTTCATTCCGGCCGCGGTCGCGCTGTTCATCGGCGAGCATGTCGCGGAAAAGGAGAATCGCGTGATGGGCTGGGCGCGGCGCGCCTATGAACCGGCGCTCACGCGCTTCATGAGCCGGCCGAAGCGCGTGATGGTTGGCGCGGTGGTGATCGTCGCGGCCACGACGGCGCTTGCGACGCGCCTGGGCAGCGAGTTCATTCCGAGCCTGAATGAAGGCGATCTGGCCGTCGCCGCGCTGCGCATTCCGGGCACGAGCCTGTCGCAATCGCTGGAGATGCAAAAGAGCATCGAGCGAACGCTGAAGGAGAAAATCCCCGAGATCGACCGCGTATTCGCGCGCACCGGCACGGCGGAGATCGCCGCAGACCCCATGCCGCCAAACTTGTCCGACGCCTATGTGATGCTCAGGCCAACCGATCAATGGCCCGATCCCCGCAAGCCGCGCACCGAGCTCATCAAGGAAATCGAAGCCGTGCTCGCCACCTTGCCCGGCAACGCGTACGAGTTCTCGCAGCCGATTCAGCTGCGCTTCAACGAACTCATCTCCGGCGTGCGCAGCGACGTCGCGGTGAAGATCTTCGGCGACGACATGACCGTGTTGAGCGATACCGGCGAGAAGATCGCCGCCGCGCTGCGCAAGGTGCCGGGCGCCGCCGAAGTGAAGGTCGAGCAGACGACGGGTCTGCCCGTGCTGACCATCGATCTGGTGCGCGACAAGCTGGCCCGCTATGGCATCACCGTGGCCGACGTGCAGGACACGGTCGCGGCGGCGGTGGGCGGACAGAAGGCGGGCACGCTGTTTCAGGGCGACCGGCGGTTCGACATCGTGGTGCGCCTGCCCGATGAGCTTCGCTCGGACATCGAGGCCATCAAGCGGTTGCCCATCGCGCTGCCGCCGCCCGCATCCTCCGCGCCTCGCGCGTCGATGCTTCAGGCGCCGTATGTCCCGCTCGACGAACTGGCGACGGTCACGGTCGGACCGGGCCCCAATCAGATCAGCCGCGAAGACGGCAAGCGCCGGGTCGTGGTGAGCGCCAATGTGCGGGGCCGGGACGTGGGTTCCTTTGTCGCCGAGGCACGCGAGCTGATTCAGCAGGATGTGCAGGTGCCGGCGGGCTATTGGGTGTCGTGGGGCGGACAGTTCGAGCAATTGCAGAGCGCGAGCGAGCGGCTGAAGCTGGTCGTGCCGCTCGCGTTGTTCATGGTCTTCGTGCTGCTGTTCGTCATGTTCGGCAATGTAAAAGACGGGCTGCTGGTCTTCACCGGCATTCCGTTCGCGCTGAGCGGCGGGGTCGTTTCGCTGTGGCTGCGCGGCATCCCGCTCTCCATCACCGCCGCGGTCGGATTCATCGCGCTGTCGGGCGTTGCCGTGCTGAACGGCCTGGTCATGATTTCGTTCATCCGCAATCTGCGCGAAGAAGGCGCGCCGATCGACGCAGCGGTGCGGGAAGGCGCGCTGACCAGACTGCGCCCCGTTCTCATGACCGCCCTGGTCGCATCGCTCGGTTTCCTGCCGATGGCGTTCGCGACGGGAACCGGATCGGAAGTGCAGCGACCGCTCGCGACGGTCGTCATCGGCGGCATTCTGTCGTCGACGGCGCTGACGCTACTGGTCTTGCCGGTGCTTTATCGTGTGTGCCATTCGATGTCGTTCAGAAGCAGCGCGCGTCGCGGTTTGACGACGCGATGGCTGCAAGACGCACGTGTCAATGAAGGAGATGTGTAAATGCGAATCCTGATTGTCGAAGACGAACAGAAAACCGGTTCGTATCTGAAGAAAGGGCTGACCGAGGCGGGATACGTCGTCGATTGGGTACAGGATGGCATCTCGGGCGAGCATCAGGCCGAATCGGAAAGCTATGACCTGCTGATCCTCGACGTCATGCTGCCCGGTCAGGACGGGTGGACGCTGCTCGAAAAGATCCGGCAGCGCCACTCGACGCCCGTTCTGTTCCTGACCGCGCGCGATGAGGTCGGCGACCGCGTGAAGGGCCTGGAACTCGGCGCCGACGACTACCTCGCCAAGCCGTTCGACTTCGTGGAACTGAGCGCCCGCATCCGCTCGGTGCTGCGCCGAGGCCAGTCGCGCGACGTCTCCACCCTGCGCGTGGCGGATCTCGAACTCGACCTGAATCGACGCAAGGCGATCCGCCAGGGCGACACGATCCTGCTGACCGCGAAAGAGTTCACGCTCCTGTGGCTGCTGATCCGGCGCGAAGGCGAAGTGCTGCCGCGCGCGACGATCGCCTCGCAGGTCTGGGACATGAACTTCAGCAGCGACACGAACGTCGTGGACTCCGCGATCCGCCGCCTCCGATCGAAGGTCGACGAGGGCTACTTTCCCAAGCTGATCCACACCGTGCGCGGCATGGGCTACGTCCTCGAATGCCGAGACGTCAACAAATGTTGATCCGGCGTTTCCTGCCCCGGACATTGCGTGCGCGGCTGACAGTCCTCATCGTTCTTTCGACGTCCGCGATTCTGACCATGAGCGGCGTGGCGCTCTATGGAGCCTTGCAAAGCCGGCTCGAATCGATGGCAGAGGAACAGATGATCAGTGCGTTGAACGCGTTGCAGTCGCACCTCGGCGAGATGCGCGACACACCGGCGATTCCGGCCAATCGCGCGCTTCTGGTCGATGAATTGCATGGGCACCGACAGATGGAGCTCGCCATTTCCGACATCGACGGACGCGGCCTGGTCACGACAGGCGGTTTCAGGTCGTCTCCGTACATACGGGCAGTGGAACCGGGACAGACGCCGCGACTGGTTGCACGAGACGGGTCGACGCTCAGTTACCTCGTCGCCGATGTGTCGCTCGCAGGCGCGAATGGGCCGCATGTGCGCGTGACGATTCAATACGACCGCAGCAGCGATGTCGCCTTGCTGCGCGCTCATGCCCGCACCATCATCGTCATTCAGTTGCTGGGTGTCGTGCTCGCGGCGGCACTGGCATACGGCATCGCGCTCGTCGGATTGAGTCCGCTTCGCCGGCTGGTGGCACGAGCCGAGCAGATGTCTTCCACGGGACTGGCTCAGCCGTTCGATGATCTCGACGCGTCGGGCGAACTCAAGGAACTGGAGCGCGCATTCAATGAAATGCTGCAACGGCTCGATGAATCATTTACCCGGTTGAGCCAGTTCTCGTCGAATCTCGCGCACGACATGCGTACGCCGCTCACCAATCTCCAGGCCGCCGCGCAGGTCGCGCTCTCGCATCCCCGCAGCGCGGCCGATTACCGGGACGTCATCGAATCGAGTATCGATGAGTATCGGCGGCTGTCGGGAATGATCGAGGATATGCTGTTTCTCGCGCGATCCGAGCGTGTCGACGCGAGCATCGTAACGGTCAGACTCGATGCTGCCGCCGAAGCGGAGCGCGTCGCGAACTACTACGAATCGATGGCGGAAGAGGCCGGCGTAAGCATTGTCGTGCAGGGGCGCGCGCACGTCGATGCCGACCTGCTGCTGTATCAGCGGGCGCTGAGCAATCTGATATCGAATGCGCTCAGGTTTGCGCCGCGAGGCACGGTCATTCGCGTCGATTGCAATGCGTCGCCGGACTTTACGACGGTTGCCGTGTCCGACGCGGGCCCCGGCATAGAGGCTGCGCACATCGAGCGGATCTTTGAACGGTTCTACCGCGTCGACCCTGCGCGACACAATTCCGCTGCGGGAACCGGTCTTGGGCTTGCGATCGTGAGATCGATCATGGAAAGCCATGGCGGGGTGTGCCGGGTTCACAGCGAACCCGGCGTCGCCACGACGTTCTCCTTGCGTTTTCCCAGCTCGGCGCAGTGCGCGTGAAATGGCGCGCATCGCGACGCGCCATCTTCGCTATTTCGTGGTCGGCGGGGTCGCCGATGCCTGGCGGCTCACGCCCTGATCGTGATGATCGGTTGCAGGCGACTTCTCGCCGCGATGAGTCGTGGCCGCGTGAACTTCCTTGTTGCGTGCGACCATCGCGTCCGTCGGCGGGTACTGGGTTTTGGTGCTCGGTGTGATCCCGTCGTGCTGGGCCTGTACCAGTTCCTGCTGGACCTGCTGACGGGACTTTTGTGCCAGTGCGGACTGAGAGATCAGGCCGAACGATATGCCCGTAATCGCGAGCACGACTGCGCTGTGAGTTGCCCTCATTGCTGTTCTCCAGGTTTAGACCGCCACGTGGCGCGTCATGAGAGCAGTATGTAAGGTCGACAGTGCGTCAGCGTGACGCGAACATGAGAAATGCGACGAGACGCTTCGTTTGACGAACGGAATCCTGCGACCTCACCCCGTCACTCGTGAAGACGAAACGTCTCCACCGCAGTCCGCAAAGCCCCGGCCTGATCCTCCAGCGACTGCGCCGCCGCCGCCGCTTCCTCCACCAATGCCGCGTTCTGCTGAGTCACTTCATCCATCTGCGTGACCGCACGCGCCACCTGCTCGATACCGCTGCTCTGCTCTTCCGATGCCGCCGCGATCTCACCCATGATGTCGGTCACACGCTGCACCGCCGTGCTGATCTCGGTCATCGTGCGGCCCGCCTCATCGACCAGCGCGGTGCCCGATTGCACGCGCTCGACCGAATCGTCGATCAGTTCCTTGATCTCCTTCGCTGCCGCCGACGAACGCTGCGCAAGCGAGCGCACTTCGCCCGCCACGACCGCGAAGCCGCGTCCTTCTTCACCCGCGCGCGCCGCTTCCACCGCCGCGTTCAACGCGAGAATGTTGGTCTGGAACGCGATGCCTTCGATGATCGTGATGATGTCCGCGATCTTCGACGAACTATGGTTGATCTCGCCCATCGTCGTCACGACCTGCGACACGACATGGCTGCCCTTGCCCGCGATCTCCGATGCGTTCGCCGCGAGCACGCTCGCCTGACGGGCATTGTCGGCGTTCTGCTTGACCGTGCCCGTCAGCTCATCCATGCTCGACGCCGTTTCCTGAAGCGCCGACGCCTGCTGCTCAGTGCGCGAGGACAGATCCACGTTGCCCGCCGCGATCTGCTTGGTCGCGGATGCAATCGATTCGCTGCCGCCGCGCACCGTGCGAACCGTATCGATGAGGCTCGACTGCATCGTCGCAAGTCCGCGCAACAACTGGCCCATTTCGTCGTTCGATGTCACCGTCACGTTGCGGCGCAGATCGCCGGTCGCGATCGCATCGAATTGCGCGAGTGCGGCATCGAGCGGACGCGAAATACGGCGGCGCAGCGAGATCCACGTATAGAAGGCCGCGGCGACGCCCAGCAGAATCGCAACGATGCAGCCGAGGCGAAACGTGCCGAAGACTTCCTGGCCGTGATCATACGAAGCCTTCGCCTGTTCGAATTGCAGCTTGCGCAGCAGCACGCCCGTCTTCGCGAATTCGGTGAAGGCGGCCTGCATCGCGCTCGCGTCGTCGACGATCTTCGCCTGATCTTTCGCGCGGACATCGGCATAGCCCGCGTCGATCAGCTTTTGCAGCGCGAGACGCTGCTCGTTGAACTTGTCGGCGAGCGCCTTTTCTTCGGGGCCTTGCGGCAGGCCGGAATACTTCGTCCATGAGTCGTCGGAGGTTTTGCGCATCAGCGAGCCGCGTCCGATCGCATCTTCCGCAGCGGGCGTGCCGACATTCAGCGCCGCGCGATCGAACGAGAGGCGCTCGCGCGCCATGAACATTTCCGCCTCGCCGACCGACACCGCGCTCGGCATTTCATTCGTGAAGAGGTCATACGTGACCGCGTTGGACCGGCTCATGCCGATCACTCCGACCATGCCGATCGCGATCAGCAGCGCGCTCAGAAGCGTCATGGCCAAGGCCAGTCGGCCTTTGATTGTCGAAAACATAGCTCTCTCAAGGTGGCTGCATCGCGAAGGCGCAAGCGCGCGGGCGGCGATGCTTCGCCTGCTGCGCGGCCGCTGGAATCCATCGGCTGGCCTGTATAACGACAGCAGGACAAGGTCCTTTAGTGAGCATTTAGTGAGCAAGTAAAACGTTTTTCAAAACGCTTACGCAGAAAAAGCCCTGTTTACAGGGCCTTTTCGCTGTGGGTCAGGGTTTGCCGCCGATCCGGTCGAATGTCGTCAGCAAATCGGCGAGTGATTGTTTACAGGCTGCTTGCTGCGGCGTCTTCGCGCGCAGCGCTTCCAGCGCACGATCGATCGCCTTGTCTACGACATGCCAGTCGCTCGCGGCACGCGGCTTGAGCGACGGCTCCGCTTCGTCCCACGAGACTTCGAGGTCCTTGATGCGCGCCTTCGCGCCGGCGAGATCGCCCTTGTCGACGAGCGTCGCGGTATCGGCGGCGATCGTGCGAAACGGCGTCAGGTCCCCGAGCTTCGATGCAGCATGCGCCGTGCCGATCGCTTCGAATCCGGCCGACGTGATCGAGCCTGTGAAGGCGCTGATGGCGACGGCCGCGCAAAGCGCCGCGCCCGCGATATGACGGGATTTCATGGTCTTCTCCTTGGATGAGGTCAGGCAGGATGCGAACCGCCGCGCCGGCGCCGTGCCTGGCTCGTGTGATCGAGATAAGTCACATAGGCGACGAGCGCGACGATGATCGCGAGAAAGAGGGCGCTGGTGTAGATCGTGCCGAATCCCATGCCGCCGTAAGTACGCGGCTGCGACATGAGATCGCCGAGCGATGCGCCGAGCGGGCGCGTCAGGATGTACGCGATCCAGAACGCGGCGACGCGATTCATGCCCAGAAACGCCGCCGCGCCCGTGATCGCAATGAGCGCGGCGAAGATCAGCACGCCGAGCGGGAAGCCGAGACCGAGCGCTTCGGTGGCGAGATCGCCGGCGGCGGTGCCCAGCGCGAAGGTGCAGAGAATCGCGCACCAGTAGAAGAGTTCGCGCCGCCGCGTGTCGATCGAACGTATGGAGAGCGAATGCTCCGTGCGATGCCAGATCGCGAAGATGAAGGCGAGCAGCACGGCGAAGCACGCGGTGCTCGCATAGAGACTCACGCCCGCGCTGTCGGTCAGCGCAT
>Ga0160459_100432_pt1 | contig 17000 bp, 15 predicted proteins | sample HID1973K_E6MG_FD_108208 | JGI IMG/M metagenome (GOLD analysis project Ga0160459, IMG submission 108208) | Enriched mosquito-associated microbial communities from UW Madison campus, WI, USA - HID1973K_E6 MG | ecosystem: Host-associated > Arthropoda: Insects > Digestive system > Unclassified ... | reverse complement strand
TGGCACGTTCACGGCGGCGGTTTCTATCACATGCAGAAATACTCCGTCGCGCCGCAGGACATGCCGGAGAGCCTGCACTGGTCGTTCTGGCCGTCGTACACCACGTGGATGTCGGGCTTCGGCCTCTTCTTCGTGCTGTATCTGATGGCGCCGAGCACCTATCTCATCGACAAGAGCGTGCTCGACATGGGCCCGGTCGTCGCTGTGTCGGCCGCGCTCGGCTTCCTGATGGCCGGCTGGATCGTGTATGACACGCTGTGCCGCGTGCTCGGCACCAACGACAAGCTGCTCGGCATCTGCGTCGGCATCTACGTCCTCATCGCGGCGTTCATCGCGTGCCACGTGTTCGCAGGCCGCGCCGCGTATCTGATCACCGGTGCGATGATCGCGACGATCATGTCGGCCAACGTGTTCTTCGTCATCATTCCGGGCCAGCGCAAGATGGTCGCCGCGATGCTCAAGGGCGAGACGCCGAACGCGATCTACGGCAAGCGCGGCAAGCAGCGCTCCGTGCACAACACGTACTTCACGCTGCCGGTCGTGTTCGCGATGCTGTCGAATCACTACGCGATGACCTACACGCACAAGTACAACTGGCTGATTCTCGTGCTGATCATGCTGGCGGGCGCGCTGATTCGCCAGTTCTTCGTGATGCGCCATCGCGGCCAGGTGCTGTGGTACATGCCGGTCGCGGGTCTCGCGCTGGTGCTCGGCGCATTCGCGTGGACCATGCCTGCGCCGTCGGTGCCGGTCGCGCAAGCCGCGGGTGCCCCGACCATCAAGGTCTCCGACATCCAGCCGATCATCCAGCAGCGCTGCGCGACGTGCCACTCCGCGCATCCGACGATGATGGGCAGCGCGCCCGCCGGCGTCTTGCTCGATACGCCTGCCGAGATCAAGCAGAACGCGCAGCGCGTGCATCAGCAGGCGGTGACGTTGAAGGCGATGCCACTCGGCAACGTGACGCAGATGACCGACGCCGAGCGTCAGAAAGTGGCGGCCTGGTTTGCAGGCGGCGCAGTGGACTAAGCTTGCCGTTCAGAGTCGCGAAATGCCCCGCTTGCATTCAGAGCGGGGCATTTTTCATTCAACGCGCGAAATAGTCTTTGACCGCGTGAATGACCGTGTCGATATCCGCGCGCGACACATCGCGATGCGTGACGAATCGCGATGCATAGAGCATCTGCATCAGAATGCCGCGCTCCTTCAGGAACGCTTCGAGCGGCGCGCAATGCGCCTCGGGAATCTGCGCGAAGACCATGTTGGTTGCGTGCGACAACACGGTGATTGCGTCGATCTGGCCCAGACCGGCGGCGAGACGCGCGGCGTTGTCGTGATCCTGCGCCAGGTCATCGACGTGATGCTCCAGCGCGTAGAGACACGCCGCCGCGAGCAGGCCCGACTGCCGCATGCCGCCGCCCAGCACCTTGCGCCAGCGGCTCGCGACCTCGATCAATGATTTCGAGCCGACCAGCACCGAGCCAACCGGCGCGCCCAACCCCTTCGAGAAACAGACCGACACGGAGTCGAACGGCGCGCACAGATCGCTGACCGGCTTGTCCGATGCCACCGCCGCGTTGAACACGCGCGCACCGTCGAGATGCGTCGACAGCCCGCGATCGCGCGCGAGCTTCGTCGCCTGCGCGACGTAACCGGCCGGCAGCACCTTGCCGCCGATCGTGTTTTCGAGCGCGAGCAGCCGCGTGCGCGCGAAGTGATTGTCGATCGGCTTGATCGCCGCTGCGATTTTCTCGAGCGGCAAGGAGCCGTCGGGCGCGTTTTCGATCGGCTGCGGCTGAATGCTGCCGAGTACGGCCGCGCCGCCGCCTTCATACTTGTACGTGTGCGCGACCTGCCCGACGATGTACTCGTCGCCGCGCGCGCAATGCGCCATCAAGGCCGCGAGGTTGCTCTGCGTGCCGCTCGGGAAGAACAGGCCCGCTTCCTTGCCGGTGCGTTCGGCGAGCGCGGCCTGAAGCTCGATGACGGTGGGATCGTCGCCCCAGACGTCGTCGCCGACTGCGGCTGCGGACATCGCGGCGAGCATCGGCTTGCTGGGACGGGTGACGGTATCGCTGCGTAGATCGATCATGCGTTGTGCCCTTGTGCGTGCGCTTCGAGAAGCGCTATGGTACATCCCGCCGATCGATCCGGCCGCCCCGCGCCCGAACCGTCACGGCTCCACGACGTTGAACTCGCCGTCGAAGGTGTCGAGCGTGCCGAGCAAGGCCTTGAACACGCCGCCGTCGCCTTCGAGCAGAATGTTTCCGTCGCGCAATGCGTCGACGAAACCGGTCTCGCCGCACAGGATGCGGTTCAGCGAGTCGCGCGTCATCGCGACCACCACATGCGATGGCTGCGATGACAACATCGACGACCACGTCAGCGTGCCGTGCTGCAGATTCAGCCTGAAGCGCCTGGCCGTATCGGTGAACTGCCAGTCGATGCGCGCGTGCAGGTGCTGCGCCCGCAAGCCATCGACGCGAACCGCGAGATAGTCGAAGAACATTTCCTCGGTGATCGCGCACACCATGTCGCGGCTGCGTCCGGCGAACCCGGTCACCGAGCGGCGTCCTTCGCGTAGCTCGCGCGCGCCGAGCATGAACGCGTTGCGCCACGTCGCCGATTCCGCCTGATAACCCATTTGTTCGAGCGCCGCCGCGCCCAGTTCGCGCGCTTCGCGCAATTGCGGCTGAGCGAACACCAGGTGATTCATCACCTGCGCGACCCAGCGGTATTCGCCTTTTTCGTAGTCCCGGCGCGCACGATCGAGCATTTCATCCGCGCCCCCCATGTATTCGACATAGCGCGTTGCCGCCATCTCGGGCGGCAAGGCATGCAGATTCGACGGATTGCCGTCGTACCAGCTCAGATACTGCTGATAGATCGCCTTCACATTGTGCGAGACGGTGCCGTAGTAACCGCGCGTATGCCACAGCGCGCGCAGCGAGTCCGGTAGTTGCATGACTTCCGCGATCTCGGCGGAATTCATGCCACGGTTCATCATCCGCACGGTCTGATCGTGCAGGAACTTGTAGAGATCACGTTGCGCTTCGAGATAGCTGACGATGCGCTCGCTACCCCAGGTCGGCCAGTTGTGTTGCGCGAAGACGACGTCGGCGTCGCGCCCGAAGCGCTCCAGCGATTCTCCGAGATAACGCGCCCATCGCTGCGCATTGCGCACGTTCGCGCCTCGCAACGGACAGAGATTGTGCAGCGAGCGCGTGCCGTTCTCGGCGAGATTGAGCGCGCGTTCCTGCGGGAAATAAAAATGCATTTCCGCAGGCGCTTCGCTTTCGGGCGTCAACTGAAACACGATCTCGACGCCATCGATGATGTGCGTCTCCAGCGTTTCGCTGATGAGTTGCGTCGGCGGAATCAGCGTGATCGTGCCGCGCGGGATGGTCTTGCCCATGCCGGCGTCGATCTGGCAGCACGCGTTGCGCGCGAGCGTATGACCGAACTGGAACTGCGCGCGGCGCGCCATCGCCGGGCCGGCCATGACATTCTCCGACACCGCTTCTTCCATGAAGCCGGCGGGCGCGATGATCTTCGTGCGCCCTGCGTGCACGTCGGCATCGCAGGTGACGCCGCGCACGCCGCCGAAATGATCCGCGTGGCTGTGGCTGTAGATGACAGCGACCACCGGCCGCTTCGGACGATGCGTGAAGTAGAGTTCCAGCGCGGCCGCCGCCGTTTCCTTGCAGGTCAGCGGATCGATGACGATGAGCCCGCGCTCGCCCTCGATGAAGGTCACATTCGAGACATCGAAACCGCGGACCTGAAAGATGCGCTCGGTCACCCGGAACAGGCCGTGCAGCGTATTGATGCGCGCATGCCGCCACAGCGCCGGATGCGCGGACGCGGGCGCGCGTGCGTCGTCGAGGAATCCGTAATCGGCGAGACTCCAGATCACCTGATCATAGGCGCCGCGCACTTCCGCATCGGGAATCGTGCCGATGAAGCCGCGCCGCGCGTCGGCCTCTTCGTCGGGATCATCCGGTGGAAGGTCGTGCAAGGCGCGTTGCTGCGCCGCCATCGTTGCCTGAGTCGGCGGCAGCGATGAAAATGGCGGTGCGTGTTCGATGTGTTCCTGATTCGGCATTTCGGTGTCCTTTACGCGCGTCGCGTCCTGTCACTTGTTCGATGCATCGAGCGAATAGCGCGCTTCGTCGTCCAGCGCATGGCCTTCGATGTGACGTCCGCGAATGAGGTCCGCGGCCTTTTCGCCGATCATGATCGTGGGCGCGTTCGTGTTGCCGCCGATGAGCGTCGGCATGATCGAGGCATCGGCGACGCGCAGGCCTCCGACGCCTCGCACGCGCAAGGTCGGATCGACGACGGCCTTGTCATCCACGCCCATCTTGCAGGTGCCGACCGGATGAAACAGCGTGTCGGCATGCTCACGGATATATTCGCGCAGCATGCGTTCGTCGCCCTCGCCCGGCCCGAAGCGCTCGGTGTTGAGTTCGCGCCCGCCTGCTTCGGCGAGCGCCGGTTGCGCGAATATCTTGCGGATGATGCGCAGGCCAGCGACGAGCGTGTCCATGTCCGACTCGACGCTCAGGTAGCGCGGATCGATGATCGGGGCCTCGCGCACGTCGGCGGACCCGAGCCGCACGACGCCACGGCTCGCCGGGCGCAGATTGGTGGCGTGACAGCTATATCCCGGTGGCCCCTTCTTGCCGATGTTCTCGCCGCGCGCGGTCAGCAGCGCGACGATGAAGGCGAATTGAATATCCGGTTTGTCGAGCCCGGGCCGGCTGCGCGTGAAACCGCCCGCTTCGGCGATGTTCGAGGAGAACATGCCGGTGCGCTCGCGCCGGTAGCGCAAGAGCTCGGGAATCATGTGCAGGATGTTGCGCCAGGTATAGCCGAATAGTTCGGTCGTCGGCACTTCCTTCTTGATCGTCACGTCGATGTGATCCTGAAGGTTCTCGCCGACGCCCGACAGGTCGCATACGACCGGCACGCCGGCTGCCTGCAGATGCGCGCCCGGCCCGATGCCCGACGCCATCAGCAATTGCGGCGAGTTGAACGCGCCCGCGCTCAGGATCACTTCGCGCCGCGCCCGCAACGTGCTCTCGACGCCATCGCGCACGACGCGCACGCCAATCGCCCGCCGTCCTTCGAACACGATGCGCAGCGCGAGCGTGCCGGTCATCACGAACAGGTTGCCGCGCCCGTTGTTGAGCGAAACATCGGCTGCGTTGCCGCGATGCAGATAGGCGCGCGCGCTGTTCCAGCGCTCGCCGTTGTGCTGCGTGACCTGATACAGGCCGACGCCGTCCTGCTCGTGGCCGTTGAAATCGTCGTTGAGCGGAATGCCCGCCTGCACGGCGGCTTCGATGAAACGCCGGCTGAACGGATTGGGTGTGCGCAGGTCGCTCACATGCAGCGGACCTTTCGCGCCGTGCCAGGCATCGTCGCGGCCGTCCGAGAGCCGAGTGTTCGCTTCGGCGCGCCGAAAGTACGGCAGGACATCTTCGCTGCTCCATCCGCGGCAGCCGAGTTGCGCCCAGCGGTCATAGTCGCTGCGATGCCCGCGGATATAGACCATGCCGTTGATCGAGGAACTGCCGCCCAGCCCACGCCCGCGTGGTTGAAACGATTTGCGATGATTCAGCGCCGCCTGCGGCGTCGTCATATAGCCGTAGTTGCGCGGTCCGGGCCGGACGGCGAGCTTGCCCACGCCGATCGGCGTCCAGACCGTGAAGTGATGATCGTCCGGTCCCGGTTCGAGCAGCGCGACCGTGACGCCGCGCTCCTCCGCGAGGCGACCCGCCACCGCACATCCCGCTGAACCCGCTCCGATTACGATGAAGTCGTATTCTTCGCCCGCGTTGCTGCCGATCTCATGATTCGCCGTCATGGTGATGTCGCCTCCCTTGTTTCGCCTGCTCTGGCCCGGAGCGAATCGTCGGTGACGAGACGCCATTGCGAGCGGTCCGTCGAGGGTAAGGCGAGGCAAAGGAAGGCTCAACGCACGATTCGGGTGGGACGCGGGGAATATCGGGGGGGAGATGCGGGAAAGAATCGGACGCGCAAAAACAAAGGGGACCGGAATGACTTCCGGTCCCCGATCAAACCTGGAGCTGACGCAGCCCGATTCAGCGCAAGGCTTCGTCAGTCAGCCACAACGATTCCTTCAGATCCTGCTCGTTGAGGTTGTGCCCTTCACCGCCGCCACGATCGACGACGATGAAATCGGTCACCTTGCCCAGCGCGAGCAGCGGATGATGCCACACCCCTTTCGCATAGTTGACGCCCTGCCAGCCGCTCGTGACGAACGCGCGAATCTTCGACTCGTCGAGATCGCCCGCGGGCGCGACGACCACGAGATACGGACGGTCGTCGAGCGGAATGAACGCCTGGCTGCCGAGCGGATGACGCTCCATCATCTTGCATTCGAACGGCAGCGTGCGCGGCTGTCCGCGAAAGAGATTGACGATCGCGTGACCGCCCTGCTCTTCAACATCGACGTTGCACAGATCGTGAAAGCGGATCGTGGTGCCGAGGTTGATCGGGATCTGCTTCGCGCCATCGAGTTCGATGACATCGCCATAAGACTTGAACGCAGCGCGCGTCAACGGTTCGATAGCGAGCTTTTTCATTATGCGAGGGTTCCGAAGAGACGAAGGCGCGACACGCCGCCGTCAGGATAGATGTTGAAGCGCACGTGCGTCACGGGACCGAGCGCGGCCAGTTCCGATTCGAAGAAATGCTGCTTGTCCATCTGCAGCTTCTGTTCGCCGAGCAGCACGGGCCAGAACATCGCCTGCGTGACGAGCGAGCTGTCGGTGCCGCCCTTCACGTACGCCGCCTGCAGCGAGCAGCGGTCCGGATAGTTGCCCTTGAAGTGCGCGGTATCCACTTCGACCTTCTTGATGATGCCCGGCTGCGCCAGCGCGACGATACACCAGTCGTTGCCCGGCTCGCGACGGCGGCGCGTTTCCCAGCCATCGCCCATGTTCACGCCGCGGCCCGGCATCAGAAGCGTCGAGGCGAGCCCGAAGTGCTGGTTGTTCGTGCCGACCAGATACGCGCCGTTTTCCATCGCGCCGAGATCGACGAGCTGGTTGCGGTCCGCGTTGGTCCAGTCGAGCTGCGGCTGGCCATACACACGCAGACGCGCGATGCCGCCATCCGGATAGACATTCACGCGCAGGTGCGTGAACGGCTGCGCGACGCCGACTTCGAGATAGTGGTGGCTGTTGCCTTGAAGCGTCGTCGACGGGACGATTTCCGTCCACTGCGTCGACTGGTTCGGCGCGCCATCGACGACATGCGCGCCTTCGATCGACGCCGCCGGCGGGAAGTTGCCGGTGAAGTGGCTCGTGTCGACATCGATGCCCTTGATCACGCCCGGACGCGCCAGCTTGACGACGCACCAGTCATAGCCCGTCGTGCGCTTGCGGCGGGTTTCCCAGCCGTCCATCCACTTGCCGTGATCGTCGAACTTGCCGGGGATGAACACGGCCGGCTCGGGGTTCAGCATGCGTTCCTTCGGCGCGAAGAAATCGTCGCTCGCCTCGAGTGCCTGCGCGCCCAGACGCGGGTCCGCGAGGTTCACATAGCGGCGCGTGAATTCAGGCGCGTTGGGATCGAGTGTCGGAATTGCCATTGTCTTCGTCCTTGGGGTTTCGGTTGCGGTGAAAGCGGATCAGGCCTGGATCAGGTCATTCAACCTGAAGCGCGCGATCCGGTAAATCTGATCGAGACTCGTGCGAAGCTCCTCGGCGCGGTCGTGATTCACGCGTTTTTCGAAGTTCGCGATGATGCCGTGCCGGTCGTAGCCACGCACGGCGAGAATGAAGGGAAAGCCGAACTTGTCGCGATATTGCTGGTTGAGCGATTGCAGCCTGTCGAACTCTTCCTGCGTGCACAGATCGAGGCCCGCGCCGCTCTGCTCGCGCGTCGATTCGGCCGTCAGTTCGCCGCGCACCGCCGCCTTGCCCGCGAGTTCCGGGTGGGCGTTGATGAGCGCGAGCTGTCTGTCATCGCCGGCGGTTTCGACGATATGCGACATCGACGCATGCAGCGCGTCGATGTCCTTGAAGGGGCGCTGTTGCGCCGCGGCTTCCGGCACCCACGGCGAGTGCTCGAAAATGCCCGCGAGCACCGTCACGAACGTGTCGGCGGGCATGGTGTTGAGTTGGTCGAGTGTGTATTGCATCGCCTTCATGCCGCCGTCCCGTTGTTAGCTTTTTCGAAAGGATGTTGCTCGCGCCAGTGACGCGCGATGTCCACACGCCGCGTGACCCACACGCGATCGTGCTTCTCGATGTGATCGAGGAATTTCTGCAGGCCGCGGAAACGCCCGGGACGTCCGAGCAGGCGGCAGTGCATGCCGATGGACAGCATCTTGGGCGCTTCGTCGCCCTCTTCGTAGAGCACGTCGAACGCGTCCTTCAGATACGTGAAGAAGTGCTCGCCGGTGTTGAAGCCCTGCGGCGTCGCGAAGCGCATGTCGTTGGTGTCGAGCGTGTACGGCACGATCAGGTGCGGCTTCTTTTCGCCGCCCGTCACTTCGACTTCGGTCCAGAACGGCAGGTCGTCGCCATAGTTGTCCGAGTCGTAGAGAAACCCGCCGTGCTCCGCGACCAGTCGATGCGTATTCGGACTGTCGCGCCCGGTGTACCAGCCGAGCGGGCGCACGCCCGTCACGCGCTCGATCGCTTCCATGCCGAGGCGCATGTGCTCCGCCTCGCGCTCCGGCGACATGTCCTGATAGTGAATCCAGCGATAGCCGTGACACGCGATCTCATGCCCCAGCTCGACGAACGCCTTCGCCAGTTCCGGATGCCGCTCGATCGCCATGCCGACGCCGAAGATCGTGAGCGGCATGCCGCGCTTCTCGAACTCGCGCAGAATGCGCCACACGCCCGCGCGCGAACCGTATTCGTAGATCGATTCCATGCTCATGTGACGCGACGGATACGCCGCCGCGCCCACGATTTCCGACAGGAACTGCTCCGAGCCCGGATCGCCGTGCAGCACGCAGTTCTCGCCGCCTTCTTCGTAATTGAGCACGAATTGCACGGCGACGCGGGCGCGTCCCGGCCAGTTCGCCTGCACCGGATGGCGGCCGTAGCCGATCAGGTCGCGTGGATAGTTCGGATCGAGTGACATGGCTGGCGTTGAGCTCAAGCGTTGAAAAAACGGGATTGTTGACGATTCAGTGTAGCTAAAAGACCCGCACGCGCCCATACATCAGGGCAGATAATCCGGGTCACGTCATCTGTATGTGACCCGGCTTTTCCGCCATCAGCGCGGGCTGAAATCCGACAGCACGCCGTCGTACCGTTTCGCCAGCGGTCGCGCATAGTCGCCACGTTTCGCCGTGTGAAGCTTCAGCGCGACGAGCGCCTCCGTCCATTTCACCGCCGCCGTCACGCCCTCCACCACCGGCGCGCCGATCGCGTCCTCCACCTCGCGGCAGAACTCCGCCATGCCCGCGCAGCCGAGCACGATGGCGTCCGAGCCGTCCTCATCGAGCGCGCGCCGGCATTCGTCGATGATCGTCTGACGCGCGGGCGAGCCCGGCACGTCGAGCTCCAGCACGGGAACGTCGGTCGCACGGACGTTCTTGCAGAAACGCGTCATGCCGTAGCGCTCCGCCAGATGCCAGGCCATGCCGACCGTGCGCTGCAGCGTGGTGACGACCGAAAACCCCGGCGCGATGACACTCGCCGCATGCATCGCCGCCTCCGCGATGCCGATCACCGGGCCGCGCGCCAGCTCGCGCGCCGCGTAAAGGGCCGGATCACCGAAGCAGGCGATCACGTAACCGTCGAAACCCTGCTTCTCGCCGGCTTCGATTTCGGCCAGCAGCCCGAGCGACGCGATCGCTTCGTCGTAGTAGCCTTCGATGGACGCCGGGCCCATCGTCGGGCTCACGGCGACGATCTCCGTGCCGGGCGCGGCGACCTCGCGGGCGCAGCGGCCCATCGAGTCGGTCATGCGCTGCGTCGTGTTCGGGTTGATCAGTTTGATACGCATTGCTTTCTCCAGACTGCGTTCGATTGTTCTCTCAGGTTCTATCGTTTGTTATAGGCGGTGATTCAGACTTCGCGATTACGAGCGGCGAGGAAGTAATAGAACACCGCGCCCAGGCCCGCGCCGATGAACCACGAGAAGTTCGCGGCGCCTTCCAGCGACGGCACCACCACGCAGAGCGTCGCGATCACGGCGGCCGGCAGGAGCGCCATCACCGCGCGGCGGTTCACGCCCTTCGTGTACCAGTACTTGCCTTCCTCGGACACCGTGTAGAGATCGTCGACCACCAGCTTGCCGCGCTTCACGAGATAGAAGTCGAGGATCAGCACGCCATACAACGGTCCGATGAAGCTGCCGAGAATATCCAGCGTGTAGTGGATCACGGCCGGGTTGTTGAACAGGTTCCACGGCGTGATGAAGATCGACGCGACCGCCGCCATCATGCCGCCCATGCGCCAGCTGATGAGCTTCGGCGCGACGTTCGAGAAGTCGAAGGCCGGCGACACGAAGTTCGCCACGATGTTGATGCCGATGGTCGCGATCGTGAAGGTCAGCGCGCCGAGAATCACGGCGGACGGATGATCGATGCGGCCGACCGTCTCGACCGGATCCGTGATCAACTGGCCGAACACCGGCAGCGTCGCGGCGGTCGTGATGACGGTCACCAGCGAGAAGGCCAGGAAGTTGACCGGCAGGCCCCAGAAGTTGCCGCGCTTCACGCTGCGGAAGCTCTTGCCATAGCGCGAGAAGTCGCCGAAGTTCAGCATCGGGCCGGAGAAGTACGACACGACGAGCGAGATCGCGGTGATCATCACGGGAATCACTTCCATGCCGTGATACTTCACGCCGCCCAGATTCAGGCCGATGTTGCCGATGCCCGCGCGCCACACCATGTAGCCGGCGAGAATGAACATCACGACATACACGGCGGGACCGGCGAAGTCGATGAATTTCTTGATCATCTCCATACCGCGCCAGAACACGACGGCCTGCAACACCCAGAGCAGCATGAAGCCCGCCCAGCCGAGCGCCGAGAGGCCGACGAAGCCGTACTTGTGCACGTCGGCATACGGCATCAGCGAGGGCACGAACTTCAGCACGACGATGACGAGCGCGCTCGACGCCAGATACGTCTGAATGCCGTACCACGCAACCGCGATGAGCCCGCGAATCACGGCGGGAATGTTCGCGCCGAGCACGCCGAAGGTGGCGCGGCACGCGACGGGATACGGCACGCCCGCGACCTGGCTCGGCTTCGCGATCATGTTGCACAGCACGTTCACCAGACCGATGCCGATCAACAACGACACCAGCACTTGCCAGCTCGTCAGACCGAGTGCGAACAGACTGCCCGCGAACACGTATCCGCCGACGCTGTGCACGTCCGACATCCAGAAGGCGAAGATGTTGTACGCGCCCCATGTCTGGTTCTTGAGGGGGGCGAGATCCTCGTTGTAAAGGCGGTCGCTGTAACCGGCGGGCAGATTCGGATCGTGATCCGCTGTCTGCTCTTCGTATTGCGGCAAGGCTGAATTGCCGGATGCACTGAACTGGGCCATGACGTCTCCTTCATTGGCTGCTTGCGTAATGAAAAAAAGCAAATGCTCGAGTGACAAGCTTCGATCAGATGCCTTCGCCGAGGTCTCGCATCGGCGCGGCATTCTTTGGATTTGCGTTTTCGCTTCCGGGCCTGAAACCAAGAGCGCGCGAGGCACCTGCCCCACACGCCCGCCCGGCGGCGGCTTTCATTTCACGCTCACTTGAGCGTCCTGTCCGATGCATCGCACGTTGCGGATTCTTGCGCGTGCGACTGTCCGCGCGCCCGGCGCGGATGCGCGGGGCACGGTCTCCAATTATTTAGTCCTGCTTCATTCAGCCGATGGCAGATGCTCCGACCTGCCGTGTTCCGCTGCTACGTGTCGAGCGTCTGTTCGCGCTCGGAGGGTCTTGCGAATACTTCCTTCAGATCGACCGCGCCACGCGCGGGCCGCTCCAGCATCTTCAGTTCGACATCGCGCAGATGCTGCGCCATCAGACCGGCGGCTTTCGTTGCGTCGCCGGTATCGAGCGCGGCGAGTATCTCTTCGTGATCCTCGAACGAGCACGAGCTCTTGCCGAGCGATTCATACAGCGCCGAAATCAGCGTCGAACGCGCGACGAGCCCCGACAGGCATTCGCACAGCACCGTGTTGCCGGTGAGCGCCGCGAGCTCGGTGTGAAACTCGCCGGACAGCCGGATCCACGAAGAAAAATCGTGGCTTTCGAACGCGCGGCGCTCCTTGCCGATGGTCGCGCTGATCGACTTCAGCCGGCGCGTGCCGTGCCCCTGTGCGATCCGCTCCACCACCGCCAGTTCGATGATGCGGCGCATCTCGAACACTTCGTGCACTTCCTGCAGCGACGGACTCGCGACAAACGCGCCGCGATTCGGCTCCAGATCGACGAGCCGTTCGTTCGACAGTTGCGCGAGCGCCTGACGGACGGTGCCGCGCTTGACGGCGAACACCTCGCATAACTGCGCTTCGGTCAGCTTCGCGCCCGGCGCGAGACGATGCTCGAGGATCGCGGCGCGGATGTTTTCGGCGATCGACTCGGCATTTGCTCCGTTCGAAGCGGCAACTGCGGCATTCGGGGCAGCACTACGCGTGGTGTCGGACATGATGTGCTCGCTTGCATGTTAAGCATCTTAGAATCGACATAAAGATTGTCAACAATTCATTTGAGAAATCGTTGATTTTCGGCCGTGTTTCGTTGGCTCGGCTAGCCTTCATCTCAATACGGACGGGCCTCTCGGCCAATTTATCAAGTTTTTGTCAGCATTGCCGCCACTTTTTTGTCGACAATCTAAAGGATGGAGTTGGTGCGCGTTTGAAGCCTGGATGGTGCAAATTAGGACCGTTAGTTGCGAATTAAGCCAAAAAACGAGGCGCTCGATGAGCGCCCCTGATCGTCGAATCAAGCCAGATGCGGGTAGTCGGAGAGTTTCAGCGTAAAACCCCGCTCCGTCGCGACGAGGTGCCCCGTTGCACCGAAAGGCAGCGTCAGAAGATTTTCGATGTGCCCGAACTGCAACCCGGTCACCACCGGAATGCCGGTCACGGCTCTGACCTGCTCGATCATCGCGTCGAGCGAGTAGCCGTTGTCGTACTCAGAGAGCCTGCCGCCGGAAAACTCGCCCATCACGATCGCCTGCTGACGGCCGAGCATGCCGGACTGATGCAACTGATAGATCATCCGCTCGATGCGAAACGGATGCTCGTTCACATCTTCGAGGTAAAGAATTCCACCTTCGACCGGCGGCAGATACGGCGTGCCGACGAGCGACGCCAGAATCGCGAGGTTGCCGCCCCACAGCATGCCGGTCGCGTTCACGGTCTGGCGCTGCGGCGTGTTGCTCGTCACCGTGAAGCTCGAATGGGAGATCGCGTTCCAGAAATGCTGCATCGTGAACGCGCTCACCTGTTCCGCGCCGAAATCACCCGCGAACATCGGTCCGCCGAAGCTTTTCACGCCGGCATGCGCGAACAGCGCGCACTGGATCGCCGTGAAATCGCTGTGCCCGACGATCGCCACCGGCTGATCGGCAAGCCTGCGCAAACCGACATAATCGAGCCCGTGCAGAATGCGCGACGCGCCGTAACCGCCGCGCACCGCCAGTACGATGTCAGGCAACCGGCGCGACGGATCGGCGAGGCGATTGAGATCGGCTGCGCGCTCGGCATCGGTGCCGCCGAAGCGCTGAAAGCGCCGGCGCGTCGCTTCGACGTTTTCGAGCCGATGCCCTTCCCTGCGCAATCGCCCGATGCCGCGTTCCACTGCCGCCGGATCGTGCGGATAGCCCGAAGGCGCGACGAGATCGATGGTGCGTGATTTCACGATGTTGTTCGTTGGATTCGTTATCGGGCTTCTCGCGCGCGGCGCGCATCGCGTTCTTCGCGCGCCAGGCGGCGGCGTTCCGCGAAGAAATTCTTGAGCGCGTGCCCGCATTCGTCGGCGAGCACGCCGCCTGTCACCGTGGTGTGATGATTGAGCTGCGTATTCGCGAACATGTCGACGACACTGCCGCACGCGCCCGTCTTCGGGTCCGTCGCGCCGTAGACGACGCGCGAGATGCGCGCGTGCATGATCGCGCCCGCGCACATCAGGCACGGCTCCAGCGTGACATAGAGTTCGCAGCCCGGCAGTCGATAGTTTTCCAGCTTCTCGGCGGCGGCGCGCAGCGCGGCCATTTCGGCATGCGCGGACGGATCGTGTCCGCGAATCGGATGATTGAAACCGGTGGCGATGACATCATCGCCGAGCACGATCACCGCGCCCACGGGCACTTCGCCCGCGCGGCGAGCTTCGTCGGCGGCGCGTTGCGCGAGCGCCATGAAGCGGCGATCGCGTTCGTTCGAATGATCGTCGATGGAGGCAATGGGCGCGGGATCGGGCGCGTCCGGCATCCCGGTCACTTGGCTTCGGCTTCCAGCGCCACGCGCGACTGCGCGCGTTCGGAGAGCCGTTCGGCGATGCGCCGGCGATACTCATGCGGCACGCAGCCGCCGCCACGCAGCGATTCGAGCGCCATGTCGAGCGCGAGCATCCGCGCTTGCAACTGGCAACGGGCGGCGGGGTCCGTCACCTTGTCGAACTCTTCCTGAAGCCCGCGCAGCGCGCGAAGCTGTTCGACGGCAGGCGGGACGAAGCCCGCGTTCTTGAGGATTCGATTGGCGACACGCACTTCCTCGGGCACGAGGACGTCGTCGTCGAAGTTGAGCGGAGCGCCCGCGCCCGGCAGGTTGTTGAACTCGCCACGCGTAGCGGCTTCGTTGATCCGCTGTTCGACCAAAGCATCTAGCAATTTCATCGGGGATTACGACCGGCTTTCACCCGCGAACGGGCACGGTCTGTCACGATTTCCGTTGGTTAGCTCGAAGTCGGAAGGCAACCGGAAGACCACGCTTGCGCGTTGTTCGGCACGTCTCGACAATCCAGTGTCTATTCTATCAGCGGCTGCCTAGAGGTTTTCGTCGGGGGCGCGCGTGTTCACGGCGTGAGGCCGTATACCGGGCTTATTGCTGTTCTTATGCGTCGTTTGCGCAACATTCGTTGACGGCGTCGCAGCAACTGTGCTTGTACGATGTCTAACCGCCCGGCGTGCTCTCCAGAAGCGCACCGCCGCCGCGTGTATAGCCTTCGGTCGCAAGCAAAAGCCGCCGCGTGTACTCATGGGAAACGTCGCGCGAGCGCACCGCGTCCACACCCAGTTCCTCGACGATCTCACCATTGCGCATCACGGCGACGCGCTGACACAGAAAGCCGATCACCGCGAGGTTATGACTCACGAGGATCATCGTCAGCTTGCGCTCGCGATGCAAACGGCGCAGCAGATTCAGAATCTCGGCCTGCACGGAGACATCGAGCGCGGAAGTCGGTTCATCGAGCAACAGCACGCGCGGCCCGACGATCAGCGCCCGCGCGATCGACACGCGCTGCCGCTGCCCACCCGACAACTGATGCGGATAGCGAAAGCGGAACGCCGGCCCGAGCCCGACTTCGGCGAGCGCATCGAGGATGCGCGCGTCTTCGTCGCCGATGCCGTTGATCGCGAGCGGTTCGCGCAAGGTCTTGTCGACGGTGAAGCGCGGATGCAGCGCGCCATACGGGTCCTGAAACACCATCTGCACGTCGCGCCTCGCGGGTTGAGAACCGATGCGTATGCTGCCGCCTGCAAGCGGCGTCAGCCCGGCGAGCGCGCGCAGAAGCGTCGACTTGCCGCTGCCCGATTCGCCGACGAGCCCGAACACTTCGCCTTCCTCCACCCGCAGCGAAACATCGCGCACGGCGTCGACGTGGCCGGTCTTCGTCTTGAAGCGGATGAGCGCGCGCTCGATGTCGATCATCGCGTGGTCCTTTCATCGAGCCATGCCGGATCGCGGCGCAGCGTCGGCAATTCGTCGGGCGGATTGTCGAGCGGCGGATTCGCTTCGAGCAGGCCGCGCGTGTAGGGATGCGTCGCGTGAACGAGATCGCGCGCGGCGCACGTCTCCACGACGCGCCCGCCGTACATCACCGCGACGCGGTCGCAGAACGACATCACGAGCGGCAGATCGTGGCTGATGAAGACGAGCCCGGTGTCGTGGCGCTCGATCATCTCGTCGAGCACGGCGAGCACCTGCATCGACACGAGGACGTCGAGCGCGCTCGTGGGTTCGTCGGCGATCAGGAGGCGCGGGCCAGCGGAGACCATCATCGCGATCATCACGCGCTGGCCCATGCCACCGGACAGTTCGTGCGGATACGCATCCGCGACGCGCTGCGGATCGCGGATATGCACCGCTTCCAGCGCCGCGACGATGCGCTCGCGCAGCGCCCGCCTGCTCTCTTTCACGCCCTGCCGCACGAAGGTTTCGCGCATCTGCTGCGCGACCGTCATCACCGGGTTGAGCGAGAATTTCGGGTCCTGCAGAATCATGCTCATGCGTGTGCCGCACAGGCGCCGGCGCTCCTTCGGGCGCATCGCGAGCAGGTCCTGTCCTTCGAAGCGCAACGCCTGCGCCGACCAGTTCGCCTCGGGCGGCAGCAGTCCGAGCAGCGCGCGCCCCGTGAGCGATTTGCCCGATCCCGATTCGCCGACGATGCCGAGCCGTTCGCCGCGCCGCACCGTCAGCGACACGCCGCGCACGGCGGGCATGAGCGTGCCGTCGTGGCCGGCGAACGATACTTCCAGACCTTCGATCTGCGCGAGCGGCGTCGACATGTCAGCCTCCATGACGCGGATCGAAGACGTCGCGCAGACCGTCGCCGAGCAGGTTGAACGCGAGGCTCACCGCGAGGATCGCGAGCCCGGGGATCGTCGCGACCCACCAGGCATCGAGCAGCACGTTGCGGCCCGCCGCGACCATGTAGCCCCATTCCGGGCTCGGCGGCTGCGCGCCCAGCCCGAGAAAACCGAGACCGGCGACGGCGAGAATGATGCCCGCCATGTCGAGCGTCGCGCGCACGATCACCGACGACGA
>Ga0160459_100431_pt1 | contig 17039 bp, 16 predicted proteins | sample HID1973K_E6MG_FD_108208 | JGI IMG/M metagenome (GOLD analysis project Ga0160459, IMG submission 108208) | Enriched mosquito-associated microbial communities from UW Madison campus, WI, USA - HID1973K_E6 MG | ecosystem: Host-associated > Arthropoda: Insects > Digestive system > Unclassified ... | reverse complement strand
TCGGGTCGAGATTGGGCGGCTCAAGCACCATGCCCAGCGTGATCGCGTCCTGTGCCGCCAGCACCGGCGTCGCGGTCAGTGCCGCAAGTGCCGCACTGCGCATGAAATTGCCGAACATTCCGCCTCCATCTGCATCTTCGGGTCGATCAGGCAGGTTTTCGCGGAAAGGTCGGGGGAATCAAGTCCGCTTCTCGGTCAGTTGCTGCGCCGCGCCCGCGCCGATCAGCCAGAGCGAGGTGACGAGCAGCCCCCAGCGGGCGATGCTGTCGGGGTGGAAGTCATCGAGGACCGCCCAGACCGCGAACACCACCCAGCCGACCGTCACCGGCAGCGAGATCGCGCGCCAGCGGCCGGTGCGGACGGGGTGGATGAATTTCACATTGGTGAACATGGCCAGCGTCAGCACCACCACGATCAGGAGAATCACCCAGAAATTCGGCTTCAGCGCGAAGAGAACCAGCACCACCATGTTCCAGCAGGCCGGGAAGCCAGAAAAGGAATTGTCCTTGGTTTTCATCCGCGTATCGGCGAAATAGATCACGCTGCCATAGGTGATGGCGATGATCGCGATCCAGCCCGTCCAGCCCGGCAGCAGGCCGGACATGAAAAGCGCATAGGCCGGGATGAAGACATAAGTGAGATAGTCGATGATCAGGTCCATCAACACGCCGTCATAGGTCGGCCAGTTGACCGTCACCTGATAACGGCGCGCCAGCGGGCCGTCGACGCCGTCGACGATCAGCGCCACGACGAGCCAGAAGAACATCTGCGACCATTCGGCATTCACCGCCGCCAGCAGCGCCAGCATCGACAGGACCGCGCCGGTGGCGGTCAGAAGGTGGACGGAGAGGGCCTTGAAGCGGATTTTCATCCTCTGCTTCTCTCACCGATGGGCCGAGTTCGCAAGTTCGTGATCGCAGACGCGACCCGACGGAGCGGTCATTTCGCGAATTCTTCGGCGGCGTAGCCCTGAAGATAGAGGAGCGCCGTCAGGTCGCCGTGATTGATCCTGAGGTCGACCTCGGCCGCGACGACGGGCTTGGCGTGAAGCGCGACCCCGGTGCCGGCGAGCTTCAGCATGCCCAGATCATTCGCCCCGTCGCCGACCGCGATCGCATCGGCGGGGGTAAGGCCGCGGGCGGCGGTGATCTGCTCGAGCGCCTCGATCTTGGCCTCGCGGCCGAGGATCGGCAGCCCGACCGTGCCGAGAAGGACGCCCTGATCGGCCAGAAGCTCGTTCGCGCGATGCTCGTCGAAGCCGAGGGCGGCGGCGACCGGGCCGGTGAAGACGGTGAAGCCGCCCGAGACCAGCGCGGTATGGGCCCCCTCGGCTCGCATGGTCGCGACGAGTTCCTTGCCGCCCGCAGCAAGGGTGATGCGGCTGTCCAGCACCTCGCCGATGGCCGATTCGGAAAGCCCCGCCAGCAGGCTGACACGGGCGGTCAGGGCCTCGTGGAAATTCAGCTCGCCGTTCATGGCGCTGGCGGTGATTGCGGCCACTCGCGCGCCCACGCCGGCGAAATCGGCGAGCTCGTCGATACATTCCTGCTGGATCATGGTCGAATCCATGTCGGCCAGCAGCACCGCCTTGCGCCGGCCGAGCGTCGGCTGGATGGCGAGGTCGAAGCCCTTCTGTTGAAGGATTTCCCAAGCCTTCCAGAAATCGGCGGGGACGGCCTCGACCGGAAATTCCGCGGCGATGCCGGGGTTGAGCCAGAGGACATGGCCGCCGTCCCAATCCTTGCGCAGCTCCTCGACCAGCGGGGCGGCGAGATTGGCGCGTTCCGGCGCGGCGAGGATGGTGGCGGTGAACATGGGATCTCCGGGACGCGAGGGATTTGGCGCAGCACTAGCCAAAACCGCCCGCAGCTTCAATCGGGGCGGCAGGGAAGGGGCCGGCGGAGGGGCGCGAAATTTTTCTTGCCTGAAGGCCGGGCGCGGTATATCGCCGTCAGCGGGACACGCCGCCCCAACGCGGCGCTATCTAGCTGGAAGGCTACACATATGAGCATCACTGCTCCGGCTGCGCGCCCGGCAAATCCGCGCTTTTCGTCTGGCCCCTGTGCCAAGATCCCCAATTTCTCGCTGGACATGCTTGCTGACGCGCCGCTCGGCCGCTCGCATCGTGCCGCGATCGGCAAGTCGAAGCTTGCCGAAGCCATCGACCTCACCCGCGAGATCCTTGGCGTTCCCGCCGATTACCGCATCGGCATCGTTCCCGCCTCGGATACCGGCGCGGTCGAGATGGCGCTGTGGTCGCTGCTTGGCCCGCGCAAGGTCGAGATGCTGGCATGGGAAAGCTTCGGCGAAGGCTGGGTCACCGACGTGGTGAAACAGCTGAAGCTGGACGCTGTGACCCGCAAGGCGCCCTATGGCCAGATCGTCGATTTTGCCGAGGTCGATTTCGACAATGACGTCGTCTTCACCTGGAACGGCACCACCTCGGGTGTGCGCGTGCCGAATGGCGACAAGATTCCGGCGGATCGCGCCGGCCTGACCATCTGCGACGCGACCTCGGCCGCGTTTGCGATGGACCTGCCCTTCGACAAGCTGGATGTGGTCACTTTCAGCTGGCAGAAGGTGCTGGGCGGCGAGGGCGGGCATGGCGTCCTGATCCTGAGCCCCCGCGCCGTCGAGCGTCTGGAAAGCCATACCCCGGCATGGCCGATGCCGAAGATTTTCCGCATGACCAAGGGCGGCAAGCTGATCGAGGGCATCTTCAAGGGCGAGACGATCAACACGCCCTCGATGCTCTGCGTCGAGGATTATCTGGTTGCGCTGAAATGGGCGCAGTCCCTTGGTGGCCGCAAGGCGCTGGAAGCCCGCGCCAACGCAAATGCCGCCGCGATCCGCGATTTCATCGCCGACAGGGACTGGATCGCCGATCTGGCCGAGGACCCGGCGACGGCATCGACCACGAGCGTGTGCCTGAAATTCACCGATCCGCGCATCAAGGATGGCGCCGCCTTCGCCAAGGCCGTCGCCAAGCGGCTGGAGAAAGAGGGCGTGGCGCTGGACGCCGGCGCCTATCGCGACGCGCCGGCGGGCCTCAGGATCTGGTGCGGCTCGACCGTCGAGACCTCCGACGTGGCCGCGCTGATGCCGTGGATCGAATACGCGTTCAACGCAGAGATCGAAGCGCAGGCCGCGCTGGCCTGATCCGAACGGGGGGCGCTGCCCCCCGCACCCCCCGGGGTATTTGTGAAACGATGAAGGGCATGGGCGGGGCCGGGGAGGCGCTCGCGCGGCCCCAGCATATCCAGAGGATAGAGAGATGCCCAAGGTTCTTGTTTCGGACAAGCTTTCGGAAACCGCCGTCCAGATCTTCCGCGATCGCGGCGTCGACGTGGACTACCTGCCGGACGTCGGCAAGGACAAGGAGAAGCTGGCCGAGATCATCGGCCAGTATGATGGCCTTGCCATCCGCTCGGCCACCAAGGTGACGGCGAAGCTGCTTGAGCACGCCACCAACCTGAAGGTCATCGGCCGCGCCGGGATCGGCGTCGACAATGTCGAGATCCCCGCCGCGTCGAAAAAGGGCGTGATCGTCATGAACACGCCCTTCGGCAACAGCGTGACCACCGCCGAACATGCCATCGCGCTGATGTTCGCCGTGGCGCGGCAATTGCCGGAGGCCAGCGCCTCGACCCATGCCGGGAAATGGGAGAAGAACCGCTTCATGGGCGTCGAGGTCTTCAACAAGACGCTGGGCATCATTGGCGCGGGGAATATCGGCTCGATCGTGATCGACCGGGCGCTGGGTCTGCGCATGAAGGTTCTGGCCTATGACCCCTTCCTGTCGGAAGAGCGCGCGCTGGAGCTGGGCGTGAAGAAGGTCGAGCTGGACGAGCTGCTGGCCAAGGCCGATTTCATCACCCTGCACGTTCCGCTGACCGACAAGACCCGCAATATCCTATCGCGCGAGAACCTCGCCAAGACCAAGAAGGGCGTGCGCATCGTCAATGCCGCGCGTGGCGGTCTGATCGACGAGGAGGCGCTGGCCGAGCTGCTGAAGTCGGGCCACGTCGCCGGCGCGGCGCTGGATGTGTTCGCGACCGAGCCCGCGACCGACAGCCCGCTGTTCAATCTGCCCAATGTCGTGGTGACGCCGCATCTGGGCGCCTCGACCAACGAAGCGCAGGAGAACGTGGCGCTGCAGGTGGCCGAGCAGATGTCGGACTATCTGCTGACCGGCGCGGTGCAGAACGCGCTGAACATGCCTTCGGTCACCGCCGAGGAAGCCGCCGTCATGGGGCCGTGGATCAAGCTGGCGGGGCATCTTGGCGCCTTCATCGGCCAGATGACGGACGAGCCGATCAAGGCGATCAACGTGCTTTATGACGGTGTCGCCTCGGAGATGAACCTGAAGGCGCTGAACGCCTCGGTCATCGCGGGTGTGATGAAGGCGACGAACCCGGATGTGAACATGGTCTCGGCCCCGGTCATGGCGACCGAGCGCGGGGTCCAGGTCGCGACCACCACGCAGGGCAAGTCGGGGATCTTCGACGGCTATATCAAGGTCACCGTGGTGACGGAGACGCGCGAACGCTCGATCGCGGGGACGGTGTTCAGCGACGGCAAGCCGCGCTTCATCCAGATCCGCGGCATCAATGTCGATGCCGAGATCGGGCAGTTCATGCTCTACACCCGCAACAAGGACGTGCCGGGCGTCATCGGCGCGCTGGGGACGATCCTTGGCGATCTGGGCGTGAACATCGCGAACTTCACCCTTGGCCGGACCCAGACCGGTGACGACGCCATCGCGATCCTCTATCTGGACGAGGAACTGAAGCCTGAGGTAATCGAGGCGCTGCGGGCGACGGGCAAGTTCCTGCAGGTTCGTCCGATCACCTTCGAGGTCTGATCGGGACCTGACGATCGGCCCCGGACCCGTTCCGGGGCCTTTTTCATTGCGGAGGCGTGATGCGCACCTATGTCATCGGCGATATCCACGGGCAGCTCGATATGCTGCGATCCGTGCATGAGCGGATTGGCCGTGACGATGCGGCGCATGGCGGCGGCGGGCAGGTGGTCCATGTCGGCGACCTGATCGACCGTGGACCAGATTCGCGCGGCGTCGTCGACTATCTGATGCGCGGGCCGGCCGAGGGCCGGCCATGGATCGTCCTGAAGGGCAATCACGACCGCTTCCTGCCGCGCTTTGTCGAGGAACCGGACTGGATCGATCCGGGTCTGGCCTCGGGGCGGCACTGGCTGGACCATGCCAATCTGGGGGCGGGGCCGACGCTTGCCTCTTACGGCGTGACGCGGGACGGGCGCAGCCATGCGGATGTCCTGGCCGATACGATCCGGGCGGTGCCCGAGGCGCATCTGCGCTGGCTGGACGGCTTGCCGCTGTGGCATCTGATCCCCGGCGCGCTGATCGTCCATGCCGGCATCCGCCCGCATGTCGACCTGTCGCGGCAGACCGAGCATGACCTGCTGTGGATCCGCCAGGGTTTTTTGGACGACGCGACCGATCACGGCATCCTTGTGGTCCATGGCCATACCGTGGTCGATCAGGTGACGCATTTCGGCAACCGCCTCGCGATCGACACCGGCGCGGCCTATGGCGGGCCGCTGAGCGTCGTGGTCTTTGACGGCGGGGAGCCGCAACTGCTGACGGAAGAGGGCAGGGTTCCCGTTCATCACGAGACATTACCGGCCTGAGCCGCGGCCGGGTTGCAAGGTTGCCCCGCCCCCGGCATGCTGGGGCCATCTTTCCCTTGGAGGCTTCATGAGGCTCGCTCTCGCCCTGCTGCTGCTCGGCGCCTTTCCGGCCCGTGCCGAGATCGTCGGCAAGGTCGGTGTCGACTGGGTCGGCAATGACATTCTGGTCGAGGCGATCGCCGATCCCGAGGTGCAGGGCGTGACCTGCCATCTGGCCTATTTCGAGCGTTCCATGCTGGACCGCCTGAAGCAGGGCAACTGGTTCGAGGATCCCTCGAACTCGGCCATCGAATGCGTGCGGACGGGTCCGATCACGATCGGCGACATCGCGCGTGGCGCGGATGGCGAGGATGTCTTTTCGGCCTCGCGCTCGCTGATCTTCAAGTCGCTGCGCGTTAAGCGGATCTATGACGAGAAGAACGGAGTGCTGATCTATCTCTCGCATGGCAATCAGGTGACGGAAGGGTCGGCCAAGATGGCGCTTTCGACCATCGCGCTGGAACCCGGCGAGGCGCCCGGTCCCTGAACTTCCCTTCTCCGGGCGGCGCGTCCCGGTTGTTCCAGCGGCTTGCCGGCGGGTGCGAGAAAGCGGTGGCGGCGGGTGATTCCCACGGCTTTGGTGGACATGGGCAATCCGCCGCGCTATTGAGCGCGGCGAAACGGGAACATGACGATGCGGATTCCGGCCAAGACGGCGAAATACAGTTTGGGGCAGATCGTGCGCCACCGGGAACATCCGTTCCGCGGGGTGGTCTTCGACGTCGATCCCGAATTCGCCAATACCGAGGAATGGTACGAGTCGATCCCCGAGGATTCCCGCCCCTCCCGCAACCAGCCGTTCTACCATCTCTATGCGGAAACCGAGGCGACCTATTACGTCGCCTATGTCTCGGAGCAGAACCTCGTCCCCGACATCTCGGGCGAGCCGCTGGAGCATCCCGAGGTGGACGAGATGTTCGGCGAGTTCGAGGATGGCCGTTATCCGCTGCAATTCGGGCTGAACTGATCGCCGGAGGTCGCCTCGCCCAGCGGGACGATGAAGGCGAGAAAGTTGCGCCTGCCCTCGCGGAAATAGCTGAGCGAGGCGGTCAGGTCCTGAATCAGGAACCAGCCGAAACCACCCTCGGGCAGGGCGCTACGCTCGTCGGCCGGCGGGGCGCAGGGCAGGATATGGGCCCCGAGGCAATGATCCGGCAGCGGGATTCCGTCATCCGTCACCGCGCAGGCGATGCCTTCGACATGGCGGATGACGCAAAGATGGATCAGCGGCGCATGGCTTCGTCCGTCCGGCCTTTCGGCAGCGCCTTCGCCCCCGTGCTGGCAGATGTTGTTCAGAATCTCGGCCAGCGCCAGTTCGACGCGGAAGATCACCTCCTCTCCGGCGCTGCCGTCGAATCTTTCGCGCAGGAAGCTCAGCGCATGGCGCACGGTCATCGGGTCGGCGCGGAAGATGCGGTGCAGCATCGGCCGGCGGATCACCGGCGGGCGATGCAGGCGCAGGGAGAGGGTTTCCGCCGTCATCTCTCGCGATCGTGCCAGGTGGGGCGGGAATGATCCACCGCCTGCGGGCCGGGAATGATCGTCATGACCTTGTCCATGCGGGTCAGCCGGAACACGCGTTCGACATTCGGCGACAGCCCGGCAAGCACGAGGCTGCGGCCGGCGGGCATCGACTTGAAGATGGCGATGACCGCGCCGAGGCCGGAGCTGTCCATGAAATCGACCGGGCTGAGGTCCAGCGCGATGCGCGCGCCGCCATGGGCGACGAGGCTGCGCACCTTGTCCTTGAAGGCCAGCGCGACCGCCGCGTCGAGGCGCTTCTCCTCGACCCTGATCGTCACGCCGTCATCCTGTGGCAGCAAGCTCAGTTGCATCATCCTACCTCGTAAATCGTGATGCCCAAGGCTTAGGCCGAAATCCTTAGCGCGGGGTTAGCGCGACGCGGCCTTGCGGCCGTAATTTCCTGCATTTGCATCAAATGCCCACCAATCGCGGCGATACCTTGCGGGCTGGGGATCTGGTCAATTCTTGTGCAGGCGTGCCTCGTCCGGTGACAGCCGGGAACTCAGGCCCGGCAATCCTTGTTGCTCCGATGGACACCGGCTGGTCGAGTGCGAAGATCACGGGCAGTGGTGAGGGAAGCCGGGGTGGTGATGCATTACAATGAAATGATGGAAAGCGGGCAGGTCCGGGCGCCCTATGCCATGCTGTCGGACTGGGTTGAGACCATGCCGGCCGAGATCAGGCAGATGAAGCAGGCCGAGGCCGAGGCGCTGTTCCGCCGCATCGGCATCACCTTCGCGGTTTATGGCGAGGGCGGCGACCCGGACCGGCTGATCCCCTTCGACATGATGCCGCGCGTCTTCCTGCAAAGCGAATGGCGCAAGCTGGAACGCGGGATCAAGCAGCGGGCGCGCGCGCTGAACGCCTTCCTGCGCGATGTCTATTCGCGGGCCGAGATCGTGCGGGCGGGGCGGATCCCGGCGTCTCTCGTCTTCCAGAACGCCGCCTTCGAAAAGTCGGTGGTGGGATTCGTGCCGCCGCGCGGGGTGTTCTCGCATATCGTCGGCATCGACATCGTTCGCACCGGCCGCGACGAGTTCTTCGTGCTGGAGGACAATTGCCGCACCCCCTCCGGTGTCAGCTACATGCTGGAAAACCGCGAGATCATGATGCGCATGTTCCCGGCACTCTTCCGCAACAACCGGATCGAGCCGGTAGAGCAGTATCCCGAACTGCTGCGCCGGACCCTCGCCTCGGTCGCGCCGGCGAAATGCGAGGGCGCGCCCACCATCGTCATCCTGACGCCGGGCCATTTCAACAGCGCCTATTACGAGCACAGTTTCCTCGCCAACCTGATGGGGGTTGAACTGGTCGAGGGCAGCGACCTGTTCGTCGATGGCGGTTTTGTCTACATGCGCACGACGCAGGGGCCGAAGCGGGTCGACGTGATCTATCGCCGGATCGACGATCCCTTCCTAGATCCGCTGTGTTTCCGCAAGGATTCCATGCTGGGCGTGCCGGGGCTGATGGATGTCTACCGCTCGGGCGGGGTCGCCATCGCCTCGGCCCCCGGCGCGGGCGTGGCCGATGACAAGGCGGTCTATACCTATGTCCCGGAAATGGTCCGCTTCTATCTGGGCGAGGAGCCGCTTTTGCAGAACGTCCAGACATGGACGCTGTGGAAGGACGAGGATTACCGATACGTCATGGCCAATCTCAAGGATCTGGTGGTGAAGGAGGTCCATGGCTCGGGCGGCTACGGAATGTTGATCGGTCCCAAGGCCAGCAAGGCCGAGATCGAGGCCTTTGCCGAGCGGATCAAGGCCAATCCCGGCAATTACATCGCCCAGCCGACGCTGGCGCTGTCGACCAGCCCCACCTTCGTCGATCAGGGCATCGCGCCCCGGCATGTGGACCTGCGGCCCTTCTGCCTTTGCGGCGACCGGGTGGAACTGGTGCCGGGTGGCCTTACCCGCGTTGCGCTGCGCGAGGGATCGCTTGTCGTGAACTCGTCGCAGGGCGGCGGGGTCAAGGACACCTGGGTCCTGACGGAATAGGAGGGGTCGCATATGCTGAGCCGCACTGCCGCAAACCTGTTCTGGATGGGCCGCCACCTTGAACGCGCCGAAACCGCCGCCCGCCTTCTTGATGTGGGCGCGCGCATCACCCTTCTGCCGAATACCGAGGAAGGCTATCGCAACGAATGGGAATCGCTGCTGCGCGCCTCGGGCGCCCAGTTCACCTTTGCTCAGCGTTACGGGGCCGAGATCAATCAGGAGAATATCGAATCCTGGCTGTTCTTCGACAGCGAGAACCCGGCCTCGGTCGCCAGTTGCATCGAGCGCGCGCGGGAGGGGGGGCGGGTGGTCCGCACTGCCCTGACGAACCAGGTCTGGGACGCGCTGAACATCGCCTTTCAGGAGTTGCGGCAGCTGAAGGGCCGGGCGCGCAGCCAGCTTGATACCGCGATGCTGACCGATTTCACCACCCGCCACGGGGCGACGGTGCGCGGCGCGATCAACGCAAGCCAGCTGCGCAACGATGGCTGGCATTTCATCAATCTCGGCTATTCGCTGGAACGGGCGGACGCGACCTCGCGCCTGCTCGACGTGAAATATTACGTGCTGCTGCCGCGGGTCGAATTCGTGGGCTCGGGGCTCGACAACTACCAGTGGCAGGTGATCCTGCGCGCGCTTTCGGCACATCGCGCCTTTCACTGGGCCTATGGCGGGGACGTGACGGCGACCAAGGTCGCGGATTTCCTGATCCTCAACGGTGAAAGCCCGCGATCGCTGCTGACCTCGCTTTACGAGGCGGTCTGGAACCTTGACGGGCTGACGCGGCGGTATGGCGATGGCGTGCCCGCGACGGCATCCATCCGCGCGCGCGAGACGCTGGATTCGTTGATGTCGCGCGATATCGAGGCGATCTTTGACGAAGGGCTGCACGAGTTCCTGACATGGTTCATCAGCGAGATCGCCAGCATCACGAATGCCGTGCATGACGACTATTTCAGCGGCAGGATGTAGGGAGATAATCCGGTGAAGCTGAAGATCATCCACGAGACAAGCTACAGCTATGACACGCCTGTCGAGGCGCTGGTGCAAAGCCTGCGCCTGACCCCTTCGGTCTATGAGGGGCAGCGCGTCGGTGAATGGCGCATCTCGGTCAGCGGCGGGCAGCGCGGCGCGGCCTTTCGCGACGGCGCGGGGGACTGGATCGAGGGCTGGACCGTGCGCGGACCGATCGAGATGGTGAAGGTCTCGATCGAGGGCGTGATCGAGACGCGGGACACGGCAGGCGTTCTGCGTGGCCATCGCGAGGCGGTCAGTCCGCTGGTCTATCTGCGCGAGACGCCTGCGACCGCGCCCGATGCGGCGCTGCGTGCGCTGGCGGCTTCGGTCAAGGGCGAGGATGCGCTCGACCTCGGCCACCGGTTGTCGGCGGCGGTCCATGAGGCGATCGCCTTTGCTCCGGGCGCGACCGAGGCCTCCACCTCGGCGGCCGAGGCGCTGGCGCTGGGGCAGGGGGTCTGCCAGGATTTCGCCCATGCGCTGATTTCTTGTGCCCGCGTCTCGGGCCTGCCGGCGCGCTATGTCTCGGGCTATCTGCATTCGACCACGGACGGGAAGCCGCATGATGCGGCCCATGCCTGGACCGAGATCCATGTGGGGGCGCTTGGCTGGGTCGGTTTCGACGCGGCGAATGCCTGCTGTCCCGATGACCGCTATGTCAGGCTTGGTTCCGGCTATGATGCGCAGGACGCGGCGCCGGTGCGCGGAATGGCCTTCGGCCTCGGGACCGAGAGCCTTGATGTGCGCGTCCATGTCGAGGAGGTCCAGCAGTAGCCACGCGTCGCTGTTGCCTTGATGGACGGAGAATCGTAACTCTCTGCTGAAGCAGGGGGATCGCGAAGCATGACCTATTGCGTGGGCCTGAAACTGGATGCCGGGCTGGTTCTGTTATCCGACACCCGGACCAATGCCGGGCTCGACAATATCTCGACCTATCGCAAGATGTTCTTCTTCGAGGAGCCGGGCGAACGCGTCATCGGCATCCTGACCGCAGGCAGCCTCTCGGTCACGCAGACCACGCTCGGCCGGTTGCAGGAGGCGATCGAGGACCCGGATTCGGACGAGACGAACTCGATCATGAAGGCCGGGTCGATGCTGCAGGTCGCGACCATCATCGGCGATACGCTGAACCGCACCCGGCGCGAGATTTCCGAACTGACCCGCGACCTGAACCAGCAGGCCACGGCCAGCATGATCGTTGCAGGCCAGCGCCGCGACGGCGAGATGCGGCTGTTCCTGATCTATCCGCAGGGCAATTTCATCATGGCGACCGACGACACGCCGTTCCTGCAGATTGGCGAACACAAATACGGAAAGCCCATCCTCGACCGCGTGGTGACGCCGCAGACGAGTCTTGCCGATGCGCAAAAGGCGGTGCTGCTCTCGATGGATTCGACGCTGCGCTCGAACCTTTCGGTCGGGATGCCGCTGGATCTGGCGGTGATCGAAAGGGACGGGCTGCGCGTGGCGCAGCGCCGCCGCATCCTCGATGGCGACCCGGCTTTCATGGCCATGTCCTCGGCCTGGTCTGCCGCGCTGCGCGACAGTTTCGGCAAGGTCACGATCTAGGGCTGGCCTGCGACCATGCCGCGCAATTCGTAAAGCAGATCCAACGCCTCGCGCGCGGTGATGTCGTCGGGATTGATGGCGCGCAGCCTGTCTTCGGCCGCCGAGGGCGCGGGCTTCGCTGCCACCGGGGCGGGCGGCGGCGCCGCGCGGAACAGCGGCAGGTCGTCGAGCAGCGCGGCTGGCTTGCCCGCGCCCTCGCGCTCTCCGCTTTCAAGCTGGTGCAGGATCTCGCGCGCGCGGTCGACCACCGATGGCGGCAGCCCCGCCAGCCGCGCGACCTGCACGCCGTATGAGCGATCGGCCGCCCCCTTCGTGACCTCATGCAGGAAGATCACCTCGCCCTCCCATTCGCGGACGGCGACGGTCGCGTTCTCGACGCCCTCAAGGCGCGCGGAAAGCGATGTCATCTCGTGGTAATGGGTGGCGAACAGCGCACGGCAGCGGTTGCGGGCGTGCAGATGCTCCATCACCGCCCATGCGATCGAAAGCCCGTCCCAGGTCGCGGTGCCGCGCCCGATCTCGTCAAGGATTACCAGCGCATGGTCGTCGGCCTGATTGAGGATCGCTGCCGTCTCGACCATCTCGACCATGAAGGTCGAGCGTCCGCGCGCAAGGTCGTCCGCCGCGCCCACGCGGCTGAAAAGCTGGCTGACAAGGCCGATATGCGCCCGCCGCGCCGGCACGAAGGAACCGGCCTGCGCCAGCACCGCGATCAGCGCGTTCTGGCGCAGAAAGGTCGATTTCCCCGCCATGTTGGGTCCGGTCAGCAGCCAGATCGCCGGCGTTCCACCCGTGGTCAGGTCGCAGTCATTGGCGACGAAAGCCTCGCCCTTGCGCTTCAGCGCGCGCTCGACGACCGGGTGGCGGCCGCCTTCGATCAGGAAAGCGCGGCTCGCATCGACCTGCGGGCGGCTCCAGCCCTCGCCTGCGGCGAGATCGGCGAATGCCGCGGTCAGGTCGATTTCGGCCAGCGCGCGGGCGGCTTGCCCGATCTGCGGCGCGTGGTCCAACACGGCGGCGCAGAGGCGGGCAAAAACCTCGCGCTCGATCTCCAGCGCGCGGTCGCGGGCGTTCAGGATACGGGTCTCAAGCTCGCTCAGCTCGACCGTGGTGAAGCGGATCTGGTTCGCGGTGGTCTGGCGGTGGATGAAGCGCTGGTTCAGCGGCGCGGCCAGCATCCGCTCGGCATGGGTCGAGGTCGTCTCGATGAAATAGCCCAGCACGTTGTTGTGCTTGATCTTCAGGCTCTGGACCCCGGTTTCGGCGATGTAATCCGCCTGCATCCGGGCAATGACGCCGCGCCCCTCGTCGCGCAGGCGCCGCGTCTCGTCCAGATCACCGTCATGGCCCGGCGCGACGAAGCCGCCATCGCGGGCCAGCAAAGGCGGCTCGGCGACCAAAGCGTCGTCCAGCATGTCGATGATTGCGTCATGCCCGGTCAGGTCGCGCGCTGCCTCGGCCAGCACGGCGATTTCGTCATCGCCAATCATGGCGGCAATCGCGGCACCCTGCGTCAGCCCGGCCCGGATCGCGCCAAGGTCGCGGGGGCCGCCCCGCTCCAGCGCCAGTCGCGACAGGGCGCGGTCCATGTCCGGCGCGCGCGAGAGCGCGTCGCGCAACTCTGCCGTCAGTCGCGGCTCGCCGACCAGATGGGCGACAGCGGCCTGTCGGGCATGGATCAGGTCCAGATCACGCGAGGGGGCGCTGATGCGCCGCTCCAGCAGCCGCCCGCCCCCCGCCGTGACGCTGCGGTCGATTGCGGCGAGCAGCGAGCCTTCGCGTCCGCCGGACAGCGCCTGCGTCAGTTCGAGGTTGCGCCGCGTCGCCGCGTCGATCTGCATCGCGCCGCCCATCGCCTCGCGGATCGGCGGGCGCAGCAGCGGCATCCGGCCCTTCTGCGTCAGGTCGAGGTAATCGGCGATCGCGCCCATCGCCGCCAGTTCGGCGCGCGAAAAGCTGGCGAAACCCTCCAGCGTCTCGACCTGGAACAGCGCGCAAAGCCGCCGGTTCGCCGCCGCGCTGTCGAAGCTGCCGGCAGGAAGCTCGGTCAGCGCCGCGCCAGCCTCGGCCGCGATCTCGTCAAGGCGCGCGCCTTCGGCGACCAGCAATTCGCGCGGGGCGTGGCGGGCCATTTCCGGGGCAAGGCGCGGCGCGGGGCAGGGCATGACCCGAAACTCCCCGGTCGAGATGTCGACCCAGGCCAGCGCGGAATCGTCCCGAACCGTGGCGAAGCTTGCCAGGAAGTTGTGCCGCCGCGCCTCCAGTAGCGATTCCTCGGTCAGGGTGCCGGGTGTAACGAGGCGCACCACGTCGCGGGCGACGACCGATTTCGCGCCGCGCTTCTTCGCCTCGGCCGGATCCTCCATCTGCTCGGCGATGGCGACGCGGAAGCCCTTGCGGATCAGGGCCAGAAGATAGCTTTCCGCGGCATGGACCGGCACGCCGCACATCGGGATCGGCTCTCCCAGATGGGTGCCGCGCTTGGTCAGGGCGATGTCCAGCGCGGCCGAGGCGGCGATCGCGTCCTCGAAGAACATCTCGTAGAAATCGCCCATCCGGTAAAACAGCAGCGTCCCCGGATTGGCTTCGCGGATCGCGAGATACTGGGCCATCATCGGGGTCGGTTGGTCGGTCATCATCTGCCTTGCGGTGTCGCGGTAAGCCCTTCTATTGGATGATGGCGGGGATGCAAACATCGCATGCCGACTATGCTGAATCTGCGGTGACAGTTAGCTTTGCTTGGTGCATCGTAGCGCGAAATATGTGGTTCGAGGGCCCGAATGAAAGCAGTGTTGGGGGCGGTGGCGTTGTGCTGCAGCCTGACGGCGGCAGAAGCCGCCTGCCCGGATGTGTCGCTGATGCAGAACGCGGCGCGTGGCTGGATCGCCGGACAGCGCCTGCCCGATCCTCTGGTCCGCAACATGGACGATGCGCGCTGCGCCTATACCTCGTTCCGCGCCGTGCTGGAGGCCGAGCTTGGCCCGCCGGTGGGCGTGAAGGTCGCCTTCACCTCACCCGAGGTGCAGAAACGCTTCGACATCGACGAGCCGGTCGCGGGCCTCTTCTTCTCGTCCATGCTGCTGGCGGATGGCGCGCGCGTCAGCCTCAAGGGCAGCCGCTCGCCCCTCTATGAGGCGGATCTGGTCGTGGTCGTCCGCGACAGCTCGATCATGCGGGCCCGCACGCGCGAGGAGGTGGCCGCCGCCCTCTCGGAAGTGCGCCCCTTCATCGAGTTTCCCGACATCGCCCTCTCGCGCGGTTCCGTTCCTACCGCACCGCTGATGGCGGCCTATGGCGTCACGCCATGGCGCGGGGTGATGGGCAAGGGCATCGCGCTTGCCGATCTGGAGGATCCGGTCGAGGCGCTGGAGGAGATGAGCGTCTCGTTGCGACTGAACGGAAGCACCATCGCCGTCGCACGGGGCGAGTTGCTGCTTGGTCACCCCCTCGACGTGGTTCTGTGGCTGGTCGAGCAGGGCGGCTATGAGCTGAAGCCGGGCTCGATCATCTCGCTCGGATCATTCGCGAGCTTCGACGCACCCGCGCCGGGGCAGAGGATCGAGGTCGAATACAATCTGGCCGGGCAGATCATGCAGGCCCGCGCCTCGATCGTTCCCTGAGCGGGTAAAATTTCGGGCGTGATCGAAAAATTCGCTTTGAAGGGCAGGGGGTTGTGTCGCTAGACTGTCACGGGGCAGCGCTAGGTGGCAGGGTGGCCGCCGATTGCGGCTCGGGTCCGAACGGAGTTTGCGACATGACGTATCAATCCACTGCGGCGGGGATCGCCGCCCTGATCGCCCTGGCCTCGTCCGGGGCCGCCACGGCTCAGGATCTGGCGGCGCTGGAAACCGCCGCCAAGGCAGAAGGCATGCTGACGACGATCGCCCTGCCGCATGACTGGTGCGGCTATGGCGCGGTGATCGACGGCTTCAAGAAGAAGTATCCCGAGATCCAGGTGAACGAGCTGAACCCCGACGCGGGCTCGGCCGACGAGCTTGAGGCGATCCGCGCCAACAAGGACAACAAGGGTCCGCAGGCCCCCGACGTGATCGATGTCGGCCTGTCCTTCGGCCCGCAGGCCAAGGCCGAGGGGCTGATCCAGCCCTACAAGGTCGCGACCTGGGACACGATCCCGGCGGATGCCAAGGACGCCGACGGCCATTGGTATGGCGACTATTACGGCGTGATGGCCTTTGGCGTGAACACCGATCTGGTGGATGCGGCGCCGAAGTCGTGGAAAGACCTGACCAAGCCCGAATATGCCAATGCCTTCGCGCTGGCCGGTGATCCGCGCGCCTCGGCGCAGGCGATCATCTCGGTTCTGGCCGCAGGCATCGCCAACGGCGGCGAGGCGGGCGAGGCTTCGGGGCAGAAGGGCCTTGAGCTGATGGCCGAGGTGAACAAGGCCGGGAACTTCGTCCCGGTGATCGGCAAGTCGGCGACCATCGCGCAGGGCGCGACGCCGATCGTCACCGCATGGGACTATAACCTCCTCTCGTGGCGCGACGGCCTGAACGGCAACCCGCCGGTCGAGGTCATCATCCCCGAGGACGGCGTCGTCGCCGGCGTCTATGTGCAGGCGATCTCGGCCTTCGCGCCGCATCCGAACGCCGCGAAGCTGTGGATGGAGTATCTCTATTCGGACGAGGGGCAGCTTGGCTGGCTCAAGGGCTATTGCCACCCGATCCGCTTCAACGACCTCGTGAAGAACGGCAAGGTTCCGCAGGAGCTGCTGGACGCGCTGCCCGAGGCCTCGGCCTATGAGAAGGCGATCTTCCCGACGCTGGAACAGCAGGAGGCCAACAAGAAGGTCGTGACCGAGGGCTGGGACAGCGTCGTCGGGGCCGCGGTCAAGGAATGACGTGATGGCCCCGCCCTTTGCAGGCGGGGCCGCCATAACGATGGGGCGGCGATGAACAGGTTTGGCTGGAACTGGCTGGGCGTCCTGCCCTTTTTCGCCTTCGCGCTGCTGTTTCTGGTGCTGCCGACGATGAACATCGTGATCGGCGCGTTCCGGAACCCGGCGGGAGAGTTCACGCTTGCGAACCTCGCCGGGCTGTCCTCGCCCCGGATCGTCGACAGCTTCGTGATCTCGATCCAGATCTCGCTGGCCTCGGCGGCGCTGGGCTGCCTGATCGGTTTTGCCATGGCGGCGGCGGTGGTGATGGGCGGCATCCCGGCATGGGTCCGGGGGCCGCTGATGACCTTTTCGGGCGTCGCCTC
>Ga0160459_100430_pt1 | contig 17039 bp, 16 predicted proteins | sample HID1973K_E6MG_FD_108208 | JGI IMG/M metagenome (GOLD analysis project Ga0160459, IMG submission 108208) | Enriched mosquito-associated microbial communities from UW Madison campus, WI, USA - HID1973K_E6 MG | ecosystem: Host-associated > Arthropoda: Insects > Digestive system > Unclassified ... | reverse complement strand
GCGCTGCGCGAACCCGTGCGGCTCGGCGGCGGCCTGTCGAAGGACAAGATGCTCGACCGCGCCTCGCAGGTGCGCGGCTGGGATGCCCTGAAGCGCTTCGGCGAGCGCCTGCGCGACTTTCATCCCGAACAGGTGCGCGCCGTCGCCACCAATACGCTGCGCGTCGCGAAGAACGCGCACGATTTTCTCGTCGAGGCCGAAAACGCGCTCGGCTTTCCGATCGAAGTCATCGCCGGGCGCGAAGAAGCGCGCCTCATCTACGCGGGCGCCGCGCATTCGGTGCCGGCGAGCGCGGGCAAGCGGCTCGTGGTCGATATCGGCGGCGGCTCGACGGAATTCATCATCGGCTCGCATTACACGCCGATCCACATGGAAAGCCTTTATATCGGCTGCGTGAGCCATAGCCTCCAGTTCTTCCCGGCCGGCAATGTCGACGAATACACGATGCGTCAGGCCGAGCTCGCCGCCAAGCGCGAAATCCAGATCATCTCGCACGAATACAAGCACACCGGCTGGGATCAGGCGATCGGCTCGTCGGGCACGGCGCGCGCGCTCGCGGAACTGATCGAGGCGAACGGCTTCAACGACGAAGGCATCACGCACGGCATCTCGCGCGGCGGCCTGGAGAAGCTGAAGCGCGCGCTCATCAAGGCGGAGAACGTGAATCGCCTGAAGCTCGTCGCGCTGAAACCGGACCGCGTGCCGGTGCTGGCGGGCGGGCTGTCGATCATGCTGGGCGTGTTCGAGGAACTGGGCATCGACTACGCCGACACCACCGACGCCGCGCTTCGTCTGGGCGTCCTCTACGATCTGCTCGGACGCTCGCAGCATCAGGACATGCGGACGGTGACGGTCGAAGGCTTCAAGCGGCGCTACGGCGTCGATGCGGCGCAGGCCGAGCGTATCGGCGAACTCGCAATCAGCTTTTACGACCAGCTCGGCGAGCCCGACAAAGACGTGCGCGAAGAGAACCGCATGTTCCTCGCGTGGGCGGCGTCGCTGCATGAGATCGGCCTGTCGATCGCGCATAGCGCGTATCACAAGCATTCCGCGTATATCGCCAGCAACGCCGACATGCCCGGCTTCTCGCGCACCGATCAGGCGCGGCTCGCCGCGCTCGTGCTGGGCCACGCGGGCAAGCTGGGCAAGCTCGCGCAGGCCCGCGACGTCGAATGGACGCTGCTGTTCTGCCTGCGGCTCGCGGCGCTCTTGTCGCGCCGGCGCGCGGATGTCGGGCTGCCCGGCATCGAGGTGAGGAAGGCGGGCGGCGGCTTCGAAGTGCATCTGCCGAACGACTGGGTGACCAATAATCCGCTCACCGATTACAGCCTCGTTCAGGAGGCGATGGAATGGGAGAAGATCGGCCGCCCGTATCGCGTGGTGTACACGGGCGACTGATGCCGCAACGAAAAGGCCCAGTCGCTGGGGCCTCGTCGTTTCAGGACTTCAACGTCCCTGCATGTCGCCGATGAAGTGCCGCGCGTAACGCGCGTTGATCTCGGAGAGACGGAAGAGCGTGAGGAAGTCGGCGGTATTGAAGTCCGGATCCCAGGCCGGCGCGCCGCAGATCTTCGCGCCCAGACGCAGATAACCCTTCACGAGCGGCGGCGCGCTCACGTTCGCACCCGTGCGCAGCTCCTCGACCGGCAGCGGCGTGTGCGGGAAGGCGCGGTATTCGGGCGCGGTGAGCGCATCGGCGGGCAGCGAGCAGTACAGGTTCGCCGCATAGTGCCCGCCGTCGATCATGCCGACGCTCGCGCAGCCGAGCATCGTTTCGTAGCCGTTCTGCATCATGTAGGCGGCGAGGCCGCCCCACAGCGACATGATCACCGCGCCGTTGCGATAGTCGGGATGCACGCACGAACGGCCCACTTCGACGAGCTTCGGCCGCAGATGCGTCAGGCGCGATACGTCGAACTCGCTTTCGGCGTACAGACGGCCGATGCGCGCGGCCTGATGCGGCGGCAGCACGCGATAGGTGCCGACCACCTGCAGCGTGTCGAGATCGCGCACGAGCAGGTGATCGCAGTAGGCGTCGAATGCATCGACATCGAGTCCGGCGGGGCCGGAAAGGCGCGCGCCCATTTCTTCCGAGAACACGCGATAGCGCAGGCGCTGTGCGTCGCGCAGGGCGTCGTCGTCGCGCGCCCACGCGACTTGCAGGCGCTCGCGGCCCGCGATGGTTTCCGACGTGCGTGGAAGGTGGCGGCGCGAATCGAGCGAGAGCGATGATGCTCCGCGTTGCAGGACAGGCGTCGGCAGATCTTGCATTGGCGTTCCTCGACAGGACGTGGCTGTGGCTTCAAGTCCTCGCCAATGTAGTAACGCGCGGTGACGCTCGCATGGCATCGCAATGACGTTTCGATGAAACGACACGCGCGCGCACGCACGTTCGACGCCTTTTCGCCGACGCTCAGAGCAGGTCCGGATTGATCACCGCGCGCAGCACGACGTGGCCGTCGCCGCCGCGCGTGCGCCCCTGAAACCACCAGATGCCAGATTTTTTGATCGACCACTCCGCTTCGTGACCGGTAAAAAGCAGCGCGGCGACGCGGCCGAGCGTCGGCTGATGCCCGATCACGACGACCGTTTCCGCGACGCCATCGGGCCAGCCGGCGGCATCGAGCACGGCCTGCGCGCTTTCGCCCGGCGCGAGCGCATCGATCACGCGGTAGCGGTCGCCGAAGGCTTCGGCGGTCTGAATGGTGCGCGTGGCGGGGCTGGCGAGCAGCACGGCGTCGTCGTCGATGCGCGACTTCAGCCACTTGGCGATGCCCTGCGCCTGTTTGCGTCCGCGCGGCGTGAGCTGTCGCGCGAGATCGCTCGACGCCTGATCTTCCGCTTCGGCGTGACGCCAGAGAATGAGGTTCATCGATTGTCTCCCGGTGATGAGGTTCGTTGTCGCGGCTTCGACAGGATACGCATGCTTGCGGCGGCGCATCAGGCACGCTACAATTCGCGGCTCGACGGAGCGTAGCGCAGCCTGGTAGCGCATCTGATTTGGGATCAGAGGGTCGAAGGTTCGAATCCTTTCGCTCCGACCACGATACACGAAGGGGTTACAAGTTACGGCTTGTAACCCCTTTGTCTTTTCGACGCTCGTCCGGGAGTCTCATGCCGCGTATCGTTTCCGCCTTTCTTTGTGCCGCATTCGTCGCGCTCGGGCTTGCCGCCTGCGCCGAACCGCAGCACAAGCATCCGCCGCAGGATCCGCCCGACTACAAGGGCGTGCCCACGGACATGACGCCGCCTTCGATGATCGAGCCGCCCGCAAAGCCGCAGTAATACTTCGTCGGTCGCAAAAAGGCGAAGCCCCGATGCGGGCACACCGGGGCTTCTGACCCGCATCGACTGTTGTTCGCGCGGAGATCGACGCGGGCTCAGGCCAGTCTAGGAATATCCGCCGCGCGCGAGTGTATGGGCTTGTTTCCGAGCGTAACGGGATGCAAGAACGTTCGCGGGCGCAGACTCGGAAAACGCTACCTGCCGCACAATTCAGAAGACTCGTTTGAGCGAAGTTTTTGCCGGGCATGTATCATCGGCAGACTTGTTTCAAAATGTATCTGCCATGAATCTGCTGTGGGCTTTTGCCGCCGTTGCGCCGCTTGGCGTGGCATCGCTCGTTGCGTTTGCCGCGCATATCGATCCGTTGTCGGGGCACTGGCGCACGCCGACCCGATCAGGCGGCGAGGACGAAACCGCCGACGCCTGATCTGCGAGCGTCACTGCTTGCAGCGGATCACCATCGAGCGGTTCTTGATATTCGCCCCGAAAATCCCGCCGACGGACCCGCCCGCGGTCGCGCCATTGTCGGCATCCTTCGAAATCACGTCGTATCCATACGCGCCGCACGTTTCGCCCGCCTGCTTGTAGCAGGCCGCCCAGCTCGTGCTCGCGTCGCTGCCACTGCAATTGACCGCGAAGCCGGTATCGCCCGAAGGCAGATAGGTCATCGTCGTCGTGTGCGCGCAGCCGGCGAGCGCGCCGGTCAGCGCCAGCGCCGCGCCGAGCGCGGCCGTGTTCATCCTCTTCGTCAATCTCATCGATCTTCCTTGTAACGTCCGCCGGGCGTTCAACGCGGCGGAAGGTAGCGCGCCGGGTCCGCCGAGCGGCCCATGTAGCGCACTTCGAAATGCAGCATCGTGCGATTGCTGTCGGTATCGCCCATTTCGGCGATTTGCTGGCCCTGCTGCACGGTCTGACCTTCCTTGACCAGCAGCACGCGATTGTGGGCGTAGGCGGTCAGATAATCGTCGTCGTGCTTGACGATCAGCATGTTGCCGTAGCCGCGCAGGCCGTTGCCCGCATAGACGACATTGCCGGTCGCGGCGGCGACGACGGGCGTGCCCGCCGCATTGGCGATGTCGATGCCCTTCGAATTCTTGCCGTCGAAGCTGCGGATGACGCTGCCCTGCGCCGGCCAGATGAGCGTCACGCCCGGTCCGGCCTTCTGCGATGAGGCTTGTGCACTGGCATCGCTCTTCGCGCTGCCTGCTGCACCTGTGGCACCCGCTGCACCCGCCGCCGATGAATCGGCCGCTGTCGCGCTGCCCGCCGGCGGCGCGATGCGCAGCACCTGGCCGACCTCGATCGCATCGGGATTCGTGAGCCCGTTCCAGCGCTTGAGGCTCGCCACCGAGGTGCGTTTCTCGCGCGCGATCTTTGAGAGCGTGTCGCCGCGCTCCACCCGATAAAAGCCCGGCGCGACCGGCCCCGTTCCACAAGCGGCCAGGACTGCGATAAGCGATGCGCAGACGAGCCGTCGAATTGTTTTTTGCAAACCTGACCTCGCAAAGCACCGCCGCGAGCCGTGCACGACACAGCCGCGCGGCGAACCGAAAGGCAGGATTTTACCGTCTCGGGTTTCCCCGGACAGAAAGCCGCCTTGCGCGGGCGGCTCGGTCTTACTTGTCGGCTGCGACGACGAGCCGGAGCGAGGCTGTCTCGGTCTTGCCCGGCGCGAGCCAGCGCAGCCCGCGGCCGTTGTGGATGGCGTCGGGCAGGCCGATCCACGGCTCGACGCAATAGAAGTCCGACGTGTCGGCTTCGGTCCAGGTCGTGACCGCGTACCACGGCACCGAATCCGGCTGATGCAGCTCGAAGCTGACCGTGCGGCCGGGCAGGTTCAGCAGCATCGGCTCATCGGACTGGCGCGTGAGGCAATGAAACGTATCGACGATGCTCGCATCGGCCAGCGAATAGCGCGGCAGACCCGGCTCGGCGTCGCTGATCGAGCCGTCCGGCAGTTGCCGGCGCCGTTCGGTGCGCGGCAGCTCGACACTGCTTTGCGCGCGCTGGCCGTGCGGCAGATGAAAGTAGAAATGATGCCCCGCGTACCAGGGCAGCGCGACTTCGCCCGGATTCGACGTCGTGAGCTCGACTTCGAGCGTGTTGCCGTCGACGATGCGGTACGCCGCCTCGAAGCGGAACGCGAACGGATAGCCGTCGCGGGTGGCGTCGCTGTCGACGAGCGTCATGCGCAGACCGTGGCCGTCGGCGTCGCGGGTGCAGGAGAAGGGCAGGTTGCGCGCGAAGCCGTGTGTCGGCAGCGCGTGCACGACGCCTTCCGGATCGCGCCATTTGCCGATTTCGCCATCGACGAAATGCCGCCCGAGGAACGGAAAGAGCAGCGGATTGCCGCCGCGGATCTTCGCCGGGTTTGACCAGTCGGGCGCGTCGGGCCAGTGCACGACCGGCTCGCCGCCGACGCGCCAGGTCATGAGCCGGCCGCCCGCGCGCGGCGCGAGCTGGATGGCGGCGCCGTCGCGCTCGATTTCGATGATGTCGGTTTCCGGTGACATGATGGCAGGACGCTCCGTTGGGTGGCTTGTCGCCGCGCGTCGCACTGCGCGACCCGCAATCGACGATTCTGCCTTGGAATTCTGTACGGAAAAACCCTTTGCGGGAAATTGCGACTGAGCAAGGTCTTTGCAATATGTTGTTATATGGCCCGTGTGTTGGGAATCAGACGGACAGGGAGTGACCATGGATCTGGCGATGGCAATGGGCGTCGCGATGTTCGGCCTTTTCGGCGCGAGCACGGCAATCTTTCTCTACAAGCTGAAGGTCTGACGGGCGAACGCGGTTCGGCAACGCCGTACGCGTGGTTTCTTTCGTACCGCTTATATCCAGCTTTCGATAATTCTTCGTTTTGCCGACGATCGACTGTCGGCGCAATTTGTGTGCGGTTAGCGCTTGGCGCTCGATTTCGCCACCGGCATAATCGGTCCCGTTTGCGCGCCGTATCGCTTTTCCTTCCTGTTCCAGATCCCCGTCCGCCCCGTTCGTCTTCGCGTGCGCGAGGGATGGAACTGCACGGCGCGTCCCTCATCCTCCTCAAAAAAGGACCGACGCGTGACCCTGTGGTTTCTCGTATTCTTGAGCGTGCTTCAAGGCGTGACCGAACTCTTTCCGGTCAGCAGCCTCGGGCATACGCTGCTCGTCCCCGGCCTGATCGGCATGCATATCGACAAGCATGCGCCGCAATTGCTGCCATTTCTCGTTGCGCTGCATCTCGGCACGGCCATCGCGCTGCTCTGGTATTTCCGCACACGCTGGATCGCGCTGATCCGCGGCTTCTTCGCATCGCTCGGCGGCCGCAGGAACGATGACGGTCACATGATGTGGGCGCTCATCATCGGCACGATTCCGACGGGTATTGTCGGGCTGCTGCTCGAAAAGCGGCTCGAGGCACTTTTTCACGATTTGCGGATCGTCGCGGCGGCGCTGATCGTCAATGGCGTGCTGTTGTGGCTGGGCGACCGTTTGCAAAAGCGCCGCGCGATGCAGGCACCCGACAAGCTCACGTTCAAGCAGGCGTTTCTGGTCGGCCTGGCGCAGATCGGCGCGCTGATTCCGGGCTTCTCGCGCAGCGGTCTGACGATGATCGCGGGCGTCGGCGCGGGACTCACGGCCGAGGCGGCGGCGGAATTCTCGTTCCTGCTCGGCACGCCGATCATCTTCGCGGCGGGCGTGCTCGAACTGCCGAAGCTGTTGCACGCGCCGGGACAACTGGCCGACGCGGTGCTGGGCGGCGTGCTGACGGGAATCGCGGCGTATCTGAGCGTGCGTTTCCTGATGCGCTACTTCGAAGGGCACGGCAAGCTCGCGTCTTTCGGCGTGTATTGCGTGATCGCGGGCATCTTCTTCTTCGGCTGGTTCATGATGCATCCGCAACCGGTGTGATGAAGCTGGGACAAGCGGGGCGGCGAATGAGGTAAAATCGCCGTCTCTTCTGATCCGCGGCTGCTTCGTTGTTCCGGCCGCGCGTTCCGGTTCTCCGCCCTTAGCTCAGCTGGATAGAGCAACGGCCTTCTAAGCCGTAGGTCACACGTTCGAGTCGTGTAGGGCGGGCCAGTAGAATCAAAGACATAGCCCGGTTCTCGCGATCGGGCTTTTTGCTTTCCGGGCTTCGTGTAGGCGAATTCGGCGACGTCAGGTGGCCCGAATGCTCAGCGGTTTTGGTTAGGCCGTGCTTCGCGCGACGAAGACAAACTTTGACATTGCCGTAGAATCGGCGGCGCGGAGTCATACCGTATTCTGTGAAGTCCGGCGCGTGGTTGCGCTGGGACGGGCTTGGCAGCCTGGTGACCAGATGTAACGACCCGTGAGCCCGCGCAATGTGGGCTTACGTTAGCTGCGCTTTGACAAGAAGTGCAGCTAGAGATCGCGTGCGCCCTCGGACCAAGGAAGCACGTTGCTTTGTCGCGCCTATGGGCGGGACGTGGCAGGGAACCCGAAAGGGTTGCCGGTATGGTCGTATTGGTCCCGGTCTGCCAACCTTGTCACTGTTCCCGCCCGCCCCTTCATTCGAAGGGTGCGGCTCAGGGCTTCACACAGGAGCGAGCATGGGTAAAAGAAAAGTTCTTACCGTAACCGGGGCTGTTAGCATCGACCACCGAATTGGCCAGATAGCTGCCAGCATCAAGCGAGCGCAAGAGACGGTCACACATCAAAGGCAATCACTCTGCGACGAACAAGCGATGCGGCTAGAACGCGTTGACGCTGCCTTGTCTCTTGCACTTGCGAGTGCGAAGTTGTCGATGGAGTTTTTCAAGGAGGCGCGTTCGTCGTTGCGCCCGATGGACGCCACCGAACAGCATGTGATCGAAGAACTTGTTGATAGCGGCGTAGCGCCAAAGACTCACCAGCAGTTGCAAGGAAGTTAAGCCTGCGTCCGCGCCGTCGCGTCAGCCGCTAAGGGCGGGCCAGATGCCCGCGTCGAGCCCAGTCTTTGCGACTGGGTGGGCCCACTTGGCCCACTTCCTGCCCCTCTCCCACCCGCGTGCGCGCCCGATCTCCCGTAGTCCGGCGCCCCGCAACGCATCGGCAAAATTAACCATCTCGTACAAGCAATCGCGCCGCCCATCCACAGTGCGCCGATGCATCACCGTGGCGCGTGGTGCGCCACAACGGTGACGGCAACAGGCCGGATCGACTCAAGAGGGATGATTTGAACAATCGAGCATACGAAACCAGCCCGGCGCAATGCTCGCTATGGAACCGCAAGCAATCGCGCCTGCCTCCGGAATCGCGGCGCGTGCTGCTCGCGCTGTCGGAGCGCGTGCTCGGCGCATCGCTTGCGTCGCTGTTCGAGCTGAAGGGCTTTCCGGCGCAACTCGCGCTCGATGCGTCATCGGTCAGAGTCATCGTCGAGGAATGGCGTCCGCATGTGCTCTTTCTCGACACGCGCATCGGCGGTTGCGGCAACTACGCGCTGGTTCGCGCGCTACGCGGCGCCGACGACGATGCGCGTCGCCTCATCATCGCGATGAGTGGCTTCCTGCCCGAAGAACCGATCGCGCGTCTCAAGGAAGCGGGCTACGACGGACATTGTCGCCGCCCGTGTCCCGTATGGCAGATGACCGATCTGCTCGATGAGTTCTTCGCATGTCTTGCGGTGCGCTGAGTCCGTCCTCGCGCGGCCGCATCGCGCGCGCATAGCTGCGCGGCCCGAACACGACATTGAGCGCGATCATCGCGACGAGGCTCGCGGCGAGCATCATCCACGACATCGAGAAACCGCCGCTCACATCGCGCACGATGCCCGCGGCGACCGGCGCCAGCGCCGCGATGACGAAGCCCACGCCCTGCACGAACGCGACGAGCCGCGCGGCGAGTGCGGGGTCGTCGGCGTGATCGAGCGTCAGCACGAGCGTGAGCGCGAAGACGCCGCCGAGGCCGCCGCCCAGCAGCGCGACCGCCGCGATCGGCGCGGAAAGCGGCGCGAACAGCAGCAGACCAAAGCCGCACAATTGCGCGACGAGGCCGAGCGCCAGCCACGGACGCCGATCCCGGCCACGTCCGAAATGCGACGCCGCCATCGGCAACAGCAACGCGGATGACGCCTGAAACACCGTGAGCATCGCGAGCAGCGTGCCGCTTTCGGTCACGCCGCGGCCGAGTTGCTGGTAGTACGCGGGCATCCACGCGACGAGGCACGTATAACCGCCGTTGACGAGCCCGAAGAAGATCCCGAGCGTCCACGCGCGACGATTGAGAAAGAGCGACGGCATGGGCTTCGCATTTCGCGTCGATGAGACGCGAGGCAAAGCATCGGCGCGCATCAGGAGCATCCACACCGCGAGCGCGAGCAGCGCGGGCATCGCCCAGGACGCCAGGCCCGCCTGCCACGAGACGCGCGACGCGACCGCCGGCGTGATGCTCGCGCCGAGTCCGCCGCCCGCCATGATCGATGCCGAATAGAGACCCATCGCGAAGGGCAGGCGCGCGGCGAAGCGCGTCTTCATCACGCCGGGCAAAAGCGCCTGAATGACCGCGACGCCCGTGCCCGCAATCGCCGCGCTCACGATCAGCGCAGCCGCGTTCCCGGCGAACCAGCGGCCCGCGCAAGCCACGACGATCGCCACGAGCCCGATCGCGACGCCGCGCCCGTTGCCGATCGCCGTCGACAGCGCGCTCGCGCCGAACGCGCATACGCCCATCGCGACGACGGGCAGTCCGGTCAGCATCGACGCGCCGCGAAACGACAGCCCCGTCGCCGACAGGATCACGCCCATCAGCGGACTCACCGACGTCAGTAGCGGCCGCAGATTCAGCCCGATCGCGACGATCACCGCGAGCCACGCCAGGTTCGATGCGCGCGGGTTCATCGCGTGAACTCCGATGAAACCGGTGTGCCGTTCGCCATCACGAAGCGGCGCGGCGGGCGCATCGCGACGGCCTGCGCGACCGTGTCCGCATCGACGAGCACGAGGTCTGCGCGCATGCCCGGCGCGAGGCCGTAGTCCGCGAAGCCGCAGGCGCGGGCCGCGTCGATCGACACGCAATCGAACGCGGCGGCGAGATCGTCGTCGCGGCGCAGGTCGTAGCGCATCGCGATCAGCATCGCGCGCTCGAGCATGTCGGGCGAGCCGAAGGGCGTCCACGCGTCGCGGATGCCGTCGTTGCCGCCGAACAGCGTCACGCCCGCCGCGCGCGCTTCGCGCAACGACGGCACCGGAACCGATGCGGGCGCGGTCGTCAGAAGCGCGACGTTCGCGCGCGCGATGCGCTCGAGCAGCGCGCCGCGCCGCGCGTCGGGCAACGCGCCGAGACAGAACGCGTGGCTTACGACTACGCGCCCCTGATAACCATGCGCCTCGACGCGATCGAGCAGCAGGTCGAACGTGAACGCGCCGAGATCGCCCGGCTCGTGCAGATGCATGTCGATGGGCTTGCCGTGCTTGGTCGCGAGCGCGAACGTGACATCGAGCGAGGCAGCCGGATCGCCGTCGATCGAGGACGGATCGAGCGCGCCGAGCACATCGGCGCCGTTCGCCAGCGCGGCGTCGAGCAACTCACGCGTGCCGGGGCGCTTCAGCACGCCCGATTGCGGAAACGCGACGATCTGCATGTCGAGCACATCGGCGAGCGCGGCGCGGGTATCGCAGACGCCTTCGAGATGACGCAGGCCCGCATCCGTATCGATGTCGACGTGCGTGCGCAGGCGCGTCGTGCCTTCGCGCAGGAACGCGAGCGCCAGCGCGCGCGACGCTTGCGCGGCGTCGTGGCCGCTTTTTGCGCGCCAGCGCCGCTCGTTCTCGATCCGGTCGATGAGACGCGGCCCGACCGCGTTGCGATACCACGGCATGCCCCACGTGGTCTTGTCCAGATGCGTGTGCCCTTCGACGAAACCCGGCAACAGCAGCGCGAGCGCGGCATCGACGACGGTATCGCCGGGCGCAGGCGTGCGCTCGCCATGGGGAACGATCGCGTCGATGGTCGTGCCGGTTACGCGCACATCCGCCGGCGCACCGCCGAACGGTCGTGCGTTGACGATCCAGGTCGATGGATTCATACGATGGATTCCTCCCATGGTTCATGCAGTTTGGTTGACCATTCTAGCAGTGTTTGGTCAACCAAAAATACGCGTGACCTGATAGACCGAATTCGCGCCCGAGCGTGCGCTCTCGCTACAATGCGAATCAACGCAAGCACGACAGGCATCATGGCATCACGCAAGGAAACATCATCGAACGAAGCCGCGAGCGAAAGCTCGCCCGACGAGCGCGTCTACGCGGCGATCAGCTCCGCGCTATTGCACGGCAAGCTCGCGCCCGGCGCGCAGCTCGTCGAGCGCGAACTCGCCGCCGCCTTCGACTGCACGCGCGGCACGATCCGCAAGGTGCTGGCGCGGCTCGGCGCCGAAGGCAAGCTCACGCTCGAAGCCAATCGCGGCGCGTTCGTGCCGTCGCCCACGCCCGCCGACATCCGCGAGGTCTATCGCGCGCGGCAAGTGGTCGAGGCGGGCATCGTCGCGGCGCTGTGCGGCACGCTGTCGGCGCAGGCGAAGCGCGCGTTGCGCGCGCATGTCAAGGCCGAGCAGCGCGCGGTGAAGGCGGGCAGCGTCGCGGATTGCGTGCGCCTCGCGGGGCATTTTCATCTGCTGCTCGCGGAACTGGCGGGCGCACGGGAAGTGCAGGCGTTTCTCGCCCAGCTCGTCGCCAAGACCGAGCTCTACAAGGCGCTGTTCGATCCGACCAAGCTGTCGAATTGCGCATCGGACGAACACGGACGTCTCGTCGATGCATTGGAGGAGGGCGCGCTCGATATCGCGCTCACCGCTATGCGCACGCATCTCGACGAGCTGGAAGAGCGCGTGCTCGCGCAGGCGAGCGCGACGCGCACGAACGATCTGGCGACGCTCTTCGCGGGCGCCTGAGCATCGATAAAAAAACGGGCCGCGGCGTGACAGCCGCGGCCCGTTTCGTTTTGCATCGCCGAACGAGAACGCCTTACTGCGAGAAGTCGAGCGCGTTGGTCAGGTCGCCCATCTTCTGTGCGCCGTTCGACACCAGCGCGGCGTCGCGCGCGGCGATGCCCGGCAGCGTCGGCAGGCTGAAGCGTTTCGTGATGAAGCGCAGGATCGACGTGGTGTCGTACTGCGTGTGATCGACGAAACCCTTCTTCGCGTACGGCGAGATGACGAGCGCCGGAATGCGCGTGCCCGGACCCCAGCGGTCGCCCTTCGGCGGCGCGACGTGATCCCAGAAGCCGCCGTTTTCGTCGTAGGTCACGACGACGACCATGTTCTTCCACTGCGGACTCTTCTGCAGATGGGAGATCAGATCGGCGATGTGCTGGTCGCCCTGCGCGACATCCGTATAACCGGCGTGCTCGTTCAGGTTGCCCTGCGGCTTGTAGAACGAGACTTGGGGCAGCGTGCCCGCGTCGATCGCCTTGATGAACTCCGAGCCGTTGGTGCCGCCGTCGAGCAGATGCTGCGCGCGGTTGGCCGTGCCCGGCGCGAGGTCGGCGAAATAGTTGAACGGCTGATGGTGCGTCTGGAAATCAGGCACCACGTTGACCGCGCCGTTGATGACCGAACGGTCCGCCAGCGCCGCACCCCACGAGCCGCCGTACCACGCCCAGCTCACCCCGGCGCTGTTCAGCAGATCGCCGATGTGCTGCTGCGTCTGCGGCGGCAGCGTGGTGGCCTGGCTCGGGTCCGCGAGGTTCGGATCGCCGCCCGTCGCCGGCTTGTTGCCGCTCGGCTGATACGGCGGCTGCATCGTGTTGATCGCGAAGAAGTCGGGCGTGAGGTTGCCCGAGTTCACGAAGAGCCCCTGCGTGTTGCCGGTGAGCGCAGAACCCGCCGCCTTCGCGAGCTTGAGCGAAACGCCGTCGGCGTTCACGGCGGAGATCGAACTGGCGGCCACGCTCTTGTCGGCGTTCGGATAGACCGGCGTGCAGGCGCAGACGAGCCACTGGTGGTTCAGGAACGAGCCGCCGAACGCGCCCATGAAGAAGTTGTCCGCCAGCGTGTACTGCTGCGCGATCTTGTAGAGCGGCAGCTTGTCCGGCGGCGTGTCGTAGTGGCCCATCACGAGACCGCCCGAATCGCCCCATGCGGCGAACTTGTCGTTCTTGCCGCCGTCGATCTGCATCTGGTTCTCATAGAAGCGGTGATACAGATCGCGCGTGGTGACGTTGAGCTGCGTGTTGAAGCCGTTGGGATCGTCGATCGCGAAGGGCGCGTTCGGCAGGTTCGCCGTCATCGCTTCGGTGATCGCGGGCGTTACGCCCGTCGCCGTCAGGCCGGTCCAGATCTTCGGCAGCGTGGGCAGCACGCTGCCGTCGCGGTCGAGCTGTTGCGCGCTCGCCGCCGTCACGTTCTGCAGGCCGTTCGCGCCGGGAAAGTGCCCGTAGAGATTGTCGAAGCTGCGGTTTTCCGCGTAGATCACGACGACGTTCTTCACCGACGAGATATCGCTGTCCTGATGATCGTCGCCGCCGCATGCGTAGAGGCCGAATGCAACAGTGGCCGCGAGCGGCACCGCGCAAACGAGTTTCTTGTTCATTGAGGTTTCTCTCTTGTGTTGGGGACCGGCGCATGACGCGGGTTTCGTCGTCGGAAAGCCTTTGACGCCGGCGTGCGCAGTGTCGCAACGCAAGTTGACGCGGCCATGTAATAAGGCTTTCGCTTGCGTAATGTTCGCTTAATAAATTTCGGACAATGGGTCCGGCATCAGCGCGTCCCGGCTTGTCACATGAAAGACACACGTGCGACATACGCTTCGGCATCTTTCAATTCCGATGCCCCACGTCCATGTCTTCGATGCGTCCGTCGTTCGTCCTGCGCACTCTCGCGCTCACTGCGTTCACTGCGTTCATCGCAATATCCGCTGCGATGAGCGGCTGCGATTCCCATGCGGCGGCCACGAACGCGAGCACGCCGGCGCAGGCGCCCGCCGCGCCGCAGGCCCAGTCGCGCGCGGCCGTGTTCGCGCATGTGAAGCAGATGACGTCGCTCGGCGAGAAGCTGTTCTTCGATCCGTCGCTGTCGGGTTCGGGCAAGCTCGCGTGCGCGTCGTGTCATAGCCCGGGCCACGCGTTCGGTCCGCCCAACGCGCTGTCCGTGCAACTCGGCGGCAACGACATGCATCAGCCGGGCTTTCGCGCGGTGCCTTCGCTCAGGTACCTGCAGTCGGTGCCGGCGTTCACGCGCCACTTCCATGATTCCGACGACGAAGGCGACGAAAGCGTCGATGCCGGCCCGACCGGTGGCCTGACGTGGGATGGCCGCGTCGATCACGGATCGGACCAGGCGCGCATTCCGCTGCTGTCGTCGTTCGAGATGGGCAGCACGCCCGCCAAGGTCGCGGCGGCGGTGAAGGCGTCGCCCTATGCCGACGATTTCCGCAAGGCATTCGGCGACCATGTCTTCGACAGCGACGAGCGTGCGTTCGCGTCGGTGCTGGAGTCGCTCGAAGCGTTCGAGCAGACGCCTGCCAAGTTCTATCCGTACACCAGCAAGTTCGACGCGTTCCTCGCGGGCCGCGTCAGACTCAACGACGCCGAGATGCATGGCCTTCAGCTCTTCAACGACGAGAACAAGGGCAATTGCGCGTCGTGCCACATCAGCCAGCGCGCGAAGGACGGCTCGCCGCCGCAGTTCAGCGACTTCGGCCTGATCGCACTCGGCGTGCCGCGCAACCGCGCGTTGCCGATCAACCAGAACCCGCATTTCCATGATCTCGGCGCATGCGGTCCGGAGCGGCGCGACCTGAAGGGCCAGGACGAGTACTGCGGCATCTTCCGCACGCCTTCGCTGCGCAACGTCGCGACGCGCAAGACCTTCTTCCACAACGGCATCTATCACAAGCTGGAAGACGTGGTGCGCTTCTATGTCGAGCGCGACACCAATCCGGAGAAGTTCTATCCGGTCTCGAAGAAAGGCGTCGTCGACAAGTTCGACGATCTGCCGAAGCGCTACTGGGCGAACATCAATACCGATCCGCCGTTCGATCGCAAGAAGGGCGACAAGCCCGCGCTCGACGAGGCCGAGATCAGGGACGTCGTCGCGTTTCTCGATACGCTCACGGACGGCTACGATCCGGCCAAGGACAAGGACGCGCAAAAGGGCACCGGCATCAACCAGATGACGTCGACGGCAAACTGAGATGGTGCGGGCTGCGACGCCCGCGCATCATGCTATTCTCGTTGCACCCGATGGCCGGCTCTGCGCGCGAGGCCACGGGCGGACATACCATCGCAACGAGGAGAATCTCCATGCCGATTCGAGATCGAGCGTTCGCTCACGCCTGCATCCGGACGATCGCGGCTGCCGCGCTCGTCGCCGTGAGCGCGGCCGCTTCCGCCGCCAATCTCGGCTTTCTGAACAACACGCCGATCAGCTACATGAAGCAGCGTGATTTGCAGGCGCTCAACAACGCCGCGCAGGTCGCGCTCAATACGAAGAAGGACGGCGAATCGCTCGACTGGGACAACAAGGGCGCCGGCAACACGGTGCCGATCAACGGCACGGTGACGCCGCAAAACAGCTTCGAGTCGGACGGGCTCAAGTGCCGCAAGATCACGATCGTCGCGGAGGCGAAAGGGCAGACGCAGACCTGGACGCCGGTCGCCTGCAAGGCGAGCGACGGCAAGTGGAAGCTCAAGAAGCAGTGATGAACGGGGAACGCAATCGATGACCGGCCGCAGCGTATCGTGCGGCGTGGTCATCCTGAACGCGCAGGGTGACGTGCTGCTGTGCCACGCGACTGAAACCACGCACTGGGACGTGCCCAAGGGCGCCGCCGATCCTGGCGAGAGTCCGCGCGAGGCGGCGTTGCGCGAGCTTGTCGAGGAGACGGGCATCGTGTTGGCCGCCGAGCGGCTCAAGGATCTGGGGCGCTTTGTTTATCGTCGCGACAAGGATTTGCATCTTTTCGCGGTGCGCGTGAGCGAGCAGGAAGTGCAGCTCGAAGACTGCGTGTGTGAGTCGTACTTCCCGCGCTATAGCGATGGCACGATGATTCCGGAGATGGATGCGTACCGCTGGGTCAGTCCGGCGGAAGTCGATGCATTCGCGAGCCGCAGTCTCGCGCGGCTGTTTCAGACGACGTTGTCGCTTGCGGAGCTGCACGAGGCGCTTTAGGTTTGTCGCCGGATCCCGTTGGCGTGTTGGTTTATTGGCGTTGCCCCTGTGCGGGGCGGCAGTCACTTTCTTTGCTGTTGCAAAGAAAGTAACCAAAGAAACAACTTGTCCCATCCGGAACGCTTCACACCGGCCGCGGCACGGGCGAACACATAGGGCACAGCAGTAGCGAGTGCTCTCGTAGGCCATACCCGGCGTGGACCGCGCACGGTCTGACTCATCGCGCCGCGCAACGGACTGGTTCAGCACAAAACGGCTCCGGCCTGCTTCGCGGCCGACCGGTCAATCGGGGATGCGTGTGCGTCCCGATGGTTTCCCTTGCAACCCCGACGGCAGCGCGTAGCGCTGTGCCGAAGCTCTTTCGTGCTGAACCGGCGCCCTAAAAGTTATGGCTTGTCAGACCGTGCGCGGTCCAAGCCCGGTTAGGCCCATGAGGGCACTTGCTACTGAGCCCACGAACAACGAGAGTAGTGGTCAAATTGCGTATGACCGCGGGCGTATCAGGCTGCTTTCTTTGGTTACTTTCTTTGCAGCAGTGTATGGACCGGAGACATCGCTGACAGATGTGCGGGGACATGGTTGACACTTTGGGCATCCCGATGCCCGAGACCCATCATGCCGTGGAACCCCCAGGACACCATGCAACTTCGCCTTGATT
>Ga0160459_100429_pt1 | contig 17039 bp, 21 predicted proteins | sample HID1973K_E6MG_FD_108208 | JGI IMG/M metagenome (GOLD analysis project Ga0160459, IMG submission 108208) | Enriched mosquito-associated microbial communities from UW Madison campus, WI, USA - HID1973K_E6 MG | ecosystem: Host-associated > Arthropoda: Insects > Digestive system > Unclassified ... | reverse complement strand
GGCGAAAAGCTGGGGGCCGTGCTCGTGTGCCCCCTGGGCCACAGCGGCAGCGATAACGGGGTGCTGCTGCTGGCCCGGCCCTCCGGGGGCGGACCCTTCAGCCAAGCCGAGCTGGAATCCAGTGCGCTGTTCGGCAGCAGGGTGGGGCTGGCACTGGGACTGGGACGGGTGCATGCACTGCGCGAACAGAACCTCCTGTTCACCGACAGGGAGCGGATCGCCCGGGATCTGCACGACCTGGTGATCCAGAGGCTGTTCGCCGCGGGCCTGAGCATCCAAAGCCTGCGGCGCTATACCCCGGACCCTGTGGCCCATGAACGGATCGCTGCGGTAACAGCTGAACTGGACGACACCATCCGGAAGCTCCGCGACACCATCTACTCGCTGCGGACCGGCGGGAACCATGAACCGCTGACCAGCCGAATCCTCAAGGTGTCCGAGGAAACGTCCCGGGGCTACTCAGTGGCGCCAGATGTAGTGTTCAGCGGTCCCGTTGACGAGGTCGTCGATGATGACGTCGCGGGACACCTGCTCTCCGTGCTGTCCGAGGGCTTGAGCAACGCCGCACGCCACTCGGGAGCTGCGGACGTGCACGTGGCGGTGACCGCCTCAGCTGACGGTGTGGAGCTTGTCATCAAGGATGATGGCTGCGGATTCGAGGAGCCCGGGCAGACCAGCGGCCTGGCCAACATGAGGCACAGGGCGGAGATGCTGGGCGGCAGCTGCAGCATCGACAGTGCACCAGGAACGGGCACCCGGATCAGATGGTGTGTAGGCCTGCAGTGACAGGGGGCCAACACATCAGGAGGCCTCCGTGCTGTTCCGGGTGACGAACACGGCCGCCTGCGTCCGGCGCTCGAATCCCAGTTTCGCAAGGATGGACGATACGTAGTTCTTCACGGTCTTCTCGGCCAGGAAGAGTTCCTCGCCGATCTGGCGGTTCGTCAGTCCCTGCCCCACCAGCACGAGCACCTTTTTTTCCTGTGCGCTGAGTCCTTCCATCCTCGGGTCCGTCGGGGTCCGGGTCAGTCCCGAGACGATCCGTTCCCGCACCCCGGGCTCGAACAGGGACGCGCCGGTGGCCGCCTTGCGGATACCGGCCAGGAGGTCGTCGCTCCTGATCTGTTTGAGGATGTACCCCGCCGCTCCGGCCAGGACGGCTCCGCGGATCGCCTGTTCGTCGTCGTAGCTGGTCAGGATCAGGCAGTTCAACCGCGGATCGAGCGAACGGACATCGCGGCAGACCTCGATGCCGGTACCGTCCGGCAGGCGGCCGTCCAGTATGGAGATGTCCGGCCGAAGCGCCGGGATCCGGCGAGTGGCCTCGGCGGCCGATCCGCTTTCGCCCACCACCACGAACCCTTCACCTTCCAACAGGTCCTTCAAGCCCTGCCGGACAAGTTCGTGGTCGTCGAGGATGAAGACGCGGAGCGGTTCCTGCGGAATTGCAGCTTCCCCCGAGTCAGTCTCAAGCCTTTGCACGTTACGCTCCCATTTTCATAAGGACCACACCTGCACCCGCTGCGCTGTGCGGGCAGCCCCTGGCCGGGGCAAGTACCATTCTTGCGCCCGTTGTCCGTGGATGTAAGGGACCAAAGTACGCAAAGTACCTGATCCCACTGCCGCCGCCCGGTGACCAACGGCCCTACCCGGCCGGCTGCTCCTTCAGCAGGGTTGGATCAGACGCCAATCAGCAAAGGGAAAGGAGCCCACCATGGAAGCCGGCGGAGGCCAGCCCAGGATCATTGTGGGCGTGGATGGGTCAGCCGCCTCGGTCCAGGCCCTGCGGACTGCCCGCGCCCTGGCAGGGCCGCTGGATGCCGCTGTGGAGGCATGGGCGTGCTGGGACGTTCCTGCCGGTTTCGGGATTTACCTGGCCGTGGGCATTGAGGGATTCGAAGTCGCGGCGAAGCAGGCACTCCGGCAGGCGCTCGCTGATGCCTTCGGGTCGCCGGTGCCGCCGGAAGTCCGCGGGCGGCTCCTGCGGGGCAGCGCTGCGCACCTCCTGATCGGCGGCAGCAGGGAAGCTGCGCTTCTGATTGTTGGCCGGCATGGGCACGCTGGCTTCGTGCCGGGCTCGGTGAGTTCCGCTTGCGTGAGCCATGCCCACTGTCCGGTTTTGGTGGTTCCGGCCCAGGCAGACGCGTCCGACGGCGGGCGCTGACCTGTCCTGTTCCGAACCTCCGTCACGGGGTTTCCGGGGGCGCCTCCGGCGTGTGCACCACCAGCACCGGGCAGTGGGCGTGGGCCACCAGGGCCGAGCTGACAGAGCCCAGGAGCAGGCCGCTGAAGCCGCCGTGCCCGCGCCGGCCCACTACCAGCAGGTCAGCGTCGCGGCTCGCTTCGATCAGTGAATCCCGGGGGTGTCCGCGGACGAGGCTGGCCATGACGTTCGACGGCGTTTCGTCACCGTAGGCTGTGCTGACCGCCTCATCGAGGATTTGGCCGGCACGTTCTTCGAATCCTTCGATGCCCATCAGCATGTAGCCGGAGTAGGCCTGCGGGTAATCCCAATAGGCGTGGGCCTCGACCTTGGCGCCGAGCGGCACCGCGAGGCGCTGCGCCTGCCGCAACGCCTCGATGGAGGCCTCCGAGCCGTCGACTCCTACGACGATCCGGCCGAACGGTGCTCCGGCTGAACCCATCTCAACTCCTCCTGGTGCGGTCATGACCGTTGTGTTGTCCAACCCCGGCGGCTAGGGCTTGGGTGTTGGGCCCGTTCCGGGCACGGGTATTTCCTGCCGGACCGGTTGGCCTGCCGGCGGCGGTGCTTCACCGGGTCCCTGGTCGAGCCGGAAAGGCGGATATTCGTCCCGCATCAGCGCCGTGTAGGCCATGACGCGGTAGATCCAGCGGTTGATGCCCAGGATCAGGTCGAACAGCGGGCGCAGGTAGCGGCCGGTGAAAAGGAGTGCCACCACGGCCACCAGGACCAGGATCCCCAGCAGCGAAATCCCGGTGCTGCGCTCATACGTGGTTCCCAGATCCGTGGTTTCGGCCCGCCAGGTCCATGCCGTGCCGGCGAGGGCAGCCACGATCAGCAGGTGTGGAATGGCCAGCAGCCACCACTTGACCAGCACCAGTCCCCGGGAAAGCCGCTCCGGATAGTCCACATCGAAGTCGGCCGGGTAGTCGGCGTGCGCCAGGGTGAAAGGCGGATAGAGGTCCGTTCCGGCGGCGGCATAGGCGTAGAACGCTACCCTCCAGTTCCAGCGCATCACCCCAACATTGAAGTTGAAGAGTGCCCTCGGGTAGCGGCCGGTGAAGAGGATCGCAAACCCGGCCACGATGGTGGTCACCGCGAAGGCAAACCATAGGAAGACCAGCACAACGAAGTGGGGAATCGCCAGGAACCACTTGACCAGCCACAGGCCCCTGGACAGCCGGGGATCCAGCTCACCGGAAAGCCGCGCCGGGTAGGGGGCCCGGTCCGCCAGTTCTGCCATGTGCTGCGGGGGCTGCTGTGCCTGCACCGGAAGTCCCGGGGCGCCACCGGCAGCCGGGTATCCGGGGTACGGCGCTCCCGGTCCCCGGGCCGGCGGGCCGGTATGGCGGCCCAGGCCCATTGCCCCGAAAACCAGCAGCGGAACACCGATCACCAGGGCAATGGCGCCGCCCACCAGCAGGCCCGAGGCGGCCGGCCGGATCAGTTCAGACCGCGCCCCTGCCTGCAGTGTTGCTGCCACGCCCTGGCTGGCATCGGCGTTCATCAGGACAATCGACCAGTTGCCGGCCGCCAGGTCCCACGTGAGTTCCTGTTCGCCGGGGCCGGTTGCGGACGCGGCCCAGAACGTCTGCTGGGCGGGTGCTGTGGGGACGGCAGTCCCCGGTATGTCACGGTATTCGGCACGGAACGGCTGCATTTCGACGTCGAGCAGTTCCGAGTGGTACACGCCGGACAGGTACTTCTCGACGTCGGCCCGGGACGCGATTCCGATGAAGATGTCCTTGGCCGGGTCCACCGGGGCGGCCCGCAGCCGCAGGGTCCCCAGATCGAAGGGGAGGCGGGGCGGAACACCTTCGCCGATGGCGTCGAGCCGGGGCGATGTCAGCGCGTGGGATGCGACGGACAGCCGCGCCGAGCCGGAGGTGAGGAAGCCGTCACCCTGCGCGGACCCCACGGCTATGGCTACGGCGCCTCCGGCGAGCGCTGTGAGGCCCACCAGAGAAAGGAGGATCCCCAGGATGAGCATGATGATTGCTGCGGTTTTTCTCATGGTGTCGCCCCTGGAACGGATGGTGCGGACAATGTGGATGGCGGAATCCGGCGCCCTGCCTGGCCGGCTTCCGTTCTTGGTCAGACCTTGTTCTTGCCGGCCTGGATCCGGGTGATGACAGTGGGGCACGGAAGGTGCTTAAGCACACCGTGGGCAGTGGAACCCAGCAGCAGACGCTTGATGCCGCCGCGGCCGCGGCTTCCCACTACCAGCATCCTTGCTCCGCTTGCCGCGTGGACCAGGGCGTCAACAGGGTCCCGTTCTGTTTCCAGAACCCGGCGCACCTTCAGGCCGGGGTAGTCCTCCTCGAGCCCAGCCACCGTCTCGGAGAGGACCACCCGTTCTTCTTCGGACCATCTCGGCCAGGCTGTCCGGGGCCAGCCCCGCGTCCGTTACGGGGTCGGGCATCCTGACGGCATAGACAACTGTGAGCTCATCACCCTCCCGGTCGGCCTCCGCCGCCGCAAAAGCGACGGCCTGCGTAGCCTCCTGGGAGCCGTCGATTCCCACCACCACGCCGGACCGTCCGGCAAGGTCCTGCGTCCCGACGACGGCTACCGGTACCTTGGCTGAGGCCGCTACCTGCAATGCCCGGTCTGCCAGGGTTCCGCCGAGGTGTCCGGAGCCGGAACCGATCACCAGCTTCGACGCCTTGCCCGAGTATTTGGCCAGCGAGCCGCCCACGCTTCCGGTCAGGAGCCGTGTGGTGACCGGGGCCGGTGTTGCTCCCCGGACGCGCCCTGCAGCAGTTTTCAGCAGTTGGTCCCCTGCCTCTTCCAGTACACCGAACCAGGGATACGGTTCGGCTACCCAACGGTCGTCCACAACGTGGAGGACCGCCAGGGGAACCCCGGATTTTTCGGCCCGGTGCGCGGCCCACAGCACCGCCGCCCGGCTCTGTGCCGAGTCGTTGGTGGCAACGGCAATCGGTTTGCGTGATGTCATGGCCGGCTTCCTGGTCTTTCGTGTGGAGTTTTGGGCGGACTCGGGAGGCGGTGGCCGCCCCAGCATGGCGCAGCGGCAGCGCGTCTCCCTGCTTACAAGAGTGGCCGCCGGACTCCTGCCATCTGTAGGGCCGAAAGTCACGGCTGTCGAGGGACAGTTCCACACCGCGGGGGTGGTCAGTATGCTTACTATTGTCTGGCGGTACCGATCTACGCTGCATCAGACCGGGTGCAGCCCCAAGGAAAGGCGTGACCATGAGTGAACAGAACCTCCCGGAGGATGGCCTGGAAGTCGTTGACGAAAATGACGTGCTGCTCGATGAAACACCGGGAAGCGCAGCGTCACAGGAGCTTGATCCCGTACACGGGGAACCGGACAACTATCCCGGCGCCGCCGAAAACAATCCGGACCGCTGGCAGGAAGACCCGCTGCTCCAGGAAGAAGCTGCCCCGGGAGGGGAACAGGACTTCCTGAGCGACCAGGCCCTGCGCGACGAATCCGCCGAGGCGCGCTACGAATCCGGCGATGAACAGGTGCCGCCGGATTCACCCACCCTCGGTCAGGCAGCAGCGGACGTCGACTTCGGCGAGGATCCCACTGGCTTGGAGGCCGATGCCAGTGACGACGCTGAGAACTTCGGCGGGTCGCCGCTGAGCGAATTCGACCCCAACGATCTTGAGCGTTAGGCACGGCCAACGGCGCTGGTGCTGAAAGGCGGGGATATGAAAACCAATGAACTCCTGCAGGATGCCTTCGTGCGCATCAGCGATGCCGTGACGGAGACGCTCGATGGCCTGGATGAAGAAGCCCTGCACCATCGGCCGGCGGCCACCGGCAACCCCATCGCCTGGCTTATCTGGCACCTGGCACGGGTGGAGGACGCGCAGGTTGCCGCCGCTGCCGGACTGGAGCAGGTGTGGACGCACGCGGGTTTTGCTGACCGCTTCGGCCTTCCGCTGACGGACCGCGACACCGGCTACGGGCACACCAGCAAGCAGGTGGAGTCGGTCCGCGCCACGGCCAGTCTGCTGGGGGACTACTACGGCGCCGTCCACCGGCAGACCATGCAGGTCCTCGGGGAACTGGCAGACCAGGACCTTGACCGGACCGTTGACACCAACTGGGACCCTCCGGTCACCCTCGGCGTCCGGCTGGTCAGTACCCTCGCCGACTGCCTGCAGCACGCGGGCCAGGCGGCCTATGCGAAAGGCCTGGCGGCCGCCGGCCATGGCAGCGGCCGTGCGTGAACTGGTGGTCCTGGGCACCGCATCGCAGGTGCCCACCCGTACCCGGAACCACAATGGGTACCTGCTTCGCTGGGACGGGGAGGGGCTGCTCTTCGATCCGGGTGAGGGGACGCAGCGCCAGATGATCCACGCCGGAGTTTCGGCAACGCAGATCACCAGGATCTGCCTCACCCACGTCCACGGCGACCACTGCTTCGGACTCCCCGGCGTGCTGTCGCGGATGGTGCTGGACGGCGTCAACCATCCGGTCCACCTGCACTACCCGGCCTCGGGGGACGGTGTGGTGCGGGCGCTGGTATCCGTCAGCACTCCCGGCCTTGACCTGAGGCTCCATCCCCACGGCGCCGCCGGTGAGGTGGCGGACGGCCTCCACGTCCGGCCGCTCAAGCACCGAATCGAAACATACGGGTATCGCCTCACCGAGCCCGAGGGCCGCACGTTCCTGCCCGACCGCCTTGCGGCAGCGGGCATCGCCGGGCCGGACGTCGGCCGCCTCCGGCGCGAAGGTACCATTGCCGGCGTCGGCCTGGCCGACGTCAGCGTTCCGCGCCCCGGGCAGCGCTTCGCGTTCGTCATGGACACCGCCCCGTGCGACGGTGCCGAAGACCTTGCAGACGGCGCCGACCTCCTGGTCGCCGAGTCCACCTTCAGCGACGACGACGGCGGGCTGGCGGAGGAATACCGCCACCTCACCGCCGGGCAGGCGGGCGATTTGGCGGGGCATGGGAGCGCCCGGACGCTGGTCCTCACGCATTTCTCATCCCGGTACGGCAACGACGTCACCCTCATGGTCCGGCAGGCGTCCGCCCGCGCCAAGGGCGCCACCGTGACCGCCGCCGACGACCTCCAGCGCATCCGCCTTCCGAACCGCCGCGGGGAGCCTGTAACGGCCGCCGCGGAGATAGGGTTAAAACCATGACCGCTGCAGCACAATCAACTGTTGCCCTGGGTGGCCGCTTCGCCCGCGAACTCAACGAACTGGCGGTGCCCTGGGAGGCGGAGGAAGCTCCGGACCCCAAACTCCTGATGCTCAACGAACCGCTCGCCGGAGAACTGGGGCTCGACCCTGGGTACCTGGGCTCGGAAGAGGGAGTGCGGTTCCTGCTGGGCAACCACGTGCCGGAAGGTGCCACACCCGTGGCCCAGGCCTACGCCGGGCACCAGTTCGGCGGCTACTCGCCCCTCCTCGGTGACGGCCGTGCGCTGCTGCTGGGTGAGCTGCAGGATGCCCGCGGACGGTTGAGGGACCTGCACCTGAAAGGCTCCGGCCGCACGCCGTTCGCGCGCGCCGGTGACGGCCGTGCGGTCGTCGGGCCCATGCTGCGCGAATACGTGGTCAGCGAGGCCATGCACGCCCTCGGCATCCCCACCACCCGTTCCCTTGCCGTCGTAGCTACCGGACGGCAGGTACGCCGGGATGACATGCTGCCCGGCGCCGTGCTGGCCCGGGTGGCCGGCAGCCACCTTCGGGTAGGCAGTTTCCAGTATGCGCGGGCCACCGAAAACACAGAGCTCCTGCGCCGGCTGGCGGACCACGCCATCAGCCGTCACTATCCGGATGCTGCTGCGGCGGACAACCCCTACCTCGCCCTCTATGGGGCGGTGGTGGCGGCACAGGCCTCGCTCGTGGCGCAGTGGATGCTGGTGGGGTTCGTCCACGGTGTGATGAATACAGACAACATGACCATCTCCGGGGAAACGATCGATTATGGCCCCTGTGCCTTCATTGACGCGTTCAACCCGGCCGCCGTGTACAGCTCCATCGACGTCGGCGGCCGGTATGCGTACGCCAACCAGCCGGTCATGGCCGAATGGAACCTTGCCCGCCTCGCCGAAGCCATGCTGCCGCTAATTGACGAAGACCAGGAGGCAGCGGTTCCGGTGGCCGTGGAGGCGCTGGGTGGATTCCGGCGGCAGTACAGTGCGGCGTGGTTCGGCGGCATGGCCACCAAGCTGGGCCTTGCGGCGGGGAAGCCGGGGACGGCAGCAGACGAGGAGGTCTCGGACCTGGTGGACGGGGTCACCGGCATCCTCAAGGACGGCCCCGTGGACTACACGCTCTTCTTCAGGAACCTGGCCAAGGCCGCCCGGGGTGACAGCCGGCCTGTCCGCGGCATGGTCATGGACCTGGCCGCGTACGATGCCTGGGCCGAACGCTGGCAGGAGCTGGGGCCGGACGCCGGGCTGATGGACCGCACCAATCCCGCGTACATTCCGCGGAACCACCTCGTCGAAGAGGCGCTGGCCGCGGCTACGGTCGGGGACCTGGAGCCACTGCACCGGCTGCTGGAAGCGGTAGCGGCGCCGTACAGCGAACGCCCCGGCCTGGAGCGGTATGCCGAGGGCGCCCCGGAGGACTTCGGGACGTACATGACCTTCTGCGGCACCTGAACAAGGAAGGGCAGCAAAAAGGGCGGTAGTCGGGGTCTCCCGGCTACCGCCCTTTTGCAGCTCTATGCGCTGAAAGCTACGTGCTCAGCAGGCTATGCGACCCGTACGTACGAGGCTGAACCAACCCAGCTGACGGAGTGTACCTGGGTCTGGCTGCCGTTGACGCCGCCGCTGACCATCTGGCCGTCACCGGCGTACACGCCGACGTGGCCTGCCGAGATGACGAGGTCACCCGGGGCGGGTGCGCCCACTACGGTGCCGTACTGGTAGAACTGGCCGGGAGCCAGGTCACCGACGGACTTGCCGACGGCGCGCAGGGCCTTCTCCACCATGGCGGTGCAGTCCTGGGTGACGCCCACCTGGCCGTACGCGTTGGCCAGGATGGCAGCGCCGGTGCCCGAGCCGGTGGCCGCAGGCGTTGCAGAGGCGTAACCGAGGTTCATGCCGGTGTTGGCGGGAGCGGCGCTTGCGGTCTGGACAGGTGCCGCGGCCGGAGCAACGGCCGGAGCGGCCGGTGCTGCGTAGCCGGCGCCGGGGATAGCAATCTGGTCACCCGGGTAGATGATTGAGGAAACGTCGAGGCCGTTGGCTGCCAGGACGTCGTTGAGGCCAACCCCGTAAGCGGACGCAATGGCGCCGAGGGTGTCGCCGGAAGCAACCGTGTGGACGTTGCCGGCAGCCGCGGCGGGTGCAGCCGCTACGGGTGCGGCAGGTGCCGAGTATGCCTGGACATTATTGGTTTCGGTGCTGTCCGGGCCGGTCACGCCTGCATGTGCCGGAGCTCCGACGCCGAACGCAATGCCCGATGCTGCGGCTACCGCCAGTGCCGGGCGTCCGAAGGTCCGGGCCTGGGCCTTGGCCGTCACGGCCAGGCCCTGCAGCGCGATGGAGCCGGCCGGAGTAGCGCGGTGACGGGCGGTGGTGAAATTTTTTGACACGGTTGATCGCCTCTCCCATGCCTGCGGGGTGAGCTGTCGGGTTCGGGCTGGAGATGCCCGGCCGGTAGCGCACTTCGTCAGGGACGGAAGGCGATATCGACTTAACCCCAAGGCTTCGGTGAAGCCGCGGAAACTTGGTTCCCCCGTCCCTGCCAGCTGGAAAGCGATTGAATCCCGGTTCAGCGGCAGGGCTCGGCAAGCTGAGGGGAATGTCCCGTTTGGGAGGGACACGTGTATGACCATAACCCGGCGTTCACCGGATTGTCACATTTGGATAACATGCGAGGCAGTCCTCTCGGATGAAGGCCTCCTCCGCGGGGCCTTCCGGAACGCCGCGGTGACCTCGGATGATGCGCGGGTCCTAGCCGTTTTGGCATGCCAACGTAACAAAGTCATAAAGTTGCGCACGCAACAGCCCGCCGGCTGCCTCTTTCAGGACACCTTCCCGCGCTCCGGCGGTAACGGTGAGGGGCAGCAGGGTTCCCACTTTGTCTTCCGCGACGGCGTGCGGATCGCACCGGGCGGGACGCACCCGCAGGGCCAGGACCGTTTCGGGTTCCCCAGGCCGGACCATTACGTCCCGCGGCCACGGCTCAACCCCGTCCTCCGCCAGCAGGGGCGTGCCGCCCACGCTGTGCAGCGTGAGGGACGGCGTCCCGGTGGGGGCCGTCTGCCGTGGGCTGATGCGGAGGCGGACGACGGCGGTGCGGCCGTCCGCCGCCACCTCAAGGTGCTGGTCCAGGGCCAGCCCGGCCACCTTCGCGGCGTCCGCGGCCAGGCAGAGCTCGGAATTGTTGCGCGGCAGCACGCCGAAGGGATCCGGGGCCGGGAGGGTCAGTGCTGCCGGTTGCCGTCCGGCCGTAGCAACGGAAACCGTGGCGCTGGCCTGCGACGATGCCGTTGCCGGCTCGGCACAGGCCGGAGGTGGGAGCTGTGCGGGCACGCTCTTGGGTTGGTGCGGCGGAAGCTCCAGGCTGCCCGCCGGTGGCGTCCACTCGATGTCCCCGTCGAACAGCGGGGAACTGACGCGCGCCACGTCCACAGCCACGGGACTGTCCGTGGTGTTGGTGAGCTGGAGCAGGATGGCGTGCTGCCCGTACTGGTCGCGGGACTGGTTTAGCTCGATGGTGACCGGTCCGGGCGCCGCGGAAGCGGGGGACGCCGCCGGGGCGGGCTGCTGTGGGGTGCAGGCCGAACCTGCCAGCACTGCTGCGGTCAGCAACGGCAGCAAGCAGCGCGCGGTTGCCGGTTTTGCTGTCCGTCCGGGGGCAGGGGTCCGGCGGGCTGGTGTGGTGCTTGGTGTGCTGGCGCCGGCCATGGGCACAGTCTAGGGCCGCGGGGTGCCTTCCGTCTCTGCTGGATAACGATCCGCAGCAGCAAGCCCTCAACCTGTGGTTGAGGCCGGTAGGCTACGGGACTATGCCCCTGTTCGTTACCAAACTGAAGTCTCCGGTGCTCGGGGGACTTCTGGTGTTTGCACTGCTGGGACCGGCAGCCCTTGCGCCGGCGTCGGCCTCGGAGCGCGCGCCGGAGGGGTACCCCTCCTGGGAGGACGTCCGGAAGGCCAGGGAATCTGAAGCGGGCACAGCGGCGGAAATCACCCGGATCGGCAGCCTCCTCGCCGTTTTGCAGGCGGATTCAGAAGCGCTCGGTGGGGCGGCCGTTGCCGCTGCGGCGGATTACGCCGCTGCCGAGGCGGCACTCACTGCAGCCAACAGCCGGGTCGATGCGTTGGCTGCGCAGTCAGCAGCAGCCAACGGGGAACTCCGGCAGCACCGCAGGGAAATCGGCGCCCTTGCCGTGCAGTCGTACAAGACAGGTGCAACCACGGCCGGATTCTTCATGGCCCTGGACGCCCTTGAGTCCGGCAGCGTCCACGGACTCAACATGGTGGAGCTGGTGGGCGCGAAGACAGCCGGCCTGGTAGACCGGGCGGCGTCCGCCGCAAGAGTGGCATCGTCCCTGGGTGAGCAGGAGAAAGCCGCGCGGTCCGAGCGGGAAAACCTGTCCAGGGAGGCCGGAGCCAGGCTTGCCGGGGCCAGGTCGGCCCAGGATGCGGTGGCCCGCCACATCACTGAAGAGCAGCAGCACGGCGGCCAGCTCACGGCCCAGCTGGCCTCGCTCAAGGGAACAACCGCGTCCGTGGAGGGGGAGTTCCGGCAGGGACAGGCCGCCCTCGCCGCATATGAGGCCTCGCAGTCAGCAAAGCGGGCCGCTGCACAGGAACAGGCGCAACGGGAGTCGGTCCGGGCAGCGAAGGCCGCAGCAGACGCCCGCGTGGAGGGACCACGGCCCGCGCCCGCGGGCCCGCCGGGACCCGTCGACCCCGCTCCGGCGGACCCGATCCCGGCGGGCCCAGTCCCGGTGAACCCCGCACCGGCGGCCCCGGCCCCCGGACCGCCGGTCCGGCCGGTGCCGCCTCCCGTCGTCGTACCTTCTGTTCCCGGTGGTGCTGTCAACGATCCTGCCGGAGCGAAGAGCTACGCCGCCGGACGCCTGGGCGCCTACGGCTGGGGCCAGGACCAGTTCCTGTGCCTGGCGCAGCTATGGACCAAGGAGTCGAACTGGCAGACCACGGCCACCAACCCCTACTCGGGCGCCTATGGGATCCCCCAGGCATTGCCGCCGGGGAAGTATGCAAGCGCCGGCAGTGACTGGCTGACCAGTTACCGGACCCAGGTTGAGTGGGGGCTGGGTTACATCCGCGACAGGTACGGCTCGCCCTGCGGCGCCTGGAGTCACTCAATGGCGAACAACTGGTACTGACGCAGGACTAGGCTTTTCCCATGGCTGACTACGAACGCTTCCGGCTGCTGCTCGAAGAGGAACGGCAGCTGAAACTGGCCCTGCTGCCGGCGTTGCGGGCGGACATCGCCGCAGCCAACTCCGCCCGCCAGGGAGCCAACGTGGACGACGAACACGATCCCGAGGGTGCCACCATCGCCTTCGAGCTGTCCCAGGCCTCGGCGCTGCTGAACCAGAGCTCAGCCGGCCTGGACCAGGTGGAAGCAGCCCTCGACCGGATCGCCGCCGGAACCTATGGCAGTTGCGCCGTATGCGGCAGGCCCATCGCCGAAGGCAGGCTCGAAGCCCGGCCCTGGACGCCGTACTGCATCGACCACGCAGCCGCGGGGCACTCGTGACCACCGGTTCGGACGCCGTCGCCGAGGCGGCCGGTTTCATCGACCGCACGCTGCAGAACGAGGGCGCGTGGTACCGCGCGGACGACGTCGGCAGCAGGTTTGGCGGCGCCCTGGGCTCCTACGGTTCATCAGTGGGTGCGGTCCGCGGAACCATCCGCGACGCCCTCCGCAAGTTCAAGGGCCTGGACCACGATGCCGTGGTCCAGCTTGCCTCGGCACTGTGGGGCCAGCCGAAACCGGGCGCCCGTCCGGTCTTCGAACGCCGCCAGGCGGCGGTGGTGCTGCTACAGTCGCGGGTGGCCCTGCTGCGGCACTCGGATCTGACCCGCGTTGAGGGTTTCCTCCGGTCCGCGCACGCAACGGAACTGGCCGATCCGCTCGTCACCGACGTTCTGCGCCCGCTCCTGGACAGGCTGGAGCACCGCAACCGGCAGCGCGCAGAAACCGTCCTGGCCCGATGGGGTGCCGACCCGGACGCCCACCTGCGGGCGGCAGCAGCAACACTGTCCCACCAAATAGGAGAATGACGATGGACGATCCCTTTAACCTTGAGCGTTTCGTTGCAGCCCAGGACGGCGGAACATACGACCAGGCGCTGGCCGAGCTCCAGCTCGGAAACAAGACAGGCCACTGGATGTGGTTCATCTTTCCCCAGATCGCAGGCCTGGGGCAGAGCGCAACATCCCGCAAATACGCCATTGACTCCCTGGCGGAGGCGCGAGCCTATCTGGAACATGACGTGCTGGGCCCGCGCCTGCTTGACTCTGCGCAGGCACTGACCCACCACGCCGGGCGCTCCGCAGAGGACATCCTGGGTGGCATTGACGCCCGCAAGCTGCAGTCGTCCATGACCCTGTTCCTTCGCGCCGCGCCCGGCGAAACGGTGTTCAAAACGGTCCTCGCCCAGTTCTTCGACGGCCAGCCGGACGGGTCCACCGATTCACTGCTGGCCGACCGGGACGGGGAATAACCGCTATGGCGTGGGGCTGCCGCCGTTGACGTTCAGTGTCTCGCCCACCACGTAGCTGGATTCCGGCGACGCGAGGAACACGTACGCCGGTGCCAGTTCGGCCGGCTGCCCGGCACGGCCCAGGGGAGTGGACTGGCCGAACTCCGGCAGTTCCTCCTTGGGCTGTCCGCTGCTCACCTGCAGCGGCGTCCAGATGGGGCCCGGCGCCACGGCGTTGACCCTGATGCCCTTGGGCGCCAGCTGCTGGGCCAGCCCCTTGGTGAAGTTGTTGATGCTGGCCTTGGTGGTGGCGTAGTCCACCAGCGTGGGCGAAGGGTTGTACGCCTGGATGGACGTGGTGTTGATAATGGTTGAACCGGCCGGCATGTGCGGCAGGGCCGCTTTGGTCAGCCAGAACATGGCGTAAACGTTGGTTTTGACCGTGTGGTCGAACTGTTCGTCGGTGATGTCCGCCAGGTCTTCCTGGGCCACCTGCTTGCCGGCGTTGTTCACCAGGATGTCCACACTGCCCAGGACGGCCACGGCAGTCTCCACCACTTCGCGGCAGACCGCAGGATCCTTGAGGTCGCCCGGCACCTTGATGGCCTTGCGCCCGGCTGCCTCGATGATGCCCGCGATCCTGGCCGCGTCCTCTTCCTCCTGAGGCAGGTAGGACAAAACAACATCGGCTCCCTCGCGGGCGAAGGCGATGGCAGTTGCCGCCCCGATACCGGAATCGGCGCCGGTCACGATCGCCTTGCGGCCTTCGAGCCGCCCCGTGCCGCGGTACGTTTCCTCGCCGAGGTCGGCCTTGGGAGTCAGTTCGGCGTCCAGCCCGGGCTCCGGCTGGTGCTGCTTGGGAGGGGAGATGTGCTCGTAGGCGGTGACCGGATCGCGGAATGTGTACTGGTCTGTCATGGTTTCCTCCTGCTTGTACGGCTGGATTCTTCGAAGCTAAGCATGCTTACGTTTCCAGCCTAGGCATGCGGAGGCCGGCTGCCAAGCCGGGCTACCCGCGCTGTACCTCCACCAGTTGCAACCCGGTGAGCCGGCTGCCGTCAACCACGGCCGTCATGTAGGTGCACGCGGGCTGCCGCCGGCGGTCCGTGGGCGAGCCCGGGTTCAGCAGCCGCAGGCCCCGTGGCGACGTGGTGTCCCACGGGATGTGGCTGTGCCCGAAGACCAGGACATCCGCGTCCGGATAGAGCGCCTCGCAGCGCAGTTCACGGCCCTTGGCCTGGCCTGTCTCGTGCACCATCGCAAAGCGGATGCCGTCCAGGGTGACGGCTGCCGTTTCGGGCAGCCGGGCGCGGAGGTCGGGGCCGTCGTTATTGCCGTAGACGCCCACCATCCGCCGCGAGCGCTGCTCAAATTCGTCAAGCAGGAAGGTGTCCACCCAGTCTCCGGCGTGGAAGACCACGTCAGCCCGTTCGACGGCGGACCACACCTGGGTGGGCAGTTCCCGGGCGCGTTTGGGGACGTGGGTATCGGCGATCAGGAGGATGTTCAGCGGCATGGGGAAATCCTGCCACGGGGACCTGTTCGGTCCCGCCCGGGAGTCGTAATCTGGGGGCTTGGAGGTGATTGCCATGGAGGCTGCACAGGGTGACCGCATCATTGTGCACGGAAGGACTGTGGGTGCCACGGACCGTCACGGAGTGATCCTGGAAGTCCGGGGCGAAGGCGGGGCGCCGCCGTATGTGGTCCGCTTCGATGACGGCCATGAAACCGTCATGTACCCCGGCGGCGATTTCGCCGTCGACCACGGACACGCCAACTGACCCGTCCGCCGGCCGCCCTCCGGCGCAGCGGACCTGTCAGACTGGGACGATGGACCACGCATCCGTCGCCGCATCGTCGATTCCGCCTGTCCGCACCGGCCCCCGCAACCCGGGCGACGCCTGGGTGGAAGGGGACCACGGCCGCTTCTGGGGCCGGTTCGGCGCTGCCGGCGTCCTGGCCTGGGACCCGGCCAAGGGTGTGCTGCTGCAGCACCGCGCCGTATGGAGCCACAACGGGGGAACCTGGGGGTTGCCCGGCGGCGCCCTGCACGAGGGCGAGGACGCGGTGTCCGGGGCGCTCCGCGAAGCCCATGAGGAGGCTGCCGTCCCGGCCGAACACGTGGACGTGCTGTTTACGTCGGTCCTGGACCTCGGCTACTGGTCCTACACCACGGTGGTGGTCAAGGTCCTCGAGCCTTTCGAGCCTGTGATCAGCGACCCCGAAAGCATCGAACTGCTGTGGGTGCCGCTGCCCGGGGTGGCTGACAAGGAGCTGCATCCCGGCTTTGGCGCGGCCTGGCCCGGCCTCCGGGAGCGGCTGGCCTAGAAGTCCTTGCCGTATTCGGCGTGGACCAGGATGGGCAGATGGTCCGACTTGCCCCGGGGCAGCGTCTCGACGCTGGTGATGTCCAGTCCCAGGGACGTGGCGAAATCGAAGTGCCCCTTGAAGACCTTGTAGCGGGTGTATGTGCGCCGGTTGCTGAGGGACAGGGCGTAGCCGGAGTTCTTCATGTGCAGATGCAGGTTCTTGGTGAAGAACGGGTAGTTGAAGTCTCCCACCATCAGCGTCATCAGGCCCTTGCCCATGCTCAGCAATTCGGCGTGGGCGGCGTGGATCTGCTTGCGGCGCAACGAATTCGACGCGGTGAGCGGGGCGGCGTGGAAAGACCCGATGACCAGTTCGTGCTGCGTTTCGTTGTCCATCACACGCGTTCCGATCAGCCGTTCATGGGCCGGCGCCAGGACCCTGTCATGCATCGATTTCTGCAGCGCGAAGGACTGCGTATCCAGGGCCGTGAAGCGGCTGGTCCGGTAATAGATTGCCAGCCCCAGCCGGTTCCCCTTGGTGGCGTCCGCCAGATGGAGCGGGCCCAGGGTTTCCGGCAGGTCCGCCGCATCAACTTCCTGCAGGCACAGCGCATCGATGTCATGATTCCGGGCGAGGGCGAGCAGTTCGCCGCTCGCTGCGTGCTTGCGGAGGTTGTAGCTGATGACGCGCATGAAACACCTCTTCCGAGGGTTGCTGACAGGACCAGTTCCTGAGTCTAGTCCGCGGCCGGACCCTGCGCTCAAACATTTCGACGCGACCCGCTGGCCACGATGCTGCGGGGGCCGGATAGAGTTAGTGGCAATTCACTGGGATTTCCTGAAAGGCCACAGTTGACTGACGAGCTCCCCGAACTGGCCGAAGGCACCGCCTATTACCAG
>Ga0160459_100428_pt1 | contig 17066 bp, 18 predicted proteins | sample HID1973K_E6MG_FD_108208 | JGI IMG/M metagenome (GOLD analysis project Ga0160459, IMG submission 108208) | Enriched mosquito-associated microbial communities from UW Madison campus, WI, USA - HID1973K_E6 MG | ecosystem: Host-associated > Arthropoda: Insects > Digestive system > Unclassified ... | reverse complement strand
GCATGAACTTCATCCTGTTGAGGTACTCAGCCAGCGGAGCGGCCTCGGCGCCTTCGACGATCAGCCAGGCGGTGCCGCCGTCGTCAACGATGCGCGCATCGAATTCGATCCGCCCCTGGACGCTCAGCAGGAGCAGTTCGCTGGACTCCCCCGGCTGAAGGGCCGTCACCTGCTGGGATGACAGCGTGTTCAGCCAGCTCAGCCGGTCCGGCCCGGTGACGGTGACAACACCGCGGGAGGAGAGGTCGACGACGGCGGTTCCGGCCGCCAGGGCACGCTGCTCCCGGAGTGGCTCACCGTAGTGGGCTGCGACGCCGGCATCCGCACCGGCTGCCTCGACAGCTCCGGGGCGCGACAAAAGGGGGCTGGGAGTAGTCATATTGGGGAGAACGTCCTTCCGTCAGTCTGTATTCCGCTTTGTCGCCGGAACTTGGAACCCTGGCCCGGAGCGTCTGAACCTTGGCCAGGCCCGGGGGGATTGCGGAGCGGTTGGGTGTTTACCGGTATTCGGGGTTTTCGAAGTCGAACCGGGTCCCGGCGGTCCATTCCTTGGGCAGGTTGCCGTACGCGGGGTAGCCGCCGGCGTCCTTGAGGGTCCGGGCCAGGTGCAGGAGGTTCCACGTCATGAAGGTGGTGTTCCGGTTGGTGAAGTCGCTTTCCGGTCCGCCTGAGCCTTCGTCGAGGTAGCTGGGGCCGGGTCCAACGGGCCCGATCCACCCGGCGTCGGCCTGCGGTGGAATGCTGAAGCCGATGTGCTGCAGGCTGTAGAGGACATTCATGGCGCAGTGCTTGATGCCGTCCTCGTTGCCCGTGATCAGGCAACCGCCCACTTTGGGATAAAACGACCACTGGCCCTTGCTGTTGAGCTCACCGGAATGGGCATAGAGGCGTTCAATCAGCTTCTTGGTCTGCGATGAGTTGTCGCCCAGCCAGATGGGGCCGGCCACCACCACGATGTCGGCATCCTGGACGGCGGGGTAGAGTTCCGGCCATTCGTCGGTGGCCCAGCCGTACTGGGTCATGTCCGGGTAGACCCCGCTGGCGATGTCGTGGTCCACCGTGCGGATCACCCTGGTGCTGACGCCCTGCTTCTCCATGATCCGCCGGCTGATGTTGATCAGGCCGTCAGTATTGGACGTCTGCGGCGACCTCTTGAGCGTGCCGTTGAAGAAGACAGCCTTGAGATCGCTGTAGTTTCCGGAGGTACCTTCATTTGCCACGGCGCCGCTCCCTGCTGGTGGACCTTCTGGTTATGAAACCCTTGCCAGGAACGCTGAGGCGTGGGCTTCGAGGCCCTTGCCCGCTTCCCCTCCTGTTGCGACGTCCCACCGCCACAACAGGTTGCCGTCCACCAGTCCGAAGATCCGGGTGGCGGCGCTGTAATCCTTGGAGTGGCTGCCGCGCATCACCATGTCGGTGGTGAGCTGGATCTGCGGACCCTTGATCTGGCCGTAGTACAGCTCCGAGATGCCGCCGGGGTGGGAGATGGACACCGAAATGTCGAATCCGCCCTCGCTGTTGCGCAGGGCTTCCACTTCGTCGGCGCTCTTGAGCGCAGGCACGATGTCCGCGGGTACCAGGCCGGGGCCACCGTCAGCGTCAAGCTGTTTGCGCTCCAGCGCCCAGAAGCCGGTCTCAACCGTGAGGGGCCGCAGGCGCGTGCCGTCGTCGTCCGTCAGCCAGCTCTCCGCCCGGTACTGCAGGTACGGCAGGCCGTTATGGGTGAAGGAGACGTGCTGCAGGAAGTGCTCGGAATCCTCATCCCCGGTGCCGAGGCGGCCACGGCCCTCCCACTCACCAATGAGCCAGGAAAGGGGAACAAGTTCCGGAGTCAGATCTGTGGGAATCTCAATGGGCACGGCATTTACCTCGAGAAACTGCGGGATCGGAAGGCTGGTCTACTTCTGGCCCTTGAAGAGGCGGTAGACCACAAAGCCGGCGAACCAGGCCATGGACAGGCTCGCGATGCCGAGCAGGACAAGGAAGAAAATTTCAAATGCAAGTACGGACATGATGCCATCCTAACCCGTCAGAAGATGAGTAGTTTGTCTATGAAGTAGGCGAGCGAGCCGACGGCCGAGACCGGCGCAAGGCCCATGCCAAGGGCCGCCGCAAGGTTCAGCGGCGCACCGCGCAGGGTGACCAGGCGCCGGAAGCTGGCAAGGACTGCTCCCACCACCACACCGAAGATGGCAGCCGGCAGGACGGCGATGTCTGAGAGCACCAGCCCGGCAAGCGGGCCCGCCAGACCGGCAAGGACGATGCACAGCGGGGCGATGACGTTATCGGGCCAGCGGATCAGCCCGGCAAGCAGGGCCACTGCCGCGCTGATGGCGGCCACCAGCAGCATCTCGCGGACGCCATTAAACCGGGCGCCGGCAACCCATCCCGCACCCAGGCAGGAAAGCAGGACGCCCACGCAGCAGCCCAGAGTGGACTCCAGCCGCTGCGCCTGTCCCGTACCGCGGATGAGCTGCACTACGAAGACGGCCATCATGCCCATCGCCACGAAACCGGGGGTCCAGTCCAGGTAGCCCGGAGCAGGCGCCCACAAGGCGGCCAGGGCAGACCCGGCCCCGGGCAGGGCAATGACGGCTGCGAGGGTCTTTTTGGCCGGTATCCGGAGGAAGTGCGGCCAGCCGATCCCCACCGCGAAGGCAACCACTACGGCAACGGCGGCCAGGGCTTCACGGGAGACGTAAACCCCGGCGATGATGGCGGCCAGGCCGGCGATGCCGACTACACCGATGGCCCAGGAACCAAGAGAGCGGGCAGGCGCCTGCAGGTCAGCCGTCATATGGAAACCGGCCTGTGAATCGTTACTGCACTCACTGCGCTGTCATCCCGTCCTGGCATTGGCACTAGGCGTGAAACGCCCCTTCGAAGGGCATGTCCGCCCCGTTCAATCCTGCCCTATATGAACGGGATATGTCGCAAAACGGACTGTTGGGGTGCTGGAATCTCTGGTTCGGGAGGACCTGCCGGGTATACTCAAGCATCAGCTCAGTCGCCCGATGATGCGCGGACAGCCCATGGAGGAACAATGTCGCACATCCTGCTCTTATCGAACAGCACCGGCTCGTCGGTAGACATCCTGCCTGCCCTGGAACTGCTGAACCACCGCGTGCACATCCTCCCCGCAGAGCCAACCGCCCTCCTCGAAACGGACCCTTGCGACATCGTCCTGCTGGACGCACGCAAAGACCTCGTGGGCGCCCGTTCCCTCACCCAGCTCCTGAAGGCCACCGGCCTCAGCGCACCGCTGGTCCTGATCCTGACTGAAGGCGGCATGGCCGCTGTTTCATCGGCCTGGGCCGTGGATGACATCGTCCTGGACTCCGCAGGCCCCGCTGAGGTTGAAGCGCGCATCAGGCTCTCGGTGGCCCGTGCCGTCCCGGAGCAGGACGACGCCCCCAGCGAAATCCGCGCCGCCGGCGTCGTCATCGACGAAGCCAGCTACACCGCCAGGGTCAATGGCGCTCCCCTGAACCTGACGTTCAAGGAATTCGAGCTCCTCAAGTACCTGGCCCAGCACCCTGGCCGCGTCTTCACCCGGCAGCAGCTGCTGACCGAGGTATGGGGCTACGACTACTACGGCGGCACCCGCACCGTTGACGTCCACGTCCGGCGGCTGCGCGCCAAGCTCGGCGCCGACCACGAGAACCTCATCAGCACCGTGCGGAACGTCGGCTACCGGCTCACCCTGGTGCGCCAGCAGGAAGACGAACTGACCGAGGCCTGAGCCGCCGGCCCCGATCCCGTAGCCTAGCTTCATGACTCCAGCGCACCCCGAGAAATGGCCCATCCATGTTGTCCAAGGCGGGGTTGACCGGCAACTCCTGAAGGACTGCCGCGACCTCCTGGTTGCGGCCGAAGAGTCCGACGGCAACCCCTCGATCTCCGAGCAGACGCTGGTGACCATGCGCTCCGGCGATTCTGCAGACCACTCGCTGCTGACCCTGGCGCTGTACGCCCCGGACGAGGACTCGGATCCGGCAACCGGCCAGGACCTGGCAGGGTTCGCCGTCGTGGTGGAGGAACCGGACCACAGCGGCGTGCTGGAAATTGCGGTGCACCCTTCGTACCGGAACCAGGGCGTGGCCGACCGCCTGGTGCGGGCATTGCAGGACCGGCGGGGGTTCGATGGGCTGAAGGCCTGGTCCCACGGCAACCACGAGGCCGCCGCCGACCTCGCCGCACGGTACGGCTACGCTCCGGTGCGGGAGTTGTGGAAGATGCGGATGACGACGGCGGAGGCGGACCTTCCCGAGGCAGTCCTTCCGGATGGCGTGTCGCTGCGTCCCTTCAGACCGGGCCAGGACGAGGACGCTTGGCTTGCCGTCAACCGGGCGGCCTTCTCGCACCACCCGGAACAGGGCAGCCTCACCCGGGCGGACCTGGCGGCACGGATGGAGGAAGACTGGTTCGACCCCGCCGGGTTCCTCCTCGCGGTGGACACCGCCGGCCGCGTTGTGGGCTTCCACTGGACTAAGGTCCATCCCCGCCATGGCTCGCACCCCGCCATCGGCGAAGTCTACGTAGTGGGCGTGGCGCCCGAAGCGCAAGGCTCCGGACTGGGCAAGGCCCTGACGCTCGCCGGAATAAAGTACCTGCAGGACCTCGGCCTGCACGCCGTCATGCTGTACACCGACGCGGACAACACACCCGCCGTCTCGCTGTACCGCAGGCTGGGCTTCACCCGTTGGGACATGGACGTCATGTACGGGCCGGTGAAGGAAGGTTAGTCCAATCGGCTGATCCACCCGGCGGGGGTGCGGAAATCAGGGGCTCTACCGCGGTGAATGCTTGTAAGGTTGAAACAGAACCGCGCAGGCCGGAAGCGCCAGCATCAAGCGCCAGGCAAAAGGAGATCCCATGAACCCGGAACCGTCCGGAACAGCCACGTCCCAGGATGCTGCAATTCCGGTCCGTGCCCGCTTCGGCTCCTCCGAGGTTCCGGCCTCCCGAGCCACGCAGGACCGCATCGACATCCCTGAGTTCGCACCGAACCTCGAGCCGGAGGGGGACATCAGCCCGGACCGTTTCCTGGACCGCGAGCTCAGCTGGCTCAGCTTCAACTCCCGGGTGCTGGAACTGGCTGAGGACCCCACCCTGCACCTGCTGGAACGGGTCAACTTCCTCTCCATCTTCGCCTCCAACCTCGATGAGTTCTTCATGGTCCGGGTGGCAGGCCTGAAACGCCGGATCGCCACCGGACTGGCTGTCCCCTCCCCGGCCGGCCTCAGCCCGGTGGAAGTGCTGGAACAGATCAGCGCCGAAGCCCACCGGCTGCAGCAGCGGCACGCCCAGGTTTACGCCGAACAGATCCGGCCGGCCCTGGCGTACGAGCACATCCACCTCATGCACTGGGACGAACTCGACGACGCCGCCCAGCAGCAGCTGAGCGTCATGTTCGCCGAAAAGGTGTTCCCCATCCTCACGCCCCTCGCGGTGGACCCGGCGCACCCCTTCCCCTACATCTCCGGACTGTCCCTCAACCTGGCCGTGGTGGTCAGGAACCCGGTGAGCGACAAGGAACTGTTCGCCCGCGTCAAGGTGCCTGACCAGCTTCCGCGTCTGATCTCCATCGACGGCCCGCGTGCAGGCGCCGTGGCCGGACGGGTGGCACGGTTCATCGCCCTCGAAGACGTCATCGCCGTCCACTTGGACAAGCTCTTCCCCGGCATGGAAGTCCTGGAGCACCACACCTTCCGTGTCACCCGCAACGAGGACGTGGAGGTTGAGGAGGACGACGCCGAGAACCTCCTCCAGGCCCTCGAGAAGGAACTGCTGCGACGCAGGTTCGGCCCGCCGGTCCGGCTGGAAGTCACGAACGACATCAACCCCAACATCCGGGCGCTGCTGATCCGCGAACTCGGCGTGGAGGAGTCCGAGGTCTACTCGGTACCCGCTCCGCTGGACCTCCGCGGCCTCGCCGTCATTGGCGGCATCGACCGCGCCGACCTGCACTACCCCAAGCACGTTCCGCACACCTCCCGGTACCTGAACGAATCCGAAACATCCAAGGCGGCCAACGTGTTCGCGGCCATGCGCCGCCGCGACATCCTCCTCCACCACCCTTACGATTCCTTCTCCACCTCCGTGCAGGCCTTCCTCGAGCAGGCCGCAGCGGATCCCAAGGTCCAGGCCATCAAGCAGACCCTGTACCGCACGTCAGGTGACTCCCCCATCGTCGATGCGCTTATCGACGCCGCGGAGGCCGGCAAACAGGTCCTGGCCCTGGTGGAAATCAAGGCCCGGTTCGATGAGCAGGCCAACATCTCCTGGGCCCGCAAGCTGGAACAGGCCGGCGTCCACGTGGTGTACGGCATCGTGGGCCTGAAAACGCACTGCAAGCTGTCCCTGGTGGTCCGCCAGGAAGTGGATGGCCTGCGCCGCTACTGCCACATCGGCACCGGCAACTACCACCCCCGCACCGCGCGGTACTACGAGGACCTCGGCCTCCTGACGTCCAACGAGCAGGTGGGCCAGGACCTGTCCAAGCTGTTCAACCAACTGTCCGGGTATGCTCCCAAGTCCACGTTCAAGCGGCTGCTGGTGGCGCCCCGTTCCGTACGCTCCGGGCTGATCGACAGGATCGAAACCGAGATCCGCAACGCCCGGGCCGGCAAGCCGGGCCGGGTGCAGATCAAGGTCAACTCTATGGTCGACGAAGCCATTATCGATTCCCTTTACCGCGCGTCCCAGGCCGGTGTGAAGGTGGACGTGGTGGTTCGCGGCATTTGCTCGCTGCGCCCCGGCGTTCCGGGCCTGAGTGAGAACATCACCGTCCGGTCCATCCTGGGCCGGTTCCTGGAGCACTCCCGCGTGTTTGCCTTCGCCAACGGCGGGGACCCTGTGGTCTATATCGGCTCGGCCGACATGATGCACCGCAACCTCGACCGCCGGGTGGAGGCCCTGGTGCAGCTTGCCAGCGCCGATGACATCGCCTACGTCCTCGACCTGCTGCAGCGCTACCTGGCACCGGAAACCTCCAGCTGGCACCTGGACAATGACGGCCACTGGAACCGCCACCACCTCGGGGAGGACGGCAAGCCGCTTGAGGACGTCCAGTCCTGGCTGCTCGCCTCGCGCCCCCGGCAGCGCAGCCTGAGCCGGCGATAGGGCCCCGGCTTTGTCGAGCGATGCACTCATAGAAGACCAGACAGACCATCCCGGGGAACCAGTAGCGGTCACCGCTGCCGGAGCAATCCCCTGGCGGGCCACCCGGGAAGGCCTTGAAGTCCTCCTGATCCACCGCCCACGCTATGACGACTGGTCCTGGCCAAAAGGCAAGATCGACGACGGCGAGACGGTACCGGAGTGCGCGGTCCGGGAGGTGCGGGAGGAGATTGGGCTTGATGCCCCGCTGGGCATTCCCCTGCCGCCCATCCACTACCACGTGGCCTCGGGATTGAAAGTGGTCTACTACTGGGCCGTGAAGGTCAACGGCGCACGCCTCGTGCCGGATGGTAAGGAGGTGGACTCCGTCATGTGGTGCAGCCCGGACAAGGCGGCCGCGCTGCTCTCCAATCCTTCGGATACCGTGCCGCTGCAGCACCTGCGGGAGGCACATGCCCGCGGCGGGCTGGACACCTGGCCGCTGTTGGTTGTCCGCCACGCGAAAGCAAAACCCCGTTCGTCCTGGACCAAGGCCGAAGGTGAGCGGCCGCTGGCCGCCACGGGTATCCGGCAGGCGCAGGCCGTCGGCAGGTTGCTGCAGGCCTGGAAGCCGCCGCGGGTGGTCACCAGCCCCTGGCTGCGCTGCGTAGCCACCGTGGCTCCCTACGCGAAGGCCAGCGGTGCGAAGGTCAAGATGGCGGAGGCACTGACGGAACACCGGCATGAGCGCAGCCCCAAAAAGACGGCCGGCATTATCGAGTTGCTTTTCGACAAGCAGCGTCCCGTGGCAGTCTGCACGCACCGTCCGGCCCTGCCCACGGTCCTCGCCCAGCTGGCCAAGCACATGCCGGCGAGGCTGGGCAGCCTGCTCCCGTCCGCGGACCCGTACTTGTCCCCCGGAGAGCTGGTGGTGTGCCACGTAGCCTTCGCCAAGGGGAGCAGCGTTGTAGCGGTGGAGCGGTTCAAACCCTTCGACGACTGACGGTACTGGCTGGCATGCCCGGTTGACCTTGCGCCGCTATGTATCAAATACTTGATACATAGCCGCACGAATTTGGGGGATGATGTGCCAGGCCTCGACGCCTTAGCGTTCAATGCAATGCAGCCGACGGTGATCCTGTTTCCGTTCCTGCTGGCCGCAGGTGTCTACCTGCTGCTCCGGTGGGTCATCTGGCAACCCGACAATCCCGGATCAGCCGGCACCGCGGCCAAGCACGCCCTCTGGATCGGGGTCATCGGCTGGCTGGTGAGCTCGCTCCAGCCGGCGGCGAAGGCGGGCCTCATCCCTGTCTCCGGCCTGTCCCAGGCGCCGTCCGGCGTCGACCTCCTCCCCATCCTGGCGTGGCCCGTCCTGGGCTGCCTTGCGGTGCACGCCATCGGCCAGCTCAGCTATCCCGGTCCACGGCTTCCCCGCCGGCGGGCGAGCCTCGACGTTCGGCGGATACGCGACTTCCTCCCCCGGAAACTCGCCTGGACCGTGCTGGCCGTCTTCGTCACGGCAGCCGGGCAGATCGCGTGGACGGCGAGCCTGCCGGGCTTTGATCCCATTCCCTACGCCCCGCAGCCCGAACCGTCCGGCGGCAGCACATACTATGGCGGCGACGGCCGGGTACCCGGCATGGACCTCGCTGCCCCTCTGGGTGGAGCACTGGCGGTCCTCGCGGCCGGAACCTTCGCCGTGCTGGCACTGATCGCCCGCCGGCGGCGGCTGGAATCGCTCACGTCCGGGGACAACGGCCTGCTGCGGACCATCGCCATGAACCGGCTGCTCCGTACCGTGGCCACGGTAGCCTCCGGCCTGGCCGCAATCGCCGGCAACCACACTGCCCTGCCGGACCCCGCCGAAAGCACCGGAACGTGGGCCAGCCCGGCCGCAGCCCTGAACCTCGTGGTCCTGCTGGCCATGTGGTGGTGGGCGCCGCCCAAACTGTCCCATGGACTGACGGAACGCCGGGCCCGCCAAATCCTTGATCCGCAACCGGCCACGAAGCTGGCGGTTTCGATCGGGCCGGCCATGGGCTTGGCCGCTCTGCTTCCGCTGGTGGCAGCGGCGGTGATGCCTGGCGTCCTCACCGGCCAGCCGGCGCTGTTCGTAGCACTGGCGGCCATCGCTGTCCTGGCGGTAGTGGCAGGCGGCGAGGTCCTCCTGCACCGCAACCACGGCACGGACGGCGAGCCCCGGCACTGGCCCCGCCAGGTGGTCTCCCCCGCACTTATCGCCACGGTCGTTGCGGCCATGGCCATCCTGCTCAGCGTCCTGGTCCTCATCGCCGTGCGGCAGGCGGAAACTGGCGTACCGCCGTCGTGGCCGGCAACTGCCTGGACCACCGTTGCTGCAATCGGAACCGCCGCCGTGCCCGTGGCCGTGGCACGGCGCCGCCGCAGCATCCCCGGGGCGGTTCCCGGACTCGACGCCGCCCTTCGTGCCATCACGCTGCACAGGGTAGCCCGCACCCTGGCTGCCCTCTTCGCCGCCCAGGCCGGGGCGCTGCTCATGAGCGCAGCACCGGGGCTGCAGCGCTTTTCCCCGCCGGGCGCCGACGCCACTTCAGTCCTGTGGCAGATAGCACCGGGAGCAGGAGTGATCCTGGCCGCTGCCGGCGTGGTCATTGCGGTGATCCCGGTCCGCGGAATCACCGCCAAGCCTGCCGCCAAGGCAGCGCCCGCTCCCGAAACGGTGCCGTGAGCGCCGGAATCACCGTGGACCTGCGGTCCGCCACCCCGCCCTATGAGCAAATCCGGTCACAGATCAGCTCCCTGGTTGCCGTAGGCGCATTGCCGCCTGAGAGCAGGCTGCCCACCGTCCGCAGCCTGGCCGCGGATTTAGGCATTGCTGCCGGCACTGTGGCCAGGGCATACAAGGAGTTGGAGGCGGCCGGGGTTGTTGAATCACGACGCCGGGGCGGCACCTTCATCGCCTCCGTTCCGGGCGGTGCCGGGCACGGCAGTCCGGGTGCCATACCGTCCGAGGTGACCGCCGCCGTCGAACGCTATGTGGAGGCCGGCCGGAAGGCAGGACTCAGCGACGGGCTGCTGCTGGACCTGGTCCGCGCAAGGCTCGGAACGGAGCGGACCGATGGACACTGATCCGCGCCCGGCGCCTGAGCGGACCTGGTTTGTGCCGTCCCTACTGCTCCTGGCGGCCGCTGCGGTCCTCGGGGCCTACCTGTACCCGGGGATGCCGGATCCTGTCCCCGTCCATTGGGACGGGGCGGGCATCCCGGACAGGTTCGCCGGCAAGTCAGTTCTTGCCGTCTTTTCGCCGCTGCTGATCGGTACCGGCGTGGTGGCGTTCCTGTGGCTGCTGTACCGGTTCCTTCCCGCCATGGCCGCCAAAGGAGCGCAGGACGCGGCCCGGGCGGCTCTTGAGGCCAGGGCGGGAAAGGACGTTCTGGCTAAGCTGGCGCCGGCCTTGGCCGTTCTTTTCTGTTGGCTGTGCACCACGGGCTGGCTCGGACTGGCAAGCCCCTGGACCATCTGGCCGCCGATGCTCCTCCTGATGGGCTTCACCCTGTGGCTGGTGGTCCGCGCCACCCGCGCGGTCTCCGTCCCGCCGGCTCCGCCCCGGTAGACTGGGACGGTGAGCATCCCCACGCCTTATGAAGACCTTCTGCGCGACGTCCTGGCCCAGGGCACGCACAAATCCGACCGTACGGGCACCGGAACCACCAGCGTTTTCGGCCGCCAGATCCGTTTCGACCTCGCCGAAGGCTTCCCGCTCATCACCACCAAGCGGGTCCACTTCAAGTCCGTGGCAGTGGAGCTGTTGTGGTTCCTGCGCGGCGAAACCAACGTGAAGTGGATGCAGGACCAGGGCGTCACCATCTGGAACGAATGGGCTGACGAGGACGGCGACCTTGGCCCGGTTTACGGTGTTCAGTGGCGCAGCTGGCCCAACCCGGACGGTGGCCACATCGACCAGATCGCCGAACTCGTGGAGAACCTCAAGGCCAACCCGGACTCCCGCCGGCATATTGTCTCGGCCTGGAACGTCTCCGAGCTCAACGACATGGCGCTGCCGCCGTGCCATGCGTTCTTCCAGTTCTACGTTGCCGACGGCAAGCTTTCCTGCCAGCTGTACCAGCGCTCGGCGGACATGTTCCTGGGCGTCCCTTTCAACATCGCCTCCTACGCCTTGCTCACGTACATGCTGGCGCAGCAGGTGGGCCTCGAACCGGGGGAATTTGTCTGGACCGGTGGCGACGTCCACATCTACGAGAACCACATGGACCAGGTCCTCAAGCAGCTCGAACGGGAGCCGTACGAGTACCCGCAGCTGAAGATCAACAGGAAGCCCGCCTCGATCTTCGACTACACGCTGGAAGACTTCGAGGTGGTCGGTTACAAGCACCACCCCACCATTAAGGCGCCGATTGCCGTATGAGCACCGAGAACTCCACCGATCCCCAGTCCTTCACCGAGGAACTTGCCGCCTCCATCACGGGCGTTGGCCTGGTCTGGGCCCAAACACGGAACGGCGTCATCGGCAAGGACGGGGACATGCCCTGGCACCTGCCCGAAGACCTCAGGCACTTCACCCGGCTGACCACCGGGCACCCGGTCATCATGGGCCGCAAAACCTGGCTGTCCTTTCCGGCGAAGTACCGTCCCCTGCCCGGGCGCACCAACATCGTCATCACCCGGCAGAAAAGCTGGGCCGATACGCCCGAGGCGGCGGGCGCCGTCGTGGTCCCCTCGCTGGATGACGCACTGCTGGAGTCCCAGTTCGTCGACGGCGGCGACACCGTCTGGATCCTTGGCGGCGGCGAGATCTTCCGCCAGTCGACAGAGCTTGCCAACGTTGCGGTGGTCACCACCATCGACGTGGAGGCCGACGGCGATACGTACGCTCCGGAGCTCGGCACCAGTTGGGAGGCCAGCTCCTCCCTCCCGCCGGACGGATGGCTGACCGGCGCCAACGGCACGCGCTACCGGTTCACCAAATGGTCACGGACCGAAAGCTAGGACGATGCTGAAGAAACCCGAAACCCTGTTCGTCCTGGGGTACATGCTCCTTCCCCTTCTCGCGCTGCTGTCCGCGATCGTTGGACTCACCATGATCCTGGGGGGCAACAAGATCGCCGGTGCCATCGTGCTGGTGGTGGTGACCCAGGCGTTTGCCTTTGGCGCGTTCTTTGCCCTGCGCGCCCGCAAGACCGCCCTGCTGGAAGAGTCCGACCAGGGCTAGGACCCTGCCGGCAGTGACGTAACCGACTGCGCCCTTACGGTGGCGAAGTCTAAACTGTACGAATGACTACAGCAGCTACCCCTTCCGTCGGCCTGGTCGGATGGCGCGGCATGGTGGGCTCCGTCCTCATGCAGCGCATGCAGGACGAGGGCGACTTCGCCAACATCAACCCGGTGTTTTTCTCCACGTCCAACGCGGGCGGTGCCGCGCCCACCCTTGCTGGTTCAGCAGGAGGGAGCGCCGGCAAGCTCGAGAACGCGTTCGACCTCGACACCCTGGCGAAGCTGCCCATTATTGTCACCGCCCAGGGCGGGGACTATACCAAGCAGGTCCACGGCGAACTGCGCGGCCGCGGCTGGGACGGACTCTGGATCGACGCCGCCTCCACGCTGCGCATGAATGACGATTCGATCATCGTCCTGGACCCCATCAACCGCGATGTGATCGACAAGGGCCTGGTCAACGGCACCAAGGACTTCATCGGCGGCAACTGCACGGTCTCCTGCATGCTTATGGGCCTCGGCGGACTGTTCAAGAATGGCCTCGTCGAGTGGGGCACGTCCATGACCTACCAGGCTGCCTCCGGCGGCGGCGCCCGCCACATGCGTGAGCTCCTCAGCCAGTTCGGCACGCTCAACGCCGAGGTCAGCACCGAACTTGACGACCCCGCATCAGCCATCCTTGAGATCGACCGCAAGGTGCTGGCCCACCAGCGCAGTGGCATCGACGCCACCCAGTTCGGCGTCCCGTTGGCCGGCTCGCTGATCCCCTGGATCGACGCGGACCTGGGCAATGGCCAGTCCAAGGAAGAGTGGAAGGCCGGGGTTGAGACCAACAAGATCCTGGGCACCGCCGAGGACAACCAGGTGATCATGGACGGCCTCTGCGTCCGCATCGGTGCCATGCGCTCCCACTCGCAGGCGCTGACGCTGAAGCTCCGCGAAGACCTCTCCGTAACCGAGATTGAAAAGCTGCTGGCCGAGGACAACGAGTGGGCCAAGGTGGTTCCCAACACCAAGGAAGCCTCCATGGCCGACCTGACGCCCGTGGCTGCTTCAGGCACCCTGGACATCCCGGTGGGACGCATCCGCAAGATGGAGATGGGCCCCAACTACATCAGCGCGTTCACCGTGGGCGACCAGCTCCTCTGGGGCGCCGCCGAGCCGCTGCGCCGCATGCTGAAGATCGCCACCGGCAACCTCTAAGCCTCCCAGCTGCTTCACAAGCGGCCCTGACCCGCATAACCGTTGCTGCCCTGCACCGGTCATGCGGGGCGGGGCCGCTTCTGTGTTCCGGTGGCGTCAGCGTGCCAGGAAGGCCTCGTACCGGCGGGCGGCCTTCGCCAGGGCTGCCCGCGCTGCCGGACCCAGCGGCGGGATCCCGTCGAAGAGTTCAGGTACGACGGCGGCAGCACGGCCGGTGCCTTCGCGCGCCCAGGTGCCCACCACCTGCCCCGCCGCTACCACAGTCTTCTTGAAGACCCCGTTGCCGCCGGGAACAATGCTGTCGAAGTGCTCCGGGGCCAGCACAAGGCTGCGGTCCTGGTAGCCAAGCACGAACTCGTCGAAGCCGGGCAGCAGCAGGACCGACCTGGCTCCCGGGACCCCACTGTCCAGCAGCGCGGCCGTCTCCGGCGACATCCAATAGCCCACGCCACCGAACTCAACCTCCACTACCTGGCTGCGGATGGCTTCGAGCGCGGCCCTGGCCTCGGTCAGCGGGATCTGCGTCCACCAGGCAAAGTCCCGTACAGTGGCCGGCCCGTGGCTTCGGATGTAGCGCAGCAGGAACTCCGCCACCGCTTCGGCCCGTTCGAGGCGCCGTGACACCGGAATCCATTCGTCGAACGCGACCAGCAGCTGCTGGTTTCCCGCCAGCGGCCCCTGCACCAGCCAGCCGTGCCGGCACAGCGTGCCCAGGATGTGGATACCCCGCTGGCCCGCAGTTGCCTGGCCCGCGGCGTCGAACTCCTTGAACAGGTCTGCACGGCTGACAGGACCGCCCGCAGCGATGCGGGCCAGCGCCACGTCCCGGCTTGCCTCGATATCGGCCCAGCTGATGGCCAGTTCCCGGTGCCTGGCAGCGATGCTCCGGGTGAGCCGCTCGGCAGTGAGGTCCAGCATCCACCCGAGGTCCTCGGGGGCCACCAGGTGCAGGGTTCCGCGCATGGGCCAGGAGCGCACGATCGAGCCGTCATCAAGGGCGGCGCGGACATCGCTCAGGCCACAGCCCGGGTGCCGTACACCCACGGCCCACAGCGCCGCCTGCAGGTCCTGCCCCTGCATCGCCGTCATCCACCGCACCACGTCCTCGGCGGAGCCGGGGACAACACCGCCAGGCCCAGCCACTGTCGCAGACCCGGAAGCTGCGAGCCCCTGGGACGCCAGCCGGAGCCGGCCCATGACGTTGCGGCTCAGCCGCACGGCGGTTGGTGACATTGCTTCATCCTAGGTGCCGCACCCCTGGACGCCTACGCCGGTTAGGGTGGAACCATGACTTTGGGGAGTTTGTGGCTGTTGCTTGCGCGTAAAACCAGGATGTGGATGATCGGCGGGACGCTCAGCGTCCTGACCGGAACGGCGCTGGGAGGCCTTTCCCTCACCAGATTCCTGGGCAGCGGACAGTCTGAACCCCGGATCCTACTTCCCTCATTGGCCCTGAGCCTGGGCGGAGGTTACGCGGTCCTCTTTCCCGGCCTCAGCGCGGGCTGCCAGGGCGTGCGGATCCGCCGGGACTGGCGCCGCCACCCGATGACCGGACGGGTGCTCTGGGTCCTGTCCCTGACGGTCGCCACCGCCGGCCTGGCCACGTGCATCGTGGCCGGGACAGTGAGCCCGCTGGCGCCGGGGCAGCTGGTATGGATCTTCATGGGCATCTACCTGGCCCTGGCCGGATGGGCCTCGGCCGTCATGGGTGCGGCGGCATCCCTGCGCCAGGACCCGGCAGCCACCCCAGTGGCCGCCGAAGAAGAGGTTACAGTTCCAGGCCGATAAGCAGCGGCTCGGGGTGCAGCCGGACACCAAACCGGCGTTCGACGCCGGCACGCACCTCGCGTGCCACGGCCACCACGTCGGAGGCGCCTGCGCCGCCGCGGTTGGTGATGGCCAGCGTGTGCTTGGTGGACAGCGAAGCCCGTCCCCCGGACACGCTGTCCGGTTCGAGACCGAAGCCCTTGCCGAAGCCTGCCTGGTCAATCAGCCACGCAGCGGACAGCTTCACCATTCCGTCCTGGCCGGCAGGGTACCGCGGCGCGTTCTCCGGCAGCGACGCCGCTTCCGACTCGGGAACGATCGGGTTGGTAAAGAACGAACCCGTCGAATAGGTGTCCCGGTCCGCAGGGTCCAGGACCATACCCTTGGAGGCCCGCAGCCGCAGCACTTCCCGGCGCACATCGTTCGAGTAGGCCCTTTTACCCGCTTCAACGCCGAGGGACCGCGCCAGTTCGGCGTACCGGATGGGGGCGCTCATCCGGCCCAGCGGGAGCTGGAATTCGACCGTCAGCACCACGTACCGGGGCGATCCGTTCACGGTGGTCTGCTTCAGGATGGAGTCCCGGTAGCCGAACTTCAGCTCGGAGTTGGTGAAGGTCTGCACGGCGTTCCGCTCACGGTCCCAGGTCCGGACCGCGGCAATGGTCTGCGAGACGTCAGCGCCATAGGCACCAACGTTCTGGACCGGCGTCGCGCCCGTTGACCCCGGGATCCCGGACAGCGCCTCGATCCCGGACCACGCGTGCCGGACAGCATAGTCCACCAGCTGGTCCCAGTTGTGCCCGGCCTGGACCACCACCGCCACACCGCCGCAGGAGTCTTCGGCGTTAATCGTGAAGCCCTCGGAGGCGATCTTCACCACCGTCCCGGGGTATCCGTCGTCGGAGATCAGGAGGTTGGAGCCGCCGGCGATGATCAGCACCTGTTCCCCGGCAGCATCAGCGGTGCGGACGGCATCAATGATCTCAGCCTCGGTCCGCGCCTCGATGTATTTGCCGGCGGGACCACCGACGGCGGAGGTGGTCAGGGAGGAAAGCAGGGTGGAAGTCACCAGAACACCTTACTAGGCAATCTCCGCGGGCTTCCGGGCCACCGGCGAAAGGAAGAAGCTCACGGCCAGCATCACCATGACGGCCAGCAGCGAGTGCAGGATGCCCACGTGCTCGGCCAGCAGGCCCAGCAACGGCGGCCCGCACAGGAACGCGCCGTAGCCGATGGTGGAGACCACGGACACCCTGGCGGCGGCCTTGGCGGGGTCGTCGGCCGCGGCGGACATGCCCACGGGGAATCCCAGCGAGGCCCCCAGTCCCCAGATGGCGAGGCCAACAAAGGCAAGCCACGGCGCCGGCGCGAAGACGAACAGGCCCAGCCCCAGGACCGCCAGCGCAGCGCACCAGCGCATCACCGGTACCCGGCCGTAGCGGTCCAGGACAAGGGTTCCGGCGAACCGGCCGATGGTCATGAACGTGACGAACAGCCCGTACCCGGCGGCACCCGCGGCGTCGCTTTGCCCGTGCCCGTCCGCCAGGGCAAGGGCTACCCAGTCCCCCGCTGCACCTTCTGCCAGCGCCAGGCCGAGCACCAGGACACCCAGGAGGAGCGTCCTTCGGTCACGCCAGGCCTGGGCAATCTTGCGCTTGTTGTCGAGGGGGGCTTCCCCCTCGACGGCGGTGATGAGGGGAATGGGCCCGGTGGTGGGGTCCTCGAAGTGGTCAGGGGTGTAGGTCCGCTCCCCCGCTACCGGGGTGATGTCTGCCCGGAACCAG
>Ga0160459_100427_pt1 | contig 17170 bp, 15 predicted proteins | sample HID1973K_E6MG_FD_108208 | JGI IMG/M metagenome (GOLD analysis project Ga0160459, IMG submission 108208) | Enriched mosquito-associated microbial communities from UW Madison campus, WI, USA - HID1973K_E6 MG | ecosystem: Host-associated > Arthropoda: Insects > Digestive system > Unclassified ... | reverse complement strand
ATCTGAAATACACCGAATCGCACGAATGGGTCCGCACCGAATCCGATGGCACGCTGACCATCGGCATCACCGATCACGCGCAGGAAGCGCTCGGTGACATCGTGTTCGTCGAACTGCCCGCGGTGGGCAAGACCGTCGCGGCGGGCGATGCCATCGCCGTGATCGAATCGGTGAAGGCCGCATCCGACATTTACGCGCCGGTCTCGGGCGAGATCGTCGCCGCCAACGACTCGCTCAGCGCGACGCCCGACCAGGTGAACGGCGCGCCGTACGAAAGCTGGCTCTTCAAGATCAAGCCGGCCGGCGACGCCGGTCTCGACAAGCTGCTCGACGCCGAAGGCTACGGCAAGTCGATCGGCGAATAACCCATCTCAATGACGATGGCGGCTCGGGCAACGAGCCGCATCGCAGGAATTCACATGAAGCTCGAACACCCGGATCGCCTGATGAACCGCACCTCCCTGTCACTCGCCGCGCTCGAATGCCACGACGCATTCGCCGAGCGGCACATCGGCCCCGATGACGCGGACCAGCGCGCCATGCTCGACGCGCTCGGTTTCGCGTCACGCGCGGCCTTCATCGACGCGGTGATTCCTGAATCGATCCGCCGCAAGGAAACGCTGCCGCTCGGCGCGTTCACGCAGCCCAAGAGCGAGGCGGAAGCGCTCGCGGCATTGCGCAAGCTGGCGGACGAGAATCTGGTGTTTCGAACTTATATCGGCCAGGGCTACTACGGCACGCACACGCCGGCGGTGATCCTGCGCAACGTGCTCGAAAATCCGGCGTGGTACACGGCCTACACGCCGTATCAGCCGGAAATTTCGCAAGGGCGTCTGGAAGCGCTGCTGAATTTCCAGCAGATGATCATGGACCTGACTGGCCTCGCGATGGCGAACGCGTCGCTGCTCGACGAAGCCACCGCCGCCGCCGAAGCGATGACGCTGCTGCAACGCGTCGGCAAGCCGAAATCGAACGTGTTCTACGTCGCCGATGACGTGCTGCCGCAGACCATCGAAGTGGTGAAGACGCGCGCGAAGCCCGCGGGCATCGAAGTCAAGGTCGGCCCGGCCGCCGACGCCGCGAGCGCGAACGCGTTCGGCGTGCTGCTGCAATATCCCGGCGCAAACGGCGATGTGCGCGACTATCGCGCGCTGGCCGAAGCGATTCACGCTGCGGGCGGCCATGTCGTCGCGGCGGCGGATCTGCTCGCGCTGACGCTCATCACGCCGCCGGGCGAATGGGGCGCGGATGTCGCGATCGGCAATACGCAGCGGTTCGGCGTGCCGGTCGGCTTCGGCGGCCCGCACGCGGCGTACATGGCCGTGCGCGATGAATTCAAGCGCCAGATGCCGGGGCGTCTCGTCGGCGTGACCGTCGACGCGCAGGGCAACTCCGCGCTGCGTCTCGCGCTGCAAACGCGCGAACAGCATATTCGCCGCGAAAAGGCGACGTCGAACGTGTGCACGGCGCAGGCGCTGCTCGCGATCATGGCGAGTATGTACGCCGTCTATCACGGCCCGCGCGGTCTGAAGACGATCGCACTGCGCGTGAACCGCGTGGCATCGATTTTCGCAGCGGGCGTGAAGAAGCTCGGCTATACGATCGCCAACGACACGTTCTTCGACACGGTCACGATCGACAGCGGCGCGAACACGACCGGGCTGCATCAGGCTGCATACGCCGCGCATGTCAATCTGCGCCACGTGAGCGCAACGCAAGTGGGCGTATCGCTCGATGAAACCACCACGCGCGACGACCTGCTCAAGCTCTTCGCGCTGTTCGCGGAAGTCGCGGGCAAGACCGAAACGTTCGATATTGACGCGCTCGATCAGGCCGCGTCCGATCCGCTGCCGGCCGAACTGCACCGCACGAGCGAATACCTGACGCATCCGGTCTTCAATCGCCATCATTCCGAACACGAAATGCTGCGCTATCTGCGCAGCCTCGCCGACAGGGACCTCGCGCTCGATCGCACGATGATCCCGCTCGGTTCCTGCACGATGAAGCTCAACGCGACCTCCGAGATGCTGCCGGTGACGTGGCCCGAGTTCGCGCAGATTCACCCGTTCGCGCCCGCCGAGCAGACGGCCGGCTATCGCACGATGATCGATCAGCTCGAACAGATGCTCGTCGCGTGCACCGGTTACGCGGCGGTGTCGCTGCAGCCGAATGCCGGTTCGCAAGGCGAATACGCGGGCCTGCTCATCATCCACGCGTATCACGAGTCGCGCGGCGAAGGGCATCGCAATGTGTGTCTGATTCCGGCGTCCGCGCACGGCACCAATCCGGCGTCGGCGCAGATGGCGGGCATGCAGGTCGTCGTCGTGGCGTGCGATGCGAACGGCAACGTCGATATCGAAGATCTGAAGGCGAAGGCCGGGAAGCATTCCGCGAATCTCGCGGCGATCATGATCACGTATCCGTCGACGCACGGCGTGTTCGAGCGCAACGTCCGCGAGATCTGCGACATCGTCCATTCGCATGGCGGCCAGGTGTATGTCGATGGTGCGAACATGAACGCGATGGTCGGCCTGTGCGCGCCCGGCCAGTTCGGCGGCGACGTGTCGCACCTGAATCTGCACAAGACGTTCTGCATTCCGCACGGCGGCGGCGGACCGGGCGTCGGTCCGGTCGCGGTCGGCGCGCATCTGGCGAAGTTCCTGCCGAATCAGGCGTCCACCGGTTACAAGCGCGATGAGGCGGGCATTGGCGCGGTGTCGTCCGCGCCTTATGGCTCGGCCGCGATTCTGCCGATTTCGTGGATGTACATTGCGATGATGGGCGCGCAAGGTCTCACCGCCGCGACCGAAAGCGCGATTCTCGCCGCGAACTATGTCGCGAAGCGTCTCGCGCCGCACTATCCGGTGCTGTACAGCGGTGCGGGCGGACTCGTCGCGCACGAGTGCATTCTCGATGTGCGGCCGATCAAGGAATCGAGCGGTATCTCGGTGGAAGACGTCGCGAAACGCCTGATCGACTACGGTTTCCACGCCCCGACGATGAGCTTCCCCGTGCCCGGCACGCTGATGGTCGAGCCGACGGAATCGGAATCGAAGGAAGAGCTCGACCGCTTCATCGACGCGATGATCGCGATCCGCGAGGAAATCCGCGCGGTCGAAGAAGGTCGCGCCGATCGCGAGGACAACGTGCTGAAGCATGCGCCGCACACGGCGGCGGTGGTCACGTCGGATGCGTGGGCGCACACGTACACGCGCGAGTCGGCAGCGTATCCGTTGAAGTCGCTGGTGACGCGCAAGTACTGGTCGCCGGTCGGCCGCGCGGACAATGCGTACGGCGACCGCAACCTGATGTGCTCGTGCGTGCCGGTATCGGAATACGCGGACGAGTAAGGTATCGCGCAGGACCTGAGAGAGAGCACCGCCCGAAAGCGTAAAGCATTGTCGGGCGGTTTTGCGGCGCGTTCCAGAACAGCTAACATCTCACCCCGGACCAAAAAGCCAAAACAGGGAGTACACATGGCGTTCAAGGTGCGAGAGGTGAAAGGGACGAACCGCGTGCGTGCGGTGCGAGCGATGCTCGGCGCGATGCTGATCGCGGCATCGTCCGCGCAGGCCGCGATGAATTTTTGCGCCGCGCCCGCGATGCAGACGAGCGAGCGCACCAATGCCGATCCCGGCGTGAAGGCGCTCGTGAAAATGGTGCAATCGCATGTGAGCGATCAGCCGAAGCCGCGCGCGAAGCTGCACACCGAGGGCACGCTGCCGCACGAAGGCATTTACGACGAAAGCATCGAAGCGGAAAAAGACCTCGGCCTGATGCGCGATGCCGCGCTCGCGTGGCGCGCGACCGGCGACGAGCGTTATCTGCGGCTCGTCGACCGTTTCCTGCTCGCGTGGACGACGACTTATCAGCCGAGCTTCAACCCGATCGACGAGACGAACTTCGAATCGCTGATTCTCGCGTACGACCTCACGGCGAGCGCCTTGCCGGTCAAGACGCGCAACGCGGCGAACGCGTTCATCACGAAGATGGTGACCGGTTATATCGCCGATATGGACAAGCAGCCGCGGCCGCTCACGGGCAATTACCGGAACAACTGGCAAAGTCATCGCGTGAAGCTGGTGGCGATGGGCGCTTTCACGATCGACGACCGCAAGCTCATCAACGCGGCGCAGCGGCTGTTCGTCGAGCATATCGGCGACAACATCGCGCCGGATGGATCGACTGTCGATTTCGCCGAGCGCGATGCGCTGCGCTACGTCACCTACGATCTTCAGCCGCTCGTGACAGCGGCCCTCTCCGCGCGGCGGCACAACCGCAACTGGCTGCCGGAGCGCGCGCAGTCGGGCGCGACGCTCGCCGAAGCGCTCAACTGGCTCACGCCGTACGCGCTCGGCACAAAGACGCACGATGAGTTCGTGAAATCGTCGGTGCCGTTCGACGCCAAGCGGCGCGAAGCCGGATTGCCGGGTTTCTCGGGACAGTGGGATCCGAAGAACGCGGCTGAACTCTTTCATCTCGCGGCACGTCTCGACGGCCGCTACACGCCGGTCGCGCTGCGGCTCGCACCGGCGCCGCCAGCCTGGCTCGCGGTGTGTCTGCCGGTGCCGGCGCGATAACTCTTACAGGCAGGAGCAGTCATGGCAGTCAGCGTATTCGACCTCTTCAAGATCGGCATCGGCCCTTCGAGTTCGCACACCGTCGGACCGATGCGCGCCGCGCTGATGTTCGCGCAAGGGCTCGAGCGGGACGGGCTGCTGGACTCGACGGCATCGGTGAAGTGCGAGCTCTACGGCTCGCTCGGCGCGACGGGCAAAGGCCACGGCACCGACCGCGGCGTGATGCTCGGCCTGATGGGCGACGCACCGGATACCGTGGATGCGTCGAGCATCGTCGCGCGGCTGGACGCCGTGCGCGCGTCGAAGACGCTCGCGCTGCTCGGCACGCGCAAGATTCCGTTCTCGATCAAGGAGAACATCGCGTTCTATCGGCAGGCGTTGCCGGAGCATCCGAACGGCATGAAGCTTCACGCGTTCGATGCGAACGGCGCGTTGCTGCGCGAGGCGACGTATCTGTCGGTCGGCGGCGGGTTCGTCGTGACGGCGGGCGCGGCGAACACGGCGGTGCTGACGGCGCACGAGCATTTGCCGTATCCGTTCCTGACCGGCGACGAGCTCATGAAGATGTGCACGGAATCGGGCAAGTCGATCGCGCAACTGATGTGGGAAAACGAGCGCGTGTGGCGCAGCGAGGACGAAATCCGCAGCGGCCTGCTGCGTATCTGGGACGTGATGCAGGATTGCGTCGCGCGCGGGTGCGGCATCGGCAATCCGGCGGCGGAAGGGCACTTGCCGGGGCCGTTCCAGGTGAAGCGGCGCGCGCCGCAGTTGTACCGGGCGCTGACGGGCAAGCCGGAGCAGGCGCTGCGCGATCCTTTGTCGATGATCGACTGGATCAATCTCTACGCAATCGCGGTGAACGAGGAGAACGCAATCGGCGGACGTGTCGTCACGGCGCCGACCAATGGCGCGGCGGGCATCATTCCGGCGGTGCTGCACTATTACGATCGCTTCGTGCCGGGGTCGAACACGCAGGGCGTTATCGACTTTCTGCTGACGGCGGCGGCGATCGGCATTCTGTACAAGATGAACGCTTCCATCTCAGGTGCTGAAGTCGGCTGTCAGGGCGAAGTCGGCGTCGCGTGTTCGATGGCGGCGGGCGCGCTGGCCGCGGTGCTCGGCGGAACCCCGGCGCAGGTCGAGAATGCCGCGGAAATCGGCATGGAGCATAACCTCGGGCTGACGTGCGATCCGGTCGGCGGGATGGTGCAGATTCCGTGCATAGAGCGCAACGCGATGGGTTCGGTCAAAGCCGTCAATGCCGCGCGCATGGCGATGCGGGGCGACGGGTCTCACTATGTATCGCTGGATTCGGTGATCAAGACGATGAGAGAGACGGGCGCGGATATGAAGACCAAGTATAAGGAAACGTCGCGCGGCGGGCTGGCGGTGAATATCGTGGAGTGTTGAGCCAAACAAGGTTGGAAAATTGCAAACGCATAAAACCAATTCGAAAGTCTTTCGATTTGTACTCCAATTCGCGCGGGTGGGAAGAGTACTTGACGATCATCCAAATATCGTGGATCAAGAAATCGAGATTTTCTGGCGACAGGCGTTGGGCGGGCTTTCCTGTCGAACTTATCAACACGGCAATTCAGAGATTTCCGTTTCAGTAAACTGGAAGCGTTTGGTAGAACGAATCCGCGCTGATAACGGACTCAGACGACAAGTCGATGAAGGACATCCGCCCAAAAATTGGCTCGAAAGGATTTTGAAGCCGCTTTCTCTTTCGACTAAAGTTATCATCCGAGGCGGAGAGGCCACGACGCTGTCATCGCACTATGCAGCACATTTTGTTGAGGTCTTCCTTCATGAAGTGTTTCTTATTGCCAATTTTACGGCGCCTGGGTCTGCCGAATTCTGGAAGCTATCGTTTTTTGGAGGAGAATACGAACGAGACATCCGACTCTCTGCGTTTTCGTTCGATGTGGGTTGGACCTCACATCTGAACGGAGATTGGCCCGAAGTAAGGGCACTGCCTTACGAAAGAGTACTCCGATGGTTCGCCGCGGTGGACATGGGGTGCAGGCAACGTCCTCGCTCCGGCGTCGAGAGTGCGCTTTATGTTTTGCTGCACATGGCCAAGGGTGGCGACGCTTACATAGACTCGATCGTTTGGCTCTTTCATGGATTTGAAACACTTGTATCCACCAAAGTAGGTGAAAATTTTGCGGGTCTGGTAAGGCGTCTTAGTCTTGTTCTCGATTTAGACGTCTCAAAACAAGAAATGCTAAGAAAAAAATTGAGAGAACTTTATAACCTGAGAAGTGCCTTCGTGCATGGCGGTTACCCGATTCCGCACCCACTGCAAAACTCGGTGATTGACAACAGCTTGGCGGAGCACATCAACAAGGTGTTCGATTTGTGGTGTTTTGGAACTTTTCTGTTGATCAGCACGTTGCAGGCCTTGATTTTGAAAGGAGCGATCTCGTTCGAATTCGACGAGCGACTCATTGTCCGTACGATCGAATGAGACATCTTCGTCTAGCAAAATTCCTTTCATACTCCGCAACTTGGCCATCCGCCATATTGCTCTTCACCACTCTATTTCTAGTGGTGCGCTCCGATCATACGATCAAACAAGGAAGCAGAAGCAATTGTAGAGCCCGCAGTATTGAACGATTTCGTCGTCGTAGCCAAGCGACGTGCAGGCAACGATGCCGCATCGCATGAGATAGATCTGAATCAGCTGGGTGTATCGATTCAGGGCTTCGCTTCTGTCTTTGCGCTGTGCGCGAACGCGCTTGCAACGGGTAGACTCACCCTTCAACTCGATGCACTCGATGTTCGTGTGGTTTCGCTTCCCGTCGCCGAACATCGTTGCTTCGAAGTCCTCGCGATGGTGAAAAGCATGGCGACTAGCAGGGACCTGTGGTCTGGTGCGTTCGGGGCTGTGCTCGCTGTCGTTGTTCAGTATGTACTTTCTCGACGCGATCAAGATCAAATGAAATTTCTGAATGAAGCTTTGCAGAGTCAAGCGAAGTACATGAAAGAAGCGCTGCAGCAGTCCCAGCAAAACAATCAACAGAACTTCGAAACACTGAAAGCACTCGCCGACAAGCTCGCTGACGCCCTACGCCCCGCCGCACGCCAGGCACTGTCCCCGATCGACCGCTCCTGCCAACGCATCGACCTCTACGCCGAAGGCAAGCAGTTCATGACACTGGACTCCGATCACAAGCGCGCCTTCTCGCAAAATTCCGGCACGGTCACGGAGCACCTCGAACCCTACGTCGGCGTCATCTCGCAATTCGACATGACGACGGGCGCATGCAGACTCGCGCTGGAAGGCGCAACCTCGCGCATCCCGGCCATCGTGGTCGACCCGATTTTCGATCGCCCGAACAACCGCTATGTGAAAGCGATGACCTCAGCCGACCCGATCCGCTTTCTCGCGAAGGCGGAACTGGACGACGAGGGCAATCCTATTCGGCTCTACATCTCCGACACATCGAAGCCGGAGTTGAACGAGGCGTCGGCGTAATCAAGCCCCAATCAGATTCACCACCTTCACATTTCGCGTATCCGGCACTTCCGCATAAGACAGCACCTTCAACTGCGGCAGGCTTCTGCGGAGAAAACGAGCCAGCATCGCACGCAGTGAGTGCTGCACGAGCAGCACCGGCGGCAAGCCCAGATTCTGCTGACGCATGATCGCGTTCTGCGTCGAGTTCATCAGCGTCTGCGCGAGCCCCGGTTCCAGCCCCGGATTCGCCCCCGTCGACAACGCCTGCGACAGCACGCGCTCCAGCGTCGGATCGAGTCCCATCACCTGCAAATCGTCCGCGCCCGGATACCACTGCTGCGTGATCGCGCGCCCCAGCGCCAGTCGTACCGCCGCCGTGAGGTCGTGCGGATCGGAGGTGCGCGGCGCGTGTTCCTGCAACGCGTCGAGAATCGTACGCATGTCGCGGATCGGCACGCTTTCGTCGAGCAGGTTCTGCAACACCTTTTGCAGCGTCGTGAGCGACAGCACCTTCGGCACCAGATCGTCCGTGAGCGAAGGCGTGTCCTTGCCGATGCGCTCCAGCAGCGCCTGCACTTCCTGACGCCCGAGCAACTCGGCCGCATGCGTCACGACGAGATGATTCAAATGCGTCGCGACGACCGTGCTCGCATCGACGACGGTGTAGCCGTACACCTGCGCCTGTTCGCGCAGATTCGTGTCGATCCACACAGCCGGCAGCCCGAACGCCGGGTCCTGCGTCTGCGCGCCCGGCAGCGCGGCCGACACCTGTCCCGGATTGATCGCGAGCCACTGGCCCGGGAACGCTTCGCCGACGCCCACTTCCACACCCTTCAGCGCGATTCGGTAGCCGTTCGGCCGAAGTTCGAGATTGTCGCGAATGTGAATGACCGGCGGCAGAAAGCCGATTTCCTGCGCGAACTTCTTGCGAATGCCCTTGATGCGCTTGAGCAGTTCGCCGTCGCTGTTGCGATCGACGAGCGGAATCAGCCGATAGCCCACTTCCAGCCCGAGCGGATCGATGAGCGACACATCTTCCCAGCTCGCTTCCGCATTTTCCGCCGATGCAGCCGCCGCGCTCGCCGCGAGCGGCGTGACATCGGTGACGGCGCTGGCCTTCTTCTTCGCTTCGGCGCGCTTGTTCATCGTGCGCGCGGCATAGATCAGGCCGCCGCCGAGCAGCATGAACGCGAAGTGCGGCATGCCCGGAATCAGACCCATGATGCCGATGATCACGCCCGTGATCATCAGCACGCGCGGATTCTGGAACAACTGGCCCGTCAGCTGCGTGCCGATGTCTTCCTCGGTCGCGACGCGCGACACGATCACGCCCGCCGCCGTCGAAATGATGAGCGACGGAATCTGCGCGACGAGGCCGTCGCCGATGGTCAGCAGCGTGTAGTTGGTCGCCGCGTGCCCGAAGTCCATGTCGTGCTGGAGCATGCCGACGATCAGACCGCCCACCACGTTGATCACCATGATCAGCAGGCCCGCGATCGCATCGCCACGCACGAACTTGCTGGCGCCGTCCATCGAGCCGTAGAACTCGGCTTCCTGCGCCACCGCCTGACGGCGCTTCTTCGCGGTTTCCTCGTTGATGAGGCCGGCGTTCAGATCGGCGTCGATGGCCATCTGCTTGCCGGGCATCGCGTCGAGCGTGAAGCGCGCGCCCACTTCGGCGATCCGCCCCGCGCCCTTCGTGATCACCATGAAGTTGATGATCATCAGAATCACGAACACGACGATACCGACCGCGAAATTCCCGCCGACGAGAAAATGCCCGAACGATTCGATCACCTGACCCGCCGCATCCGGGCCGGTGTGGCCTTCGAGCAGCACGATACGCGTCGACGCGACATTCAGCGACAGCCGCAACAACGTCGAGAACAGCAGCACGCTCGGGAACGCCGCGAAGTCGAGCGGCTTTTGCGTGTACATGCTGACGAGCAACACCATCACCGACAGCGCGATGTTGAAGGTGAACAGCAAGTCCAGCAAAAACGCAGGCAAGGGCAGAATCATCATGCCCAAAATCATGCAGATCAGGATCGGGCCGGCGAGGGCTCGCAAGTTCTGCGTGCCCAGCGCGTCGGGCCGTTTGGCGAAAAATCCAGCGCGCGCGTTCATGCTGCGGCTCCCTTGTCAGTGTTGTCGCCGTTCAGGGCCTCGGAGGCTTCCTGTTCGGCGTCGGCGTCGGATACGCCGCCCTTGTCCAGTTCCTTCGGCACGTCGAGATCGGACGGTTCGTCCGGCTTCGTGCCGCCATCTTCCTTGTAGCGCTTGAGCTGGTAGACCCACGCCAGCACCTGCGCGACCGCGCCATACAGCGCGCCCGGAATCTCGCGGTTGATCTCGACGTTGTGATACAGCGCGCGCGCCAGCGGCGGCGCTTCGAGCAGCGGCACGTTGTGCTCGCGGCCCAGTTCGCGAATGCGTCCCGCGACCAGATTCACGCCCTTCGCGACGACCTTCGGCGCGCGCATCTGGCCATCGGTGTATTTCAGCGCGACGGCGAAGTGCGTCGGGTTCGTGACGATCACATCGGCGGTCGGAATCGCCTGCATCATCCGGCGACGCGCGGCCGCGCGCTGCTGCGAGCGGATCTTGCCCTTGATGTGCGGATCGCCTTCGTTTTCCTTGTGCTCGCGCTTCACTTCTTCCTTGCTCATGCGCAGCTTCTTCGCGTGCGAATAAAGCTGATACGGCACGTCGACGGCCGCGACGAGAAACAACCCGCCGATCGCCATGCCGCAGCACACGAAGATCAGATGCATCGCGTCGGCGAGCGCCAGCGTGAGCGGTTTCGTCAGCAGGCCGAGCACTTCGGCCTTGCGGCTCCAGATCGCCGAGCCGGCCATGCCGCCGACGACCATCGTCTTCAGCATCGACATGCCGAGCTGAACCGGCCCTTGCGCCGAAAAGATCTTGCCGAGACCGCTGATCGGATTCAGGCGCCCGAAGTTCGGCGCGAGCGGCTTCGTCGTGATGAGCCAGCCGCCCAGCGCCATCGGCGCGGCGAGCGCGGCGAAACCGGAGAGCAGGAGAACCGGCAGCACCGCGAACATCCCTTCCTTGCCCGCGTTCGCCGCGCCGATCATCATCTGGCGCGTGTCGAGCACGGTCGCGTGGTCGAAGGTGAACGCGCCGCGCAGGATCGACTGCAAATGCTGGCTGATCGGCCCCGACAAACCCCACACGCCGAAAAATCCCGCCGCCAGCAGCGCGAATGACGCGAGTTCCCGCGAACGCGCAACCTGGCCTTCCTCCCGCGCCTTTTCCAGGCGCTTGGGAGTGGCTGATTCGGTTTTTTCGAGATCGCTTTCTTCTGCCACCGGGCCTTACTCCGTTGCTTGCATCGTTGTCACATGCGGGCGGCGCGAAGCCGCTTTTTGATGAAAGCGATTATTGCGGATGGCGTCGAGCAGCCATCGACGGATAAGGCTGGGGAAAAGGGGGTTATTCGGTAGATGAAAGCGCGGGAAACAAAAGCGGCGCGTGCCTCGCAGGAAGCACGCGCCGTTCGATGAGTAATGCGCGTCGGACGATCAGGCGCCCGGCACGCGGCCATCCGGGCCGTAGAAACCGGCTTTGGACGGCGCGACCTGCAAGGCGGCGAGCGCTTTGCGGTTGTATTCCATGCGCGTGCGGATCAGCACGCCATTGTTATTGTTGCCCTGCTTCGCGCGGCGGGCCGCGGCAGTGAGCAACGCCCATTGCTCGGCGATCTGGCTGTCGTCCGCGGCGGCGGCCTCCATGCCGACGAAGCCGGCAGGGAAACCGAGCGTGTTCAACTGCTCGTCGCGCGCTTTTTCGAGCGCGGCGATGCGCTCGGTGAGCGCGGTTTTGTTCGCGATGATCTCGGGCAGCACCGGGAGGGGCTGCGCCGCAATCAGCGCTTTTTCCTCATCGACGAGGAGGGATTCGAAGGCCTGTACAGCGGCGACTTCTTCGGTGACGGTGGCAAGCAGGGCGTCTCTCATTGCATCGCTCGAAAAGCGGTTTCACAAAAGCCGCCGGTGTCACGAACGCCGCTTGCCGCCGCGCGCCCGTGATGCAGGCGCGGCCGGGTCACCGCGTTCAGCCGCCGGTCGGCGGGGTTCTCGTTTGCAGCAGGTCGCGGGCGGTGCTCAGAATGCCGTCGGCGATCTTGCTCGTATCCATCTTCAGACTGCCGTCGCGGATCGCGGCCTTGATCGATTCGACTTTCGCCGTGTCGATGTCAGAACCGTTCGATGCGCGCAGGTCGCTCGCCAGCGGCGAAAGGCTGACCGTCGAGTTCTTCGCCGGGTTCGCGCCCGACTGTTGCGCGGCGCCCGTGGCGCCCTTCGCGTCGTTTTGCGACGCGCGTTGCAGGTTGTCTTGAAGGCCTGCCAGCGTGGTGTTGCTATTCGTTTCGATTTTCACGATGTCCATTCCCGAACGTGTTGAGTCCTTTATCGGCGAGGGTGCTTGAAAACTTTACCCTGCCGGGGGACCGCCAACTTCCGTTCGCCGCGCTCATCGCCGTGAAAGCCTTGTCTGGCGGGCTTCGAGCGCATTTGCAACAAAATGAAACAAACGTGGGGGACCGAACACTTCGCGCGTTACAGCGCGATTTCCACCGTCTGACTGTCCTTCACGATGCCGGTGATGATCTGGCCACCGGCGGTTTTTACACGAACCTGCTGGCCGGGCGCGGCGTTGTTCATCGCGGTGCCTTCGGCGGAAATCGAAAAGCCGGAGCCGCCGGCGACCACATGCACGTTCTGACCGATCGCGACCGAACTTGCCGCGCGCAGCATGTCGGTGCGCAGCGGCAATCCGGCGGGCACGCGCGACAGCGCGACCGCGCCGACGGCCTGCGCCGGATCGGTGACGATGGCCTGCGGCATCGCGGTGAGATCGCCGTCGCGGGCGACCAGATCGGCGTTGCTCAGCACTTCGCCCGGCGCGATGGCGCGCGCGGCCAGATAGTACGTGGCGTTGATCGACACGCGCGCCTGTACATAGAGCGTCCACGGACGCTCGCCGACGCAGCGCACGCCGACCGTCATGCGGCCCCAGAGCCGCGCGCCGGTCGGCATGAACGGATCGAGCGACGAACAGGCGGCGAGCCCGCGCGGGAAAACCGGCGTGACGGTGATGTCGACCTTGCCCGGCAGACCGGCGGCCTGTTGCTGGAGGAAATTGAGCGCGGCGACGCGGATCGATTCGCCGTCCTGCATCGTCGCGGGCGCGCCGGGCGCTTGCGGCAACGCGGCGGCGACGGGCGCGGCAGACGGATTGAAACTCACGCGTCTCATCGGCGAAGCGGCGCCGGCGACGGGCGTCGCGGGACTTGCCGCAACGGGGCGTGTATTCGTGTTGCGAACGGGTGCGCCGTCATCGCGTGTCACGACGACGGGCATCACGTCGCGCGAAAGCGACGCAGCCGGCGCTTTCTGGAGCACGGGCGCAGGCGCGGCCTTCGCTTCGCCCGTTCCCGGAATGACGATCATCCCGCTCGCATCGTTCATGGAGTCGTCGGCGGCATCGGCGCGGGCTTCGAGCGCCAGCGCGGCATTGCGCATCGCGGCGTCGGCCGCTTTCGTCGCGGCGCGATAGCCGCTCGGGCGCGCGCCTTCAGGCGCAGGCATCGCCGCAACCGGAGCCGGAGCGCGCGACGCCGTTGCATTCAGACTCTTCGCCATATCGGCTGCGGCGGGATTGGTTTCCGCATTGCCCGGAATGACGATCGGGCCGTCGCTCTGCTGCGCAAACGCGCTCGCCGCGACGCCCGAGAACAGCAGGCCACACAGCGTGCGGCGCGCGAACGTCGCTGCGGCGCGAGCCGTAGGGTTCGATGCACGCTTGACGGACCTGCTCATCGACTTTCTCCATACCTGATTCGAACGAGCCGCAAAACACGCGGCGACTACTGACGAAACGAATTCTAGATATCGGCTGGCGCGGGCAAGCGTCGAATAGAGGCCCCGTTTCCCGGTTATTCGTCGGATTAGTTATTGCGCGTCGCTCCTAAGATTCGTGTCATGCAAAAAGCCCTCGGCGCTGCCGACAGGAGAAACCGCAATGCTAGACAGACTCGACAAGGAATTCGCTTTTGGCCGTGAGGCGCTCGACGTGCGCGCGTATCGGCAGGAATTGCTGTCGTCGAACATCGCCAACGCCGACACGCCCGGCTACAAGGCGCGCGACGTCGATTTCTCGAGCGCGCTGTCGGGCGCGCTCAAGCAGAGCGGCGGCGCCTCGAACAATTCGACGCTGAAGATGGCGCAGCCCGTCAGCGTGAGCACGAGCGGCGGGATGGCCGCAACGGCGAAGGGCCACATGAGCGGCACGTCGAAGCTCGCCGCGTCGGGCGGTTCGAGCGATGACTACGGCAAGCTCGCCTATCGCGTGCCGAGCCAGCCGTCGCTCGACGGCAACACGGTCGATCTCGACGCCGAGCGCGTGCAGTTCGCGGACAATGCGCTGCACTTCGAGGCAGGCATGACGGTGCTGAGCTCGCAGATCAAGTCGATGCTCTCGGCGATCACGTCGAACAGTTAAGGAATAGCGATGCCCTCTTTGATGAACATCTTCAACGTCGCCGGCTCGGCGATGTCCGCCCAGGCGCAGCGCCTGAACGTCACCGCGTCGAACCTCGCGAACGCGGACAGCACGACCGGCCCGGACGGCCAGCCGTACAAGGCGAAGCAGGTCGTCTTCGCGGTCGATCCGCTCGGCGGCGCGCGCACCGCGTCGGGCCAGCAGGTCGGCGGCGTGCAGGTGACCGGCGTGATCGACGATCCGACTCCGATGAAAACCAGCTATGACCCGAGCAACCCCGCCGCCAACGCGGACGGCTACGTGACGATGCCCAACGTCGATCCGGTGCAGGAGATGGTCAACATGATTTCCGCGTCGCGTTCCTATCAGGCGAACGTCGAAACGCTCAATACCGCCAAGCAATTGATGCTCAAGACCCTGACCATCGGAACCTGATTCAGACATTCAAGGAACACAACGTGACGACCAGCACAACCATCGGCAGCAACGGCACGAACGTGTCGAAGACGCTGCTCGACACCATGAACGGCGCGTCGAGTTCGTCGACGACGTCGACCTCGGCGACCGGCGCGCAATCGGCGTCGGATCTGCAGAACACCTTCCTCACGCTGCTCGTGACGCAGCTGAAGAATCAGGACCCGACCAATCCCGCCGACAGCTCGCAGATGACCTCGCAGCTCGCGCAGATCAACACGGTGACGGGCATCGGCCAGTTGAACACGTCGCTGTCGTCGCTCGCGACGCAGCTTTCCGCCGGCCAGCAGACGCAGGCCGCGCTGCTCATCGGCTCGAACGTGCTCGCGGCAGGAAACAGCATGACGGTGTCGAGCGGCGCGTCGTCGAGCTTCGGCGTGCAGCTCGCCAACGACGTGAGCGACCTGCAGATTGTCGTGAAGAACTCGTCGGGCCAGATCGTCAACACGCTCGATCTCGGTGCGCAGGGCGCGGGCGTCGTGCCGGTGACGGGCTGGAAGCCGGTCGATTCGAAGGGCGCCACGCTCGCCGACGGCAGCTACACGATCACCGCGCAAGGCACGATCAACGGCCAGCAGGCGACGGCGACCACGTTGTCGGCTTCGCAGGTCCAGAGCGTCGTGCAGATGACGGGCGGCGCGCCGGGCCTGAAGCTCGCGAACGGTTCGACCGTTGCGCTGACGAGCGTCGCTTCGATTCTTTGATTCCGCATTCACGGAGATACAGAACATGAGTTATCAACAAGCACTGAGCGGTCTGGGCGCTGCATCGAGCGACCTCGACGTGATCGGCAACAACATCGCGAACGCGAACACCGTCGGCTTCAAGCAGGGCGCGGCGCAGTTCGCCGACATGTACGCCAACTCGATGGCCACGGCCGTCAGCAACCAGATCGGCATCGGCACGCGTCTGTCCGAAGTGCAGCAGCAGTTCTCGCAAGGCACGATCACCACGACCAACCAGGCGCTCGACGTCGCGATCAACGGCAACGGTTTCTATCAGTTGTCGAACAACGGCTCGGTCGTGTACTCGCGCAACGGCGTGTTCCACCTCGACGACACCGGCAAGATCGTCAACTCGTCGGGCCTGCAGCTGATGGGTTACGCGGCGGATTCGAGCGGCGTCGTCAACAGCGCGAGCACGGTGCCGCTCACGGTGCCGACCGCGAACATCGCGCCGACGGCGACCAAGACGATCACCGCCGCATTCAACCTGAACTCGCAGGACAGCGTGAAGGCGGCCGCGGACTTCGACCCGACCAACGGCAACACGTACAACGCGTCGACCTCCGTCGATGCCTACGACTCGCTCGGCGGCACGCAGAAGGTGTCGGTGTACTTCACGAAGTCCGGCACGAACTCGTGGGAAGCGTTCGCGGGCTACGGCGACCCGGTCACGACCCACACGGATCTCGGCCCGGTCACGTTCGATTCGTCGGGCAACCTGACCTCGGGCAAGACCTTCACGTTCACGATTCCGGACGGTGCGAGCGCGACGGCGGGCGCGACCCAGTCGCTGACGCTCGATCTTTCCGGCACGACGCAATACGGCGCGAAGAGCGGCCTCACGAATCTGCATCAGGACGGCAACAGCACGGGCGAGCTGACGGGCTTCACGGTCGGCACCGACGGCATGCTGACGGGCAACTACTCGAACGGCGAAACGAAGGCGCTCGGCCAGATCGCGATCGCCAACTTCAACAACCAGAACGGCCTGCAGAACCTGGGCGGCAACGTGTACGCGCAGACCGCGGCTTCGGGCGCGGCGCAGGTCTCCGTGCCGGGCTCGACCAACCACGGCACGCTGCAGGGCGGCGCGGTGGAAAACTCCAACGTCGATCTGACGAGCGAGCTCGTGAACCTGATCACCGCGCAGCGCAACTATCAGGCGAACGCGCAGACGATCAAGACGCAGCAGACCGTCGACCAGACGCTGATCAATCTGTAAGTGTCGTCCGCACGCAAGGAAGGAAGCGATTCATGGACCGTCTGATCTACACCGCGATGACCGGCGCAAGCCAGGCTCTCGAGCAGCAAGCCGTCGTGGCGAACAACCTCGCGAACACGTCGACCACGGGTTTCAAGGCGCAGCTCGCGGCGTTCCGCCAGGTGCCGATGTCGTT
>Ga0160459_100426_pt1 | contig 17174 bp, 21 predicted proteins | sample HID1973K_E6MG_FD_108208 | JGI IMG/M metagenome (GOLD analysis project Ga0160459, IMG submission 108208) | Enriched mosquito-associated microbial communities from UW Madison campus, WI, USA - HID1973K_E6 MG | ecosystem: Host-associated > Arthropoda: Insects > Digestive system > Unclassified ... | reverse complement strand
TTGCTCATGGCGGTCCTGTCGGGGTTGTACAAGCGGAATCTAATGTACAGCCGACGTTACTGGGACGGAACAGGGCCCATTTTGTAGGGGACCTACTAAGCGGCAGGCCCGGAGATTGGGGGCAAGGCACAACGGCGGGCGCAACCGGCTGGTTGGCTCGCCGTTGCGGGAGGGACGGCATCTGGCATGCCGTCTCTCCCGCCGTTCCCTCGCTAGTTCAGCGCCGGAGTATCAGTGGGAATGACACCGGCTCCGTACAGATCCGTGGCAAGGTCGCGCAGTGCCCGGAGTGCCACCCTTTGGGTGAAGGGGCCGTACGACACCCTCGCCACGCCAAGTTCCTGGAGTTGGGCTGCCGGGAGCGCACCGGGGGCGCCAATAATGGACAGCTTTCCGCGGCCGAGGCCGTCGACGAGGGGTTCGATGACGTCCCGGGTCAGGGCACCAGGGACAAAGACCAATGCCGCACCGGCGTCGAGGAAGGCACGGCCCCGGGCAATGGCATCCTCGATGCTGTCCTGTATGGGCCGGCCCCCGCCGCGGACCAGCGCATCCGTGCGCGCGTTCAACTGGAAGGGGACGCCTTCGTCGGCGGCAGCAGCCACGATTGCCTGCACCCGGGCAACGGCTTCATCAAAGGGGCGCAGCCTGTCTTCGACGTTGGCCCCGGCCACGCCGATCCCGATGGCCCGCCGGATGGTCTCGGCAGGGTCCTGGTAGCCGTCGTCGAGGTCCGCGGTGACGGGCAGGTCGACGGCGTCGACGATGCGCTTTGCGCCTTCGAGGGCAACGTCCAACGGCATGGCGCCATCCGCGTAGCCAAGTGCGGCTGCGATCGAGTGGCCCGCCGTCGCGATCGCTTTAGTCTCAGGGAGGCCCGCGATGGTTGCCGCGCTGATAGCGTCCCACACGTTGACTACCTGGAGGATCTCGGGTGCTTCGTGGAGGGTTTTCAGCTGCTGTGCACGCTCTGCTGTGGTCGTTTCAGTCATTCGTGTTTCTTCCTCATCCATGGGTAGGCACCATAACGTCATTGCAGTTCCTACCTACACACATGCAGCGCCCTCGAGGCAAGGCAAGTTCGCGCAGGGCGGGAGTACCGCTTACCACCGCCTGCTGCCTTTACGGGGCAGGATGGGAGGCATGATTGTTGAACTTCGCCCGTGGACGACTGAGGACGCCGCTGCACTGTGCACCGCCAATGGGGGAGATCAGGATTTGCAGGCCCAATTTGGTGGAGCCGATCTGGGAAGCCTGGGTAGCTCGCAGAAATACATAAATGAGTATTTGGTGATGAGTGAAACTCGGAGGAACTGGGCAATATGCGTCGACTACGTGGCGATCGGCAACGTCGGGCTTTCGGGAGTTGAACGGCGTCACGGGACTGCCTGGGCTTCATACTGGCTGGCATCGCCCTATCGGGGGCGCGGTCTGGCCGCCCGGGCCCTTGCCACGGTTGCTTCGGTCGCGTTCCAGGAGGGGTTGTTCCGGCTTGAGCTGGGGCATCGCGTTAACAATCCCGCATCCTGCAATGTCGCTACCCGCGCGGGCTTTGTTCCTGAAGGCATAGAACGCAAGAAACTCAGGTACGGCAGCCAACGGTTCGACGTGGAGACCCATGCGCGGCTGCTGACGGATCCAGCTCCGGACGTTGCGCCACTTCCAATACAGGCCTACAAGGCAACTACCGTCGTCGAGTAACAGGACGTACGCTGGCAAGGCCGTTCCTGGCAGTTGCATGTTTGGGGGAAGTTTTGGAAATTGTCGTATTCGTGGTGCTGCCGCTTGTCTTCTTTTACATTCTTTACGGCGTTATCAGGGCAGCGGTGCGGGACGGAATCCTCGCTGCTGACCGGGTCCGGAGCGCGGGCAGCATCGAAGAAGCTGGTGCGCTGGAGGTAGCCGAACAGCGTGAGCCCTAGGCTTAACCGCCCGCAGCGGCTGCAGCGGTTCGGAAGAATAGCCTCATGGAATTTAACCGGCTCCTGCAGATCGGGCGCATCTTCGCCCAGCCGGAGGCGCTGGAATTGCCCCGTGGCCGCGAGATCGTCGAGCGCTGGCCGGACGCCGACGTCGTACCTGTCGAGAACCACTGGAACATCCCGGAGCTGCACGGCGACGAGACCAACGTGCCGCGGTGGTCCAGGATCAAGACCGAGGCGCTGGTCCTCGGAGTGAAAAAGTCCTTGACCGTGAAGCCCAACGGGCGATCGGCAGACTTCATCGCCCCCTCCACGGCGAACGGGTGCGCCATGGCCTGCGCCTATTGCTACGTCCCCCGCCATAAGGGTTACAGCAACCCGGTTACCGTTTTTGCCAACATCAACCAGATCGCTGCGACGCTTGAACGGCACGTCATGAAGCAGGGCATCAAGCTCGAACCCAACCAATGCGATCCCGAACTCTGGGTCTATGACATCGGTGAAAACAGTGACTGCTCCGTGGATGCGCTGATCAGTGACAACGTAGAGGACCTGGTTGGGCTATTCCGGGAACTGCCCACCGCCAAGCTGTCATTCGCTACGAAGTACGTCAACAGGGACATGCTCACGTGGGACCACGGCGGGCACAGCCGGATTCGCTTTTCGCTGATGCCCGCGCACCTGGCGAAGTCCATAGATGTCCGGACGTCCCCGGTAGCCGAACGCATTGCCGCGATCAACGATTTCGTCGACGCCGGGTACGAGGTGCACGTCAATTTCTCCCCGGTGGTGGTCACCGAGACCTGGCTTGAGGACTGGCGTGAACTGCTTCAACAGCTCGACGCCAACCTGACGTCCGCAGCCAAAGCGCAGCTTGCAGCGGAAGTGATCTTCCTGACCCATAATGAGGGACTCCATAAGGTCAACCTCGGATGGCACCCGCAGGCTGAGAAGGTCCTCTGGCGTCCGGACCTGCAGGAGTCCAAGACCTCCTCTAACGGCTTCAGCAACGTCCGTTACTGCAGCGGAAGCAAGGGCCGCTATGTACGGCAGCTGACGGCACTGATCGAGGAGATCGCCCCCTATTGCCGGGTCCGCTACGCCTTCTGATATTCCGGTCCGCGCCGGAAGGTCCGGTTTCCTTGGCATGGACGGTAGACTTGTCAAGGCCGTTCTCCGGCCACTCTGCCTCCAGCCCCCGCCATATCCTGTTGGGGCTGCGGCGTTCCCCGTTGTGAAAGGCCTTACCTTCTGTGATTACTGTCCAGGATCTTGAACTCCGCGCCGGTGCCCGGCTCCTGATGGATCAGGTGAGCTTCCGCATCGATAAGGGCGACAAGATCGGCCTGGTGGGACGCAACGGAGCGGGCAAGACCACCCTCACCCGCGTCCTTGCAGGCGAGGGGCTTCCCGCAGCCGGCAAGGTGACCCGCAGCGGCGAGATCGGCTACCTGCCGCAGGACCCGCGCACCCCGGACATGGAGCAGCTGGCGCGGGACCGGATCCTCTCTGCCCGTGGTTTGGACGTCGTCGTCGGTAAGCTCCGCAAGGCCCATGACGAGATGGCAAGCGAAGACGCTGCCGTGCAGCAGAAGGCCATGAACCGGTACGACCGGCTGGAATCCGAGTTCCTGGCAGCGGGCGGCTACGCCGCGGAGGCCGAAGCCGCATCCATCTGCTCGAACCTGGCACTGCCTGACCGGCTGCTGAATCAGCCGCTCAAAACACTTTCCGGTGGCCAGCGCCGCCGCGTGGAACTGGCCCGGATCCTGTACTCGGATGCCGAGACCATGCTCCTCGACGAGCCCACCAACCACCTCGACGCCGATTCCATTGCCTGGCTTCGCGACTTCCTGAAGAACCACCAGGGCGGGCTCATTGTCATCAGCCACGACACCGAACTCCTCGAAGCCACGGTCAACAAGGTGTTCCTGCTGGACGCCAACCGGGCCCAGATCGATTTCTACAACATGGACTGGAAGCGGTACCTCACCCAGCGCGAAACGGATGAGCGCGCCCGCAAGCGGGAACGTGCCAATGCCGAGAAGAAGGCCCAGGTCCTCTTCGACCAGGCCAACAAGATGCGGGCGAAAGCCACCAAAGCCGTGGCCGCGCAGAACATGGCCAAGCGTGCTGAGCGGCTCCTCAGTGGCCTCGAAGCCGTCCGCGAGAACGACCGTGTGGCCGCCCTCCGGTTCCCGGATCCGTCGCCGTGCGGCAAGACCCCGCTCACCGCAGACGGGCTCAGCAAGTCTTATGGCTCCCTGGAGATCTTCACGGACGTGGACCTCGCCATCGATCGCGGCTCCAAAGTGGTCATCCTCGGCCTCAACGGTGCCGGCAAAACCACGCTGCTGCGCATGCTTGCCGGCGTAGACCAGCCGGACACCGGCGAAATCGTGCCGGGGCACGGGCTTAAAGTGGGCTACTACGCCCAGGAACACGAGACCCTCGACGTCAACCGCACCGTTCTCGAGAACATGCGGTCATCTGCACCTGACATGAAGGACGCCGAGGTCCGCGGCATCCTGGGTTCATTCCTGTTTTCCGGTGACGACGTCGACAAGCCCGCGGGCGTCCTGTCCGGCGGTGAGAAGACCCGCCTGGCGCTGGCCACCATCGTGGCGTCCAGCGCCAACGTCCTGCTTCTCGACGAACCCACCAACAACCTGGACCCCGCCAGCCGCGCGGAAATTCTCGGCGCGCTCCGGAACTACACGGGCGCCGTCGTCCTTGTCAGCCATGATGAAGGCGCCGTTGAGGCGCTGAACCCCGAACGCGTTGTGCTGCTGCCCGACGGCGTCGAGGACCACTGGAACGAGGACTACCTGGACCTGATCACGCTGGCTTAGCCAGCGCGAAGGGGCCCGACGCCGGACGGCGCCTTGATGAATTCCGCCACTTTAGTTTGCGCTGAACAGTGGGGGATCGGAGTCGAAGACCCGCTGTTCGTCCCGGCATGATGGAGGGAATGGCTGCTTCCCGTCCTGACCGCCTGGTCCCTGTCGGCGGCACCGTTGTGCTCCTTCGTGAACTGATCAAGCGGGACCTGCCGGCATTGTTCAAGGCCATTGGAAGACCTGAGTGGATGGACCGCCAATGCTCCCCATGTATAGGAAGCGGGGTTAACACGGACCCCAAACGGCTCCCGCTGGACGCCGCATTAGCCCACGGTATCGAGCGAGTGCGCCTGAAGGCCGATGTCTTGAATATCCGTTCACGAGCGGCCATAGAGCGGGTTGGTGCCTAGCCGGAGGCGGTGGGTGTGCTCAGGCACGTTCAACGACGAGCGGACGGTAGCTGGCGTGATACGGCCCTATATCCGATCCCGCGTGAGGAATGGCCCGAGGTGCGCCGTCGGCTTGAACGGGGCCTGGCGGTGCCGCCAAGGGGCTGACTTCAGTGGGCTCAAGGGTACGTCATGAATAATTTTGGTTCCGGTTGGCCTCACGGGGCTGAGGCGGCGGCCGTCTCCGCGCATGTCTGATCCGGCGCCGAACGTTCCGTCTGTGTGATTCGCCCACGCCCGTCCTGTGTCGGTCTCTAAGGAACAGGGTTTCGCCGCCTTTGCAAGAGCCTGGTTGGCCGGAGATGTCGAGTACGTCACCGCTCTCGGTACACGTTGGTGTGTAGCGTATAGGGCACCCTCACCGGGCAATTTTGCGGGCAGGGTATACGGGACATCCTGAACGTCGGGCTCACGAAACCGCAGGTCAGCGTCGGGTTGTCCCGATAGGGGACCGGCTTACGGGCTCTTTCTCGGTCGGTGGTGTAGTGGGAAGCCCGTCGTCTGCGGCCCAGCCGGCTCGGGCTTCGGGACAAATGGGAAGTCCCAGAAGCTGAAGTGGCCAGACCACAGTGAAGGGTCGACGTAAGTCTTGCCGGCCGGTCAGAGCCATGAACCGGCTACGCGGGCATCCTCGATGAGTCAACGCGGCTACTTGCGGAGTCGACAAGCGCGGCACACACTGTGATTCATGAGTGAGTCGGCCTCAAACGAGGTCCCGGAGGGGCGGGGTGTACCACTGACCGCGGCTGTGGGTCTGATCCTTATCTTCACTGGGATCACTATTATGAGCGGCGGCTCGCCTTTGGAGTGGGCGTCTCTTACTCGTGTGGAATTGCAAACGGAGCTGTGCCCCACGCCAGCGGGTGACGCGCTGTTCCATTACAGCGTCAATGTGCCAAGAGACTTTTGGATTATCCTCGGGTGGGTTGCGCTTTTGGCGGGCTCGGTGGTCGCCTATCGGTCGCCGCGCATCGCGAAAAAATTCTTTGACGTGTCATTTGTGTTGCTAGCGGCCTCCCTTGCAATCCGCGGCGCTTCCTGGCAGGACGCCTTTCTGAAGGACTCAGCAGGCGGGGGAACATCTGGCTTTGGCCGCAGGCTTCCCTGCAACCCCAGCAGCGCCGATATACTCGTGGGAATAGATCGCACGCTATATTTCTACGGAACGATTGCGCTTATAGCGGTGTCCCTTCTTGGACTTTATGTCGTGTACCTGGACGAAACTGACCTCCCCGGTTCCGGGCAAACCGCGAAGGATAAGGTCTGGTTCAGACGGCTTTGGAGCAGCACGATTTGGATACTGGGAATCATTCCCCTTCTTATTGTTATCCTCTTTCTGCTCGTGTCGTTTGATAGACGTTTCGGCGTTCTAGGCCTACTCGCCCCGGACCTTATGCTTCTTGTCGTCGTTAGTCACTTTTCTCTCTTTGCGCACAAGCGTATTCGTCGTGTCGGCCGAGAAGCCATTGGCGCTGGCCTCGTGTTGGCCCTGAGTAAGCTTGCGTCGATAGAGGTGTTATTGCGCAACTCATGGAAGCCGGACGACTTTAAGCCGGACGACGATGGGTCGCCCAATATTGATGTGTACTCCTCCCTTACCGTCGTGCAGCAAGATCTGCTCGCCGACCTTATGTTTATCTTCGCGTTGTGTGTCGTGCTCTTCGTCTGGGTTCTGATCGCCTCGATGCTGAAAAGCCGAGTACATCGCCCAAGTCAACTTCCAGAAACTGAAGATCGAGTGCGCTCACTGGAGCCTTAGAGTAAAGGGGCTCTTCACGAACCAGAGTTTACTTGGAGTATGGAGTCGCCTGATTTCAGGAGCGATCTGGTGAAGTAAAGGTGAGATTCCGGAAGCCTAGGGCTGAGCCTCGGAGGTACTCGAGGCGGCCATTGATCGCTTCCCTAGGGCCATTTGAGGTGCCGGGGCGGCCGAAGAATGCGAGCACGTCAGCGGCCCATTGCTTCAGGGTCCGGCCAAGCCTTAGCCGCGCTACGAGCGGTCACTGGGCTGGCTCGACAAGTAGGCAACTCGAAAACCCTGCCCGAGAAAGCGCCCGCAGAGGGATCCCCAAATGGACGATTCTGGGTCTTGCCCGTCTCCGCGCGGCGCTAAGCATGGTCTGATGGACGGATGAAGAACTGGGCTTGGGGCTTTATTGGGGTAGCTACGTTATGCATGGCTTTAGGGCTGATCGCAGTGGGTTTCCTTCAGCCTGGAATCACATGCGCTGAAGACGATACTTCCGCCGGCTGCCCGTCGACGCCTGTTCATGCAGTAATGCTGGTATCAGGAACTGTTCTTCTTCCAACGGGTATCTTGTTCCTGATTCGGTCAGGGAAACAAGAACGCCTGGCACCGGATTTGGTAGCTCCATTCAAGTAGCGGATTGCTCAGGGTCGTCACGAGTAGCACGTTGATGGATCCCCAAACGGAGGGTGGTTTACCCTTGTCGGAAAGCTGTCTAGGCTCTGGCTATGACGGACAAGGGACAACCGCGACGATCAGCATCGTGGCCATGGACAGAATGGTGGCCCTGGACCATCGCTCTTGTATTGGTGTCTGCTGTTGCCACTTTTGCGCTCAGCATCGCGAGTCATGGCTGCAATGCCAGCACGGTCGACGGTACGAGCCTCTGCCGAGACTTCTATCTCATTCCCCCCGATATTCGCCCGGTGTTTATGACTGTTGTAGCGGCGCTTGCCGCTTACCTCGCCTATAGGCTCATTCGGTCAGTGAAACGATCGAGAATGGGAACGGATTTCTAGATTCCGTCCTTTGGGGCAGCGAAGGGTGAAGGCATAGCCGTCCGTATACCGATCCTCTACCGGGCTGTTCAAGACCTAGCCCTGCTCGCGCCCATGTGGAATAGTGCCGTCGTAACCGGGGGGGGTAAAAGGATGATGCGTGTACGTTTGCAAGACCTTGCATTTACGGCTCTTTTGGCGGTAATCCCGCTTACGGGCTGTGCGCCCCTGGACCAGCCATCGCGCGGGAATTTGAACACCTTCAGCTCCATTGATGAGGCCTACACTGCTGTAGATGGCATCTTGGGGTGTGAATCTGATCCTGCTGGTGAGCAGTTGTTCCTATGGGTGATGGCGTCCCGCTGACGTCAGCACAGAAACTGTGCTTCGAGAATGTTCAGTTGGACCTCTACCCGGACCAGAATGCCCTTCAGGAAAGCTACCAGCTCTTGTCTGACTCACATCAGGGCAAGATTCATCTCGTGCAGGGCATCAATTGGATGGTTGTAGATTTCAGCCAAATGGCAACCGGCCAACCCTCGACGCGGAACATCGAACGCTTGGCGAACGAACTGAACGGCGAATACGCCGTCGTTGGCTCTCGCTGATAAGAATCGAATTGCACCCAAGAGGCGCTCGGGTTCGGAACTCCGTGAGAACTGGCAGAGTTTGAGATGTCCGGTGAAGGATCCTTTACTGGACACTGAAGGGCTACTCGTGTTCGGTCAGCGACAATTCCGCACTTCGAAGCCTACGGCGTCCTGCAGCGACGAATCCATGAGCTAAATTCTTGATGAGAGGGTTGCCTAACGGCTGCCAGTCCTTCTTTTTTCGGAGGTACCCACGGACAAGCTGAAGTGGAACAAACGCGTTGATGCGTTGATAGGGCTTTTGAAGGCTGACTTTTCGGACTTGGAGGTCAGTAGTCGTCAAACTGCCACTCAGCAGCCTCTCCGAATCATAGTCTTACGCCCAAGTCCTGAAGCCCTAGAAGCCGTAGAGCTGGTTGAGAGCAGGGAAGAGCTGATAATTCTGTTCGGAGTTAACCTGCGGATCGAACTCGGGCTGACGGATGAGCGCTCCGCCAAAGCATCTCTGAGCGAGGCTAGCCAAATTCTCCGTGCAATCATTTTCGATGGGTACGAGGAACATGTATGGGTTCGTAAGAACGGCGTGGTTCGTACGGTAGCGCGAATCAACTATGCGGGTGCGGACCATAAGTTCGCTACATCTACGTTGACTGGTTTCCTTGGCGGTCGGAAGGAAACCATTTTGCATCGGCCCTGGTGACTGAAGCAGGCACTGTAACCGATCGAGGCATGCGCGATGTGATGGTGTCCGTAAGACTATCCTCACCGGGCACCGCAGGGCAGACAAACATGCCCTTGCGGTCGAGGCTCGTAGTCGTGCCTGATGAAGTAGCTTATCCCTGTGGGACCTTAATCGATCACGCACATGGAAATGGGAAAATGAAACTCATCGATCTGTTCCACGACGATGTTCCAGGTCTTCCTGGCAAGGCCGAGGAGAACCCATTCTTTGTCGAGGAAGTCTTCGAAGATGCCCAGATCCTCGATGTACGTGTCGACGCTCTGCGTCTGGTGGTGGGTGTTCTCTTTGAACTTCGATCAGGGACGCTGCCCATGTATGTGGGCGACGAATCGATCAATTGTGGCGCTCTCATCCTGCGTCGGGCCACGGATCTTCGGTGGACGAGCGATCTAACTGCCAAGGAAGGCAACTATGCGTGGCCGGTCTATAGGGTCTTGACCCAGCTTGAGGGCGGCCGCTTTGAACTTGGCCTTGAAATGGGTGTCATTGAAGGTATGACGCTGAATTTCACGGCGTTGAAGGCCGAGTTCTACGCGGGCGTCATTCCCACGTTAACGGACGGCATTCCGGATTACACCGAACATAAGAATGTCACCGGCCTTGTAGCGGGATGGGGTATGGACTTTGTACCCACTTTGGGATGGTACGTGGACGCATCAAAATAGACCGGCGCGTCACCTCTACACGTTCAACACGTAAGCACTCCTGAGCTACTGACTCTGCCCGACACAACTACGCGACGCGCGGTCAGGGATCACCTTTACGAACACGAACACGGAGATACCTCTCGGGTAGGGTGCGTATGGACGAAAATCATTGGGGGAATAATGAAGCTTCTTCGATCAACCCTGCTCGCGAGCCTGCTGGTTTCAAGCCTCGCCGGCTGCACCTATGCTGAGCCGGCGCCGGACAAAGTGAGCGAGCCGGGCCGGCCGTCACCGACCTCTATCGCAACGGGTGCGGCCGTTCCCGTCACCCTCCAAGGGCAGTTTCAGTCCCAACGAGCGACCACCACCGGGACTGCAACCATTCATGTCACAGAGGCCAGTGCATTCGTGCAGCTCGAAGACTTTGCCACCGGTCCCGGAGACGGGGTCCGTCTCGTGCTGAGCCCTGGGACTGTGCGTCCAGGACCCAGTGGTGAACTAGAGCTGTCATCGTCGACACTCATTGACCTGGGGCCGCTACCGCTCGGCCGATCGAGTAGTCAGCGCATCGACATGGACCCCAGGATGTGGGAAGCCATGCCCGAACCCGTTCGCAGCGTCGTGATTTATAACTTTGCTGAAAAGACGGCTTACGGCACGGCCAACCTTGTGGAGACACCGCACTCCTAAGGTTCCGCGGCCAGGGCCAGCGTGAGTGGGCAGTCACGTAAGTTCGACTGCTCGCTCAGCCCGGTAAAGGATCCTCAACCGGGCACCTATGCGGATGATTGGCGACTCGTTAAGGACGCCAGGGCCGCGCTCGGCTCCACGTCGTACCCCGTTACCCGGTTGCCGGACCAGTTAAGCCCGACACGTATACCGTCTCGTTCCAGGCCCGGCAGCCACTTTGCTCGCCACTCACCGAGAGGGATCATGACCTTTTCGAAACCGGCATAGTCCTGGGCATTGGAGATGATGCGCTCTGCTCGTGTACTTAGGGACCAAAAGGGCATACTACGGCATCCATCGCTTCCGAGCGGGGCTGGAAACCCGCTGGCATCCCTGATCGTCCAGACTTGCTGTTCGCGGACGACTTCCTCGAAGAACGCAGTCGCGTGCGCGCCACTAATTGTCATTGCAGCATCGTCTCAGATTGTCTGCAGCCATCCTCAGTCGGGCCCGGCCCCCTCGGTGAGGGGTGCGGACGATCTGCCATGGTTGGATAGCCACATGCCGGTTCTTCCAAAAACAGAAAGTTCCCTCTTAGTTCGCACGACCTTCGCGGACGAGAAGGCTTGGCTTAATGCGCTCTCGGTTGTTCTGACTGAAAACGATGACGGCTTTCGCGCCTATGTGGAAGTCGTAGACGATCCAGTGTGGGAAAACGTTGATTTGGATCGGCTTCGTGAAGCCGTTCTAGCGGCCGAGAATCAGGCAGCCGTCCTTTTCGTTGCCGACCAGGCCGCCCTGGAAACGGATTATCCGATTCTGGTTGTGGATCTTGACGAGGTCTCCCATGAGCCATTTCGGTGTGTAGCACGTGAGCTTTGGGGCATCGATAACAACCTGAACTTGGCCAATATGAACTGGGAAGACTTTGCTGGAAACGTAGACCCCGACAGCATATTCAGGGGCTTCGCCTAGGCCTTTCGTCGCTCGATTGCTGCATCCGATCCCCTAACCGTCTCGAACTTTTCGAGACACATGGGCGCCCGTCGTCGTTAGCCGACCGGCCGCCTGGCGCCCACGCGCCCGTTTAAGGATCGGCTTACGGTCGGTTCACCTCGTCGTCACGAGGCAGAATGTAGGTCATGGGGAATGACGACGGGACGCCAAGACTAGTTCAACTCGGGAACTGGGACGTTAAGCTCTCGCTGCTGGAAGGGCCGGGTGCTGCTTGGGACGGTATCGTCTCCGCTTGGTTGCCGGCGGAGAACAGGCTTCCACCGAGAGCTCCGCATGACTTCCCGTCGAATGGCTGGAGAATCGTTCACACCTTTCACCCGGAGTGGGCCCACGAGGCCATGATCCTGGGCGCCCCATCTCAGGTGGAACCTGACAGGTGGGTGCTCGTTCAGCTGTCCCGAGACGACAACGGTTGGCAGTTCGCTATGCCGTTCTCCAGCTGTGGGCCTATTCCCATCCGAGAGGAACGCCGGGTTGGGCTACGTCTGGACTGGGCAAAGACAACCTATTCAATGGCAATAGGCTCTATGCCTGAGGTCAACGTCGTCCTCGTCAACGAATCATTGGAGGAGTGGACACCCACCGGGGAAGACACGTCCCACGTCCAAGGCCTGGTGCTGACACAACACGGCGAGCAAATCGGAAACGGCTGGTACGCCACAGGAAGCACCCCACTGTTACCAACGCTCCAACCAGGGCAGGAAACAATGCTTCCAGCGTTTCGAAATAATCCCGAGCTCAAGAACCTGACTGCCGGCGATTACCAAATGGTGGCCTTTCTGGCCGCCTTGAACCTTCGGACAGTCATCCCTGCAAAGCTCACCATCGGATAATCGACCGGCCACAACCCCGCCGGCGAGACTGCCCCTAAGGGATCCTTTACAGGGCTCGCGGCAGCGACATCCCAGCTGACATCAGCGCTATGGGGCGGATAGAAGCCCTTTAGGCTTGGCGGGCGTTGTGGTGGATCAGCCTTTTGACTGAGATGAATGTGGCGGGGATTAGAAGTACTGCACTGCAAACTATCTGGACGACGGTGGTGTTGATGTTCCCGGCCCCTGGCCAGGGGACGTAGCCGAAGCGGTTACCGCCATATTCAACAAACTCGGTGATTGAGGTAGCGACGCCGAACAGCGCCAGAATTGCTAGGGCTACCCAGACAAGGCTGCTGAGTCGGATAGTCACGGGCGCGTTGGAGGGTTGGGGTGTAGCCGGTGATGTGTTCATCTTCTTGCCCTTTCGTTGGTGCTTCCTGCTCCAGATGAGGTCGGCGGGCAGGCCGCGGAGCGCACGACTAGCTATTGCGGGGTCAATTGCTCCTTGTGAGAGTTCCCGTTGCTGTCCGTCCGCCAGTTGCTCGTAGATGTCTGAGAGGAGTTCTTGACATCTTTCTTGCGCCACGTTCGCCGGAACGAAGCTTGTGTAGAAGTCGACCCATCGGAGGACTGCCGACATGGTTCTCGAAGTGGGGATGTCGTACAGAGCGATCATGGCTGAACCGGACGCAGGGTAGCTATCGGGTGCGGTGCCGTGGCTGGAGCGGGGTGGGACGCGTGGAGAGCGGCGACTCCCTTGGATGAAATGCGGTAGTGGCGTCGGCGCGGCCGACGTTCAGTCACTGCAATCTCAGGATCTTCCCACTCGGTTTCCAGTAGGCCGACATCGGCCATGCGCGCCAGTGCCTTGTATAGGGTTCCATGGCCCGTCAGTGACTTTCCGCCATCTCCGGACAGAGCACTCGCAAGCGCAAATCCGTACATGGGTTTGCGGTCTAACTCGGCATTCTGAGCGATTTCCAGGACGCGAAGTTCCAACGGAAGTAGCGCCCCTGCTTTTCGTCGCGGCATGCTGAAAGAATAGGAAGATACCTTCCTTAAGTCAATGCCTGCCTACCTGTTGATAGTCTCGTAACCCGCTTCGTCCTAATCCCTAGCCTCACGAGAGCGCTGGCATGCAACGGTGCCGGCGTCCGATGAAGGATCCCTCACCGGACATCGCTCACTCGTCCTTCTCAGCCTCCGCATGACTCTTAAGTGAGGGGTTCGGCCCGCCCGTCTCCTCCGGCACGTCGCTTCGGGCTTGACCGTCCTGAACGAATGTAATCCTAATTTGGCTCCCCCGCTCAAGGACCGACCCGGCGGACGGAACTTGGGAGGTCACCCAGAACAGTCCTGGCCACGTACGCGAACGGAGCCCCGGCCCGTCAGGGTCCCCGGCTGCGAGACCAAACCCAATGTTCGCCGCCATCTCTTGGGCAATGTGCACAGGCTGCCCAACCAGATCGGGAACAGCCAGCTTCTGACGATGATCCATCTCTGCAACTCCTTTGAGCCTGACCAGCTAGAACGGTGAAACCAACCTTCTTCGTCACCAAAATACTGCCGGTGGTCAGGCGGGCTTGGCCAACCCGATTTCTTGGTTCCTAAAGCGCGCTGGGCGCCCTTTGGAGGATCCACTACCGCACACCAGTCGCAGGACTTCAACCCAGAACACGGCGCTTGGGGCGGTGTAATCCTTAGGCCATACGTAAAACTTGGACGGTGGGGTTGGTCGTCACGCTGAACTTTCTGAATGGATTCTGACGTGGACGAAGGCGAAATGAAGATGCTGGCTTTCTTCATCGGGGTGGCAGCGCTGGCAATGGCGCTATTCGTTTCAGGCGAGATCACGCGGCGCCGCCGGCGGGCCTCCGCCGGTTCGGCCTCCACCCGTACCGGCGGAGGTCACGGTGACTACGGAGTGGTCGTAGGAGGTGCGGCTGCGTCTTCTGACGAACGTTGCGGCACTGATGCGGATGGCGGCGGTCCTGATGGCAGTGGTGGTGGCGGTGCTGACGGCGGTGGAGGCGGTGGTGGTGACTAAGTATTGGTTCAGCCTGAACCTGGACACAATGAAGCCCTTCCCGGGTGGCCCGGGAAGGGCTTCATTGTGTGGATCTGGGTAAGGCTGCGCAGCACCTCGGCTGTTCGGAGGGGGATAAGGAGATCCCTAACCGGGCGCTCCAGTCATGGCCGCGTCCGGTAGCCCTGCAGGTAGCGTTCGCGAACCTCGAACCAATCGTTGGGTCCGGGCTTCCCGGGATAGGGCAGCGGTGTCATCATCAACCGCGATGAGGGAATGACGCCCACCTGCCTGCCGACTCAATGGCCTTGGCGAGGTCGCGGGGACGGCTCCACATAGGCCAATGCCCCGTCGGGAGGTCAATGACGTCGAGGTGCTCGATGTTCGCGACCTCGGCGAACATGGGATGGCCTGCACGTGCCAGCTCCAGCACTTTCGCGCTGGGGATCGAGCAGCACACCAGGGTGGTCCGGACTTTGCGGCGGGCATTGTTGGTGAGTTCGACCCGCTGGTGAAGCACGGGCCCGGGCTCAGGGACGGCCCGGCCCCTGAAACGCTCAAGGACCTCTGCGCTCAGGCCTTCGAGGCTCGCTTGCTGTGCGAGTACGTCGAAAGAGGGAAGCGGAAGCTCCTCCACGTCCTCCGGTAGGCCCGGGCTGAAGGCGCTTCCCGTTGCCACGGGGCCGGAGTCGACCCACACCACTCGATGGACCAGCTCGGGATGTTGATCAAGGACAAGGCTGACCGGGGCGTTTGCCCCGCTGTGAGCCACCAGGGTTGCCGGCTGATCCTCGGTGACCCCTAGTTGGGTGATGACGTCCAAGACCGCTGCGGATTGATCGTCGAGGGTCCTCGCCGCACGTTGCGGGTCGTCCCCGTCGAGACCAGGCAGCGTCATCGCGATTGCCCGGGCGTTGCCGGGTGCCAGGTGTCCCAGCACTTCATCCCAGGCCCAGGCGCCCAGCCAGTGGCCGGCGATGAGGAGGATGAGCGGGGGAGTTGCAGTAGTTGTCATGCCCATACCCTTGCAGGCTCTCCGGACAACGGTATGTCACTATTTATGTCATGAATTTGCCAAGGGCTGAACTTTGAAGCGGGTGGAACGGCTCCATGCCCTTTCCGAGATGTTGCGCCGTAGCGGCAAACGGGGCGTGTCCGCCGAACGCTTGGCGCGAGAGTTTGAGGTGTCTGTGCGCACCATCAAGAGAGACCTCGATGCGTTGGAAAACAGTGGTGCACCTGTATGGTCTCGGCCGGGTCCGGGCGGCGGCTACGGTTTGGCTTCAGGAGCATCTCTTCCGCCTGTGACCCTTTCCCCAGCGCAGGCGATGGCGCTCATGGCGGCCGTGTCCGCTGCACCGGACGCCCCCTACGCCGATCTGGCAGCAGCAGGTATCCAAAAGATCCTGGACGTCCTCGATCCTAAGACTCGGGCACGAGCCGACGAACTGGGCAGCCGGGTCTGGGTCAACGCACTTCCGTCCTCTTCCCGGACCATCAAGTCTGCGCTGGAGGATGGGATGGCCGGGCAGCGAGTGATCCGCATGCGCTACACATCGAAAAACGGGACCACGACCACCCGCGACGTTGAGCCCGTGCTGTTCGCCTCCACTAACGGCCAGTGGTACCTGGTGGGGTGGTGCCGGCTGCGCAACGCTATGCGATGGTTCACCGTCGCGCGCATCGCTCGGGCCAGCGTAACCAAGACGGCTTGTAGCGGCCACACCTTCCACGAGGTGGGGGAACCCCCAGCAAACGCCAGGCCGGTGCACACCCGGGGCGGGTGAGTCGTGCATTACCCCACCACGCCGGTTTGCCCCGGTGCGTCAGCGCACCGCGGTTTCCTCGGCGCCGGTGATCCGGTGCAGGTCCAGGTAGGTGATGCAGAACATCGACTCGTGATCGCCCGCTCCGGCCCAGAGGAGGTTATGGGACCGCAGGCTCACATCAAGCAGGGTTCTGATGCGGCGAGGATGGCCAACCGGTGCCACTCCGCCCACCTTTTGGCCCGTGTGCTCGAGCACAAAGTCCGGCGAAGCGCGGCGGATGCGGCCTTCACCCAGTCGGTCCGCCACCAGAGCCGTGTCCACCCGGGCCGCACCGCTGGCGAGGATGAGCAGGGGCGCCCCGTTGAGGTCGAAGATGAGGCTGTTGGTGATGGCTGCAACGTCACAGTCCCAGCGCCTCAGCCGCGGCAACGGCAGTGGGAACGCCGGCGGGGAAGCGACGCACCGTGTCGCCGATGCCCGACTCAACCAGTACCGTGCGCACCCGGCTGACCGGCCCGTCGTCGTGCGTTGTCATGCTTCAGTACCCCTGCGCGTCCAGCAGCGCGTCTTCCTCTTCTTCGGCCGTCGCCTTCTTCCGCTTGCGTTCAGGAGGCGTACGACGGCGGGACGGCACCGCAGCGTGCATGGTCCCCGCTTCTTCGGCCTCGTCTTCCTCGGCGTCGATGGCGGCGTTGCGGGCCTGCTGCCGCGCCGCGTAGCCGAAGCCCACGAACATGAGCACTCCGAACGCAAACCACTGCAACGAATAGGACAGGTGGGTGCCCTCTTCAGTGGACGGTTTCGGGAATGCCACTGGCATCTCAGCGGCCGTGGGCGTCTCCGAGGCCAGCTGGCCGTAGGCTCCAGCAAGCACCGGGTAGCCGAGCTGGGCAGCGTACGTCGGGAGGTCGATGGAGGCGAGCTGGCCCTGCGGGGCGCCGCG
>Ga0160459_100425_pt1 | contig 17239 bp, 17 predicted proteins | sample HID1973K_E6MG_FD_108208 | JGI IMG/M metagenome (GOLD analysis project Ga0160459, IMG submission 108208) | Enriched mosquito-associated microbial communities from UW Madison campus, WI, USA - HID1973K_E6 MG | ecosystem: Host-associated > Arthropoda: Insects > Digestive system > Unclassified ... | reverse complement strand
GCCGGCGCGTTGCGCGTCGTAGTCGGCGTCGCTGATCATCGAGACGAGCTCGGGAGAGCCGTCGAGCGGATCGAGCGTCATGCGCAGATGCGTGCCCTGATACTCGGCTTCGCGCACCGTGCATGCGAGTCCGCCGATGCGCAGAAGACCGCTGTCGCCGGCGCTCGTGCCGGGCGCGACGCCCTGCGGCGCAATGCGCAGATGATCCGCCCGCACCGTGAAAAGCCGTCCGTTCGAACCGAGCACGTTATGGCCGCCCAGAAAGCGCGCGACGAATTCCGTGTGCGGCCGATTGAATACGTCGAAAGGCGTGCCGCTCTGCTCGATATGTCCGTGACTCATCACGACGACGAGATCGGCGAGCGCCATCGCTTCCTCCTGCGAATGCGTGACGTGCACGAAGGTGATGCCGAGTTCCTTCTGCCAGCGCTTGAGTTCGGCGCGCATCTGCACGCGCAGGAACGGATCGAGCGCGGAGAGCGGCTCGTCGAGCAGCAGGCAGCGCGGCTCGTTGAGCAAGGCGCGCGCAAGCGCGACGCGCTGCTGCTGTCCGCCCGAAAGCTGCGCAGGCTTGCGGTTCGCGTAGGACGACATCGCGACAAGTTCGAGCAGTTCGCCCGCGCGCTTCCTGCGCGCTTCCTTCGCGACGCCGCGCACCTTGAGGCTGAACGCGACGTTGTCGAGCGCCGAGAGATGCGGGAAGAGCGCGTAGCTCTGGAACACCATGGCCGTGCCGCGCGCGACCGGCTGCTCGCGCGTGACATTGCGCCCGCCGATCAGCACATCGCCTTCGGACACCCACTCGTGGCCCGCGATCATGCGCAGCGTCGACGTCTTGCCGCAGCCGGAGGGACCGAGCAGACAGCAATACGCTCCGCCGGGAATGCGCAGATCGATGGCGTCGACGGCGAGCGCATCGCCATAGCGCTTCGACACATGCACGAGCTCGATATCGGCCGGGCTCGCTCGAACCACCGTGGATGCCGGTTGAACCATGAAGGCTTGTCCTGTTGAGGAGGCTGATTGAATACAGCGGGCAAGCCATTGCAAGACATATGCCATTCGTACCCGGCCGCGCATTCGAGGCGCGCGATGAGGAACGCTGCACGGCACGCTGACAGCAGGCGCCGACGAATTGGCGCGCATATTGCACACGATCGCGGACCTCGATCGTAAACATCTGCAAGCGCCTGACGTGTGCAATCGAGGTGCGGATCACGTCCGCCATGGGGCATGGCCTAACCAAACCGGTTCATCACATTCGACAATGAACGACTTCGATCCGTTGAAGACGCATGGACGCTTCGACTATCGCCCGATCCACGAAAGCGATGGTTATCGCTGGCCGAACGGCGCGGGCCTCGCGGTCTATCTCGGTTTCAACCTCGAACACTTCGCATTCGGCGAAGGGCTGGGCGCGGCGCTCGGGCCGCTGTCGCCGCAACCCGACGTGCTCAACTACAGCTGGCGCGAGTACGGCAATCGCGTGGGCGCGTGGCGCTGCATCGAACTGTTCGATGCACTCGACCTGCCCGCGGGAACGCTCATCAATACCTCGCTCTACGATCACTGTCCCGAGCTCCTCGAAGCATGCGCCGCGCGTGGCGACGAACTCATCGCGCACGGTCACACGAACGCGCAGCGTCAGAGCGATCTCGATGAAGACGGCGAACGCGCGCTGCTCGCGCACTGCCGCGCGCGCATGCTCGAACGTTCCGGCGCAGCGCCTTCGGGATGGCTCTCGCCGTGGATCTCCGAGTCGCATCGCACGCCGGACCTGCTCGCCGCGACGGGTTTCCGTTACACGCTCAACTGGTGTCACGACGACCGGCCCGTGCGCATGAACACGCGCGGCGGTCCGCTCTGGTCGATTCCCTATCCGCAGGAACTGAACGACCTGCCGATGATCATGGCGCGTCACATGGACATGCGCGACTTCGCGGACATGATCATCGATCAGTTCGACGAGATGCTCGAACAGACGCTGCGCGCGCGCACGCCGCAGGCGCTCGTGATGGGCATTGCGCTGCATCCGTATATCGTCGGGCAACCGTATCGGTTGCGGCATTTGCGGCGTGCGCTCGCGCATATCGCGGCGGCGCGCGAGGACATCTGGCTGACGACGCCCGGCGCGATCGCGCGTCATGCCGACGAAGCCGTGCCCGTGCCGGTGCAGGCCGCATGAACAGCGGGAAGGAGAGCGCGGACGCGCGCATCTATCGGTCGATCTTCGAAGGTGTGCTGAATCGCAGGCTCACGCCTGGCACGAAACTGCCCGAGCCCGAGTTATGCGCGGTTTTCGGTGTGGGTCGCGCAGTCGTGCGGCGCGCGCTCGAAAAGCTCGCGTACGACGGCATCGTCGTGCTGCGTCCGAACAAGGGAGCGGTGATCGCGCAGCCGACCCGCGCGGAGACGCGCGCGATCTTCGAGGCGCGGCGTGCGGTCGAGCGCGCGCTCGTCGAACTCGCGTCGGAGCGCGCGAGCGCCGCCGATATCGCCGCGTTGCGCGGACAGCTCGACGAGGAACACCGGGCGATGCATCGCTTCGATCAGCCATCGTGGGCGCGGCTTGCGAGCGCGTTTCATCTGCGTATCGCGGCGCTCGCGGGTAATGCAATCCTCGAACACTATCTCAGCGAACTGATCTCTCGCTGCTCGCTGATCGTCGGCGCTTACGAGCCGGTCGGCAACGCGCCGTGCGAGCACGACGAGCACACTGTCATCCTCGATTGCCTCGAAGCGCGCGATGCTGCGGGCGCGATCGCGCACATGATGGCGCATCTGCACAGCCTGGAGGCGCGCATCGAGACATCGCGCATGCCGGGCGAAAACGGGCTCGCGCATCTGCTCGGCATCGATCCCGCGCAACGAACCGCAATGGAGTGACATGGAAATCGATTTCGAAGCGATTACCGAGTACCAGCGTTACAAGCTGATGGCGAGTCTGATCGTGCCGCGGCCCATTGCTCTCGTAACCACGCTCGGCGTGGACGGCACCGTGAACGCCGCGCCGTTCTCGATGTTCAACATGCTGGGCGAAGAGCCGCCCATCGTCATGATCAGCATCAACCGGCTGGCGGACGGCACGCTGAAGGACACTGCGGTGAATATCCCGCGTGAAAAGGAGTTCGTCGTGCATCTCGCCGATGAAGCCATCGCGCGGCAGATGCATCGCTGCGGCGAACGCTTCGCCGCGGATGTCTCTGAACTCGAACAAGCGGGTTTGAGCGCGCTAGCCTCGACGCGCGTGAAGCCGCCGCGCATTGCCGAGGCGCCCGTCGCGTTCGAGTGCGCGTTATGGGAGACGCTCGAAACGGCGAGCCGCCACATCTTCATCGGCCGCGTGCTGATGCTGCATGCGCGTGACGAACTCATCGATATCGATACGTGGCGCGTCCGCCTGGAGCATTACTTTCCGGTAGGTCGCTTCGGCGCGAGCGACTACGTGACGACGCGAGACCGCTTTCAGATGTGATGGCGCATGGCCATGCGCTGCTATCAGACCTTGAATGCCCGATAGCCCCGCGCGACCGCGGGCCTCGCCTCGATCCGTTCATACCAGCGACGCAGATTGGGCAGTTGATTCCAGGGCAGATGCTCCTTCACCGATGACGTAATCGTGAACGCCGGAATGTCCGCGATAGAGAACGACTTGCCGGCCATGTACCCATTCGCGTTGGGATACTGCTCTGCAATCGCGAGGTTAGCAAGCATGCGTTCGGTAAGAAGCGCTCGCGCCTCTGAAGCGCCTGCTCGTCCGAGAAAAAAAGCGGCATGACTCGGAGCGATGACGTCTGTCACGAAGAAGAAAAAGCGCTCATACGCGACGGCGCGAGCTCGATCGTCCTCCGGCAGCAGGCGACCCGGCCGCTTTTCCGCCGCATAGAAGACGATTGCGTTCGACTGGGTAATGACGAACGGTGCTTCGTCCGCTTCCTTCTCGACCAATACAGGTACTTTTGCCGCCGGGTTCAGCGCCAGATGCGCGGACTGCTTCTGCTCGTGATTCGCGAGATCGACGAATCGAACCGTGTAGCGCAGTTCCGCTTCTTCCAGAGCGATCGCTGCGCGGATGCAGTTGCCCGTCGGAGCGCCATGAAGCTCCAGGATGTTCGTCATTTCAGTATCCGTGCGCCCGTTGTCATGCGCCGAAGGCTCGCCGGTTCGCGCGAACAAATTCCTCGACCGTCCGTGGCGCCTTTCCCGTGATCCGCTCGATGACGTCATCGACTCCTTCGAACACGCCGTTCCGGTAGTCGATGGCTACTTCGATGAAATGCTGGATCGTGAACTCCGGAAGATCGTATTTCCGCAAATGCTCGCGATATCCGTCGAGCGTGTCCGGGCTATACGTGATTTTCTTGTCGATGACCTGACTGATCTTGTCCGCGATTTCGTGGTAGTCGAGTTCCACCGGTCCGCAGAGTTCGTAAGTCTTGCCGATGTGGCCGGACGGATCCGTCAGCACCGCGGCGATGAAGCGAGCCTGGTCCTCTGCTGCGATCGGAGCGTGACGTCCGGTGCCATAGGGGAGAGCAATCTTCCCTTCCTCTACGATCGTATCCAGGACCCACGGAAAAACCAGCCATTCCGAGAAGAACGTCGGGCGGATATGCACGGTCGGCACGCCCGACCAGTCGAGAACGCGTTCCGCGATCCAGTGATCGCGTGCGGCGTTGCTCTTCGAATCTTCACGGGCGGAGATCTGCGACATCTCCACGACGACTTCCAGACCGGCGCGCCGCGCGGCATCCGCAAAATACGCCGTTCCCTGAATGAATCCGGGACGCACCGGGTAGCAAAGGTATGCGCCCGACACGCCCGAGGCGGCGCGAATCAGGTCGTCATGCTTGAGCAGATCGCCCACGATGACTTCGGCGCCCGCAGCACGAAGCGCTGCGCTACGCCCGTCTTCCGTGCGAACCATTGCGCGGACGGCATGGCCTGCCTCGAGAAGGTTGTTGACCGTATGAACACCGGTTTTGCCAGTGGCACCGGTGATCAGGAATTTGCGTTGTTGCATGACGAAGCCTCCAATCGATAAGTGGATGTACCCGCGAGAGGGTGGAGAACCTTTTGCACCGTGGCCGGTATCGATGCATGGGTGTGTATATGCACATTTCGAGGCGAAATTTGTCGGCTTGAGACGGCCGGTGAGACCTAGATCGCAGCGACCTGTTGCCTGACGTCTTCCAGCAGCGATGCGGACGCCTCAGGGTCTGCAATGATTCGGGACATGGTGAGCGCACCGATCATGGCCGATAGCGCAAACACAGCCTTCGAGCGGTTCGTGTCTTCCTCTGAACTTCGGATGCGCTTTGCCAGCATGTCGACGAACTCGTCGAAGCCGCGAGATGCGGCCGCGCGCGTGGATTCGTCCGCACGTGCGAGTTCGCTGCCCATGCTTGCAAGGGGGCAGCCGCTCGCGGGACTATCGCGGTGGGACGTCGACATGTAGGTATCGATGAGAGCCTTGAACCCTTTCTTGCCTGCGGCCTCAAGCGCACCGATGATGTCCGCAATGGCCGCTTCACAGGCTTCGGCGACCAGATGCTCCTTCGATCCGAAATGCCGATAGAACCCGCCATGCGAGAGTCCGGCGGCAGCCATTACATCTGCAACGCCGGTGGCGTGGATACCGTTAGTCCTGAATTCTCCGGCTGCGATTTCGACGATGCGGCGGCGGGTTTCCGCGGTTTCGAGCTTGGATCGTTTCATGGTCGACTTGCTGCGTGATCGAATGTTTTAGATGATAGATGTCATCTAAAAGGAAGTCAAGAAAACGCAACGAGTTTCCGGGGAGGTCCCGCGAACGCATTGGCGCCGCACGACGGCAAAATCACTCCGGCTGAACGCTGGCTGCACGACGGGGGCGTTTGGGCACCGAGGCTTTCGCTGCTGACTTCGCAGTTTTCCCGCCCGGCGTCGGGCCGATCAGCGCCCGGATACCGGCTGCCGCAAATTTGACGAGCTGCTCATAATGCGCAGTAGATCGCGAAGTACGGGCGCAAGCGCCGAGACGCTCGGCGCGGCCGTTGAGCGCGTGTGCTTGCTGCCGGGCACCGACAGAAAAAAGATAGGCCCACGTCGCGTGTTCCCGCGAGATGCCGGGAATGACCGTGTGCAGAGCGTCGATGATCCGCTCCGCGATCGGATCGTAGTATGTCTCGCGGATACGTCGAGACCGCTCGTCACTACCCAGGCTGACGGACGCCACGAGTTGAACGTAAAGCGCGAGGTTCGCGGCGTCCTCACCGTGAAAGATCTCCGACAACGGTGTGAAGGCGATCGTCAGTACGTCTTCGACCGTTGCGGTACGCTCGCTCTCGAAAAGGGCGTCGAGCAGTTTCCCGCGGTGATCGTTGATCGCCGATGAACGGCGCTCGAAGACTGCCTCGTAGAGTTTGTCCTTGTTGGCGTAGTGATAATGGACGAGCGCCTGCGCTACACCGGCTTCGTCGGCGATGTTGCGCATGCTCGCCCCTGCGTAACCATGTTCGCCGAACACCCGCTCCGCTGCGTTCAGAATCGCGGAGAGGCGCGAGCCAGGTGCACGCTCGGTTTCTTGAGCATGGCTGCTCGGGTTCCCGGACACCTTCTTCTCACGCGATGTTTTCATGTTCAAACGCTCCGGCATTGTCCTATTCGATCGATCAGTCAGTATATCGCGACCGCCATGCGGCGCGTCTTGCCCGGTTCGAACCGCGTAGCTCAGGGCGACACGGTCCGTGGAGGGACGAGCGCCGTCAGCCGAGGAATTCCGGCTCCGCCAGTCCTTTCACACCGGGTCGCACTGCGAGCACGTTGCCCGCGAGCGGCTGCTGAGCGAGTTCCTTTTCGTTCATGCGCCGACGCGCCGTCGTGATGAAAAGCGTATCGAGATCCGGGCCGCCGAAGCACAGGCTGCTCACGCGCCGCACGGGCAGATTGATAACCATGTCGATTCTTCCGCGCGGGTCGTAGCGCGTGACGCACCATCCGTCCATGTTGGCGCTCCAGAAGCATCCGTCGGCATCGACGGTCGAGCCATCGCAAATGCCGCGTCCGAGCGGTACTTCCGCGAATTTGCGGCGGTTATAGATAGCGCCGTCGACCGAGTCGTAGTCGAATACGTCGATCTGGCAGCTGAACGAATCGGTCATGTACATGAGCCGGTTATCGGGGCTGAAACTGATGCCGTTGATACAGGTGATGCCCTCCATGATCAGCTTCGGCTGCAGATCGGGATCGAGACGGAACAGGCGCCCGCGCGGCGTGTAGGCGGCGGCTTCGACCGTGCCGGACCAGTAGCGTCCGTGACGATCGCACTTGCCGTCGTTGAAACGGTTCCTCGGGCGCTCGGCATCCGGACGCGCGATTTCGCTCAGTTCACCGGTCTCGGGCGAGAAAAAATAGAAGCCCGAACGCATGCCCACGATCAGGCCGCCTTTGGCGCGCAGGCCGATGCTGCCGATCTCTTCCTGCATCGGCCAGCTTTTCTTGGCGCCGCTCGAAATGTCGAGGCGATAAATCGCCTGACCGATGCCATCCACCCACCACAGCAATTGCGTTTTTTCGTCCCAGATGATCGATTCGCCGAGCACGTCGGGCGTGGAATCGACCACGTCGATGACCGAACCTACCATGTCGATCGGTCTCGTGATGCTGCTGACTGTCATGCTGCCTCCTGGTTTGTCGATGTAAATGAATTCGTTGGTTCAAACAGCCGGTTCCTTCATGCGAGCGATGCCTTCGAGCGCGAGTCCGTAACCGAGCACGTCATGCAAGCGCGCCTTCAGTTCCTGATTCAGGCAGGTGCGCGTGTAGCGTCGCACGAGGCGCGGCTGTTTGAGCATCAGCCTCGCGAGTTCGCGCGCGCGCGGCAAGAGGTCCGTCTGCGGCAGCACTTCGTTGACAAGGCCCATCTTCAGCGCTTCGTCGGCGGAAATCTCCTGTCCGGTCAACAGAAAATAGTGGCCGCGCGCGCGGCCCATCAGCAACGGCATGATCAGATGCATGCCGTCGCCCGGCACCATGCCGCCCTGAAAGTGCGCGGTGTCCTGAATGGTCGCGGTGTCGGACGCCAGCACGATGTCGCCGAGCAGCGGAATCTCCGCGTGCCGCACCGCCGGACCATTGATGACGCTGATCACCGGCGCCTCGATATTCAGCAGGTTGATGAGCAGATGCTTCGCCTCCCAATAGATCGGATCGTAGATCGTCGGCGTCATGGAATTGCGGTTCTGGTGCATGCCGGGCGCGATGGCCGGACCGCTGAACGCATCGCCCGTGCCGGTCATGATGACCACGTCGTTTTCGCGGTCGCGGCCGACATCGAGAAAGGCCTGCTCGAACTCGCGATGCGCCGTGAGGTTCCACACGAGCGGCTCGCCGTGCGTGTGAAAGTGCATCTCCAGTACGCCGTCGCTGCGCGTCATGCGGATGGTCTCGAACTTGTCTGCGTATTCGTCGAAATGGCTCACGGCTCTTTCCTCTGCTGAACGTTGAAGATTCGCGCCGGCGGCGGTCGCTCGGGGTGCGACATGTCGCCGGCAATGGTTTCAGCCGCCGATACTAGTCCTGACTGATCGATCAGTCAACAAGGGAAATTCCGCCCGCGTTTCCGGTTGACCACCCGTTCGCTCGTCCGCTACTGTGCTGACTGTTCGATCGATCAGTTTTTCGTTTCCTGCGGATCCGCTGTTCTTCGACCGGATCCACGCAGCCCCTGACAAAAGCCCATGCCGCCGGCCCCGCCGCGCGCCGGCAGGCTCAAGGAGACAGCTTCATGAAACGCATTCAGTCGTCCACGCGCCGTTTTCGCAACCTTCACTGAGAGGGCCCGCCATGTCGCGCAAAATCGCTCTCGACGCCAACGCGCCCGCTCCAATGACAACGCCCGACGACACGCAGCGCGCGCTGTATTTCAAGGTTGCCGTTCGGCTCGTGCCGTTTCTGATCGTGTGTTACGTGGTTGCGTATCTCGACCGCATCAACGTCGGGTTCGCCAAGCTGCAGATGCAGGAGGCGCTCGGTTTCAACGACGCCGTGTACGGGCTGGGCGCGGGCATATTCTTCATCGGCTACTTTCTGTTCGAAGTGCCGAGCAATCTGCTGTTGCAGCGTATCGGCGCACGCAAGACCATCACGCGCATCATGGTGCTGTGGGGGCTCACCGGCTGCGCCATGGCGACGGTATCTAGTCCTGGCGCGTTCTATGTGCTGCGCTTTCTGCTCGGTGTGTTCGAGGCGGGCTTCTTTCCGGGCGTCGTCTATTTCCTGAGCCAGTGGTTCCCGTCCAGCCGGCGCGGGCAGATTCTCGGCCTCTTCATGTCGGGCTTCCCGATCGCGGGAATGATCGGCGGTCCCGTTTCTGGATGGGCGATGTCGCATCTCGCGGGCATCGCGGGTCTCGCGGGCTGGCAGTGGCTGTATATCGTCGAAGCGGTGCCGGCGGTGCTGCTGGGCATCGTGACGTGGTTCACGCTGTCTGACGACATCGAACGCGCCCGATGGCTCACCGAGCCGGAACGCGACACCTTGCGCCATGCATTGCGCGAAGAAGCCCGCGACGTTGGCGCGCGACATGACGGCCAGTTGCGCAAGGTGATCGCCGACCCGAAGGTCTACCTCATGAGTTTTGCGTACTTCACGTTCATCTGCGGCACATATGCGCTGAGTTTCTGGCTGCCGACGGTGCTGAAGGTCGCGGGCGCGACGAGCGTGGAGCGTATCGGCTGGCTGTCGGCGATTCCTTACGGCATCGCGGCCATCGGCATGGTGTTGATCTGCCGTCACTCGGACCGGCTGCTCGAACGCCGCTGGCACGGGGCGCTGGCCGCATTTGCGGGCGCTATCGCGCTTTCGCTGCTGCCGCTTCTGGCGCATGATCTGACTGCGACCATCGTGCTGCTGACGATCGCATCGATCACCGTGTTCGTCACCATTCCGCTGCTGTGGTCGCTCGCGTCGGATTACTTCGCGGGCTCGCCGGCCGCCGCGGCTGCCATCGCGTTCGTCAACAGCCTGGGTCTGCTGGGCGGCTTCGCCAGTCCGTTCGCGATGGGCTGGCTCAAGACGCTGAGCGGCACGCTGAACAGCGGCCTCTATCTGATGACCACGCTGCTCGCACTCGGCGCCTGCGCCATGCTGTGCATGCGCGCCGGAGCACGGACAAACGGATGACGAACGAAGCGACGAACCAGACGCAATCGCAGCCGGCACACATGGAACAGACCTTCAAGGATGCATCGCCGGGAAGTCTGCTGGGCGCGAGCGTCGCCCGGCTGGACGGCGCGCGATTCGTGTCGGGGCGGGTGGACTACAGCGCCGATCTCATTCCGCAAGGCGCGCTCCACCTCGCGATCCTGCGCAGCGCTCACGCCTGCGCGAGCGTCGTTTCGGTCGATCTGTCCGATGCGCTCGCCATGCCCGGCGTCGTGGCCGGGCTGACGGGCGAAGACGCCGCGCGTCTCTCCGATGCCATGCCGCCCGCTATGGATCTGCCCGCCAAAAGCGCGCGCGGTCCGCTGCAGAGCCGCTGTCTCGCATTGGGCCACGCGACGTACTTCGGGCAGCCGGTCGCGGCGCTCGTGGCGACATCGGTCCATGATGCGCAGGCGGCGCTCGAGAAGATTCGCGTCGAATACGAAGTGCATGCGCCCACCGCGAACGCGCGCGACGCCTTGCGCGAAGGCGCGCCGGTCGTCCAGCCCGGCTGGGACACGAACCTGCTCGTGCGCGACCGCATCCGTTCGGGCGATGCCGATGCCGCCTTTGCGCGCGCGGCGCACGTCGCGCGGGGCGAACTGACGATCGGCGCATCGACGAGCGCGCCGATGGAAACACTGTGCTACATCGCCGAATGGGACGCACGTGGCGAGCGTTACACGCTGACCGGCACTTTCCAGAATCCTCATACGAGCCGCTGGCTGCTCGCGGCGGCGCTGCGCGTGAAGGAGTCGCAGGTGCGGGTGATCGCGCCGCGCATCGGCGGAACGTTCGGGCTCAAGATGGCGGGGCATCCTGAGGAAGTGCTGGTGGCGCTGTTCAGCCGCATCACGAAGCGCCCGGTCGCGTGGGTCGAGGAGCGGCGCGAAACGTTGCTCGCGGGCGCGCGCTCGCAACATCACAGCTTCGAGATCGCGGCGGACGAGCACGGCAGGCTGATCGGCTGGCGTGACCGGATGCTGGTCGATGTAGGCATCATCGGCGCGGGTCACAGCTGGGCGATGGCGCTCGTTACGCCGGCCGTGTTCCCGACCGTCTATACCATCGAGCATTGCGATGTCGAATGCTCGCTCGCCATCACCAACCAGCCGCCGTGGCAGGCCATTCGCGGTTACGGCAAGGAGATCGGCAACCTCGTGCTGGAGCGCGCCGTCGATCTGCTCGCTCGTCAGACTGGCATCGATCCGGTCGAGCTGCGGCGGCGCAATCTGGTTGCGCGCGATGCCTTGCCGCGTCTGCTGCCATCGGGGCTCAACGTGGATAGCGGCGACTATCCGGGCGGCCTCGATCAATTGCTGACCCTGTTCGATTACCCGCAATGGCAGGCGCGCTCGCGGGCCGCGCGTGACACGGAGCGGCGCATCGGCATCGGGATCGCGTTCGAACTGACGCCGGAAGGCGGCGCGCGACCCGGCAACTTTCCCAACGGCTACGAGACATCGACCGTGCGCGTGATGCCCTCGGGCGATGTGCAGGTGCTCACGGGCGTGACATCGCCCGGCAGCGGCAGCGATACCGGCATCGCGCAGATGGTCGCGGGCGAACTGGGATTGCGCGTGGATCAGGTGCGCGTGATCGAAGGCGACACCGACGTGACGCCGCTCGGCACCGGCAATGCCAGCAGCCGCGCGCTGATGTACGGCGGGACCGCTGCGTATCTGGCCGCGCAGGAGTTACGCGACAGGCTCAGGCAATGCGCCGCCAACATGCTCGGCGGCACGCCCGGCGATATCGTGCTCCGTGACGGCCACGCGTGGCGCGTGCCGGACGGCGCGAAGATCGCAGTGGCCGAACTCGCGCTCGGTGTGCATCTGCGGCCATTCACAGTGGCAGCGGGCGTGACACTGCCGCTGGAAGTGACGCGCAGCTTCGCGCCGAAGAACGTGCGTGTGGAGCCGGACGCGCAGGGCCGCATCGCCACGTATCCGACGTTTTCCTACTCCGTGCATGCCGTGGCGCTCGAACTCGACATGCTGACCGGCAACAGCAAGTTGCTCGACTATGCCGTCGTTCACGACTGCGGCGCGATGATCAACCCCGCGCTCGTCGAAGCGCAACTGCGCGGCGCGATCGTCATGGGGATCGGCGTCGCGTTGTGGGAACTCATCAGATACGACGACCAGCATCGCATGATCACCGACCGCTTCAAGAGCTATCTGTTGCCGCGTGCGAACGATCTGCCGCCGATACGCGTCGGGCATCGCGTCACGCCCAATCCGTTCCATCCGCTCGGCATGAAGGGCGCGGGGGAATCGGGGCTCGGCGGGGCGCTCGCCGCCGTCAGCAACGCCGTGGCGAATGCACTCGGCGACGACGCGCGCCTCGAACACGTACCTGCGACACCGGCGCGTGTCATCGCTTCTCTGAAGGAGCGATGCACGTGATCGGTCATCACTTCGAGTTTCATCAGCCAGCGACACTCGACGACGCCTGCGGCCTGCTGACCCGCTTTCGTGACGATGCATCCGTGCTCGGCGGCGGCACGATGCTGGTGCCCTCGATGTCGGCGAATCTCGCGCAGCCGGGGCATCTGATCAGTCTCGCGGCGCTCGGCCTCAACGAGATAGCGCTGGACGACACGCATCTGCATATCGGAGCAATGACCACGTATGCGCGCCTGCTTGCCTCGCCGCTCGTCGCAACTCACGCGCCGTTGCTCGCCGCGATGACCATGCAGGTCACGGGTGGTGCGTCGATTCTGAATCAGGGCACCCTCGGCGGGTCCGCGAGCTTCGCGAATCCGTCGTCGGATGCACCGGGCTGTCTCGCGGCGATGGAGGCGATTTTCGAGCTGAGTTCGTCGCGTGGCGTGCGCCACGTCGCGGCATGCGATTTTTTCGTGGACGCCTTTAGCACCGCACGGCGCGCCGACGAAATCCTCACCGGCATTCGCGTGCCGCGCGATGCGACGCTCGTCGCCTGCGAATATCAAAAGTACAAGGCGAGCGCGAGTTCGTGGCCGATCGTGACGGTCGCGTGTTCGCTGCATCGGGGCGAACATGTGAGCGTGCGGCTCGCGGTCGGCGCGGCGGGGCGACGGCCGGCGTACCGGCGATTCGTGATCGACGAAGCCACGCTGCGTGCGCCCGATGCCTTCATCGAACAGGCTGCGATCAGCGCGCTGGATCTCGTGGGCGTTGGCTGGAGCGATGAACTCGCGGATGGAAATTACCGTCGCGCGATCGTGCCGGGTGTGGTGAAGCGGCACCTGCGCAGCGTGCTTACAGGAACGAAGTCATGAAACGAACCATCGAGGTGCGACTCACGCTCAACGGCGAGCCGCGTTTCGCAGAGGCGGATCCGCGCCAGTTGCTCGTCGAACTGATTCGCGATGCGCTGGACGTGAAGGGCACGCGCATCGGCTGCCTGACCGGCGATTGCGGCGCGTGCACGGTGCTGATCGATGGCGAGGTGCGCAAGTCCTGCCTCGTGCTGGCGGCGTCGATAAGCGGCAATGATGTGCGGACCATAGAAGGCATCGAAGGCATTGAAGCGTTGCGGGAGGCGTTCATCGTCGAGAACGGGTTTCAATGCGGCTTTTGCACGAGCGGGATGATCGTCGCGGCGGCGGATTTGCTGAAGAACAATCCTTCGCCGAGTCGGGATGAGATTCGGCGCGCCATCAGCGGCAATCTTTGTCGCTGCACGGGTTACGAGAGCATCGTCGAGGCGATTCATCGCGCGGCGCACGGCGCAATCGGCTGATGTCGCGCTCAATCGGGCAGAGGAGGAAAAGATGTCTGAGCAAACCGGCGTCACGATCTACGTGACTTACGAAGGCGAACCCGGCGTTCGCTTCGATCGCGCGTATTACGTCGATCATCATCTGCCGCTCGTGATGCGTCATTGGTCGCGATACGGTCTGCAAAGCGTCGCGGCGTTTTTTCCGGCGGTGGCGCAGGCGGGAACGCTCGCCATCTGCGAATGCCGATTTTGCGACATGGCATCGGTCGATGCAGCGTTCGCTTCGCCCGAAGCAGCCGAAGTAATGGCCGATCTGCCGAATTTTACTGATCTGGCAGCGCATCGTTCGCGCGTGATGCCGTTCGATTCGGATGGCTGAGCAATTAAGGCTATGGCAAACTGCAAGGAGAAGAACCATGAAAATCGGCATCATCGGACTGGGCGCGATGGGACGCGCGATGGCACGCAATCTCGCGCACGCGGGACATGACGTGACGGCGTGGAACCGCTCGGGCGGATCGGTGGATGGCGTGACCATGGTCGCATCGCCCGTCGAGGCATTTCAGGGCGACGCGGTCTTCACGATGCTCGCGGACGACGACGCGATCCGCGCGACGCTGATCGCACCCGGCGTACTCGCGCAAGCGAAGGCGGGTCTCGTGCATGTGGTCACCTCGACGATCTCGGTCGCGTTCGCACGCGAATTGGTCGCGGTCCATGCGGCGGCGGGCGTGAGCTACGTGTCCGCTCCCGTGCTCGGACGACCCGATGTCGCGGCGAAAGGCGAACTCAATGTGCTGGCGGGCGGAGCGCCGGATGCAATCGCAAAGGTGCGGCCGTTGCTCGATGTGATCGGCGGACGCATTTGGGACATGGGCGACGAAGCGCCGACCGCGAACGCCGCGAAGCTTGCCTGCAACATGATGATCACGATGGCGATCGAAGCGATGGCCGAGGCCGTCGTGCTCACCGAAGCGAACGGTTTGCCGCGCGAGCGCTTCTTCGATGTGATTCTGAATACGCTGTTCGGCAGCCGGTCGTACCAGGTGTACTCGGCGAATATCGCCAATGCGAACTACGAACCGGGTTTCAAGGCAACCTTGGGGTTGAAGGATTTGCGGCTCGCGTCCGAAGCGGCCGCGGACGCAGGCCGCACATTGCCGATGCTCACCGCGGTGCACGGGCGCATGAGCGAAACGGTCGCGGCAGGGATGGGCGAAAGAGACTGGTCGGCGATGGCGAAATACACGATCGAGTCGGGTAGGTCGCGATAGTTCTTTCGTTTGTGCAGGGAAGGGCGGGTGTCAGTTCTGCGTCATCCGCGGAGGCCCGCGTTCGGGGTCGTTGCGGTCGAGCTTCCACCAATCAAGATGAAGTTCGCTTCTGGGACTGATTCGCGTTGCACTGCCGGATTAGTATCGTCGGTCGTCACTTCAGCGCGCCGGATCCATGTAGTCTTAACGGGACTGCCCGAGCCGCCTTCTCAAATCGCTGAGTTTCGGCAGTCTGTCGCCGGCCCGGTTCCTTGATGAGATGGCGCACCGTGGCTGACTTCATCCGTTGGACCCCTGCGGTCGCGAAATACCGGTAGGACCATTGCCCAAATCGGTGCCGGAACTTCCGGACTAGAGGTGTCGACTGCGCCAGCTGGCCACTTCGTCGATTGGTCCGCGTCTTGCATAAAGGGTGTGAGCGTTTGCCTGTTCCACCCCACGAGCCTTTCAGCGTCGACCTGACGCCTGGTGAGTACCGCTTCGGTGAGTGAATTATGCGCGTCCTTTTTGTAGAAAATGATACGCGCCTGTGCGAGGCGTTCAGAGCACTCGCCGTCTCTCTCGGGCATGTTGCGGATGTTGCCCATGATGGACATCAGGCGATGCTGCTGACACGAGCGAACCGCTACGACACGATCTTTCTCGACATCGGTTTGCCGGACGTGGATGGTCGCGATCTTTGCAGACGCATGCGGGCGGCGGGGGCGAGCAAGCTAGCTTGCGTCGTGGCGGTAACGGGCGATGAGCGGCATGTGCAGGAGCAGTCAGAGCATTTCGATGGCGCATTTCTTAAGCCGCTCACGGAAGATGGCTTCAAGGCGGCACTTAAAGCGTGCTGAGTTAATCGGATCGAACGTCGCCCGGAGAAAAGGCTCGATGCGTTGATCCGGCGCGTACCAAGGCGGCTGCGTAACGCTCGTGTGTTGGTGCGAATACCAAGATCGCTCGTTGAAGCAGGGCATGGTGACGGCACGGGAGAAAGCATGGCTGAGCGCATGGTAGAGCTTTTCCGGTGTCTGACGAGTGGCGTCTATGTGATCGGCGTTTCCCACGGAGACCGCAGAAATGCATTCACCACAAGTTCACTCGTTCACGTGTCCTTTAACCCGTTGCTTGTCGCGGTCAGCATCAATCCGGAGCACGCGTCGTATCCGATCCTTTCAAGCGGGGGAGTCTTTGGGATCAGTGTGTTGGGAGCGGAACAGCAGAAACTGGCCGAGCATTTCGGAACCCAGTCAGGCCGCACCGTCGACAAGCTCTCGTCAACGCCCTGGCGAGCTGGCCGGACGGGTGCGCCGCTATTGCGCGACGCACTGGCCTATTTCGACTGCCAGTTGCTCACTGATGTCGCAGCCGGGGATCATCGGCTTGTGGTGGGCCGGGTGGTGGATGGAGCGGTACTGATTCCGGACGGTCAGCCATTGCTCTATGCAGCCACGGGGAATCTGGATAAAAGCGCCGATCTCTTTGCGAAGGAGTTTGACCAACCCGCTTAAGGACCGCATTTGTGGCCACAAAGTCTGACCGACGAAAGGATCCATCGCCCTTAGAGAGACACACGACAGATCGGGATGACATGATTGCCCCACGCTGAGGGATCAGTGAACGAGCCAAAACCGACGTGCCTCAGATAATCGGCTTGCCGCCCGTCACAGCGATGGTTGCGCCCGAGATGTAGCTCGCCTCGTCAGTTGCCAGCATCACGTACGCGGCGGCCAGTTCGGCCGGCTGGCCGGGACGTTTCATCGGCGTTTGCTTGCCGAAGTTCTCGACGCTCGAAGGCGGCATCGTCGATGGAATGAGCGGCGTCCATATCGGCCCCGGCGCCACGCAATTCGCACGGATACCGCGCTCGGCCAGCAGTTGCGCCAGTCCGCCCGTGAAGTTCTGAATCGCGCCCTTCGTGCTCGCATACGCGATCAGACCGGGATTCGGCGCATCGGCGTTGACGGACGTCGTGTTGATGATGGTGCCGCCCGATTGCATATGCGCGAGCGCCGCCTTGGTAATACGGAACATGGCGCCGATGTTGGTCGAATAGGTCTTGTCCCATTCGTCGTCGCTGATGTCTT
>Ga0160459_100424_pt1 | contig 17278 bp, 10 predicted proteins | sample HID1973K_E6MG_FD_108208 | JGI IMG/M metagenome (GOLD analysis project Ga0160459, IMG submission 108208) | Enriched mosquito-associated microbial communities from UW Madison campus, WI, USA - HID1973K_E6 MG | ecosystem: Host-associated > Arthropoda: Insects > Digestive system > Unclassified ... | reverse complement strand
TACATCATCAAGGGCCTCGTGATCATCGGCGCGGTGGCGCTCGATCGTTACCGTCAGCGCGGCTCGGCTCGCACCTGATTCCCGCTATCCGGGCGCACTCGGTCCGCGTGCGCCCGCTCTCGAAAAAAGGACCAACTGGAGACAACAACATGCGCAAACACAATAAGCTTTTCGCCAGCGTCGCACTCGCTCTCGGATTCACCCTGTCGCTGTCGGCGCACGCCGCCGACAAGCAGTTGAAGTCCGTCGGCATCACGGTCGGCTCGCTCGGCAACCCGTACTTCGTCACCATCTCGCGGGGCGCGGAAGCGAAGGCCAAGTCGATCAACCCGAACGCCAAGGTGCAGGCGGTGTCGTCGGACTACGACATGAACAAGCAGTTCACGCAGATCGACAATTTCATCTCGGCGCACGTCGATCTGATTCTGCTCAACGCCGTCGATCCGAAGGCGATCGAGCCGGCGGTGAAGAAAGCGCAGAAGGCGGGCATCGTCGTGATCGCGGTCGATGTCGCGGCGGCGGGCGCGGACGCGACCGTGCAGACCAACAACGTGCAGGCCGGCGAAATTTCCTGCGACTTCCTGGCGAAGAAGCTCAACGGCAAGGGCAACGTGGTGATCGAGAACGGGCCGCAGGTGTCGGCGGTGATCGATCGCGTGAACGGCTGCAAGAGCGTGCTCGCGAAGAATCCGGGCATCAAGATCCTGTCCGACGATCAGGACGCCAAGGGCTCGCGCGAAGGCGGCATGAACGCGATGCAGGGCTATCTCACGCGTTTCCCGAAGCTCGATGGCGTGTTCGCAATCAACGATCCGCAAGCGATCGGCACGGACCTCGCGGCGAAGCAGCTGCATCGCGGGAATATCGTGATCACGTCGGTGGACGGCGCGCCGGATATCGAAGTGGCGCTGAAGTCGGATACGTCGGTTCAGGCATCGGCGAGCCAGGACCCGTGGGCGATGGCGCAGCAGGCGGTCAGCGTCGGCTATGACCTGATGAACGGCAAGAAGCCGAGCAGCTCGACGATCCTGTTGCCGTCGACGCTGGTGACGCGCGAGAACGTCGGCAGCTACAAGGGCTGGTCGTCGCCGCGCTAAAGCATCGTCAGCGCCGTTGTTATCGAATGGGCGCGACGCGCAGCGCGCTCGGCTTGTCCGGCGCGCCCGAGCGGTCGACCACGATGAGCCGTTTGCGCGCGACGTCCACCGCGACGCCGCGCGGCGCTTCGAGGCCGTCCATGACGACGGTCGCCCGGCCGCGCTTCGAGAAGCTGCACACGGCGTGCGCGCCGCACTTCGTGTAGAGCGTGCCGTCGGGTGCCGCGGCCATCAGGTCGGGCGCGTCGACGGTCGCGAAGACATCGCTGGCGGGTACGGGCGCGCTCGCCGCCCGCGCCGCCTGCAGATCCACCTTGTAGATGCGGTTGGCGGCCTGATCGCTGATGTAGAGCGTCTCGCCGACGGCCGCGAGACCGACCGGCTTGGCCAGTCCGCCGACGATGTCGCGCTCGATCATCTGGCGCGGCGCGGCGCCGCGCGTGATCACGCTCACGCCGCCTTCGGGCGGCGCGCTGCCTTCCTTCACGAACCAGCTCGACAGGAACGTGCCGCTATCGAGCACGAAAAGGCCCAGACGCCGCCGCGCCGAATTCGTATCCGACGCAAGCGCGACCTGACCGCTCGGCGCGATATCGAACACGGCGCCAGCCGTGCCGAAGCCGAACTGCTCGACGAGCAGATGCCCGTTCGGTGCGAACGCGATCTGGCTCAGGCCGGTGCGCTCGCCCTCCGCGTGAGGAATGCGCGCGTAGAGAGAGAACGCAGGCGCATCCTCGTCGCCGATGTGCGTCGTCATCACGATGCCGTTGGTTCTGTCGTCGGTGACGAACACCGCGCCGTCCGCATCGCGCACCGCGACGCCGTTGGGCGTGCCCGCGAGCGGCACGGTCTGCGCCGTCGTGCCCGGCGCGACCGAGCCGCACGCCGCGAGGAACATCGTCATGGCGAATGCCGCCGTCAGCCGACGCTTCATGCGTTTCTCCCGTCGATAAGCCGAAGATCATGTCCGTCATGCCGCAGGAAACATAGCATCGCGCCGGACATCGTAATATAGTCGCAGATATAACGCGGCCCCAATACGCTTTCACGCTTCTTACGTCAAACGCCATGGAACTTGCGCACTCGATTTCCGCTCGCCCGGCCACGCCAGACGGACCCGTCGTCGAGATCGGCGGCGCGGTGCAACGGCCGCTCACGCTCGATCTTGCCGCATTGCGCGAATTCGCGTGCGCGCACATCGCGCCTTTCGATCTGGTGTGTTTTTCGACCGGCCGCTACATCCGTCCGATGGGAAGCTATCGCGGCGTGCCGTTGCGCGTGCTGCTCGACGCGGCGGGCGTGCGCCGTCCGGACAACTCGGATTTCAAGCGCACCGTGTTTCTTGCGCACGCGCACGACGGCTACGCCGTGACGTTTTCGTGGCACGAGCTGTTCAATACGCCGATCGGCGCGCAGGTGATCGTCGCGTATGAGTGCGCGGATCGCGAACTCGGGATCGACGATGGTCTGCCCGTGCTCGTATCGGGCGCGGATACGGTGCATGCGCCGCGACACATGAAGCGCCTCGTGCGCGTCGACGCGCATGTGCTGGGCACAGCGCATCGATGAACGCGTCAGCGCGTGCGTTGCTCGCGCACGCCGTCCATCCCGATGCGCCCGATACCGTGCTGTTCGCGCGGCTCATCGGCGCGCGCATCGAATCGAATGATCTGCTTCTGCTCGGGCTCGATGCCGGCGCGTTCGCCGCGCTGATCGGCCGGCATTTTCGCGGCGCGGCGGTTGGTCGTGTGCCGGGTGCGATTCTCGGATCGCCGCATCGCGCGTTCGTGCGCGATCTGCACGGGCTGCTGATGTGGCACGACCGCACGGCGACGAGCCATCGGGAAGATGCGTTTTGTCTCGCGACGATCATCGCTGCGGCGTCGTTGCGGCCGGATCATCTGTGGCGCGATCTCGGCCTCGACGGGCGCGATGATGTCAGCGAAATGCTGGAGCGGCACTATCCCGCGCTGGTCGCGCGCAACGTTGCGAATCTGCGCTGGAAGAAGTTTCTCGCGCAGGAAGTCGCGCACGCGAGAAGCGTCGCGCCGATGGGTGCGCCGGGGTGTCCGGGGTGTGAGGATTATAAGTTTTGCTATCCGGACCACCGATAGAACGAGCAGGTTGAGCATCGGCGCTTTGCCTCGCTGACGAGACACCCCCTTTCCTTCCCTTTCCAAGCGCTTATCGCGAGGCCCTGGTGCACCTCGCCGGCCGAGCGTGTCCGTTCTTTCAGAATCTTCCTACGACGTTCCACGTTTAGGAACACTGACAATACCGAGTTTCCCTCGACACTAGGCAGAGCATCGTGGAATCGATTCTGCCGACCCAAACAAGAAGCATGAACAAGGGTATTTACAAACTCGTCTTTAGCCGCGTGCGACATATGCTCGTCGCCGTCGCGGATTTCGCCAACGCTCACGGCAACACGCCCGGCACACGCGGCGCGAGCGCAGTCGTTCGGGACGCCGATCCCGCGCCCGCATTACGCGCGCTCGCGCTGGCCGCGATGCTGCTCGTCGGCAATATCATCATGAGCGCGCCATCGCTCGCGCAGATCGTAGCGGCGCCCGGTTCGGGCGCGCGCGCCGTGCAGACCCAAAACGGGCTTCCGCAAGTCGATATCGCAAAGCCTTCGAGCGCCGGTGTTTCCCTCAACAAATATTCACAGTTCGACGTCCAGAAACAAGGCGCGATCCTCAACAACGCCGCCACGATCACGCAGACGCAACAGGCGGGCTACATCAACGGCAACGCCAACCTCACGCCGGGCAACGAGGCGCGCGTGATCGTCAATCAGGTATTGGGCAACTCGCCGTCGCAGTTACGCGGATTCTTGGAAGTCGCCGGCAGGAAAGCGGAAGTCATCGTTGCTAATCCGAACGGCCTGGTGGTGGACGGCGGCGGTTTCATCAATACGTCCCGCGCGATCCTGACCACCGGCACGCCGAATTTCGGGCCGAACGGCAACCTCGCGGGCTTCACGGTCAACGGCGGCAACATCAGCATTCAGGGCGCGGGGCTCAACGCGAGCAATGTCGACGCGGTCGACATCCTCGCGCGCGCCGTAGAGGTCAACGCGGCCATCTACGCGAACCAGCTTAACGTCGTCGCGGGCGCGAATCAGATCGATCACGATACGCTCACCGCGACGCCCATCGCGGGCAATGGCGCCGCGCCCTCGGTCGCGATCGACGTCAGCCAACTCGGCGGCATGTACGCGAACAGGATCTTTCTCGCGAGCAACGAGAACGGCGTCGGCGTGAGCACGCGTGGCATTCTCGCCGCGCAGGCTGGCGACCTGACGCTCAAGTCGAACGGCCAACTCGTGCTCGCCGGGACCACGAACGCGAGCGGGTCGATCAGCGCATCGGCGCGCGATGGCATCGACAATAGCGGCGCGACTTACGCGCAGCGCGACGTGAACGTCGCGACGGCGGGCGGGTTGAGCAGCTCGGGCATCCTCGCATCGCAGAACAATACGACGGTCAACGCGGGCAGCGTTGCATCGACCGGCACGCTCGGCGCGGGCGTGAACAACGACGGAACGATCGCCAACGCGGGCAATTTGAACGTGATCGCGAGCGGCGCGGTATCGGCGCGCGGGCGCAACGAAGGCGGCGGCAACACGACGATCCGGGGCGCGTCGGTCGATCTAGCGGGCAGCAATACATCGGCCAATGGCGCGCTGGCGCTCGACGCCACGAGCGGCGACATGAACCTGTCGGGCGCGAGCACGACCGCAGGCGGCACGCTCGACGCCAGCGCGGCGGCCACGCTCACGAACGACGGCGGCAAACTGTCGAGCGGCGCGGCGATGCGGGTCGCGGCGGCCAGTTTGTCGAACGCGAACGGTCAACTCGTCTCGCAATCGACACTCGATGTGAACACACGCGGCGCGCTGAGCAATCGCAGCGGCACGATGCAGGCGGCGGGCCGTGAGACCGTGCAGGCGGGCTCGCTCGACAATACGGGCGGCAAGATCGCGTCGCTCAATGGCGACGGGTTGAGCGTGTCGACGACAAGCGCGCTCGTCAATGGCGCGAGCGGTACGATCGGCACGAACGGCACGCTCGATGTCGACGCGCTCACGCTCTCGAACGCGGGGCAACTCACGGCGGCGGGCGACGCGCACGTGCGCGCGGACACGCTCGACAATCGCGCCGGCAGCGTCACGGCGGGCGGCGCGCTCGATGTCGCCGCGAACAATGCACTCGACAATACGGGCGGCACGCTCTCAGGCGCGGCGACGAACGTCTCGGGCGCATCGATCGACAACACGCGCGGCACGATCGAAGGCGACACGCTCGCCGTCTCGACGCCCGGCGCACTCGTCAACGCGGGCGGCACGCTCACACAGTACGGCGCGGCCGATCAGACCATCCACGCGGGCGGCGCGCTCGACAACACCGGCGGCACGATCGCAAGCAACGCGACGAATCTCGGAATCGATGCGCAAACGATCGCGAACAACGGCGGCAAGGTTCAGCACGCGGGCACGGGCGCGCTCGCGTTGAACTCGAAAGGAACGCTATCGAACGCCTCGGGCAATGTCGTGACGAACGGCGCGCTCGCGCTCAACGCGGCCGCGCTCGATAACCACGCCGGAACGATTCAGGCGGCCAAAGCGGCGACGGTGAAGTCGGCCTCGCTCGACAACACGGGCGGGCGTCTCGTCTCGCTCAATGGCGACGGCTTGAAGGTCACAACGTCGGGCGCCCTGGTCAACGGCGCGGGCGGCGTGATCGGCACAAACGGCGCGCTCGATGTCGACGCGCTCTCGCTCTCGAACGCGGGTCAACTCACGGCGGCGAGCGAGGCGCACGTGCGCGCGGGTACGCGAAGTTCATCAGCAGCGACTACATGCTCGGCGCGCTCGATCTCGATCCGCAAAGGACGATCAAGCGCCTCGGCGACGGCATGTATGAGCAAACGCTCATTCGCAACCAGATCACGCAGCTCACGGGCCGCACGTTCCTCGCCGGTTTCACCGATGCGATGGACGAGTACACCGCGCTCATGAACAACGGCGTCGGCTATGCGAAGGCATTCGGCCTCGCGCCGGGCATCGCGTTGACTGCCGACCAAATGGCGCGCTTGACCACGGATATGGTCTGGCTCGTCTCGCAGGACGTCACGCTACCCGATGGCTCGCACGAGACGGTGCTCGTGCCGCAACTCTATCTCGCGAGCGCGAACGCGGTCGACCTCTCGAAGAGCGGCGCGCTCGTCGCGGGTAACGCCGTCAACCTCTTCGCGAGTGGCGATGTAGTCAATAGCGGACACGTGGCGAGCAATCTCGCAACGACGATCATCGGCAACAACGTCAGCAATAGCGGCGTGATCGGCAGCGCGGGCACGACGGCGGTCGTCGCCGTGCAGGACGTGCGCAACACGAGCGGGCGGATCGGCGGCGCCGACGTGCTCGTGCAAGCCGGGCGCGACGTCATCAACGAAACGCATACGTATGGCGTCGCGAGCGCGTTCGGCTCGGGTGACATCGGCGGACGTGTGACCGGCACCGGCGTCAACGCGCTCGGCACGATCTCGGCGACGAACAACGCGACCGTCATCGCGGGCCGCGACGTGAGTCTGTCGGGCGCGCTCGTTCAGGCGGGCGGCAACGCGGGCATTTCGGCGGGACGCGATATCAACGTCGGCACGACCGAATTCACGAGCTCGCGCGAGGTCCACACGACCGACAGGCTCAACGGCAGCCACGACGAAGTCAGTCAGCAACTCGGCAGCGCGATCGTCGCGGGCGGCAATGTGGCGACGGTTTCGGGGCGCGACACGACGCTCGCGGGCGCCACCATCTCGGCGGGCGGCAATGCGGCGATGATCGCGGGCGGCGATCTCACGATCACGGCCGCGAAGGACACGGCCACGCATAACGAACAATCGCTCGGCGGCAAGCAGGCGCAACACGTCTCGTCGAGCTACGACGAACAGGTCAGCGGCTCGAAGGTGAACGCGGGCGGCGGCGTCACGCTCGCAGCCGGTCAGAACGGCACGGGCGACCTTGCGATCCTCGGCTCGAACGTGACCGCCGACAAGGGCGGCATCGCGCTCGTCGCGACGGGCGATGTCAATGTCGGCAGCGTGAGCGAGACGCACGACGCGCAGAGCTGGAACCATACGAGTCATTCGGGATTCTTGTCGAAGGACACGACGACCGACACGAGCGCATCGCACGCGGTCTATGCGAACGGCTCGACGGTCTCGGGCGACACGGTCACGGGCGCGGCCGGGCGCGATATGACGATCAGCGGCTCGACCATCGCCGCGACGAACGACGTCACGCTCGCGGCGACGAACAATCTGACGATCACGACGTCGCAGGACACGAGCCGAACGAGTCAATATCACGAGGAAACGCATTCCGGGCTCGGCAGCACGGGCGCGGCGATCTCCTACGGCAACAAAGAGCAGAAAGACACCTACAACGACGCTGCGGTCACGAACAACGCGAGCCTGATCGGTAGCACGGACGGCAGCGTAAAACTTGTGTCAGGCGGCGACTTGCACGTCACCGGCAGTGACCTGATCGCGGCGAAAGACGTGATCGGCACGGGCGCGAACGTGACACTCGACACGGCGACGAACACCGCGCACCACGACGAGACGCACGAGGTCAAACAAAGCGGCGTCTCGCTCGGGGTCGCGGGCGGCGTGGTCGATCAGATTCAGGCCGCGAACGATCAGGCACACGCTTCGGGCAAGAGCGAGGACTCGCGCGCCGCGACCCTGCACACGATCGCGGCGTTAGGCAACGGCGCCGCGGCGGCCGAATCGATGGCGAGCGGAAAGCCCGACGTCAAGATCGAGCTCAGCTTCGGCAGCAGTCACAGCAAGGACACCTCAGCGCACGATTCGGCAACGTCGAGCGGTTCGAGCGTCAAGGCGGGCGGCACGGCGGCATTCTCGGCGAGCGGCGGCGACCTCACGATCGCGGGCTCGAACGTCGATGCGACCGACGTCGTGCTCGCGGCCAAGGATCGCGTCAACCTGATCAGCACGGCCAGCACTGATTCGACGCGCAGCACGAACGAGTCGAGCAGTTCGAGTTTCGGCGTGTCATATGGTACGCAGGGCTACGGCGCGGACGCGTCGATGTCGAAGTCGAGCGGCCACGCCAACAGCGATTCGACCACGCAGAGTAATACGCACATCAACGCGAGCAACGGCGCGACAATCGTCTCGGGCGGCGACACGAACATCATCGGCGCGAACGTCAACGCCAAGACCGTCAACGCCGATATTGGCGGTAACCTCAATATCGCGAGCGTGCAGGACTCGGCGACGAGCGAGGCGCATCAGGATAGCAAGAGCGGCGGCGTGAGCATCAGTCAGGCGGGCGGCGGCGGTTCGTTCAGTTCGCAGCATGGCAACGCGAACGGCAAATACGCCGGCGTCGAAGAGCAAAGCGGGATTCGTGCGGGCGATGGCGGTTTCAACATCAACGTCGCGGGCAATACCGACCTCAAGGGCGCGGTAATCGCGAGCGACGCCGACGCGAGCAAGAACACGCTCAACACGGGCACGCTCACATTCTCGGATATCGCGAATCACTCGGACTACAGCGCGTCGAGCAGCGGGTTTAGCGCGGGCGGTTCGATCGGCGCGCCCGCGAGCGGCACGGGTCCGAGCTCGCGCGGCAACTCGGGCGGCTTTACGCCGATGCTCTCGCAGAGCGATAGCGGCAGCGATGACGCGACGACGAAGAGCGCTATTAGCGCAGGCGCGATCAACATCGCCGACCGCGATCACCAGACACAGGACGTCGCGAGCCTGAGCCGCGACACGTCGAACACCAACGGCACGGTCGCCAAGCTGCCCGACGTGCAAAACCTGCTCGACAAGCAAGGCGACATGATGAACGCCGCGAGCGCGGCGGGTCAGGCGGTCGCGACGCAGATCGGCGCGATCGCGAACGCGAAGCACGACGCGGCGCAACAGGCGCAAGAGCAAGCCATCAAGGACGGCAACCTCGACCTCGCGGCACAGTACGGCGCCGAGGCGGCGAAGTGGGACGAAGGCGGCGCCTATCGCGTGGCGATGCACACGGCGGGCGGTGCGCTCGTCGCGGGCCTCGGCGGCGGTAGCGCTGCCGGCGGCGCGGCGGCCGCCGGGGTATCGGCCGCACTCGCGGGCGACCTCAACAGGCTCGCTGACACGCTCGGCAACGGCGGTGGCACGGACCCCGGACTCGCGGCGGGCAACATCGGCGCGAACGTGATCGCGGGTGCGGTCGGCGGGTTGATCGGCGGGAATTCGGGCGCGTTCGCCGGGGCGAATGCGGACCTCTACAATCGCAGCACGACGAACGCCGAGGGCAAGGGTAGTACTGAGAACTCGTTGCTCGGGCTGAACGATGGGACCGGTAAGCGGCCGCAAGACTTGGTCGCAAAAGTCTGCTCCGGTACAGGACAATGCAACGAGGCGACGCTCGACGCGGCGATCAAGGCGCAAGGGGCGAACTCGGCGGCGGCGAACGAAACCTTAAAGACCATGGGAGCCTACGGCGTACCGGCTGCGGTCGTGGCTATGCTCGGTCCCGAGGCCGTGCTCGCGGCCGCGCTCGCTGGGGGGCTCGATTACGCGGGCAGCGCATATAGCTACGCCACCGGTTTGTCGACCGACAAACCCAGTTTCACGAACTCGTATGTTGCTGCCGTCATCGGGGGCTTGACCTACCCGCTCGCGATCGGCGATGCCGCTATTAAGGGGATGGGAACGGCCGGAAAGATCGCGGCAAACGGTTATAACGCGGCTGTGGCAGGCGTCGGCGCGTACGGTACGGCAGGAATGACTGGAGGCAGCCCGGACATCTCTGGCGGCTTCGCCACTGGATCGGCTGCGGCGGGCAGTTTCGTGAAGACGATGTATCCGGGGTCCGTCGGCAACTTCCTGAATAATCTGATTCAAGGTGCATCCGGTCCGCTTCAGAATGCGATAACCCAAGGAGGGACAAACAAGTGAATTCACAATCATTCGAATATCAGCGAAGTCGCCGAAGGCTAATTCTTCGGGCATTGATCGCATATTCAGGGGCAGTCGGAATAGTCGGTATAGCTTTGGCTCTTTCGATTGCTCACGGTGCCGGCTGGAAGCCCGCCTTAGCAGGCATGCCGCTCTACGTGATCTTGTTTGTCGGGATAACGTATCAACTTATTAAAGAATTATTGGTATTGAAGAAGAACGGACGGACTCAAGATGACAACCAAAACGACGACGCCGCGCGATGATTCTTTCGCGGTCGCTCAGGTGGTGCTTTACATATTTGCCGGACAAAGCGCCTTATCCGCGCTCTTTAGCCTCACGGGCGCGATACCTTTACCCATTGACGTGCAGGCGTCGCTCATGCAGCGCGTTTCCTTCATCGCGTCGGCGGCGGCGACCTCGCTGTGTTTGGGGCTCGGTTACTGGTTACTCGCGCGATGTCTGGATCGTTGTAACAAGCTCGTCTGGCGCGTGGCCCTGGGGATGTTCCTGTTAAACGCAATCTTGAGCGCCCTGGCATTTTTCGCCCGATTGTCAATTATCCCAATACTGACGGGCTGTCTTTCAATCGCGGGCGCATGGTCAATCTTTAGAGGGCGGAAGACGTTTGATGATCGGTCAGGCGAGGTCGGTGGTTCAGTGAATGGCGGTATATGAAAAGAATTAAGCTGGCGGCGTTGCCGCTCTCAGCCGTGGTTACGCTCGCTGCTCACGCGCAGCAAGCGCCGACGAGTGCGGACGAAGCCGCCGCCGCGCGTGCCAACGCGTTACAGAATCAACAGGTACAACAGCAGCGCGACGCCGAGCAACGCGAGGCAGCCGTGCAAGCGCCCGTCGTACGCTCGACCGTGCCGACCGATGGCGCTTTTCCGACGCTACCGAACGAGCAGCCGTGTTTTCGCGTCGATGCCTTCGCGCTCGACGTTCCCGCGACGCTGCCCGACGTGATTCGCGAGAAAAGTGCCTCGGCGTTGCCGCTCGACCGGTTCGCCTTCGCGCACGCGTGGCTCGACCACTATCGCGGGCAATGTGTCGGCCGCGAAGGCGTCGCCATACTCGCCAAGGGCGTCCAGCAAGCCGTGCTCAGTCGCGGCTACGTGACGACGCGCGTACTCGTGCCCGAGCAGGACATCGCGAGCGGCACACTCGCATTCGCGCTCGTGCCCGGCGTGATTCGCGATGTCCGCTTCGCCGAGCCCGTGACGTGGGCGTCGTGGCGCTCGGCATTCCCGACGCGGCCCGGCGATGTGCTCAACCTGCGCGACCTTGAGCAAGGCATCGAGCAAATGAAGCGGCCCGCGAGCCAGGACGCCGACATGCAAGTCGAGCCGACCGGCACGCCCGGCGAGAGTGACGTCGTCATCTCGCTCAAGCGTGCGAAGCCTTGGACGCTCGTCGCCTCGGTCGACAACTCGGGTAGCCGCGCGACGGGCAAGCTACAAGGCAACCTAAGCGTTGGCCTCGACAATCCGCTCGGCCTGAATGACGTGCTGAGTCTCGGCGCGAATCAGGATTTGTATTTCGACGACAAGGCGCTCGGCTCGCACGGCTTTAACGGCTCGTACTCGGTGCCGTGGGGCTTCTGGACGGGCTCGCTCTTCGGCTATACGAGCACGTACTACCAGCAGATCGCGGGCGCGAGCCAGACGTTCGTGTCGAGCGGCAACGCGCAGACGGCGGGCGTCAAACTCACGCGCGTGCTGCGCCGCAGCCAAAGCGACGTGCTCGGCGCCTACATGCAACTCTCGAAACGGTTCGGGGCGAGCTTCATCGACGATACCGAGATCGAGATTCAGCGGCGGAACAACACCTTCATCGAGGCCGGGCTCACGGATCGGCACTACATCGGCGGCGCGCAACTCGACGGCTCGCTCGCGTATCGGCAAGGGATCGGCGCACTCGGCGCAACACCCGATCCGGCGCTCAACGACAACCCGAATATCGCGCCGACGCCCGCGACGCAGCCGAGCGGTCAGACCTATCGCTATCGCATGGCGGTCGTCGATCTCAACCTCTCGGCGCCGTTCGCCGTGGCGGGTCAGCCATTCCGGTACGTGACGACGTTCCACGGCCAGTATTCGCCCGATACGCTCTTCTACGTCGACGATCTCACGATCGGCAGCCGCTACACGGTGCGCGGCTTCGACGGCGAGCAGATGCTCGCGGGCGAGCGCGGGTTTTACTGGCGCAACGAAGTGCAAGCGCCGCTCGGGCAGTCGCGGCAAGCGCTCTATGCGGGCGTCGACTACGGGCGCGTCTTTGGGCCCAATACGGCCTTTCTCGCGGGCACACAACTCGTCGGCGCCGTGATCGGTCTGCGCGGCGGCGTCGCCTCGAAATACGGCGGATTGAGTTACGAGCTCTTCGCAGGCACGCCGCTCTACAAACCATCGGCGATGCCGACCTCGCGCGTGACGCTCGGTTTCCAGGTCACGGCGCAACTCTGATGAGATCGGAGACAGTCGCGACGGCGCATGCGAACGTGGCGCCGAGCCGGAGCCCCAGGCATTCGCCGCCGATGCTCAAACGCCCCCCTCCCTTCGTGTATCCTCTCCGGCATGGCGACGACCCACAAACCAACCCAAAGCGCAGCCGAAACGGACCCGGCGAACCACCCCGCCGAAGTCCGCTTTCGCATGCGAATCATGAAAGGCGAGACCATCGCGCTCGGTCCGGGCAAGGTCTCGCTGCTGGAAGCGGTGCACAAGCACGGCTCGATATCGGCTGCGGCGCGCAGCCTCGACATGTCGTACCGGCGCGCCTGGCTGCTCATCGACGAACTCAACCGCTCGCTCAAATCTCCCGCGACGATCTCCGAGCAAGGCGGTCAAAGCGGCGGCGGCTGCGTGCTGACGCCGGTTGGCGAGAGCATCATCCGGCTTTATCGCGATGTCGAAACGCAGGCGCAAGCGGCCTGCGCCGGGCAAATCGAATCGCTCACGAAACTGCTCAAACCTTAACCGTGACGCAGGCAGAACGCGGACGGCGGCGGCGCGCTCGCCCGCGTGTCCTGCGCGCTCGCGGCCAGCCGCGCGACGAACTCCACGAAGCTCGCGACGCTCGCCGTGCGCAGCGGTGAATATTCGACGCCATGCCGCTCGCAGACGCGCTTGAGCATGCTCATCGAATCGTGATCGATGCAGTCGACGGGAAACAGCACGACGTCGGCATTCGGCAACGCGGCGGCGAGCAAGCCCTTGCGATCCTCGATGCCGCCGTCATGGACGATCAACTCACCACCCGCCGCTTCCACGAGTGACTTCAGCACCGCGTTCGAATTCGGCCTTCCGCCGACGTAGACGATACGTTTGCCATTCACCCACTCGACTGCGCGCCGGCGCGCGTCGGGCTGATCGTCGGCATCCAGCGTCGCGCGTTCCAGCGCCGCGCATTCGGCCTGCACGACTCTCAGCAGCGCCTGCGCTTCGCCCAGCTTGTTGCGCAACGCGCGCGTCTCGTCCTCATCGTGCTGCGCGCGCTGCTCGGCGGCGGCGCGCCGGCTCGTGTGCAGCGCAAGACGGCGCTCGCCGTCCTCGACCTTCTCGCGCAACCGCTCGACTTCGGCTTCGAGCTGCACCGTCGACAGGTCCGCCTTGCGTTCCGCGAGCGCGGCGAGTTGCAGCGCCTGCGCGTTCGATTGCACCAGCGACGCATCGCGCTCCATGCTCAATTCGAGCAGACGCGCCTGCTGACGTTCGAGCTTGTCCCTGAGGCCGGCGTTCTCCGCTTCGAGCGCCACGAGCCGACGGATATCCGCGCGATTCGCCGCGCCCACCAGATGCGACAGCATATGCAGCTCGCCGAACGCGGCCTGGCGCACTTCGATCGTCGCGTGCGGATGCGACATCACCGCCCAGTATGCGGGCGGAATGTCGCCGGACTTGAGCGCGTCGTTCCATAGATCGAGCAACGCCTGCGGATCGCGCGCGACATCGAAACGGCGGATCGCGCCCGCGTAGCGCTCGTCGAGCGCCTTGTTCAGCGCCTTCGCGCCCGCGCCGCCCGCGATCGCGAGTTCGACGGCCGCATGATGAATCTCCAGATCGCTCGCGTGGTGGCGGTCGAGATCGGTGAATTTCGGCACGAGCTTGCGCAGCTCGCCGGTCGAAAGACAGGTGCCGATGACCGAGCAATGCAGGTTGGCATCGAGTTCGGCAAGACGCGCGCGCCGCCGCGACGAGCGCAAATCGGCTTCGGTCGGCTGACAGCACGCATCGCGACGTGCATGCGCGCTCGTGCGGGCAAGTTGAAACGGAGGGGGCTGCATGGTCACCTCGTGCTCGATCGGCTGGGCCGGAAGGTGTGCTCTGGGTCGGTCAAACGCGTGCTTCGTAATATACCACTGAATATAACGACGACGAAAAGACGGATCGACGTCCGCGCCGCTTGCCGGGCGCGCGGTCCGGACAGGGCGTATCCTACGACTTCGGCGCGCCGGGGCGGCCTCGGCGGGGCCGCGCCCACGTTTCCAATCGCGAGAAAATCGCTTACAAGGAGAATCTGAATGGCCAGGATTGAAGTCAAGGTTCCGCAGCTTTCCGAATCCGTCACCGAAGCGACGATGTTGCCGTGGAAGAAGAAAGCGGGCGACGCCGTGACGCAAGACGAAATCCTCGTCGAACTGGAAACGGACAAGGTCGTGCTGGAAGTGCCCGCGCCCTCGGCGGGCACGCTCGCGGAAGTCGTGAAGCAGGCTGGCGAGATCGTTCACGCGGACGAAGTGCTCGCCATCATCGATACGGAAGCGAAAGCGTCCGCCGCCGCGCCTGCGCCTGCGCCCGCGCCGGAAAAGCCCGCCGCACAACCCGCCGCGCAACCGGCCGCGCAAACCACGGCACAATCCACGCCCGCCGCCGCGTCAGGCCAGAAGGCCGACTTCGATGTGATCGTGATCGGCTCCGGCCCCGGCGGCTACATCGCCGCGATCCGCGCCGCGCAGCTCGGCCGCAAGGTCGCGTGCGTCGAGGAATGGATCAACCACGCCGGCAAGCCGAAGCTTGGCGGAACGTGCCTCAACGTGGGCTGCATTCCGTCGAAGGCGCTGCTGGCGTCGAGCGAGCAATTCGAGAAGGCGCAGCTCCATTTCGGCGATCTCGGCATCAACATGGACAACCTTTCTGTCGACGTCGACAAAATGGTCGGGCGCAAGGAAGCGATCGTCGAAAAGATCACCGGCGGCGTCGAATTCCTGTTCCGCAAGAACAAGATCACGTGGCTCAAAGGTCACGGCAAGCTCGCGGGCAAGGACGGCGCGAACTTCAAAATCGACGTGAGCGGCGACGGCAAGACCGAAAGCCATACCGCGCAACACGTGATCATCGCGACGGGCTCGAAGGCGCGTCATCTGCCGGACGTGCCGGTCGACAACAAGATCGTCTCCGACAACGAAGGCGCGCTCGCCTTCACGTCCGTGCCGAAAAAGCTCGCCGTGATCGGCGCGGGCGTGATCGGCCTCGAACTCGGCTCGGTGTGGCGCAGGCTCGGCGCAGAAGTGACGATTCTCGAAGCGCTGCCGGAATTCCTCGGCACGACCGACACCGCGCTGCAAAAGGAAGCCGCGAAGCTCTTCAAGAAGCAGGGATTGACGATTCACCTCGGCGTGAAGATCGATGACGTGAAGACCACCGATTCGAGCGTTGCCATTTCCTACAAGGACAAGGATGGCAACGCGCAGACGCTCGATGCGGACCGCCTGATCGTGTCGATAGGCCGCGTGCCGAACACGGACGATCTCGGCCTCGATTCGATTGGCCTTTCAGCCGACGAGCGCGGCTTCATTCCCGTCGACGGTCATTGCGCGACGAAAGTCCCGAACGTCTACGCGATCGGCGATGTCGTGCGCGGCCCGATGCTCGCGCACAAGGCCGAGGACGAAGGCGTGCTGGTGGCGGAAATCATCGACGGGCAGAAGCCGCACATCGACTACAACTGCATTCCGTGGGTGATCTACACGCATCCGGAAATCGCGTGGGTCGGGCAGACGGAGCAGGCGCTGAAAGCGGCGGGCCGCGAAACCAAGGCCGGCCAGTTCCCGATGATGGCGAACGGCCGCGCGATGGGCATCGGCGAGACGGACGGCTTCATCAAGATCATCGCCGATGCGAAAACCGACGAGATTCTCGGCGTGCATATCATCTCGGCGAACGCGTCGGATCTGATCGCCGAAGCGGTGGTCGCGATGGAATTCAAGGCGGCGAGCGAAGATCTCGGGCGCATCTGCCATCCGCATCCTTCATTGTCTGAAGTGATGCGGGAGGCGGCGCTCGCGGTGGACAAGCGGGCGTTGAATATCTGACGCCTAAACGCGCCGCGGCATCCACACCCGCAACAGCGAGTAAAGCCGGTCGACGTCGATCGGCTTCGCCAGATAATCGCTCGCGCCCGCCGCGAGACATTGCTCCTGATCGTCCTTCATCGCCTTCGCCGTGATCGCGATGACCGGCAGCTTCCTGAACCGCGGGTCCGCGCGGATGCGCCGCGTCGCTTCGAGTCCGTCCATGCCGGGCATCATCACGTCCATCAACACGATGTCGATGTCCGGATTGCTGTCGAGCGTTTCGATCGCCTCGAATCCGTTGCGGCCGATATCCACCTTCAAACCCTGATGCTCCAGCGCGCTCGATAGCGAGAAGATGTTGCGGATATCGTCATCGACGAGCAGCACGCGGCGGCCGTCGAGCACGCGATCGCGCGAGCGCGAGACGTGCAGCATCGCCTGACGGTCCGCCGAGAGGTCCGTCTCAACCTTGTGCAGGAACAGCGTCACCTCGTCGAGCAGGCGCTCCGGCGAACGCGCGCCCTTGATGATGATCGACTGCGAATAGCGCATCAGTTCGGCTTCCTCATCATGCGTGAGGCTGCGACCCGTGTAGACGATCACGGGCGGGAACGAGTACGAATCCGTCGCGGCCATCTGGCGCAGCAGGTCGCCGCCCTGCATGTCGGGCAGCTTCAAATCGATGATCATGCAATCGAAGATCGTCGTCTTCAGCAAGTCGAGCGCGTCGCGGCCGAACTCGACCGGCGTGATTTCCACGTCGGCGTCGCTGATCAGTTCGACGATGCTCTGACGCTGCCGCGCATCGTCCTCGACGAGCAGCACGCGCTTGATCTTCTGGCTGCTCTTCTCTTCGAGCCGCTGGAAGATCGCCGTCAGTTGCTCGCGCGTGGTCGGCTTC
>Ga0160459_100417_pt1 | contig 17441 bp, 14 predicted proteins | sample HID1973K_E6MG_FD_108208 | JGI IMG/M metagenome (GOLD analysis project Ga0160459, IMG submission 108208) | Enriched mosquito-associated microbial communities from UW Madison campus, WI, USA - HID1973K_E6 MG | ecosystem: Host-associated > Arthropoda: Insects > Digestive system > Unclassified ... | reverse complement strand
TCCGTTGCCCGCGGTGTCGGTGAGAGTCGTGACGCGGCGAGATAGTCCGTTGACGCCCGCAGCGACGGTGTTGCTGGAATGCCTGCAACACGCGGCGCGTTCGAAATGACATGCGCCGAACATCTTATAGGGATTTAGTTCGGATTCCCTAGAATTTCAGTCTGAGCATGAAGCCGAGCGTGAACGGAAGATCGCTCGAAGGAATCGGCGGAATCAGGATGATATTCGCGCCTACGCGCTTGTATTCGAGCATGATGAGCGGCGCGGCCACGGGTCCGACCGTATGGTTATGTCCGATGCCGTAACTGCCGTAGTCGTAACCCGAGATCAGGCCGGCCATCACGGCGAGCCTGATGTAATGCCAGTGAAGGAAGTCCGGCCCCCAGACGCCGCCGCCATAGAACGACGGTTTCGACAGCGAATTGCGAAAGTAGCCGCCCGTCACTGCCCATTGCGGCGCGACCCAGCATTCCACGCCGATGCCGGGATTGAACTGCTCGAAATCCTTGTCCGGGTGAAAGTGATGCGAGGCGACCATCGCGTCGAGCCACAGACCCTCGCCGCACCAGCTCGCATGTGCGGCAGGCATCCAGGCCGACGCGGCCAGCGCAGCCGCCGTCAATAAACGTGCGCGGAAAGTTCGGAAACGGGACAGCCATGTGCACATATGTTCTCGGTCAACGCGCGTGCGCGATGACGCCTTTTTTCGAGATGGTGGTCGAGGCGAACTCTACCTGATCGCGCCATTTTCGTGTGTGCTGACGAAAAGCGCGTGACGACTCGCGCACGCTTTTGCGATCTCGGCGAAACTTGTCGAAGTTTCTCTTTTCGTTTTTTTCTAATCCGAGGCACAGCGCGATGAAGCTTTATAAGCGTGTCGTTCCGTTTCTGGCTGCTGCCGCGCTGACGGCTTGCACGCCGCTGCAGGTGGTCACGCATCGCGTGTCGTCGAGCGAGGCGAGCGTGCCGCCGGGACACTATCAACTCGATCCGCATCACTGGAACGTGTCGTTCGACGTCGATCATTTCCGCTATTCGCGCTTCGTCATCCGATTCGACAAGACAACGGCACAGCTCGACTGGAATGCGGACGGCATGTCCGGAAGCTCGGTGCGCGCGACCATCGATGCGTCGAGCGTCAACACCAATGTGCCGTTGCTCGATCGCATGCTGAAAGGGCCGGATATGTTCGATGTGGCGCGCTATCCGGACATCGTCTTCGCCAGTACGGCTTTCCAGCGCACCGGGGACGACAAGGGCGTGTTGACGGGCGATCTGACGATACGCGGGACGACTAAGCCAGTCACGCTGAACGTGACTTTCAACGGCCACGCGGTCAACCCGCTGACGAAGCAGGAGACGCTGGGCTTTTCAGCCGACGGACATTTCAGCCGCGCGCAGTTCGGATTGACGACGTGGTATCCGGCCGTCGGCGACGATGTGCACGTCGCCATTCAGGCCGAATTTTCGAAAGCGCCAGCGGACGCCGCTCAGGCTGCGACCGCGGTCCAGTCGAGGATGACCTTGCCGCTATCGCCCGAGAGCATCGTGTCGAATGCGCGCTGATAGTCGTCGACGGGAAAGGTGTGCGTCAGGATCGGCGACAGGTCCAGGCCGCTTTGCAGCATCGCGACCATCTTGTACCAGGTCTCGAACATCTCGCGCCCGTAGATGCCTTTGATTTCCAGTCCCTTGAAAATCACCTGATTCCAGTCGATCGCGGTTTGCGCCGGCGGAATGCCGAGCAGCGCGACCTTGCCGCCGTGATTCATCGATTCGAGCATCGCCGTGAACGCGCTCGGCACGCCGGACATTTCCAGACCGACGTCGAAGCCCTCGGTCATGCCGAGTTCGCTCATTACGTCGCGCAGATCTTCGTTCGCCACGTTGACCGCGCGCGTCGCGCCCATCTTGCGGGCGAGTTCGAGCCGGTAGTCGTTCACGTCGGTGATGACGACATTGCGCGCGCCCACATGCCGCGCGATCGCCGCGGCCATTACGCCAATCGGACCCGCGCCGGTGATCAGCACATCCTCGCCCACGAGGTTGAACGAGAGGGCGGTGTGCGTCGCGTTGCCGAACGGATCGAAGATCGCGGCGAGGTCATCGGAGATATCGGCTGGAATCTTGAACGCGTTGAAGGCGGGAATCACGAGATATTCAGCGAAGGCGCCCTCGCGGTTCACGCCGACGCCTACCGTTTTGCGGCACAGATGGCGACGGCCCGCGCGACAGTTGCGACAGAACCCGCAGGTGATATGGCCTTCGCCGGACACACGATCGCCGATGGCGAAGCCGCGCACTTCCTGCCCCATCTCCACGATCTCGCCGACGTACTCGTGACCGACATGCATCGGCACGGGAATCGTCTTCTGCGCCCATTCGTCCCATTTCCAGATGTGGATGTCGGTGCCGCAGATCGCAGTCTTGCGGATGCGGATAAGGACGTCGTTATGGCCGACTTCCGGCCGCTTCACGCGCGTCAACGTGAGGCCGGGTGCGCGTTCGAGTTTGGCGAGGGCTTTCATTGCGTTTGATCCTGACGTTTGGTCTTCGTGGTGCTGCTTCGAAGGACGCGGACTTGTGGCCCGGTCCCCTTGCTTTATGCGCATAAAGTCTGCGGCGGCGCTCAGCTGATGACGCCGAGCGATCGGCCGACGCGCGCGAACGCATCGACCGCGCGATCGATCTGTTCTGCCGTGTGCGCCGCGCTCATCTGCGTACGGATGCGCGCGCGTCCCTTGGGCACCACGGGGTAGGAAAAGCCGATCACATAGACTCCTTCCTCGAGCAACGCATCGGCCATCTTCGATGCGAGTTGCGCATCGCCAAGCATGACCGGAATGATCGGATGTTCACCCGGAACGAGATCGAAGCCGAGCGATGACATCGCGCGGCGGAAGTGCGCGCCGTTTTCGCGTACGCGCTGGCGCAGGGTCGCGCCTTCATCGCTATCAAGCAGTTCGAGCACTTTCAGCGATGCCGCCGCGATACTCGGCGCCAACGTATTCGAAAAAAGATACGGCCGGCTGCGCTGGCGCAACAAGTCGATGATCTCCTGATGCGCAGCGACATAACCGCCCGACGCGCCACCGAGCGCCTTTCCCAGCGTTCCGGTGATGATGTCCACGCGATCGAGCACTCCGCAATGCTCCGGCGTGCCGCGTCCGTTTCCGCCGATGAAACCGACAGCGTGCGAGTCATCGACCATGACGAGCGCGCCGTAGCGATCGGCGAGATCGCAAATGCCTGCGAGGTCAGCGATGATGCCGTCCATCGAGAAAACGCCGTCTGTCGCAATCAGCTTGAAGCGCGCGCCGGCGGCGTCGGCTTCCTGCAGCCGGGCTCCGAGATCCGCGAGGTCGTTGTTCTTGTAGCGCAGGCGCCGCGCTTTCGACAGGCGCACACCGTCGATGATGCTGGCGTGGTTGAGTTCGTCGCTGATGATCGCGTCCTCTTCGCTCAGCAGCGTTTCGAACAGACCGCCGTTCGCGTCGAAGCAGCTCGAATAGAGGATCGCGTCATCGGTCTGAAGAAATTGCGCGATCGCGTTTTCGAGTTCCTTGTGCACGGTCTGCGTGCCGCAGATGAAGCGCACCGAGGCCATGCCAAAACCGTCGGCGTCGAGACCGGCTTTCGCGGCCTCGATGAGACGACGATCGTCCGCCAGTCCGAGGTAGTTGTTCGCGCAGAAGTTGAGCACGTCACTGCCATTCGCGAGCCGAATGCCCGATGACTGCGGACTTGCGATCACGCGCTCCGATTTATAGAACCCCGCGGCGCGGATCTCGTCGAGCGTCGAGCGAAGATGGGAGAGGTATCGATCTTTCATCGTAATCCTTGTTCTCGGCCTGCTGCTGCAATCCGCGCTCCGTTGCTCGCGCACGCGGCCCATACCCCTGTTATAGTGCATCCATCGCATCGGACACGTTCGATATATCGAACCAAATTCCGATATGACGAACACTTTAAGGGATTGGTCGATTCATGGCAAGCACGGGTTCGGAAGGAAAAGCAGGCGACTTCACGGCGACCGGTGCGGCGCCCCCGCGCGTCGGAGAAACGATTCAACGATTACGCAATGAAAGACGATTGACGCTGGACGATCTGTCGCGGGCCGCCGGCGTGTCGAAGTCGATGCTGTCGGAAATCGAGCGCGACAAGGCCAATCCGACCATCGCGGTCGCCTGGAGACTGACCAACGCGCTCGGCATCAGTCTGGATCAGTTGTTCGCGCAACAAAGACCGGTCGAGGCGATCCGCATCGCCGGGCCGCACGAAATACCCACGCTGAGCGGCGACAACGGCGGCTATCAGTTGCGCGTGTGGGGCCCGATAGAACTCGCGGGCAAATTCGAGTGGTACGAACTCACGTTGCAATCCGGCGCGGCGCTTACGTCGAACGCGCATGAACCTGGCACCCGCGAACATCTCACCGTCCTGAACGGATCGATCGAAGTGGAGACCTCAGGGACAACGCGGCGGCTCAAGGCTGGAGAAACCGCGCGCTATGCAGCGGATGAAGCGCACGCGATCCGCAATGTGGGCCGCGCCGATGCCCGAGCATTGCTGGTGGTCGTTCACGGCTGACCGTCAACGCTGACCCCCAGCGCCCGCGCCGCTGCAGCCGACTTTATGCGCAGAAAGTCGGCGCTCGCGAGTGCCCATCATCAAAGAAAAACGGGACGCGTGAAACAGCGCGTCCCGTTCGAAGCTGCATCGCCTACCCGTTGCCGTGATGCCCGTGTTACGGGTTCTTCTTGACACTGTCCTTCAGGTCTTCGCGTGCATCACCCACGCCCTTTTGAACCTTGCCGGCCGCCTGCTGCAAATCACCCTTGGCTTCCTGAGCCTTGTCGCCGGTCATTTTCCCGACGCCCTCGTTGATCTTGCCCTTGACCTGCTTGCCAACGCCTTCGACTTGATCCTTGTTCATCTCAGTTCTCCCGTGGTTTGCGACGCTATGTGGTGGCGCAGTGCCTTCAAACGAACGCCCGAAAGCGTCTGCGCGTTCCGCTCAGGAGATTTCCTAAGCATGGTTCCACGATGCGCTTCGTTCGCCAGCACGCAAAGCGGCGGATGTCTGAAATGCACGTAGGCGGAATCGCACATACACCCAGGTCGAGTAGCGCGACGCTATTTTCATTGCAACAAGTACTGTATGTTTGTACAGTACAATAAGACCAGGTGGGAAGGGGTGAATCATGGAGTCGAACGGCGAAAATCTAAGCAGGAAGCAGTTCTCCCGTGCGGTGCGCGACCTCGAGCGCATCACGCGTCAAGTAGCGGGGCGTTACATCGACCAGGGCGTGCCGCTGACGTGGCGGCTGCTGCATGCCATCGAGGCCGAGGCTGTGGCGGACCTGGGTTTTGCCGGACGGCATGAACCCGCGTTACGCGAATTGTTCGCGCGGCCCGATAACTTTCATTTCCCCGAAACGGACGACGTAGTCGACGTCGCCTGCTCCGACGCCTTGCCAGCCGTGTTCGCCTTCGCGGTCGACGCCTACGAGCGTGCCGCCCGACACGGCCGACCGCAACTCGCCATCGCCGCCCACTGACTGCCCTGCACCCGGCACGCGGTCCGACCCGCGTGCCCCCGCTTCATCGACTTCCAGGCGAATTCAGTCGAATAGCATCAGGGCGCGAAGTCGCCCGCCATGTCCGCATCGGAACGTGCCTGAAGCTTGCCGTCGCGACACGCCGTGCGAAACACCTCGTAGTCCTTTTCCACCTGGTCCGCGTAACCGCGTCCGTAGCGCACCAGCGCGTCGGCCATTCGATCGCTGTTGCCGATATAGCCTGAAATTTCCAGCGCCAGACCGCCCGATTTAGCGTGGGCGCGCGCGAGGGCCCAGCCGCACAGCGCGGCGTATTCGCGAAACGCTTCGTCGCTGTAGGTTTCGATCTCAGCGGAAATCTTCATGTCGCGCAGCTGGCGGATGTAAAGCGTGCGCCCGAGCGGGCCCGTCGCCCAGCCGAGAAACGGGTCGGTGGCCGCCTGCATCAGACGTTGTCCGTGAACCACGCGCTGACCATCGTGTTCCGACTCGTTTGTATGTTTCGCGTGTTTCGCGTATCTCGCGACCACCGACGTCGACGCTTCCTTCATTTGCAGGAAGAGCGGCCTGTCGTGGTGGTCGGTCAGCAACAAAACGAGGCAGCGCGTGCCGACACTGCCCACGCCGACGACCTTGAACGCGACATCCTGAAACCTGAACTGCGCCAGCAGCCGCGCGCGTTCCGGCGTCAGCGTCGTGACATAGTCGCGCAACAGCGCCGCGAAAATCTCCTCGCGGCTGCGTTTCAGCGTCATCCAGGTGTCGTTCCCGTCGATCAGCGTGTGCTTGCCGCGAATGTGGAAAACCGCGGGCGGCGCATCGCGGATACGCCATGTGTCGCCGGTTCGATCGGCGAGCTTCGGCAGCATCGTCTCGTGCGTGCGACGCGACGCGCGCTCGATGCCGCGCTTGATGCGCCGCCGGGCGTCGTCGCTCAGTACGGTGTCGTACATGCGATCAAAGGTGATGCGCTCGTACCAGAGATCGAGCACGCTCATTTCGGCGTACTCGCGCAGATGCGTCTGATAGCTGCGCGCGGCGAAAAACGCGAACTCGTCGGCGGCGAGATCGCCGTGGCCCAGATGGCGTCCGGCGATCGTGAAGCTGGCGACGAGGCGCTTCAGATCCCACTCCCACGGTCCGTGCGCGGTTTCATCGAAGTCGTTGAGATCGAAGATGAGCGCACGCTCGGGCGTCGCGAAACCGCCGAAGTTGGACAAGTGGCAATCGCCGCAAATCTGGATGGCGATGCCGCTGTCCGGGGTCGCCGCCAGATCATGCGCTTGCACAATCGCGCTGCCACGGTAGAACGTGAACGGCGACACGAGCATGCGTCCGTAGCGCAATGGAATCAGTGCGTCGACGCGGCCTTTGCTGCTCATTCGCAGGAGTTCGATAGGATCGCGATCCACATCGCCGATCGCCTCGTGCGCGCTGCGCGGCGTGCGCTCGCGCGCGGCGCGTCCGTTCGCGCGGCGTTCCTGCCAGGTTTGCCGGGCCATCGTTCACTCCTCTTTGCGCTTCATGTTTGCGGGTGGAAGGAAGCCGTATAGACGACAGTAGGCGACGACATGGACACCCGGCAAGACAGTTATCGACACTTCGGTGAACGCCATCGCTTGACGACAGGCGCTCGAAGCCCGACCCTGTGCGCAGTGCAATACAGCGCGCAAGGCGCCTTCCGACACCATGCCGAACACTTCCGATCTCTTCGACCAACAGCGCGCCGACTGGCAAGCGGACCCGCACGCCGCGTTCGATGCATGGCTCGCCCAGCAGTCGTTCCGGGCGTCATCGGCGGATGTCTATCGTGCGCAATGGGGCAATTTTCTCGAGTGGCTCGCCGCGAAGCGCGCGACCTTGCATACCGTGCAGCGCCCCGTCATCGAGCAATTCGTCGCGCAATTGGATATTCGTCGTCCGCAGCGCATGCGCTACTTGAGGCTGATCGAACGCGTGCTGGATCACGTGCGGGAAGTGGAATCGGCGGCGACGAACCCGGCGCGCTTCATCGCGCAGGACGGCAACGCCGCGTGGCGCAAAGCGCGCGACAACGAGCCGACCGGTTTTCTCACTCACGACGAACGCGCGTTGCTCGTCGCGCATCTGTTTTCGCCGGTTGGCGCGCTTGCGGCCGGACAGCGCTGGCGCGAGCGGCGCGACCGGGCGCTGGTTGCGGTGTTTCTGGGCGCCGGCGTGAAAACCGGCGAAGCGGCACAGTTGAAGGTCGATTGCTACGCGGCGGGCGCGCCGTACATCACCGTCGACGCGTCGAATCCGCTGCTGATCCGGCAGGCGCGTCTCGCGCCGTTCGCCGTCGAGTTGCTCGACAACTGGATCAGCGAGCGCAAGACGGCGGAGCTCGCGGGCGAACTGCTGTTTCCGGCCGCGCCCTCAGGCCGCCCGATGCACAAGGCGACGATGCTGCGTGCAATCGACGCGGTCGTGGCCGCCTCGGGAATTGCCGCTTCGCGCGTCGCGCGGGCGAGTCCGCAGACTCTGCGCAACACCTACGCGGCGGAGCTGTTCGAGGACGGAACGGACCCCGATCGCGTCGGCCAGTGGCTCGGATTCCAGCAGATGATCTCGGTTCACCGGCTGCATCGCGCGTGGCAGGAATGGATGGGTGAGCAAATACGGGAGCGGGATATCGCTCGGGCGCGCGTCAGCACGAATCAGGATGCAGACGCGCAGGGTCCGATCGATGATCCCGAAAACGCTCACCTTTGATCGCAGGTTGGCCGCGTCGCCCGGTCACGATGTACTGACGCGAGCGGATCGGACGAATCCGTCGATGGCGGCGAGCTTCGACGACACCGCGCCCGACGTCCGCTCACAGTTCGGGCAGGAGAGTTCGTACTCGTCTTCGTGACGCTGCAACTCCAGTTCACCGAGTTCGCACGCCGGACAGGTACCGGGCGCGACAACGTGCGCGTCTAGTTGCGTGCCCAGGCCGGCGATCTCGGCGGTGCTCAGGCGTCCTTCCGCTGCAAGCGATGCAATCAGCGCACCGACCTCCGCGCTGGCTCCGGACTGAACGCGCTGCGCGTCGCGCTCGCGAACCAGTGCGTCGATTTCGTCGGACTGGGCACGCACCTGGGACTCGAGGCGATCGGCGCGGCTTCGGGCCGCGCTAAGTTGTTGAATAAAATCAAATTCTTTCTGACCCGCCTCGCGTGCGCCCGCCTGATACGTGGCCGCCATGCCGCGCAAGGAGTCGAGCTCGACCAACATCGGATGGACACGCCGTTCCGCTTCCTTGACCGCGTCCTTGATCTGCTGGGCGTAGTGCTCGGCGTTGTGGCGCAGTTCGTCCTGCAATTCGTCGACACGGTCCCGGAGTCGCGCCGCCGACTCTCGCTCCTGCTGCAAGCGCTCGGATAGCGCCTCGTTTTCCTTTTCCCAGCGAGCGATGACTTCACGCAAGCCGACTTGCGCATCCGATCCCTGGGCGCGCAGGGCCTTGAGTTCGGCCTCGAGTGCTGCAATTCTCGCAGCGCCCGCTTCTGCGCGTCCCTCCGCGCGCTGATGCGCCTGCTCGATTGCCTCGCGGCGTGCGTCCGCGTCGCGAATTTGAGCGCGTGCGGTCTCGATGGCGGCGTCGAGCCGCGACTTTTCCTCGTCCAAGGCAGAGCGTGCTTGCTTTTGAGCCTCGTCATACAGTGCCGCCAGAAGCTCGCCGGCGCGTTCCTGCAAGGCCTCCGGCATCGCGCCAGCATCGACGCGTACGCGCACGGCCGAGCGCAGGCCGGCCCAGAAGGCTTCAATGTCTCGAGGAATATCGCTCGCGCTGCCGGTTTGCGTAAGTTCGCGGACAGTCGTTACGGAAGGACGGACGCCCAGATCGAAGAAAAGGCGTTTGCAGGCGTGCTGAGAGAGATCTTGCCGACGGGCGCCCGAGGCTCGCATCGTTTCGATTTCTTGACGCAGGGTATCGCGGATAGGCTGGTCCATGACGAGCTGATGAGCAGTTCAACATACTAATCATAACGTTTTACGTGATGATCATTACGGATTTCATCGGTCAGAAGGTTTTTGTGTTGTGTTGCGGATGTTCTCGCGCCGTTTGTTGATTTCGCCTTGGTGAGCATAAGGCCTTTCGTGAAACATCCTCAGGATATGCTCACAAGCTTCTGATTTCATGCAGATTTTAGCGCGTCTGGAGGTCCGTGGTGGTGTTTCACGGGTTTCGCGTGTTTTTCCTTGTTTTCTGCGAAATACGACACCGCTTGAGAGTATTAGAAGTAAACACCCTTGAACCCTTGTTAAAACCGTTAACGCCCGGCGGAACCCTTACTGCGTAAGGGTCTGCGGGCTATTGGGTGAGCTTGTCCGGGAAGGATGGTGAAACTCTACGGGACACACGGGTGATGAGCTTCAGGGATCGTGGTGAGTACTCACGGGAGAAATCGTGAGCGGGTTCGGGAAGCATCAGAAATGCCAAGGTGAGGGAATTCGGGAGGATTGCACCGTCCAGCCATTGCTGGGCGGGAACATCCTTCAGACGTCTCGTCGGCTAATGGTGAGAATGTTCAGGGCGGTCTGACGCCTGCGCTTTGGAACTGAAATCAGGTCGTTTTTACCGAATGGTGAGACTTCGCGGGAGAAGTTCGGGGTATAAGGTGAGGCTTTTCGGGCGTCGAAGCGCCGTCACACCCTGTTTTGGCCGTGTTTGGCGTCAATGGTGAGGCTTTGCGGGAGCATATGCCGCCAGATTAGCTTTGCGAAGGCCACTCATGGCTCTCGTTCCGCTCCAATTCGGCCGCCTTTACGGTCAAAGGTGAGGGTTTTCGGGGGCCCGAGGATGAATTATCGATTCCGTTTGGTGGTCGATGAACCATCAGAGAAGGTGAGCAAGTTCGGGAAATGCATCGTTCAACCGTCCGGCGTCGGCAGTTGAAACACGCTATTCGCGAACGAAATATCAATTAAAACAGCGACATGGACGGGAGCCGGCAGAGTCGATTGGAGAAAAGGTGAGTAAATTCGGGAGCGGAGCTGACAGCGGGCGCAGCGTCAATGGTGAGGTTTTTCGGGATCGGTCATTCTCGGATCGTCGTGAAGAAAGCGAGATAAATGCCCGGCGCGCAGGGTTTTTTTGGGCGTCTGCCTGGAGTGGTGAGTCTTTTCGGGTGTTCAGGTGAGGCTTTGCGGGAGGCAATCAATTGTCCGTAAAACCGACAAAGGTGAGATTTTGCGGGACTTGAGATACTGAGCGGACGCGTGCACGTTGGCGCGGCGAATAGGGTTCTGAGTGCTTCTGAATGACTTCAGGTGAGACTTTCCGGGACTTCCCCGGTTTGCCGATGACACGTGAGACGGCGCGTTGCCCAATTTGCACCGCAGAAGCTTTGGCTCCCGCGATTTTCGTCCGCTTTGGCGCTGTATCTCACGCGCCACATCTCGTCGAGCCAGCGAAATTTTTTTGGGGTGAGACTCTTCGGGAGCGGCGTTCGATCATCACGATCGGGGCCAAAACTCGCGCAATCCGTTTACCCGCACGGGCGCTGAATAAATGAGATGGACGCGACGGGTGAGTGGTGAGAGTTTACGGGAACGCACCGCAGTGAGTCTGGATGACTCGCCCGACATTACCTCAGTACGGTGAAGCCGCCTCTATAGACGCGTTTCACCCCTGTCGGTATACTTGCTCGCAATATCCACCCTGACCACCGCATGGCCACCAAGCGCGCAAAGAAAACCGACGTAGTCAGCCCGAGCTCGGCGGAGTTGCGCAAGGCGGTCGAGGCCATTGCGATTCAGCCGAAGAGCGGCAAGATCACGCTACTCACGAGAAAACTGTTCAACGTGCTGCTCGCGGTTGCCCAGCAGGCTGACGATTCCGGCGACACGTATCGCGCACTGCTTTCGGATATCGTTGCGAACTCCGCGTTCGATTCGAACGATACCGCGCTGGTCAAAGAGCACTTGCGTCGGATGGTGTCGGTGCAGGTCGAGTGGAGCACTGGCACGTCGAGTCAGAAGCCCGGCCGCAAATGGGGCATTTCGACCCTGATCGCCGACGCCGAAATTCTCGAAGACCCGACGACACGTCGCGTATGGGTCGAATTTTCCTTCGCGCCCAAAATCAAGAAGAAGCTGCTGGATCCCGTGCAGTATGCGCGCCTGAGCCTGCAGTTTCAAAGTCAATTGCGCAGCAGCGCTGGCCTCGCGCTCTACGAAATCTGCGTCCGCTATCTGACCAACCCGAGCCACCTGACGATGCGCGAGACGTGGGAATGGTGGCGTCCCATCTTGTCCGGTACGCCCGACACGGAGGCCGGCGACGAGGCCAAGCGCGAGTACAAGTACTTCAAGCGCGACTATCTGCGTCCGGCTATCGCGGAGGTGAACGCGGTGACGAACATTTTCGTCGAACTGGTGGAGCATCGAGAGGGGCGGCGCGTCGCGGAAATCCAGTTTCGCGTGACCGAACGCAAGCAGCCGATGCTCGCGCTCGATGAACATCCGAATGTGTTCGACAGCACGCTCGTCGACCGGATGGTGAAGATCGGCATTCCGCTCAAGGACGCACAGACCCTGTACGCAGATAGCGAAGAAAATCGTATTCGCGCCGCTTTGCAGATGACGGAGCAGCGTATGCGCAGCACGTCGTTGCCGCCGGTTCGCAGCGCAGCGGCGCTGTTCAAGGATGCGCTCAAGAAAGGCTATGCGCCGCCGGTCGAGGCGTTGCCCCCGGCCGCGAGCGGCACGGCCGTCCGTACGCCGGCGACCGTCTCGGCCGCCGCCGACGATCTCAAAGCCCGTTTGCTCAGCGAATTTTCAGCTTACCGTCGCAAGGAAGCGCGCGTGCTGTACGACGAGCAAGGTGAGGAAGAACGGGAGCTCGCGCGTCAGTCGTTCGAGGAAGATGTGTTGCCGGGACTGGGAACGCACATGCGCGATGACTGGCGCAAGCGCGGATTGGGTTCGAAGCTCGCCGAGACATCTTTTTTCGACTGGCTTGCTCGCAAGACCTGGGGCGAGCCCACGGACGGCGACTTGCTGGCATTTACGTTGAATCAGTCGCGCGTCGGTTGATGCTGCACGCCTGGAAGGGCCACCGAAGGATGACTTCGGCGGCCACACATCGCATTACTTCTTGGTCTCGTCAGGCTTAAGCATCAGTTCGATCTGATGCAGCAGTTCGTCGCGCTTTTCGCGGGACAAGCCGCGCAGACGCAACTCGAGACGATCCTCTCCGTAAGACTTCAGATCGCCAACCGCTACACCATCGAGTTTGATCTCGAGACGCTGCGCATAGCGCTGGCGGCTGGGTGTCTTCGGCGCTTCCTGCGCGCTTGCGCGCCCCTTGACGATATCGGCGACCTGGCGCGTGCTCAGATCGTCGGACGCGATCTTGTTGATGAGCCGCAGTGTGGCATCGCTGCCGCGCGCGGTGTGATAACGGGTTATCTGATAGGCCATGTTCGAGCCGAACCGGTCCGGGCGCGCAACCATCTCGTGCATGACGTTCTCCGGCAGCTTTGCGATCGACAGCGCCACAGCGATCGTTGATTCGTCGAGACCCAGATGATCCGCCAGTTCGCGCTGGCTCTGAAAGTGCTGCTCGTCGAGGAAGCGCCGCCAGACCACTGCATTGTCGAATACGGTCTGTGAGTCGCGCTGAACGTTCAGGTCATAGCCCAGCTTGTAGCTCTGAATGCCGATCGGCAAATCGACCACCACCGCCTTCACCGTTTCCTTGTTCGCCTCTTTCAGCGCCCGCACGCGGCGACCGCCATCGCTGACAAAAAACGTCCCCGGATTCTCGTAGTCGGGGATGACGTGGATGGCCTGCTGCTGTCCCTGCTTCGCGAGATTGACGGCCAATTCCGCGATCGATGTCTTGAGATAGAAATGGCGCGGATTGAACGGGCTCGGCTTGATCGACTTCAATGACAGTTCGATCACTTGTCCCGCCGTGTAGCGATTCGCGCGTCGCCACGCCCGGTATTCATCGGACTCCGGCCCGGTGGCGACATCGCCGGGTTCGTCGGCGACGAACGCGCTGGACCGGCCGTTCGCCGCGGCTTGTCCCACGTGCTGGATATCGACGATGCCGTCGATCGCATTGAGCCGGTCGAGTGCCGTGCGCTTCTCGCTGCTCGTCGAGTCGGGGCGGGCCTTGAAGCCCTTTGCAAACTGGGACGGTTTCATTCAGGGTCCTTTATGCGCATAAAGTCAGGGGAGCATGCCGAGGATCTCGTCGGCCACGGCGCGGATCTCCGTGGCAGCGAGGCGCGATCCCCGATCGCTCATTTGAAGTACGGTCTGTCCGAGCGCCATCGCCTGCTTGTAGCACTCGCGCGTGGGGATCTGGGTCTTGAGTAGAGGAAAGCCGAGTTCCTCGAGCGCGACCTTGAGCTCGCGCGTGAGCATGCGCTTCTCTTCGGTCTTGTTAAGGAGGAAAACGGCGCGCAGATCTTCGTTCATTACCTGCGCTTGCTGTACGAGCTTGACCAGACCGACGCTCGACCAATAATCCGCCGGCGATGACGACGTCGGAATCACGGCCACGCTTGCCGCGAGCAGGACGACGCCGGAAACCTTCTCCGTGATCGACGGCGGGCAATCGACCACGATGATGTCGTAGTCGTTGACGAACTTCTTGATCTCTCGATGGATCTGCCCTCCCGCTTCAGAGAGGTTCACGACGGGAAATGGAATCCCGCTCTCGCCTTCCGATCCGGCGCTCGACCAGTGAATGAGCGTGTTCTGACCATCTGCGTCGACGACCAGCACACGCTTGTTCTTCTCGTGAAAGGCCGCACCGAGATGCATCGCAATCGTGCTTTTGCCGACGCCGCCCTTCTGCTGCGTGATCGCTATGATTTCCGCCGCCACGTTCTGCTCCGATTTTTGAAGTCCGTTGAATTCTACATTGGCGTAATCATTTTTCCAGTGTTAATCACCAACAAATGACAATCGTTGGCCATTCGGCCGAGGTTTATGCGCATAAAGTCGGTGAGCATTCAGGAGACCTCGGCGACGACGGTGCGAGGCGACCTTTATGCGCATAAAGTCTCCGCGCCTCACCTGATGCGAAACGTCCCACGTCATCACCCCTGGAACAAAATCGCCTATCCTAGGCGCTGTCCCAACCGCCGCCCGTGCCGGAGACTTCATGACCGTTCGCAATCTGGATATCCTGTTCGCGCCGAAGTCGATCGCAATCGTGGGTGCCTCGTCGCGCGGGGGCAGCATCGGCGAGATGGTCTGGGCGCATGCATCGTGTGCAGGATTCAAAGGCCCGCTTTGGCCAGTCAACCCGAAGTACGACTCGCTGGGCGGCGAAACGGTCTTTCGCGACATCGATGCGCTGCCCGATGCGCCGAATGTCGCCGTGCTCTGCACAAAACCGCGCACATGGCCGGACCTCGTCGAGCGTCTGGGCCGGCGCGGAACGAAAGCGGTCGTGATCGTCGGCGAAGCGAAGCAGCGCGGCGAGTCATCGTCGGGCACTGACACGGATCAATGGACCGCTCGCGCGCTTGCGGCGGCCCGCCCTTTTCTCGTGCGCGTCGTCGGACCCGCGAGTCTGGGCGTGGTGACGCCCGCCATCGGCGCGTGTCTCGGCGCGCCCGCGTGCAGCGTGAAGTCCGGTGGCGTCGCGTGGGTCTCCGGCTCGAATGCGTTGACGAACGGCGTGCTGGGCTGGGCGCGTGCACGCGGGCTCGGCTTTTCGCGCATCGTCGCTCTCGGCGATGAAGCCGATGTCGATTCCGGCGATATCCTCGATTTCCTTGCGAGCGATGCATCCACGCGCGCGATCCTGCTTGCCATCGAAAACCTCAAATCGGCGCGCAAGTTCATGTCCGCGGCGCGCGCCGCCGCACGGAACAAGCCGGTGCTCGTGCTTCGTACCGGTCGCGACGACCCGTTCGACCGTCTCTATGGCGCCGCCTTCCGTCGCGCCGGCCTGGTCCGCGTCGATTCGCTCGACGATCTGCTCGACGAAATCGAAACCCTCGGTATTGGCCGCGTTGCGGCAAGCGACGTGGCGACCGTCATCACGAGCGATCGCGGCGTCGCGGCGCTCGCCCGGGACGCGTTCAGCGCCGCCGGCGATGACCTCGCGCAATGGCCCGCGGCCGCACGTGATGCCATCGCGGCTGCGCTGCCTCGCGCTCACGCGGGCAATCCGCTGCTGCTCGGCGACGACGCCACGGCAGCCGATTTCGGCGCCGCGCTCGAAGCGCTCGCGGCGCATCGCGAAACCGGCACGGTATTCGTCGTGCATGCGCCGACTCACAGCGCGCCCGTCGAGAAAGTCGCGGAAACGCTGATCGCAGAGCGGCGCCACGCGTATCGCGGATTGCTGGCGTGCTTTTTCGGCTGCGCCGATGCGGCCACGCGCGATGAACTGCACGCGAACGGCATACCCGTGCATACGACGCCCCATCGGCTCGCGCGTGGTTTCGCGCGTCTGGTCGACTTTCGGCAAGGCCGCGAATTGTTGATGCAAACGCCCGATGGCCTGCCCGTCGATATCCCGGAAGACATCGATGCCGCGCAGTCCGAGATCCGCGGCGCACTCGCAAACGGCATCGCCGAACTGAACGGCGAACGTGCGGCGCGCGTGCTCGCACGCTTCGGCATCACGGTGAAACCAGGACCGCCCGATTCACTGACGAGCGACGCCGTCGAGATTCAGGCGCGCCTGCTCAACCATCGCGTCTTTGGCCCGGTCTTCGAGTTCAGGGCCGAAGGCGCGCTTGGCCTCGCGGACGCGCTGCATGAATTCGCGTTGCCGCCGCTCAATCCGATTCTGGCGCGCGATCTCGTCATGCGCTCGCCGCGCTCGCGCGAATTGCCCGCTGAGGCGCTCCTCAACGCGCTGACATCGCTGTCGCAACTCGTTTGCTATATCGACGAAATCGTTGCGCTGCGGCTCACGCTGCGCGTGACGCGCGATTCGGTTGCCGTTCACGAGCCGCAACTCACGTTGGGCGCGCATCGCAAGCCGCTTGCGATCGTCCCGTATCCGCGCTGCCTCGAAGAGACGCTCGACTGGCGTGGCATGCGCGTCACCGTGCGGCCGATTCGTCCCGAGGATGAAGACGCGCACGCCGCGTTCGTCGCCGCGAATACCGCCGAAGATTTGCGCCTGCGTTTTTTCGGTGCGGTGCGCAGCTTCGATCATTCGCAGCTCGCGCGCATGACGCAGATCGATTACGACCGCGAAATGGCGCTGATCGTGTCGCGGGCCAATGGCGATGGTGTGGGCGAGACGCTCGGCGTGGCGCGCGCGATCGCCGATCCCGACAACGAGACCGCCGAATTCGCCGTGGCCGCGCGCTCGGATATGAAGGGGAGAGGGTTGGGGTCGCTGCTGCTGTCGCGCATCATCGACTACGCGAAAAATCGCGGCACGCGCTGGATGGTCGGTGAAGCGTTGCGCGAGAACGCCGGCATGATCGCGCTCGCGCGCAACAGCGGCTTCGAGTTGACGAAGACCGAAGACCCGGGCGTCGTCGGCTTCAGAATGCGGCTGTGCGATACGCCGTCACAGCCGCGCGCCGATTAGGCTTAGGCCACGAGTTTTTCGAGCGCTTCGTCGACCTGAACGCGTGAGAGCGAAAGCTCGTCGAGCAATGCTTCGGCGTACGTATTTCCTGTTTCTTTTTCGAGCCGGGCGATCGTCAACGCGCAACGCGACGTGTCCTTCAAGGTCGCGATGAATCCCTTCACCGATTGCCCCGACGTGAACGCCTCGAAGAGCGGCACGCGAATTTCCTCGGGCAACGCGCGCGACGTCCACTGATACGGCTTGCCGTTATGCGTCAGTTGCGGCGGCAGCGTGCGCTCTTTCTTCGCGGCAGGAATCAGGCCGAAGGTGCGCGCCGCATCGCCGATCTGCTCGGCCGAGAAAAGCTC
>Ga0160459_100412_pt1 | contig 17623 bp, 15 predicted proteins | sample HID1973K_E6MG_FD_108208 | JGI IMG/M metagenome (GOLD analysis project Ga0160459, IMG submission 108208) | Enriched mosquito-associated microbial communities from UW Madison campus, WI, USA - HID1973K_E6 MG | ecosystem: Host-associated > Arthropoda: Insects > Digestive system > Unclassified ... | reverse complement strand
CGTGGACAATGACAGGGGTTGTACCTACCATACGCTTTCGGGTTTTGATATTCGAAAAGAGATGCGCCCTCTTCGTGAGTGAAAAAAATGTTAAACCTTGCGCTTGGCTTCATCAGTTCTTTCTGCATGACGCTATTGATTGTTCGATTCGCGGGGCGCTACGGGGCGCTCTCCCTGGATCATGATTTGAACGGGGTTCAAAAGAATCATTCTCATCCGGTTCCCAGAATCGGCGGCATTGCACTGATGGTTGCGGCCTGCGTGACCTTCCCCATCGGTGCGCTTTTCGGCGGCAATCCGCGCAGCGAGTCGCTGCTGCTGCTGCTTTGCGCTCTGCCCGCGTTCGGCAGCGGCGTGATCGAGGATCTGACCAAGCGCGTGAGCGTCCGGGCCCGTCTGCTGAGCGCCATGCTGGCGGCGCTGCTGGGCGCGTTCCTGCTCAACGGCGTGATCGGCCGGGTGGATCTGCCGCTCGTCGATCCGATTCTCGCCGTCGCGCCCATTGCGATCGGACTGACGGTCATTGCGGTGGCGGGGCTCACCAACGCGGTCAACATCATCGACGGTTTCAACGGACTCGCTGCCGTCGTGGCAATTCTGATTTTCGGTTCGATCGGTTATGTCGCGCATGAAGTCGGCGACCTGCTCGTGATGAGCACCGCGCTCACGATGATCGGCGCAATCGGCGGTTTCGCGATCTGGAATTATCCGGCTGCGTCGATTTTCCTCGGCGATGGCGGTGCTTACTTCATCGGCTTCACGATCGCTGAACTGCTCGTGCTGCTGGTCGCGCGGCATCCGAACGTCTGTGCGTGGTACGCGATCGTCGTCGCGATCTATCCGGCCTTCGAAACGCTGTTCTCGATCTACCGTCGCCGGATCGTGCGCGGCCGTCCGGTCGGCGCGCCGGACGGCATTCACCTGCATACGCTGATCTTCAAGCGCGTCGTGCGCAAAGGCACGGACCCGCGCCAGCGTCAGCGCCGGAACGCGCGCACGTCGCCGTATCTGTGGGTGCTGAGCATGATCGGTATCCTGCCGGCGTCGCTTTTCTGGCACAACCCGGTGGCGCTCGCGGTGACCGCGGTCGTGTTCGCCGTCGCCTATGTCTGGCTGTATACAGCGATCGTCCGGTTCAAGACGCCGCGCTGGCTCGTGAGCAGCCAGGGCATCGTGACCGCCGCAGTCCCCGAGCAGACGCATCACAAGTAATCCGAAGCGTTGTATTTTCGGCGCGCGCGCCGGAGACTCGCACCATGAAAAAGGCCCCGGTCGGATCGATCGGGGCCTTTGCTTTTCAGGCGCCGCCCGAGAGGAGCTGACGGGCGGCAATAGAAAATAGGATAGGTCCTAAAAGAACAACGCGGCGATGTAACGTATCCTCACGCTCCATACGTATTTCGCCTCGGAAGGCGAATCGACCAGGATGACGAAGGACAGGCAACCGAGCAAGGATGGTCGGCACGCCTTCGATCGCGAAGGGCCACCCCCAGCCGTCTAAGCTTGCGATATGCACGTGCTGGACGACCCAGTCGGACATCGGACCGGCGACGACCGACGAAAAGGCAAATGCGTCACGTTTTGCGCAAAGAAGGTCAGAGCCGTGCTCATTCCCCACACGACGACGATGGGGCTGATCCACCGACGGGCGCCCAGGCGCTGAAGGCGAGCGTGCCGTCAGGTTCGGGAGACGGTATCGGCGGGCTCTGTATTGGTCAACCCGGTTGCTCTGATACATCGATATCATTACGGATTCCATATTATTGCGTTTTGAAGGAATCGAAATACGATCCTCGGACGGCGGCCATCAATCCGCATAGTCCTATTCTTTCCAGCGAATATGGACGATTTGCGAGCAGGTCGTGTCGCACCAGGAACAGGAGAACCGATGCGATTTCATGTAGACACAGCGGCCGCGTCCGATGTTTCCTCGACGCGGCTTCACCTCGCGCACTCCGCGCCCTGGGCGCTCACCGCGCGTGGCGCAGCCATGCGGGTTCTGTTCGCCACGCTTCAGCAAACAGTCGATGTAATCCGCGAACGTGAAGATCAGATGCGCCATCCGTCCGGCGCGAGCGCAGATCAGATCGGAAACGCGCTTGGCGAACTGCGCACGATCGTCGACGCACGAATGGCCGCGTATCACGAAATCACATCAGGGCATCGGGCCAGAGAGACTGCGGCAGTGGAAGCAGAGCTTGCGCAACGTGGTTACGTCCAGTGCGCAGAAAAACTCTATGACGCAGCCGACGACCTGATCGGGAAAATCGACGCGGCGCTCGCGGAGAGCGGCCGGAATGCGCAGCGCTTCCACTTGAAGGCAATACAGACAGCGATGTCGGAAATGACGCGACGCGCGATTCATCTGCTCATGCGCGTGCGCAACTTCGGGCCGGAGTCTGCATGAGCGCACAACTGAACATTATCGAGCGCGTGCATCAGGCTCATGGCTACCCGGTGACAGCGGAAGCCGATCTCATCGCGTTGCGCGCTTCACTGCCTGTCGTACATTGCGGCATGGAGCGCACGGTAGGGAATCGCGTGCAGCTTTCGCTGTACTTCGCCATGAAAAACACCCCAAAGGTTGGATCGGTGTCCAACTTTTGGGGTGCCGTACAACGCGCGGGGCGTTCTCAATCAGCCGATGCGCGTCAACCTGCGACGCCGGCGAGATCGTCCGCGCGTGATGTGAAGAGCGGAATCGACGACGCCTGCTGATGCTCCAGCCACTGCTGGAACATCAGCACGTTCCACAACTGACGATGCCAGTTCTGCTCGCCCGACAGATGCTGCTGCCACTTCGCGCGCACGATCGTCGCATCGAAGAAACCTTCGCGACGCAACCGCGACGCATCGAGCAAGGCTTCCGCCCAGTCGCGCAACTCGCCGCGCAGCCAGTGCGTGATCGGCACGCCGAAGCCCTGCTTGGGCCGCTCGATCATCGCGCGCGGCACATGGCGATACAGCACCTGACGCAGCGCCCACTTGGTCTGTCCGTCGCGCACCTTCATCGATTGCGGAAGCCGCCACGCGAATTCCACGACGCGATGATCGAGGAACGGCACGCGCGTTTCGAGCGAGACGCCCATCGCGGCGCGATCGACCTTGGTGAGGATGTCGTCGGGCAGATAGGTGATCATGTCGAGCGCCATCATGCGCTGCACGTCGTCGAGACCGGTGAAGGCCGGCGCATTGCCGGTCATCAGCGTGGGCGGCTGGTGGCCGCCGATCACGAGCGCGGCCGGATCGTTCCATTGCGACATGAGATGCAGATACACCTCGTCGCGCGAGCGGCACGACAGCAGTTGCGCGCCCTTGTGCAGCTTGTCGCCGACCTTCACGCCGCGCAGCGACAACGGCAGGATCGGCTCCATGAGGCCCGCCATGCTGTTCCAGCGCTTCGGCGAAATCCCGACGATGCCCGACGCCGCCAGCTTGCGCAACGACGCCGGCAGGACCGTCATCTTGTCCCACATGTCCGGCGCGGTGCGGTAGCGCTGATAGCCGCAGAAGAGTTCGTCGCCGGCATCGCCGGACAGCGAGACGGTCACATGCTGCTTCGCCAGTTGCGAGACGAGAAACGTCGGCACTTGCGACGAATCGGCGAACGGCTCGTCGTAGAGTTCGGGCAGGCGCGGGATCACGTCGAGCGCTTCGCGCGCGGTCACGTACAGTTCCGTGTGTTCGGTGCCGAGGTGCGTCGAGACGGCCTTCGCGAGCTTGGCTTCGTCGAAGTCGCTCTCGTTGAAGCCGATCGTGAACGTCTTGACCGGACGCGACGACTGCTTCTGCATCAGCGCGACGATCGTCGATGAATCCACGCCGCCCGACAGGAACGCGCCGAGCGGCACGTCGGCGAGCATCTGCTGGCGGATCGCATCGCTGAGCAAATGCTCCAGTTCTTCGACCGCATCCTCGGGGCTGCCCGCGAAGCCACGCGCGGCGCCGTTGACCGCCGCCTCGACGCCGGACCAGTAGGACCAGATGCGCGGCTCACGCCGTTCGAGCGACACCGAAAGCATCTTGCCCGGTTCGAGTTTGTGGATGCCTTCGAAGATGGAATACGGCGCGGGCACGCAACCGTGGCGGATCTGCAACGTCAGCGCGCCGCGATCGACGTTGTTTTCGAACGAAGGATGCTCGCGCAGCGCCTTCAGCTCGGAGCCGAACACGAACGCGGCTTCCTCGCCCTGTCCCTGCCAGCCGTAGTAAAGCGGCTTTTCGCCGATCCGGTCGCGGGCGAGCGTGAGCTGGCATTCCTGCCGGTCCCACGCCGCGAACGCGAACATGCCGACCGCGCGCTCGATCGTCGCCTGAATGCCCCACGCGTCGAAGCCGGCCATCAGCGTTTCGGTGTCGGAGCTGCCGCGCCAGACGGGCGCGCGTTGCGCATCCTCGAGTTCTTCGCGTAGATCGAGATGGTTGTAGATCTCGCCATTGAAGACGATGACGTACCGCCCGCTGCCCGACGACATCGGCTGATGCCCGGCCGCCGAGAGATCGAGAATCGCCAGCCGGCGATGTCCGAGCGCGATGCCGCGCAGATCATCGGTCCAGTCGCCCGCGTCGTCGGGTCCGCGATAGGCGATGGCGTGCGCCATCTTCCGGACCACTGTCTTCGAGTCGCCCGGCCTGACGCCGCGCCCACCCAGAAAGCCGACGATACCGCACATGTTCGTTCTCCTTCAGATCGGCCAGAGGCCACGCTTATGCGATGCTCACTTTTCTTCGACGAGCCGCAGGTAGATATCTTCGAAACGCTCGCGCGCGCGCATCATCGTGAATTCGGCGTGGATGCGCGCCTTCGCCAGCTGGCCGAGACGGATGCGCTCGTCGTGCGGCATGTCGACGACGCGCGCGAGTCCGGCCGCGAGCGCGTCTGCGTTTTCCTTCGCGACGACGACACCCGTATTCGCGACGAGCATGGCCGCATCGCCTACGTCGGTGACGACGCACGGCACGGCCATCGCCATCGCTTCTCCGACGACGTTGGGGAATCCCTCGGTGCGCGAGGACAGGCAGAACACGTCCATCGCTGACAGACACGCGGGCACGTCGCGCCGCTCGCCGAGCAGCACGAAGCGCGACGCGAATCCCGTCTGCGCGATCCAGTCCGCGAGTTCGCGATTGTTCGCGTCGAGATCGCGTCCGACCAGCATGAAACGCACGTCGGGATGGCGCGCGGCCAGCATGCCCGCCGCGCGCACGAAATTCTGATGATCCTTCACCGGATGGAAGCGCCCCAGAACGCCGACGACGACCGAGCCCGCGTCGAATCCGCATTGCTCGCGGATCGCGTTGCGTTGCTCGGGCGTGGCGCTCAGGCGCGCGACGTCGAAGCCGTTCGGCACCACCATCATGCGGCTCGCGTCATAACCCACGGACACATGCGCCCGGCGCGACGCCTCCGCCGCGCACACGATGGTCTGCGGCACGTAGTACGAAAGCCACGCGCAGATCTTGCGCAGCGCCACGGTCACGCGCGAGCCGCCCGAACGGACATCGGTGGTTCGCACGCCCCAGACGATGCGCTTGTGCGCCGCGAGCCGGCCTGCCAGGCCGCCGAGAAAATCGGCGTGATACATCCACGTCTGAATGATGTCGGGGCGCACCTCGCGAATCAGTTTCACGAGCTGCCACAACGCGCGCGGAAAGCCGAGCGGCGAACGCATGCCGAGGCTGTGCACCTCGATGCCGCGCGCGGCGAGTTCTTCGCCGATCTTGCCCGTCGTCGTGAGCGAGCAGACGACGTGACGAAATCGCGGGTGTTCGATATGCGACTCGATCAGGCGCTGAAGCATGCGTTCAGCGCCGTCCGCATTGAGCGCAACGATGACATGGAGAAGCTTCATGGTCCCGGCTGCCGGTTTTCTGCGATAGGCCCCGTCCCCAGGCAACCGACGCGCGCGTCGCTGGCGGCAATGCTCGTGCTGACGGGTGTGTTTTTATGTTGATGGGCTGCCTCGCCGGAGGAATCGGGGTGTCGCGGTTTCCGGCGAGTCATCAATGTATGCCGGCGCCCCGGCACGCACTGTTCGACGCCCCACACGCCGGCTTGCTTGCCGGCGCGCGCGGGGCGTCGGGCGTGCTCCGCGTCAGGCGCGCCTCATCGCGCCGCGCCACGGATTCCATTTGCGAAGCTGAGTTTTCATATCGATGACCGTGATCGCGCCGACCGCATTCCACGTATGCAGCCCCTGACGGCCGCGCGGCGGATTGCGCACCGACAAGGTCTTCTCGGCGTAAGTCGTCGTCGTGAGCTCGGTGATCTCGCGGAACGTCAGCGCGGCGCCATATTCGCGTTCGCAGTTCTGCGCGGGGCGAATCAGGCGGTTTTGCGCATCCTTGAACAGGTTGCCGGCCATGCGCGCAAGGCGGCAATCGGAGACGACCGGATTCATCGGATGAGCGGTCCATTCCCCGAACGGGCTGTCGGAATGGAAGATCGACAGTTCGTCCCAGTTCGATCCGCCCTCTTCCGTGATGCTCGTGAACATCCACCAGGTCTTGCCGTCGTAATGAAGCGTGGTATCCGCCGCGACGACATCGCGCATGACCACCTTGTGCAATTCCCATTCGGTCGGAAACGAGGCTGCCCGATACATCTCGATCGTGCGGTTGCCGCACGTCTCCGGAATCATGAAAATCTCGCCGTCATGCTCGAACAGAAACGGATACGACAGGTGATAGTTGCGATCGAGCACCACGCGCGGCGTTTCCTGCCACTTCTGCGTGGCCGGATCGAACGCGATATGGCTGATCACGCCGCGATTGGTGTCGTAAGGCAGGCTTTCGAAGAACAGGTGATAGTCGCCGTTCTTGCCGCGCCACAGAAAAGGATCGGCGTGGAACTGCGTCGGCATGCCGGGCAGCGTGACCCAGTTGCGGCTGGCGTCGTCGTCGGCGCTGTTATCGGCGCTGCTATCGGCGCGCAGCTCGACGGGCGTGTCGGTGCGCCGGTAAGCCAGCACCCAGTGGCCGCGCTGCACGAGCAGCTTGAGCGGCTGGTTCAGCACCTTGCGGCCGAGATGCCGCAGCGCGAACCATGCCGACGTAAGTCCCGACAGATGCGCCGGCTGCGCCTTGGCGCTCACGAGCGGAAACGCATACGGCGACGCGGCGGCATCCAAACGCCGCTGCGCCCGCTCGATGAGAACGGCGACGCGCTGCAGACTCGTCTGAAGCGACTTCAGGAAGAACAGCTTCTCCGGAATCGCGACATACGATTCCGCGAGCAGGCGCATTTCGCCCGACTCCGGTGACTTCCAGACGATCTGTAGATGCGGGGTCCGGCATTGCAGCAACGTCTTCCACAGCGCTTCGATGTTCTCGTGTCCGTCGTACAGCACGACGAGCGAAGCGCGCGCAGGCGTGCTGTCGCGCGACGCGTCGTCGACTTCGTCGTAGAGCCGCTTCTCGATGCGCGTCCACCACTGCAGCACGGGAGGATATGCGGGTTGCGCCATTTTGTGTCCCTCAGACAGCGGCAGTTTCGCCAGTCGACCGACTTGCCGTCCTTAGCTAAATGCTTAACTGCCTTTATATATGTGTTGTGAGCCGGCGTTCATTGAAGTGATGAAAAGTCCTTTTCACGTGGTGCCGGCGAAGAAAGACTAAAGTCTGGGGAAAGTGCGTGCGGTGCGCTATCGCACACAGTTGCGACAGCTAATTAATGCGAGGAGATTTGAACGGCTGTGCCGGGGACGGCGTGCCCAGTGGCTCGTCGCCGCTATCGGGGAAATGCCTAAGCTTTTGATCGGACGAAGAAAATACGACGAATCAGGGTGCTTCGTCGCGGCGCACGGCGACCTCGCGCCACTTGCGATACCACGTGGGCCGCCTGTGACCCGCCTCTTCGTCTGCCTTATGTTTTGAGGACGGCGCGAATATGATTTCGAGCACGGCCAGCAATGCCAGACCGATTATTGCGAAAAAGACAATTGCGCCGATGACACCGACCACAGACATGCTTCCTCCGCGCTTGCCGTGTTATATCAAGCTTTTGATAAAACACGCCGCTGAAAGTTTTGACGGAAAGAATTTTTTGTTTATTACTAATTCTATCACACAGCGAATCCGCCAATTTTCCGTGCGATGGTCACCAAGGATGATTTTCAGATGGCCCTCATCGGTGCAAAGCCCTGAACAGAAGGGTGAAAGCACCTCTGTTCCGCTGACCGAACGAGGGCCGTGGCCAATCGCGTCGGGGTTTCGTCGATGACTCCGCGACGCCGCGAGATCAGCCCGGTTTCGGAAACCGATACAGGCTTTTAATCCCGTACAGGTTTTCGAAAGGGAGATTGCGCGACCGGAATGAATTACGTCCGATATGGACGTATGTTAGACAGCCGCAAGCCCATTTCTCGAAGAGTTTCAGTTGCTACTCGAAACACCCTGATTCAGGCGATCCGTTCTCTCTCTGCATCTTTGTCCGAGGACGTCAAGAGAATGTCCGCTACCGCCAACAGCGAAAGGCTAATCACGGCGACGAACCCGACCGTACCGGCGAACATGCTGACGAGCTTCATGGTTTCCTCCGCCATCCGAAAGGGCGAATGCAGCCGTGCTCACGCGTCGCGGCGATTCGTCGGATCGTACAACGGGCGCCAGCGGCCGCTCCATCGGTAGCATAGGCGCAACTTCGCCGAAAAAGTATTCATTTCGCAGCGAAATACGCGCTCGCCCCTTTTCGGCAGACGAAAAGGGGGATGGTCCGGTCGTCTATATCAGCTGATGTCAGCGCCAGCGCCTGCCAGTTCCCGTCGAGACGTCCTGTTGCGCGCCGTTGTGACTCCACGCCGACCGTGAGTCGCGCACGCTGCCGCCGATCGCGCGATTCAGAATGGCCCGCGTGCCCGGCGTGGTTCCGAGGTGAGCCAGTTGCGACGCCTCGACCCATGACAGGTCGCGAAACCGACCGCCCGCTTCCGGTCGCGGTTGCGCGTCGTCCGGTATCGCGATGCGAAACACATGGTGCAAATGATGCGCCGAAGGCTGCTGAAACAGAAAGGCTGCAGCGCTCGCAGCGACGCCGGTGTCTTCGTGCAGCGCCCGGATCGCTGCAACGATGGTCAGTTCTTCATGTCCTACTGTCCCGCCCGGAAGCAGCCACGGACCGCCGCGCTCCCGAACCAGAAGCACTGACTGGTGACGTACCAGCAGCACTGTCGCTCGATCTCTCATCCCCGTCTCCGTGATGCACCCGAGTTCGATATCGAACCGAAGACGCGATCCGGCGCTGCGATGTGCCGTTTTTTCCATTTCGCAGACGATTGGATCGGAACTTTGAACCGGTGTGCACACACGATCTTCACAGTCTTCGGCACGCTGCGCAATCCGTGGAGGGCCCACGTAAGTGCGTAGTCCCACACGCAGCGTGCGTTCGACTGAGGTGCGGAGGGGCTGCGGCCGCGCGTACTGCTTCGAACGCGCGGCCAGAGTCAGGTCGATGGCGACGTCATCGACCGAGCGCGGGATCGCTCATGCTGTCGCGGCCCGTCTCGACGTGACCGGCGAGGCGTCGCAGAAACGCGCGATCGGTGTCGACCCTGATTTCGACGTCGTACCAGCCGTGCGCGTCGCGCAGATCGAGGTAGACCTGCTCGGAGTCGGCGCCCCGCACGCGCCGCGTGATCGTCTTCGACGGATCGTAGGAATTGGTCACGCTGAAGGTGCACGCGGCCGTCCCGCGATTTTCGAGGCGCAATTGCAGATTGCCGTTCGCGACGTCGTAGCCCTCCCTGACTTCCGGTTCCGCCTGTTCGCGCGACCACCAGCCATGCTGCTGCGCGCCGGCCTTTCCCGCGATCCGTCGGAGGAAACCGTTCGGACCGTGTACGACGAAGTCGAAGCTGCCGTCCGGATTCGCCGCGACGCGGTCCGCAAGACGCTTGCGGGCTTCGACCGTATAGGTGCGCGGCGCCTCCGTGCTGGCGTTGCGATAGAGCAGGAAGACCGCGCCCGCGCTGCCCGTATTGACGAAATCGAACGAAACGGCTTCTTTCGACGCATCCGCGCGCGTCCGCACGAAAAGTTCGTAGGGCAAGGCGCGCGCGGGGCGCACGCCGGACTCCTGCTTCGGCATCGTCTGCGCGACGGGCGGCACGGGCACGTAGTCCTGATGCCGCAGCTTGTCGGTCGGAAAGTAGCCGCTCGTTGCCGGCAACTCGGGCATCGCGCTGTTCGGATTGCGGAAATCGAAGGCGGAGGTCAAATCGCCGCTGATCGCCCGACGCCACGGCGAGATGTTCGGCTCGGCCAGATCGTGCGCGCGGCCGAAGCGCTTCTGGATGAAGCGGATTACCGACGTATGGTCGAAGGTCTCGGAGCAGACCCAGCCGCCCTTCGACCACGGCGACACGACGAGCATCGGTACGCGCGCGCCCAGGCCGTAGGGGCCGCTTGCGTACTTCGCGCTGCCCGCGAAGATCTCGGCGCTCGTATCGACGGTCGAAAGACCGTTGGCGCTCGACGTCGGCGGGAACGGCGGCACGAGGTGGTCGAAGAAGCCGTCGTTCTCGTCGTAATTGATGAGCAGCGCCGTCTTGCTCCACACATCCGGATTCGATGTCAGCACCTGCAAGACCTGATCGATGTACCAGGCGCCATAGTTCGCCGGCCAGTTGGGATGCTCGGAAAACGCTTCGGGCGCGACGATCCACGAGACTTGCGGCAGCGTGCCGCTCGCAACGTCGCGCTTGAGGATCGCGAAGTAGTCGTCGCCGGCGGCCGCGTTGGTGCCGCGCCGCGCCTTTTCGTAGAGCGGGCTGCCGGGCTGCGCGTTCTGATATTGCGTGAAGTAGAGCAGCGAGTTGTCGCCGTAGTTGCCGATGTAGGCGTCGTTGGTCCAGCCCCACGAATTTTTCGCGTCGAGCCCGGTGCCGATGTCCTGATAGATCTTCCACGAAACGCCCGCGCGCTCCAGCACTTCGGGAAACGTGGACCAGCCGTAGCCCGCTTCCGCATTGTCGACGACCGGACCGCCACCCGCGCCGTCATTGCCGACATAGCCGGTCCACATGTAGTAGCGGTTCGGATCGGTCGATGTATTGGTCGAGCAGTGGTAGGCGTCGCAAATCGTGAACGCGTCGGCGAGCTGATAGTGGAACGGGATGTCGTCGCGCTTCAGGTACGCCATCGTCGTCGTGCTCTTGAACGGCACCCACTGGTCATACAGTCCGCCGTGAAACGCGCCCTGCCCGCTCACCCAGTCGTGCGGCAGGTCCTGCAGGAACTGCAGGCCGAGGTTCGACGCGCCCGGATGAAACGGCAGCACCTCGCCCGCGCCTGCCGCGATCGGCTGGTTGAAGACCGGCTTGCCGTTCGGCAACGTCACCGCGCTCTTGTCGCCGAAGCCGCGCACGCCGCGCAAGCTGCCGAAGTAATGGTCGAACGAGCGATTCTCCTGCATGAGCACGACGATATGCTCGATGTCCTCGATCGATCCATGCCGGTTGTTCGCGGGAATCGCGAGCGCCTGGCGGATGCCGAGCGGCATCACGCTCAACGCGGCGCTCGCGCCTGCGGCCTCGACGGCCACGCGCAGAAAGTCACGACGGTTCTTGTTTTTCATTTGTTTCGCGGGGGGAAGTGAAGAGGAAAGGTCAGTCGACGGTGTGAATCACGGGTATCGCGAGCGGCTCCGACGCAGTCCGTGCCAAGGCGGGTCGCGTGGGTTGATCGGATGCGCCGTTTGTGGCTTGCCTGGCCCAGTCCTGGAGTTCGCTCGTTGCGGGTACGACGGACGGCTCGCTGCGCGCCGCGTCGACTGATGAAGACGACTCCGGTTCCGGCTTGCCACAGGCGCAAACGATTGCGCAGGCGCAGACGATGAATCGCGCCACGATGACGTGGCGGCTCGGAACAATCGACATCGGGAATCTCCGGCTTCAGTCGTGCAGATGAACGCAGCGCTGCGAAGCTTAGCCACGGCTTGTGTAAGCAATGTGACCGGAGCGCGATACCATAGGGCGACATGACATCGAGAGGACGACAAGAGCGTGATACAGCGTGACGATGCAGGCGCAGAGCTTCCGAGGAACCACACGGCAGATATCCGATCCGATGATTCCGACCGCCGGCAAGCGCTCATGCTCGCGATGGCGCTGTCGCTTGGCAGCGCCATCGCGCTCGGGCTCGCGCGCTTTTCCTACGCGCTCCTGCTGCCGCCCATGCGCCTTGACCTCGCGTGGAACTTCGCGCAAGCCGGCGCGATGAACACGGCCAACGCGTTCGGCTATCTGCTCGGCGCGCTCGCCTTCTCCCGGCTGTCGATGCGCGTGGCGTCGCGAACGCTGTTCGTCGCCGGTTGCGTTCTGACGGCCGTGCTGATGGCGGCGAGCGGCGCAACGGTCGATACCGACGCCCTGCTCGCGCTGCGCGTCGCGACGGGCATCGGCAGTGCGTTGATCTTCGTGAGTGGTGGCGTGCTGGCGGCACGGCTCGCGTCGATGTCGCCGCGCGACGCGGGGCTCGTGATCGGCCTTTATTACGGCGGCACCGGCTGGGGCATCGTGATCTCGTCGGTGGTGGTTCCGCTTGCGGTGCTGCCCGTCACGCACGGCTGGCGCTTCGCGTGGCTTGCGCTCGCCGTGGCGTGTGCCGCGTTTTCCGGCATCGCGGTCTGGGCCGCGCGCCGGATCGAAACCGCGCACGCGCATCCGACGGCACGTCACGGCGCGCACGCTTCATCGGGCGTCGTGGTGCAAAGACGGCGCTTCGCGCTCGTGCTCGCCGGTTATGGCTGCTTCGGGATCGGCTATATCGGCTACATGACCTTTATCGTCGCCCTCCTTCGCAACGCGGGCATGAGCGCCGGCGTGGTGAGCGGCTTCTATATTCTTCTGGGCGTGGCGACGGTTGTATCGGCGCGGATGTGGTCGGGGCTCCTCGATCGCATGCGCGGCGGACAGGCGCTCGCCATCCTCAACGCGCTGCTCGCGGCCGCGACGGTCATCCCCGCGCTGCTCGCGCATCCGCTGGCGGCGTTCGTTTCCGGCACGCTGTTCGGTGCGACGTTTTTGTCGGCGGTGGCATCGACGACGGCGTTCGTTCGGCACAACCTGCCGGCCAGTCAATGGCCGCGAGGAATCAACGCCTTCACGATCGTGTTCGCGCTTGGACAGATCGTCGGACCGGTGGTGATCGGCCGGGTTTCGGATAGCGTGGGGCTGACCCGCGGGCTCGTCTATTCGGCGCTCGTGCTCGCGGCGGGCGCATTGCTCGCGGGTTGCCAGAAGCCTCTGTATAAGCAGGATTCCGAATGAATTCGTGACGTCCGGACGATCAGAGCGTGCTGCCTGCGCGCGCCTTCTTCAGCTTGACGTAGACATGAGCACAGAAGGCATCGGCGACCACGCGATTGACCGTGAGAATGTTGTCGGCGCTCAGGCTCTCGCGTGACAACCCCTGCTTTTCGATGAGCCGCTGCGGAATCAACTGGCTGACGAACGACTGACACAGTTCCTTGCGCGCCGGCGTATCGACCGACTCGAAGTACTCGCGCCCCGCCTTGATCTCTTCGCTCATCTTGGCCTTGGCGGTATCGTTCTGGGCCTGGATGCTGGCTTCGAGATGCGCCTGCGCCGTGTCACGTGAACGACGCTCTTTCTTGTCGTCCTCCAGTTGCTTCGTCTTGATGGACGCCATCTTCCGGTCCGCGTCGCCGATCCGGTAGCCACCTTCCAGCGCCTTGAAGAGATACCCGCGCGGACTGACCGTCACCTTGCCTTCGTTGAGCTTGAAACGCGTGTATTCAATGGCCTGTTCGAGCCGTTCATCGGTCCAGACGTCGCGGCGCTTCGCGAGACGCTCGAAATCGGGCGTGTCGAAGGCGAATTCGTTGTGCAGCAGGAGGTACATCGAATCCTGAATGCCGGCGCGCGCGGCATCCGCGCCCTGCTTCTTGGTGAAGCGAAAGCGGATTTTCAGCTTCTCGGCCGGGACGCGGTCGGCATTCGGCTCCCAGCTCACATCGAAATCCGAGACTTCGTTGAGCTGGTCGATGGCAGGCTCGAGAAAGCGCTTCTTAAACTCCTTCACTTCCTTGCGCGATTCGCCGACCTTCCCCGGCCACTCCAGCACGTCTTCGTACGCGAACCACTCCGTCACGCCGTGACCTTCGCATGGAATGAGGCGGTCGTAGATCGCGCGGGCGAGGGAAAGCGAAAAAGCCGTCGATGCGCGCAGGCTCAGCCAGTGCGCCTTGTACGGACTGATCAGATACTTGATGACGCGGCCCGCCAGCAGGATGCAAACGACATTGCGCTCGATATAGCAGTCGCCCAGCAGACTGATCGTGCCCCACGAGTCTTTTTCAGTGAGCTCCTCGATGGACGGCGCCGTCATGATTTCGACACGCGCGCGGGCCGCGGCTCTCATCTGCGCGATGAGGTGACTATGGTTGCGGCTGTCGTACCGCATCAGCCATTTGAAGTAGTTGATGTCGGCGGTGAAGGTGTAGACCTTGTCGTCGATCAGCTCTTCGGGGGACTTGGTCGCGACGATGAAGTAGGCTGCATCGAGTACGCGCCGCGCGGCGATGCCGAGGCCGCCGACACGCGTGAAGATGTTGTTGCGCAGGAAACCGATGTCCCTCGTCGACTCGCAGATGGCCGAGCCTTGGCCGGACATATCTTCGTAGATGTCCAGCGCGAGCTGCTGCGGGGTTACAGAGAGGTCTTGGTTTTCCATACATCGATTCACTTCGGTCCCCGGCACTCTAACAGGCGAGTCAGGGGTGTCAACACAAAAACCACCCCGCTTTTTCTTCGATCTTAGCCGCACAAAAACCGCCCCGAGTTTGTACGTCGATCACAATTTCCACCCCGCTCGACACAATTTCCGTCTCCGTGCGCCCAACTTGCGCACCGGTCAGCACAAAAACCGTCCCGTGCGTCACAAAAACCGTCCCTATCCACAGGCTCGGGCTTTGATTCAAAAGGAAAATTGCAGTGCTGTTTGTAGGTGTGCGGGTCTAGGTTTACAAAAAAACTAAACGAACCAGACCGGGCGTTTACGTCCTGAAATCCTCGAACTGGATATAAGTTATTGAATATATGGAGGAAAGTTCGGACGGCGCGTCTACACAAAAACCGTCCCTTGGGTGGTTTTTGTGCGGTGAATATGGCGCGCGACGCGGCTGCCTGATCTACTTGGGCAAATAGAGTCGTTCGAATCAATACATCTGCACTTCGAAGCAGAAGAAAATCGATTCAAAATCAACGAAACGCCGCGCTAAGACCTGCCGAATGGTTAAATCTCCGCGCAATGGGAGCTTGTTTACGCGTATTCGTGTATTCTGCGCTTCGGCGTCAATACTTGGAGAAAGCGCAGAATGGCAAACGTAGGCACCCTACCTATGGAAGACCGGAAAGTTACACTTCGCGAAGTAGCGGAATTTGCGGATAACCTCGAGCCCTTTTCGGACAATCTTCGGGAGCAGATCCTCGCTCCCCGCCCGCGCAAGCTCGCACCCTTCTACACGATCAGCGAACTCGCTGATATGTGCAACCTGACTCGTCAGCAGATTCAATATCTGGTGACCAAAGGAGAAGGCGGACTCCCGGCCGGTACGCTCAACGGCAGCGGCCGCAGCCGGACGTTTACTCTGCCCGAAGTCAGAATGTGGGTGAAGATGGCGTCCGACATCTACCAGACCCCGCTCGACGATGGCCGTGGCACGTTCCGGGGCAAGGTGCTGACGACCGCGCAACTGAAGGGCGGATCAGCGAAGACGACGACGACCGTTTGCCTCGCACAGGCACTGACGCTTCTTGGTCGCAAGGTATTGCTGATCGACCTCGATCCTCAGGCTTCGGCATCGGAACTATGCGGCCTGTACGCCGAGAAGGAAATTTCCGGCGATGACACCGTGCTGCCCTATATCTACGATCAGAACGTAGAAGGCGGACTGAGCGCAAGCGTGCAGTCGACGTACTGGGACGGCCTCGACATTATCCCTGGTCACACCTTTCTGTATGGGGCGGAATTTCTCTTGCCCGCGCGTCAGAAGACGATTCAGGGCTACCGCTTTTGGGCCGTGTTGCGGGAGGGCCTCGAGCCGCTTCGATCGCAGTACGACTATATATTGATCGACACATCCCCTTCGCTTTCGTACATGAACTTGAACGCGTTGCTCGCTGCGGACGCGCTCGTCATGCCGATGATTCCGGAGAATCTGGATTTCATTAGTTCGCTGGCGTTCTGGCGGTTGTTCTCGGATGTCGCGGAAGACTTTCTTCCGTATGAAGAGGACAAGGTCTACGACTTCATTTCAATCCTGCTGTCGAAGGTGGATTATGGCAAGACATCCTCGGCTCCGGTCGTCCGGCAATGGGCGCAGAGCGCGTATGGTCGCTGGCTCGATCCGTTTGAGATCCCGGCAAGTTCGGTGATGAGCGGCGGCGCACTTTCATTCTCGACGGCTCTGGATGTCGTCAGTACCCACTCGACTGCAAAGTCGCTTCAGCGGGTACGGCAACCGATGATGCAATATGCCAAATGGCTGGATGATATGTTCGTCAAATCCTGGAAGGAGTCGGCATGAGCAATAACATCAGAGAACAGCTGATGGCCAAAACGGCTAATTTGCCGAAGCCTGCGGACTTCCAGGGAGAGAACAAGAAGGATCGAACGAACCGCGGCCCGCAGACGATGCCGGGCATTACGAGCGCATTGGCGGCAGCGCAACTCCGCATTCAGGAACTGGAGGCGAGGGGCGTCGATACGGAAATTCCGGTCGATGCCATCGTGCCGAATCCGTGGCAGCCGCGTCGTCAATTCAGCGAGGCCAAGCTGTCGGAGTTGGCACGTTCGATCGGTGAGGTCGGCTTGCTGCAGGCGGTGACGGTGCGGCGTGTCGGTGAGTCGTATCAGCTCGTGGCTGGCGAGCGGCGGTGGCGTGCTCACAAGCTCATCAACAAGGCGACCGTGCGTGCCGTCGTGATCGAGTGCACGGACCAGGATATGGCGGCATTGGCGCTGATGGAAAACGTCACGCGCGATGATCTGTCCGATTATGAAATCGCTATTGCCATTCGTCGTGCGGAGTCCGAGTTTCCGAATCGGACCAGACTTGCGGAGGCAATGGGAATCTCGCGCAGCGATCTCTATCGATTTCTTGCTTATGACGCGCTGCCAGACTTCGTCAAACGAGATCTGGATTTGAACCCATCAGTCCTTGGAGCATCGTCGGCGCAGGATATCGCGAACGCGCTCAAGAAGAGTGGGGAACAGGGGCTCAAGGCGCTTCAGGAACTCTGGCCGCAAGTCCTGTCGGGCGATCTGGTTCAGACAAAGGTTGCGGCGAGTTTGAGTGCGCAGGCGAGTCGAGGCGAATCTGCAACTGACGCGGGCGGCCGAAGCATACTCAAGATTTTCGCCGGTAAGGTACAGGCGGGGAGCATTACGAAGGACGTCAAAGGCCTTACGTTCAAGTTTAAGGCCGGAGTGATGACGGAGGAGCAGGAGAATCAACTCAGAGAGCATATAGGAAAGATGTTCTCGATTCAGTCTGAGTGATCACAATAAGACCCGCTTCGGCGGGTTTTTTTACGTCTATTGCACAGACATCCATACATAGTCTGCGTTAGAGGTGTCCGAATTCGGACACTGGCGAGCGGTT